>Ga0222712_10000092_pt1 | contig 119167 bp, 123 predicted proteins | sample C33_657DmetaG_FD_165043 | JGI IMG/M metagenome (GOLD analysis project Ga0222712, IMG submission 165043) | Estuarine water microbial communities from San Francisco Bay, California, United States - C33_657D | ecosystem: Environmental > Aquatic > Marine > Unclassified | place: USA: California... | reverse complement strand
GAATGTTTTAATGTAGGTTAATAATACATCACTTGCTGAGATTCGATTAAGTGTTAATGCAGGTATACTTTGAAATAATGTGCCTGCTTGTGATAATATTCTTGAGATTTGTTTTGTTTCAGCTTCTGTAAATGTTGCTGAACCTGAAGCGTCTGTAAATGAAGCATCACGATACCATACATTTTTTGTAGTTTTAAGTCCGCCAAGATTAACATTAAATGTTGCTTTCATATCTTCCATGGTTTTACCAGAATATGTTGTATGAAATACCACACCAATCTGAGCAGCCATCATTGATTGTGCCAACTTAGATGAAGTTGGTACTGCATAGACAATTGTATTTGGTTGGAATGTAATGTATGATTCACCATCAATGGTTTCTTTTTTAAGATCACCTCTAGTAAACATCATATCACCTTGCAATACACCTCTAATGCCTAATTTTGATAAATGTTCTAGTGCATACTTTAGTTTATTATTTAAACCTTCAGCAGGATGATTTTCATCAATGTCTTTATTTGTATAGTTTAACTTTGCATTTTTATTGAAGATAGATTTTGTACCAACAAAAAATTTACCATTTTCTGGATTTACTCCACAGAAAATAGCGGGAGCACCATCCCATTTTGTAGTAATGTTAACTTTAGATTCAGCATGACCTGCCAACATGTTACGCAAAGACTGTAAAAAATTAATTGCACTACGAGCACCTGCAACACCACCATTGAGAACTTCATCTTCAATGTGTTCTAGGTGAACATTTTTACCTTCTTTTGATTCTTTTAAAAACTCTATAAATTTCATTTTAGCTATACTTTATGAATATACTACTATTTTTTGTGGCTGAAGATGCGTATTGAAACATGTATGAACACAAAGCATCCATTTTTTTATTCTTAATCATAGTATAAACAAGATTAACACCAATATATTTTGACATCCACCAAGTTTTATCTTTCTTTTGTCCTGATTTTGCTTGAGATACCAAAGTAAGAATGGATTCTTTACTGCCAGATAATTCTTTAAACATTGTAGCAAATTCTTTAAATTGTGTTTCAGTTGGTCTATCAATAGGTGTTTGATTAGGTTGTGTCAATTTACTACTTTGAATTCCTGTATCTTTTGCACCTTCCATAATTACACCACCACCAATTTTACCACCTGCGGCCGTTTTGCCTTTAATTTCACCTTGCCATGATGATGGTTGAGGCCGACTTGAAAAATTTCTTAATTGTATTTCTCCATCTTTTCCTTCAGACCTAAACTTTATATAAATGTCTTTGGAGTCTAACATATTAATTCCAAGTTTTACACCTGTAAAAGTTGCAACTAATGGTTTACCATTATTAAATATTTTTGAATGTGCCGATCCTTTTGGATCTAATTTTTTTAATGAGATGCCAATTAAATTTTTATTGGCAAATGAATCAAAAATATACCGATTATAATCTCTTAATGTTGGCCAACCATCTTTAAATTTAAAATCTTTTTTAACCATCCATATGTCAGCAGGATTCCACTTATCATCTCCTGTAATACCGCTGCCTTTTTTAAATCTACGCCATTCATCATATATTGAATTTACAAATTTACCACCACGATAAAATTTATATCTATTACCAACTCTTGCACCTGGAACATCAGAAAATATTTGATTAGCAGTTTTAACTACACTAGTAAGCCAGTTGTCATCTAAAGATTTTAAACACTTGGATAAAGTTCTATCACAGTCAGCATCACGAATAGTTCTTTCTGTTATTTGTGATACATCGGTAAGGTCTTTTCCAAGGTACTGTCTTGTGGCACAAGCGTAGGCTTGAAGGCTTTCAGCTAACGCTGTAATCTCTGCACCTGCTCCTGATTGTCCGTCTGCCATTTAATACTCCATTTGTTTAGTAGGAGTATTTATCCTATTACATTTAACGGATAATGTCAATAGGTTTATCGCCAGTCCACACTTCTTGTTCAGTTCTAATACGATTTTCTGTCTGAAGTGTTGTAAATCTACTACAGGCTTTGTTTCTCCACCACTTAACAATGTTTTCTAAATGATGTTTATCATAGTTTTCTTTGTTTTTGATCAATTTATCGGTCTTACCAAGAACCACATCTTTCATATTACTAAAACCATAGTCTGAATAATAGTATCTTTTTCTCTGAGTAAGACCTTTGGCTTTATCAATACTCATCATAAACTTATCATATTCTTCTTTATCATTTTTTAATGCGGATTTGGTCATTCCAATGATTGTATTGATAATTTTTAATTTGCGACTTGATGCGTTTTCTGGTACAATTGGACCACCTGTTATTTCTTCTACAAAGTTTTTAATATCTTCATATGGTTGACCATTCATCATAGGTAAAAAATTAGACTCTGTTAATCCTTGAAAACGCAGATAAGGTTTCATGCCATCGTATTGCGATACAGTTTTAGATGTACCATATAAACTAGTAGTTTCAAATAGACAAGTATTCATGTCATATTTTTTATTCAACATCTCACGAACTTCATGCGAACAACAAATAGCAGCAAGCAATTTACCACCAAGATAATTAAATCCAAATGGTTGTGCAGGTACAATCACAAAGCCCATTGCTGTGCATTTATTAAATGATTTGGTTGTTTCTGGTAGATTAGTGATTACTTGACCGAGTAATTCGTTTCGTGGTTTCATCATAATAGTTGGCGAACCAATGCGAATGAATCCAACCCACTTTTGAGTTTTCTTTTCTAGTACTGCCAATCTAAGATTGCGACCAGGTGAAGATAGATTATTATGTGATGAAATAATATCCAAATAACCAGACCATCTGTCGGCCGGTAATTCTAGTATTTCAAAATCCATATCATTAGGTGACATTGTGAAATCTGAAAATAAATCTTCTTCAGGTCCCATGCCAAACAAAGCAGCTGGTCTAGTTGATAATGAATTTAATTTTTCATCACGCATGTAGTCATCAATTCTCTCGAACTTATCAAAATAGTCCGAAAAAACTTTTGAGCAATGTATAGCTTGTTCTTTATTCATCTGTATTGTGATAGTAAAGCTTCTTTACCTAATTCAAACATGCCGACAGCACCAACAAGGTCTTGACTGGCAACATAGATTTCAGCTTCACCTTCCGCATCTAAACATGAAATAACAAATTCATCTAATTCACCATTGACAAATCGTTCTCTAAAGGTGTCAATTATTTCCAAAAAATCATTACGATCTTGTTTTTTAATTTTTTCATCTTTAGTTTCTAGTGTAATTACTTTCATACTTTTATTCCTTCAAATTTGGAATTAAACTTGCGTTCACGATTACCAAAAGTATTGATCGGTTCATCATCTTGTCCTGAATCTGCAATACCTTGTTGTGCAGTAGGTTCTGCATCATATAATCTCATTTTACTTCTATCAATACCAACAACAAAGCGTTTATAGTGATTAGGGTCACCAAAACGATTTTTCAATTGTTTGACCATGATCTGATTCAGTTGTTCTAGTTCTTCAGTAGAAATCAAAGCAAACATAAAATCGGCAGTTGCAGGCAAACCAAAAGATTCTGATGTATCTTCTAGACCTGGATCTGTATTTGTAAAACCACTTCTTGTAGTTTGTGTCGCAGAAACCACAGGCACCGCAAACTCGACAGCAAGGCCTCTCAATTCTTCTGCAATAGCCTTAATATAAGAATAAGAGTTTACACTTGCGCCAGGTTTAATCCTAGATGATGAACAGATATTCAAATAGTCAACAAAGATAATATGTGGTTTAAAGTTTTTCTTTAAGTGCAATTCATTCAACAAAGATTTAAAATGCAATGTGGATGCAGCCGCAGTAGGATATTCTTTGATAATCAATTTACCATGTGTCTTGTTGCGTAGAACATCAAACTTTCTATCATAGTCATTTTTACTTATGGTATGGAGTTCTTGCATATCAATATTCAACAAATTGGCATCAATTCGTTCTGCAATCTTTTCTTCTGCCATTTCTAAAGTAATATACAATACATTATGACCTTGAGAAAGACAAGAAGCCGCCACATGGCACATGAATAAAGACTTACCAACGCCTGTACCAGCCAAAGCAATATTGAGTGTCTTTATTGGTAAACCGCCTTTGGTGATCTTGTTAAACATATCCAAATCGAATTTAATTCGTGCTTCGGTCTTATGATAAAAATCATATCGATCATTTGAATCTTGAATATAGTCGTGACCTACTGAAGAATCAAATGAAACACCAAGAGCATCACTCAGTAGACCAGGTATTTCACCTTTAGATTTTTTGTGTTGTTTGTCATCTAGAATTGAAACTGATTCCATGATGGCATTATAGATTGCTTTATCTTGGCAAAACCTTTCAGTTTGTTCAATCAGCCATTGTTTTTCAGTTAGGTCGTTTTTGTTTTCACTAAGTTCATTGAGTAGTGAGATGGAATCTCTTACTTGATCTTCTGATAGTGTTTTGGATTCTGTAAAATTAATTACTAGAGATTCGTGTGTGGGTAGATTTTTATATTTGTTAATGAACTCGGTAACTTCATTAAAAACAGTCTTTTCTGTTAAGTCGGTAAAATAATCTGATTTAATGAACGGCAAAACTTTACGGGAATAATCTTCATTGTAAATCAGGTTCTTCAATATTGTTTGTTCTAGTCGGTTCATTTTCTATAATAATCTCTGAGAGTATATCTCCCATTATTGTAACAAATTCATGATCATTTTGCAATAGGTCTTTATCATGTTCACCAGAATAAAGTATATTGTAACTGAAATTTAATTTGGGAATATTGAATTCCATGGTAAACTTAACCATGCCATAGGATAAAACTACACCAGTATATTTACCTGATGTAATTTCAATCCAAGTGGCATCGTCATGCGGTGATTGTTGAAATCTATACTTCGGTAATTTCTTCTTCGGTGGAAATATTGTTTCCCATAATGCTTCCAAAGGATATTGAATATTTCTTTGAAACGAACTCTTTAAACTGTTTATCATTTAATAAATCTTTCCAAAATTCTTTAGTGTTCGTGTCAGCTTCACGGAACTTCTTATCACTAACTTCACCAGTTTTTTGATCGACCTTTGCATACCAGCCTGCTGAAGGCTTAGTTACAAAATTGCCTTCTAAGGCAACATCAAGTAAACCAGAATACAAATTAATACCACCATCAAAAGATACTGTGACTGGAATTTTGGACTTTTCACGAACATAACGAGATTTCTCAACATTAATGATAAAGTTATAACCTGAAAGTTCAGTACCAGTTTTATCTTGTTGACGACCAAGGATCCAAATAGTGTCAGATGAGTAGTAAGAACCTGTACCACCACCAACAATATCTTTAGGGAACATGCCAATTTCTTTGTAAGTATGATTCACCACAACCAATGGAATATCTTTGATTGTTAAGTGTGGCGTCACCATACGAAATAATGATTTCATTTGTTTTGCACGGGACATATCAGCAACTGTTTTACCATCAAGAGCATCATCAACTTCTTTCTTTGATGCCAAGTTACCAATAGAATCAATAACAATGATGACACGATCATTTTTATCCAACTCAGACAGTTGTTTCATAATGTCCAGTTTAAGTTCTTCAACATCAGTAATTGGAGTGTGCAATACACGGGAAGTATCAATGTCAAATGTTTCAAAATACTTTTGCGGTGTGCCAAATTCTGAATCATAAAACAATACAACAGCATCTTTATACTTTTTAAGAAAGGCTGATGCCATCAATAAAGCAAATGCTGTCTTAAAGTGTTTTGATGGACCTGCCAACATTGTAAGGCCTGGTACAAGACCGCCATCGAGGCGACCTGATAGTGCCACATTAATCATGGGCACCTCTGTTTGAATCATGTCTTTTTCAGTAAAGAATTTGGACTTTTCAAGAACAGCACTTTCTTTAATAGTTGAATTCTTTTTTAATTTATCTAATATACTCATTTTAAAATGAACCTCCGTCAAGTTTGGTAATCTTCGATTTGGGTATTACTTCGTTCTTTTCTTCTTCATATTGTATCACAAGTTCTTCATCTTCGTCAAGCTCTATTACATGATCTACCTGTTTCTTTTTATCTTTTTTGGTAGATTTGGTAGTATTTCTTGTAGTGATTTTATATGTTTTTTGTGCCGCAATTAATAACAACACGGCAAGTGGATCAAATACAATAATGATGATAATAATTACTGCTCTTACTGCTTTATCTATAAAAGAAGGATCATTTTTATCATAAAATAATTCAGCAATATATTTAATTGGACCAATTTCTGCCGCCAATTTATTTTCTTCAGATAATAGTGGCAACTTTTGTTCTGTTAATTTTTTTAACTCTGCTTGAGCATTACGAATATCACGATCAACTCTAGAAGAAGTTTTTTCTGGATCACTAGCCTGTTTTAAAAGATATTCTAATCTATCTTTGGCGATTTTCTCTTGTGTTTCTAATGTTCTTAGTTGTACTGTATTGGCACCCAAAACAATATTAGATTCTAAATGAGCTTTTGAAAGATAACCAAAAATACCCATTGATGTAATCATCATCAGTACAAATATTGCAATTGAAAAATAAGTTTTTAGTAATGTGCCAGCAGTTTTCCAATTATTATATAGCCAAGAAATGGTGACTAATTTGGCTATCTCAAGAATAGTTCCCATAAGAACAATAGGCCAAAAAGAACCAGGAAATATTTGTGCCAAACCAATAATTGAATAGAAACCTGCAATTGCCGATAAAGCAATTGCGGTTAGAAAAGTTAAATACACTTGTATCACGAGAAGAAGTCCTCCAGACTACTTTGTTTTTCTACTTTCCACCCAATACAATCAAGAATCACTTTGATTGGATCAATAAATGATTTTTCAAATTGTAAATCATAGTCGATATATTGATGTATATCAAATTCTTTTGGCAACCTAACAGGATAAGAAATGACAGTATCTCTTACAGTATTAGGTGATTTTAGATATGCAAATTTTAATTTCTCACCATCTTGTATTAAAGGATATTTCTTAGTTAGACCTTTTTCTTTTAACAGGTGATTGTAGATGATTGCACCTTTGACATGTATTGGTGTACCTTTTTTATATAGTGTAACCGAATCCTGATATTCTTTAATACCATTGACACCTCTCGGAAAAGATATTTCTTCTGGTGGTAATGACTTAAATTCTTCACGAAAATCTGCAATAAATTTTTGCACATCTTGTTCGTTTTGTGTGATCATCATCTTAATCACCAAAGACATTTTAGCTCTAATGGCAGATGGTGTGGAAGATTTTACCATCTCAAGACCCATAACTTTCATGTCAGGTTCATTGTAGGCAACACCCTCATTATTATATACATGCATAATATAGCGTTTCTTGGCAGTCCATATTCCTTTGTCAGCCAAGGCTTCACGCTTCATTCTCATTTTTTGCGAGTATGCATGAACATATGTAGCAAGTTCCTGATAACTCTCGTTGATATACGGCTGTATCTTATCTTCACAGACCTTGTCCATGAAGGAGATAACTCCTGCAGGCGTTTTGTCCTGCGAATATGCCTTATCAACAAGTTCACCAAGACGTAAATATATCGAATCTGTATCCGAGGCGATAACATAATCTTTTTCCGTTTTTAGTAATTTGTTCATGAATAAATTCAATTTATTTTCAATCCATCGAATAGAAAGTTGGCCTGCCAATGTAACGGCAAGAGCTTGTCTTAAATCATAGAATCGAAAATATTGCGAACCAAGAGCACCATAAGCGGAGTTTAATGAAACCTTTTTAGCAAGTTGTAGATTATTATACCTTGAAACTAACTTGGCAATCTCCTCTTTCTTTTGAGGATCAGATTCGTCCTCATAATCCTGTTTCGCCTTCAACATCATCTTCTTAAACTTCTTACGATCTTCATACATTTCTTCCATCATTTTTGGTAAGAAACCTTGAACATCGGTTCTGAAGAATTGACCATTTGGAGTAACTGTTACATCTTTTAAAGACGATGTATCAACTTTCTTTTCCAACATCTTTTCAACTGAAACACCATCCATAATAATCTTACGCATTACATCGGTGTAATTTTCTGGTTGAACTAAAGTTTCAGGTGAGATGTTATATTGCATCATCAAATGAGGATATAGACTATCAAGGTCAAATGATGCAACCCATTTGTGCATACCCACTTGAGGATCTTTTACATATGCACCCTCAAAGGCCGATTCTTTTCTCTTTACAACTTTTGGTGGTACAATAATTCTTTTCGCCAATAAGTTGGAATAAATTATTGAATCCCACATACGAGTTTGTGCAAACACATCTTCGTAATTTGTTTTGGTATCATAGGCAAGAGTAATTGCCAATTGAAGTAATTTTAATTTATCTTCAAGTTTAACAATCAACTCAACGTCTTTAATATTATACTCAATAAATTTTTGATAGTTCAAACGATACAGTTGATGTAGATTATCATACTCATCAAAAGAAAGTTTTGATTCACCAAGTTCAACATTAGCAATAGAATCCAATTTGTAAGACTCTTGTGATTTACCACCTGGTGCATACCATTTATATAGTTCAATATAATCAAGTGCCGCTATGCCTGAAATTTGATATGAAATCATTTCACGGCCATTGTATACTGATTTTCTTTCCCACACATTATTCCATGGTGAAAGTTTTTTCATTTCATCTTCACCAAGCAAAACACGAATACGATTCACAAGATATGGTATATCAAAGAATTCAGTATTCCAGCCTGTTAAAATGTCAGGATAATTTTCTTGCCAATCCTGTAGAAATTTCTTCGCAAGATCAATTTCATCATTACATTTGTGGTATATTTCTTTACCTTTTACTTCATAGTCACCACAACCATAAACATTAATATCACCATTTAATTGATAAACAGCGATAGCAGTAATTGGTTCGGTTACTTTATAAGGATCAGGAAAACCATTCTCTGATCCAACTTCAATATCGACAATTGCAATATTTAAATCGTTAATATCAGAATCAATTTGACCTTTAAATTCATCAGCAATAAAAGCATATTCGTATCGATCATTACCATAGATTTTGAAATTGTCAACGCCTTCATATCGTTTGACAAAATCACGGGATTCACGAATTGAGTTAAAACGCATCGCCTCCAAATTTTCACCAAACAAGGTTTTAAATTCGGTAGGTTTCTTAGAAGGTAAAAACAAAGTAGGCGAATATTGGATTTTCATCCTTACTCGCCTACCATTTTGTACTCCTCGATAGAGAATGTTGTTGCCTTGTACGACAACGTTTGTATAATACTTACTCACAGAGATTTAGCAATTTGTATTCCAGATCCAAAAATTGAATTATATTGATTTTCTAATTCAACAACGGGTTTAGTGGTGCAGAGAATGTCCTCATTTTTAATTACAATACCATCTTTAAATTCCTGACTAAACTCTAGAAAAGGAACAAAAGCAATACTTGAAGCTTCACTTGCAGCTCTAGGCGGTACAGACACAACTTGAACAGGATATTTAATAGTTACATGTGGAAGTAACGCATCATCTTCCACCTTACCCATTAGTGTGTGGTTTGTTTTGAGTGTAATTAATTTGATTATCATACTTTCACCTGTGTGTCAGCGTCAAGAACAGCAAGAGTAACCCATCGTTTCGGGAATAACATTTCACGACCACGAAACTCGTTCATGTTATAATTGGGGTCTTGCACAAATCCCAACAACTCAACCTTGTTATCAAACTCACGCAGATATAAATCATACCGATCTGCTTGAATGGTTTTGTTTTCGATAGCAAGTCTTTTGGCCAATTCACGAATATTCATACTTTTCCTTAACATAAAAATACATTATAACATAACTTCAATTATTTTGCGGCAATTTTAACTAATTCTGATTGATAAGTTCTTTGCCGTAATTCAGAAGAACTGAATCGATGTGTGCGAGAATTGTAGTGTGTACGAATACCTCGATTATCACAAATATCTTTACCTGTTAAGTGTTTGTCTTTATATTCTTCACCACAAATTCTTATGGTAATAGGTAAAAACGCTAACAAATCTTCTAGGTCTTTTTCAGTATCATATACAATGATCTCATCTACAAATTTTACCGCAGAAAGTTGTACATATCTTTCTACGATAGATTGAACTGGTTTATTTTTTGTATCAGGCCTATCAATTGTTGGATCGGTTTGTAAACCGACAATTAAATAATCACAAATTTGTTTACACTCGGCCAACATTAGGATATGACCAGCATGTAGTAAATCAAAAGTCGAACAAGTAAACGCTACAGGTCGACCAACCATTTCATCAGGCAAAACTAACATAATCACTCCATTTTATTTTTTGTCAAATTTTTTATTATGATGGATTCATCTATTATCTCAAAATCCAATTCATCACCTACTGTCCAACCTAATTCTTTTACCATTTCGTCAGGCAGATGAATAATTGCATCACCAAAACAATCTACTGCTATAACCCTAGTTGTGTAACTCTTTAACACGGTTCACCTCGACATTACATTGATTGAGAAAGTTTAACCCATCATCATTTTTATATGTATCTCTGTAAAAAAGTCTTTTAATTCCTGATTGATGAATTAATTTGGCACACTCTATGCATGGCGCATGAGTGATAAAAATATCGGCACCATCTGTTGAATTTGTTGATCTAGCAACCTTTGCTACTGCATTGGTTTCTGCGTGAAGTACTTCTGGTTTGGTTTTTGTTGTTGTAGTATCGTCACTATGCTGTATAGTATCTTCACAATTATTGTCCCAACCTGATGGCATGCCGTTATAACCAATACCAATAATGGTATCATCTTTGACTATAACACAACCAACTTGAAGGCGTTTTGCTGATGATAACTTTGAATAATTCTCAGCTGCCTTCATGTGGGCTTCGATAAATTTAGGCTTCATCCTTATCTTTACCTTTTTTCTTTTCACGAACAACCACAGCAGAACATAACTGTGCCTCAATCATCATTTTCTTGTAGTCACTTTTTTGTTGACCACTTAAAGTGGATAAAATTCTTTTTGTTTCTTTATCCATCTTAAAAGTTTTATTGGGTTTCATCATAATATTTTATCACATAGTTAATAATTAATAGTCTTGAGTTTTTTTACCAATATTGTATTTTGGTATCAATTCCCATTCGTCTTTTTCTTTGAAAGATATAATTTTTATTTGATGTAATGGTGCAATGTTATTTTCCATAATCTTAGGATTTAAAATTGTTACTAAACCCCATTCAGATAATAAATTGGCAATTGCATTACGCCTTTGTATATCATTCTCAGAAATGTTAGATGGCTTTCCATCAAGTGCAAAAAGTTCTTTAAAGTGTACAATATAATATCTGCCTTGTTTGTGTAAAATGTGGCAAGACTGATATAAAATTCTCTCTTTGCGTGATGAAACTCCAATACGAGTAAGTGTTTCTCTTACCTTTAAAAAATCGTCCTGATCGTTGAGTTTTACCTCAACGAATTGTGCAAGGTCAACCATATCACTTCCTTAATCCACCGGTATCGGTTTGTTCTTTTAGTTTTTGGATTTGTTCATCACTAAGTAGGCGGATTGCTTCACGAGCTTTAATTTTTGATAGGCCATACAACTTTTGAATACATTCTAAATCATCATTCTGTACTGTTTTAGCCCACTTAGCAAATGGTCTTTTCTTAGACCTAACGGTATTTAGTAAAAAGTCATTTTGCAGTTTAGAATCAATAATATGCCGTCTATTCATCTCATTTGCATACATAACGCAGTCTAAATGGTACGATAACGACCTGTTTGTCAAAAATGGCACATACGCTTTTTCGGATGCATCATCAACAATTAACTGTTTTTTACCTTGCAATATTTCATTAACATAGTCAAATGGGTTCATAATTAGTATGTATATTTTTAGATGTTACTTTTCCAATAACATCGTGGAATTTATCAAAAGGGTATATATTTCTGCCAAAATTGGCCAATCTACAACATATTACCACATTATCTCTAGTATAGTCTAACTTATCATCTTTTCTGTCCACAGATGGAGCTAAAGGATGTTTTGGAAAATACTCTGGATGATTGTTGAAAATCAATTCTAAATCTAAAGGTATTTTAAACCAATAACACAATTCTTCCTGTTCTTGCCAAATTTCTTCTAGATCATTTTCATCCAAATATAGTTTGCTTGGAATCCAAACTTTACTATTAGGTAAAGATCCTGCTCTAATGCCAGAAGAATCGTGCATCATTCTTTTTTTATTGGTTGACGATTTGATTATAGTAAATTCACCATTAGCATCTCGACTTAATGCGTTCATTTTGATGAGATTGATCAGTTTCTTGGAAACTTTTCTTGTCATCATATTATAACATTCTAACTAAACCAATAACATCAATCGTCACCAATAACAAGTAATTAGCCAACATACCAAATGATTTCCTAGTATAACTAGCCCAAGCATACATAGCACAACCAGCAATCCAGATAGGATATAAAATGAGTAACGGAGGATTGGGAACAGTAAGAGCCATGGCAATCGCACAACCAATACTAATAGCCCAAGCAATAAGCTCAACAGCAAAACGAAACTTATTTGAATACCAGTCATCTTTAATCCAATTAAAAGTATTTAAAAAAATGTCTATCATACAAACTCGCAATTTACCATTAGTTCGGTCAAACACGCAACAGTATTAATTTCTTGATCTGCAACAAAAGCGGACTTATATTGGTAGTCAGCAAGAATAATAACTGCTTGAGGAATAGATTGCGGTTTTAATACTTCATACATCATGTCATAAAGTTTACGAAACAATGTTGTGGAATCCATATCATTAGAAGCAACCCATTTACGAATTGCACCAAAATCTTTTTCAGAAATGAATTTTACAATCTCTTTAAGTGGTACATCACCAATCTGAGCAAGAATGCCAGTATCAATTACTCCGAATTGAGAATATCGTTGCAACTCATTTAAAACACGGCGGAAATCAGGAAAATGTTTTTTGATTAATTCCGCAATAACTGACTTTTCGAACTCTACTTTTTCACTTTGCAAAACAGACTGTATTCGTTTAAAGAACTGAGTGGCCATCTTGTCCTTCTCACCATTCTTTAAATTAAATTCAATAACTGCACATCGACTGTGGAGTGGATCTATAATACGATTTTTAAAATTACAAGTAAAAATGAAAGAACAATTACTTGCGTATTCTTCAATCGCATTACGCAAAGCCGGTTGTGTTGAATTAGGATTTAGATAGTCTGCTTCATCAATGATGATGACCTTTCTACCGCCAGCCAAACTCATTGATGATGCATAATGTTTAATTTTAGTCCGAAATGTATCAATACCTGATTCATCAGACCCGTTGATAACCATGTAGTCGCAACCAATTTCGTTGCACATGGCTTTTGCTATTGTTGTTTTACCTACTCCAGGTCCACCAGCAAGAAGAAGATTTGGAATGTTTTTTTGATTAACATATTCCTGAAACGGCTTTTTCATCCGTTCTGGCAAAATACATTCTTCTACTGTTTGCGGCCTGTACTTCTCTGTCCACAATAAATGTTCCATCAAAATACCTCATAATATAATATAAAAAAATCAAATTTACAACTCATTAACCTTTTGTAAAGGTACTTCCTGTTTCTGTTGCTATCCAATACTTGAGTGGAACATTTTTGTTTTGAAACTGTGCCAATCCTTTAGATGAGATTTGTACTGTATAAGAACCAGTTAAAACTTTACTAAGGTGTTCAGTTAAGAAAACCATTTTAAACTTATCACCATTACCTTTACCAACTTCTAACGCATCAGTATGTGAAGAATTGTTTTTCAAATCACTCGAAACAATATTGATTGTTGAACCATCAGATTCAATTACGACATTGGGTGTATTCAACACCTGCGAACTTTTCATCACCCATGATAAATCTTCAGTAGATAAATCAAAAGTAATTTCTGGATCAGGAAGCGTAATTGCTTTCTCTGGAGGCATAACAATCATTGAAGGCTGGCAATAGCGATACCTCTGTTTGCTTCGACCTTTGTTACCATTAATAATTACATTAGTTCCATCAAACTCAAAAACCGGATCATCAGTATGCATACTAATTACTGATAGAAAATTATTTAAATCTTCTACTCCGAAATCTGAAGGAATATCTTCTACGATAGTAGCTTCAGCTAGGATATTTTTGTTTTTGGAAATTGTTTTGAGAACTTTACCTTTTTTAAAGTAAATACCCTCATTGATTGTACCAAAATTCTTTAATACACCAATTGTTTGTGTAGATAGTTTCATTTATTACTCCATAATTAAGATTTATCATCAACAGAATATATTGTATCATGTTCATACAGAAACATGAGGCAACAAAGAGCATGTGCTAAATGGTGTTTACCTGATTCAACATCGTTTTGCTCTCCTTCTTTCCATGCCCATATATGTCTTTGCATGGCATCAAAATACCTTCGCTTAGAATCTGGAACATGTTTCCAATTATTTGGTTCATATTTCTCTGCACCAAATGTTAGAATCTCTACTGTTGCTTTTAATGCTGCTGGCGGTAATAATCCATACTGTAATTTACCGCCATCAAATTTACGACCACCAGTTGTGGCTGTTTGTGAATCTTTAACAGTTTCAGCTATACCAACCATTACAATTTACCTGTCATAGCTGCAACAGCAGGCATATCACCAGTAAATGGATATGATCCAATATGTTGCGTTTTCATCCAAGGACACAACCAAATTTCTCCGCCAATCTTACGCCACATTTGGCAGAACATGTAGTCTTCCGATAAGTAACGATCAGAACCACCGCCCGTAATAGAGTCTTTACTGTCAATAACTGTATCAAAATACGCATGAATGTAACGAGTACCATCAAAGTGTTTTTGACCAACATGATCTGGTTTATAACGAATATTTGGAAATGCTTTTTCAAGTTTCTCAAATACTTTTCTTTTAACCATCATATAACCGGTACCAATTTCAAGAACTTCTAAAGGTTCGGTGACTTGAAATGTTTTTGTTCCATGTACCACATTGAATACATATTCACCAACAAGTTTTTCTAATTCTTTTGGATCCATATCGGGATTGTTTCTGGCTGCTTGTGCGATGTTACCCCAATTAATTGATTTTTTAGGATAGGGACCACCAATTACATCTTTATCTAAAGCCATCATAGCCAATACATCTTGTGGATTATAATGAATGTCAGAATCAAGGAACAACAAGTGAGTACATTCTGAACGGAGGAATTCATCAACGAGATAATTTCTTGCTCGAGTGATCAGAGATTCGTTGAATAGAAATGAGAACTTCGTATCAATACCATATTTGGCCATTGTTGCTTGTAAGTCCAAACATGATTTGACATATAGGCCGTGAGCCATGCCGCCATACATTGGTGTAGCGACAAATAATTTATTTTGCTTTAATTCATCAAGCTTAACTTTAATTTCCATAATATGCCCATAAAATAAAAAGAGGAATCGACACTTTTATTTATCGATTCCTCTCCACTTTTCCTAAACTATTTTAGGCAAAAGCACGCTCACCTTGAGCACGGATAGCGGCAATACCTTCAGCGACCATACGCTTTGTAGGCTGACCTAAGCGATAGAAAGAAACTTTCTCACCGCTTGAATTAACACGGCTATTCAAGTAGATAGCATGGCCATCGTTACGCAAATCATTGATAGTTGCGGAAGGATTAGCAATACCAAAAACAGATTGCATCTTAGCTGCGGTTAATGTGTTATAGGCAGAATCTTTAGAAAGATATGCCAAGACTTTTTGCTTAGTTGACTTCATTACAAAATACTCCAATCCAAATATGGTCTCTACAAGGTAAATCATTTGAAAGGAGACCGTTCTTTCAAATATGAGATAAGTATATCAGATTACGATAGGGCTGTCAAGCGTTTTCAAGGTAAATATGAAAAAAGACCCGACTTTCGCCGGGTCAAGTGCCGAAACAGTTAAATAATTATAGTGCAATTGTATTATCGGGTGCAGGTTGTTCAGGTAAATCGATTGTTTGTGCCATTAAGGTTTCAGTATTAGCACCCGCATCAACCTTGGTGTATAAATCCATGAAAGATAATTTTGTATCGGTATCAAAACGATTCAAACACAATTCAATTGCCTTCATCTTATTACTAAACACACCATAGGTACTAATGATATGCACAAGACGGCGAGTTGAAATCACTTCATCACAACCGCCTTCAGCAAAAGTTTTACGAATAACATCTGCCCATGTAACTAATTTCTCAGCGAAATCATCATCTAATTTACCAACAGTTGCCAATTCTTTTTTTAGAATTTTCTTTTCGATATTAATTGGAGGCCAATCTTGCTCAATCGTATTCACAAATCGCTCAAGGAAAGCTTCGTTCAAAACATTGGTAAACATATAGCGACCATCATCACTACCTTTACCTTTAGTATTTGCAGTAGCAAACACAGTAAAACCTGGGGCTGGTGTAATTAACTCACCTTTTTTCTTTAGTAGAAATGGTTTACCTTCAAAAACCCGTTGTAGAGAGGAAAGATTATTTGCACCATAATCAATTTCGTCAATACAGAGTACAGCACCTTGACGAGCGGCCGTTGTTACGGGACCATCACGCCATTCCATTTGGCCGTTAATCAAAACATAATTACCTAAAAGGTCACCCTCATCGGTTTCAGGTGTCATAGACACCACTACAAATTTTCTTTTAGCTTTTGCACAAGCTTGCTCAATCGACATTGTTTTGCCGTTACCTGATTGACCAGTAACAAAAACAGGAAAGAATCTTTCAGACTGTACGATAGCAAGCACATCATCAAAATTACCAAATGGTACATAATTTTTATATACAGTAGGTACTAAATTTGATACATCAAGATCAGTAACAACATTAGTAATACGATTACCACCAGATTCTACAGGTTTTTTCATAGGAATCACTTGAGCATTTAAATCGATTGTTTGAGTTTTTGTTGCAGGCATTTTACCTGGAACTTTAAAAATACCTCGCTTTAAACGATTTGCTTCTTCATTGGTGAACCAATATGGATGAGCAATTTTAATTTTAGAACAGATTTTTTTAATATCTTCGGTAGTAACTTCAGATTTACCACTTGATACTAAAGCATCAATAAACTTCTGGCGGGTTTCGGCACGCTTTGACATAATATAAAACTCCTATTTCACTATAATAAAACCATTATAAAGGAATACAACAGAAAAGTCAAGCCCTCTGTTGTATCCACGCAACACTTAGGCAGCTATACCTTGTATGAACTTGGAGACCATAACACGGTTTACCTGACGGACTTTATTAAATTTCATAAAAGCTGTTTTTAATTTGTTGGCCGTCACTTTGCCATTTACTTCAAAATCTTCATTTTCAATCTTCAAATCATTACCACCAGGGGTTAGATAGAATTTATCATATCCGACATTATCAGATTCTAAAAACTTCTTTTCTTTTAGTTCTTTTGCAAGAACTTTACATTCTTCTTTAACACCCCAGTAATTTTTTTGGCGCATACTATCAATCTTTTTAGAATGATACCTTCTCTCAATAGCATTACGCATGTTACTGGCGCTACCTTCAATAAGGAAGAAACCAAAAATTCTTGTGCCAGTTTTATGTTTTAACCATTGAAATATAACTTTTCTCAAAGCATCATAACTATCCCACATACCCATTGCATTACTGGTTTTAATTTGCATTTCGAATTTTGATTTTTTATCTACAACAAATACATTTTGTGCGTTTGAGCTAAAATGTTTAGGAACCAATTTACCCTCAGGTGAAAGAGTACATCTATAATTAATACCATCAGAATCACCATCGTGTACAATAACTGTATTAATAATATCAAGATTGTTTTTTTGTTTAAAAGCATTAATGATTGGTTCGAGTGCAATTATAGATTCAATCAAAGGAGTATTTGATAACACTTCCGAATTTGGTGAAGAATAAAGGCCACCCGAAAAACCTTCCATCAATAGCAACATGTTTTTAATAGAAGCGTTCCATTCAACATTAGACATGGATGAATTCAAATACTCACGCAAATAACAATCATACAAATAAAATTCATTTTCATTATGAGTAAAAACATTTTCACCGTCAACTTTTTCGTTAGGAAAATCTGTTTGACGAGATAATGAATGATTACCAAAACCATAAACTAAAAATGGAATATTCACTTTACGACAAAAACTAGCTAAGATTAAAATCTGTTCAATAGAGGAATACATATTTCTGTGCATTGAACTTGATTTATCAAGCAACAATACCAAGCCATGAGATTTACCTTTTGGTACTTTCATAACTTTACGGAAAATAGAATCATCTATTTGATATTTGTAAACCTTATTTACATCAATATCACCAGTATTTGAAATTTTAGCTTTGGCATATCGTGTGGCTGCCTTACGCATTTCAAATTCTTTAGCTAAAAGACCAATGTATCGATCATTCTTCTTTTTAAAATCGTTAAGTAATTTATTAGCACGATGACCACCTTCATCTTCGGAGTAATTACCTTTCATAGAATAATAGGCATGTAATTGTTCTTGTACTCGTTTTGCAGGTGTTATAACATTTCTAAGATTCTTTACAGAAGGAATTTGTATGTACACATATTCTTTACACTTGTCATCAAGCAATTGCATTTCGTTTTGACGGAAAGAATCATCAGTTTCACACGATGGTTCAAAAATATCATATACTGGCTTAGATGGTTTGTAACGATTAATCGAATCCGTTAAATCTTTTTCTTCGTTTTTTTCTTCATTAGATTCATCAGAATCTTTACCATTAGAAGGGTTTTCATTTTCTTGGTCTTGGTCTAATTCATTATCTTCATCGCTTTGTGAATTTGAACCAGATTCGTTTTTAGAATCTTCACCTTTTTCGCTTTCTTCATCTTCAAAATCACCACCATCTTGTGAACCTTGCGAATCATCTTCACCATCATAATCATAATCATCAATATCTAGACTATCAAAAAATTCTTCAGCCATTTCAAACTGTTCATCTTTTGAATATTTCCAAACTTCTTCGGTAACTCTTAAAACATCTTCCCATGTTTCAACAGCTTCTACTTTTTTTACCAAGGTTTGTTCTTGTGCTGAAAAGGTAATATCAAGAATGTTATCACCAAGAGTACCTCCACTTTTAGTAAAAAGATTTAGACGATTAATAAATGACATTTCATTAATATCTTCATCTTTAATACCAAAGAAATCACGGTCAATTAAATTTTTGTAACCATCAACAAATGATTTACGGAGACCAGGATAACGGCGTTTAACTTTTTTCTCAATGCGAGCATCTTCGATTACATTTAAAAATGATTTGTATGCTTTACCTCTTGATTGAGCAGCATCATGCCAACCATCCGCAGGAGTGTAAAGTGCATGGCCAACCTCATGACCGCCTAAAAGGTCATAGAGAGCGCCTGACATATTTTGCCAGATTGGGAGATATAAAACACGATTTTTTGGATCAAACTTGGCGGTTTGTATTTTTTGGTGTTCAACCGTGAGATTTTCAACAGCCAAAAGCTTGACTAATTGAGATTTAGATTCGACACTAAAATTTGACATAATTATATACCTTTTTTACTTTATCTAACCATTATACTACAATAATAGTCAATTGTCAAGGCTTATGTTGCTTAAAAACAACAGTCTGGAAGCGTTGTTGGATATATATAGGATCGGCTATAAGATATTTTAATAATAAAATTTTATAGGCAAGTTTGGAGCGGTGGGGTGCTTTGCTCACCTAGATTAAGAGGGTGTCTTAATCCGTACTATTACACACCGCATATTTAATACTATACTACACTTGTGTTACTTTGTCAACACTTTTTTTTATTATTACCGACCTACTTGAGGTAGGTATTTTGCCTTAGTTTCTTCCCATGACAGGTAAATCAAATCATCGTAGAAAAGGGTTTCATGTGAAACTTTATCTTTTTTCTTTAGGAATCCAATTCGACCTTTGGCATGCTTTTCTTTCCAAATCTTAACTAAGGCTTCATAAGAAGTATCGAATGATTTTACCAATTGATTCTCTTTGATTTCACCACGCAGAAATTCATAAGAATTATCATATAGAGGACTAAAATATATGCCTCTAGCATGTTCAGTTCTAATCAATTCTTTAGGTACATTCATTTTAGAATAGGTAAATGACAATGATCGATTTTTATGGTCACGCTTGTGTGGTTGACCTGATGGTTTCTTTGCAATATACCATTCAAAATATTTCCTTGTATGGTTCTTCTTTAACCATTCTCTAATCAAATAACGAGTATCTCTTTCAGGTTCAAATGATACAGAACCTGAGGTGAATCCCATTGGTTGCCAATGATCTAAATTATCATACTGTGAAAGGCCACCAGCTTTAGTTTTGCCATATAATGATGTTGTTGTTACACCAACAAGTACATCACCATATTGTTTCTTCCATAAATTTTGTACTTCATCTGACAAGCAGAGCAAAGCAAGTAATTTACCGCCAACATAATTATAACCTAGTGGTTGAAATGGAACAATAGTAGAGCCGATTGCTGTGTGATTGATCATACTGCCTTGCGTTTTTAATTCACGAGCCCAACCAATCTTCTCATCACGAGGTGTTAAATCAAGAAAGTCTGATGAGATACAAACTACACCAAGATACTTACCAGTTTTATTATCTTTAACAATGAAATTTAGATTGCGACCAATATTACTATTGTTTTTCATTGTTGAAATAAAGTTTCTGATAGTATTCCATTTTTCAGGTAATTCTTTATTTCGTTTTCTATCAACACTTATCTCAGTACCATCAACACCAATTTTGGTGGTTGTGCCAGAATCATCCGTATATTCTAAAACAGGTTCAAGATCAAGATAGGAGTCTGGATTTTCTGGTACCCAAATGTTATGTTTAATCTCATTAACAATCTCTTGCTGAGTTGGATCAACAAGAAACACTTCTTCATCACCAAAAACTGTTCTGATTCTTTTAGTGGGATACTTTTGTTGAATCTCACACCACTTTTGATAAAGAGTGTATTCTTTAACATCCATTTGCGAAACATAGGTTAAATCTTTAATAACCGTTTCACGCAGTTGTCCCTCATCTACATTGGTAAATGAATCTTCAGGATTTGCTTCCTGCCATTTCTGCCATTGTACTTCTACATCATCTTTAGGATCAAATGCGTATGCCATTCTTTTGCGCTCTGGTAACTTTCTTAATTCGTTTCTTTTGTTTATCTCTTGCAACACTTAAAGCAACTGGTTTTACATGTTGAATAAAAGACTGACCATTCATATGTTCTAACTCATGCATAAAGCATCGAGCAGTTAAACCTTCTAATTTCAATTGTTTATTCTCGCCAGTTTCGGTAGTAAATTCTACATTAATTGCTAATGGTCGTTCTATTTTAACAAATAAAGCTGGATAAGAGAGGCAACCTTCATTACCTTTTTCTATTTGTTCCGACACATGGGTGATTTTTGGGTTGATACAAACCAATTGGTAATCTCCATGGCCAATTACAAACACTCTTTGGTAAACACCGCATTGATTGGCAGATAATCCAATGCCGTTATAAAGTTTCATGGTAAGTTTAAGTCTTTGTACCAACTTATTCATCAATGGGTTTGGCAACACATCAGTATATTCTGGTATACTTTTGTATAACATTTCAAATCCTTCACCATATAATGGCAAAGGCTCTACAATTTCATTTTGCGTAACCGCTTTACTTGTGTCTATAACTAAAAGTTCATCACTCATTTTATCACCTTAGAGAAATTCTTTATCTTTTCAAATCGAATAATATTACTGAATTTATCCTGTAGTATATCACCTTTATGTGAAATGACATACAGGTTTACATCTTCTAACATATGGAGAATCTTCATAAGTTCTTCTGTACCATTGGTATCTAAACTAGAATCAAACACCTCATCAAGTATTAATAAATTGGTGTTAGATGAGTTTTTTAACTTAGCAACGGCTCGCCAAGTTAACATCAATGCCATATCAATTCGCTGTTTCTCACCTTCTGAAAAATTATTATATGTAAACTCATCACGATGCCGAGATTTAATTGTTTCTTTAAATGATTCATCTAGGTTAAAGTTTACAAAAAAGTCTAGAGAAGCCAAATACTTGTTTACCAATTTATTAATAATAGGAAGATATTGTTTTACAATCTTTGTTTTAATGCCTGTATCTTTTAATAAATTAAATGCCGCTTCATAGTAGGTTTTTTCTTCTATAAGGTCACATAAATGTTTCTTTAAGTCAGTTAATGTAACGTTTATGTTACTTAATTCTTCATCTTCTTTTTCGGTAGTTGAACTCTTGTTTTTTAATTCAATCAATAATTTTTCTAATCTTTTAATGTATTTGTTTGTTTCGGTGATAGAAGTATTGTTGGTAGCAATTTTAATTTGCAATTCTTGAATTTTCTTTTGTGTTTCATTAATTGAACTTAGTTTGGTTTGTTCTTCTACCAACTTCTTTTCTAACTCTTGGAGACCATGCCCACATTCCTCGGCCTTAGTGTTAAGTGAGGCAAGCTCTTTCTCTTTAAAGTCCATGGCAATGGCTTGCCTACATGTTGGACAATCGTTATTGTGTTGAAAGAAACCAATATCCTTGCGAAATTTGGATAAGTTGCTTTCAATTTGCGATTCAAGTTTTGTAATCTTCTTGACCTTAGCCTCTGTTTCAACCTTCTCATTGACGAGTATTTGTAGTTGTTGAACTTCGTTAGAGAACACTTCAATCTGGTCTGCCAACGTGGATATGGTGTTCGCATTACTACTAATCTCACCTTCATATTCGTTTACCTTCTCATCATTATTTTGTTTTAGATCATCAATATGTTTTTTCTGTAAATCGTATTTCTGTTGTTCTAAATCAATCTCATGTTTTTTATTTGTAGTTAAATCTTTAATGTTGGCCAATTTATCTTTAACTATACCATTCATAGTTGAAAAGATTTGTATGTCCAATAAATCTTCAATGATTGCTCGGCGATCAGTCGATGAGAGTTGCATGAATGGTGTGAACGATGCACTACCTAAAATTACAATCTGAGTAAAAGATTTATAGTTTAATTTGATAATAAACCTTTCAAGATACTCTTGGTAATCTCTTGAGGCTGCGGCTTGATCTACCAGTTCACCATTACAATAGATTTCAAAAATATTAGGTTTAATACCACGAACAATCTTATATGATTTATTGTTAGTGTCAAACTCAACCTCAACCACGCAATCTTTATTATTAATAGAGTTTACTAGGTTTGGTTTATTAATATTTCTAAATGCTTTACCAAATAGTGCAAAGCATAATGCATCAAGCATGGTTGATTTGCCTGATCCGTTTGCACCAACTACAAGTGTGTTTGTGTTATTGTTTAATTTTAATTCTGTAAAGTGGTTGCCAGTACTTAACAGATTTTTCCATCTAAGTGTACGAAATAAAATCATTCTGTAGTTTCAGTATTTAATGCCTCAATGTAAACTTCTTTCATAATTGATTTAAGTTTATTTGATTCTACATTCAGTTCAAGGCCATCAATATATTTGGACAAAATTGTCATAGTATCTTCCGCTTGATCAACAATATCTTGATCTTCAATTGAATTGGTATCACTAAAATCTTCTACAATACCAATATCACTTATACCAGATTTGTATAAGTTATCAATTACATAGTCAAACAGAAAAGGATTTTGTTTGTTTAGTACTACAACTTTAACCATACAGTCTTTGTATTGGTCATAGTCAACTGCTTTCCAATGTTCAAAATCAGTTTCACCATCATCATAATTAATTTTGTGAAACATCTTATAAGTATTTTGAACGAACTTTAAATCACGAGTGTTAGTGTCGAAGATATGAAATCCTCTAGGATCATTATAGTCAGCCCAAGTAATTTCGCCTGGTGTTCCGACATAAGTGATGTTACCATCGGTAGATTTGTGGTGAAAATGTCCAGTTAGAACAAGATCATATCGTGAAAATAGTTTCCTGTCAATACCACCATGAGCAATATTACCACGATCCATTTCAAACCCATCAATCTCAAAGTGCCCAAAACAAATCTGTGATTTACTATTCTCAATAAAATTTAAAACTTCTTTTTCATTGTCATCACAAATCCAAGGCACAATATCAATTGGTATGCCATCAAAAGGTAAAGTGGCAACTTTGTCCCATACAGTTACATTATCATAGTCATTTAATAAAAGAGTTGATGAATTAACCTCTAGAGTATTCTTGTATGAAACATCGTGGTTTCCTAAAAGTGTGTGTAGTGTAATGCCTTCTTCTTTGCACTTGTCAAAAAAGTATTTACGGCATAGATATAGTGAATTAAAGTTAATAAATTTTCGGCGATCAAATAGATCACCGAGTTGAAAAATAAAGGTAATGTTGTTTTCTTTTAGATACGGGAAGAAAATATTCTCGTAGAATTTCCTATAATAGTTATGGAACTCTAACGAATCTCCTCTCATGCCAAAGTGCGTATCACCCAAAATACATAATTTCATTTACTATAATCCTATTAATATAATCACACTATACATTATACAACAACCAATGTCAAGCAATTTAAGGTAATTGTTTTTCTATTCCAAGTTCTTCTAAAATAGATTCTGGATCTTCTTTACCTTTAGATTTCTTTTTCTTTTTGTTTTCTTCAAAAGTATGAATGAACTCAGAAATGTTATCATACAATTCAAATTGTCGAACATTACCATTTTCATCTTCATACATTTCACCTTCATCTAACAAACCAAATTGTTCGGTAGCTTTATACTTTACATACAATTGTTTCTTTTCTTTCATAATACGGCGAAGAAATGCATAGTAAATAATCTGTGTAAAGTATGCAAAAGGATTTTTGGATTTATCAGGATCAAAATTGCGGAAATACATCAGACAGTTTTCAATGCCGTCTGAAATCATTTCATCTCGGAAAGAATATGATATAAAATTAGGTTTGCGTGACAGATGGTCAGCAATCTTCAAGAAACATTCACCAATATAATTTGGTATGGATGGTTCAGGTTTATTTTCTTTCTTTGCCTTTTCACAATTTTCTCTGTAAGCTATTAAAGCCTGTAGAAAATCTGCGTTATTTACATAATGTTTTGTTTTTTTATCACTCATATTTACCTTCTTTTTGCTTGACTTAGGGCTTGACAACTGTTATTATCTCGGTGTTCCGTTTGAAAATTAATGTAGTTTATTATTCTTTTTAGTTCCATGTAATTCAAGTATTTCTTTAATTTCATCTTCTTCATTATCTAGTAGTTCATCATCGTATACATCACCTTCAGAATCATCTTCTAAAAATTGTCTTAGTGTTTCTTCTTCTTCTTTTTTAAATTTCTCTAAACTATCTACCAATTTAGAATAATAGTTTTTAACCATTAACTTAGGTTTAACAGTAGTTAAAATATCAGAGGTATAAATTGTTGCCGTATTATCTTCAATCAATTCAGCTGGAAGCCAAGGTGAAATAAGTAAAATGGATCCGTTTTTAATTCTTTTATATATTACAGTCATAGGATCTTTTAACATTACCATTTTTGTTTCCAAATCTTCATGACATGTGCATATAATATCTTCACCACTTTGTAATCTTATTAGTTTAATTTCATGCATTTTTTAGCTCTATGTTATAAAACTTGTAGTTAAATTTTTCATCATCGTATATTTTAACACGTTCTATGAAATGTTTCAAGGTATAATTAGCATGTTTGCCTATTCTAAAGTCATCTGCAATATCGAACAATGTAGCTTCAGTTTTGTTATCACCTATTCTTAATCCTCTACCTATCGATTGAAGGTTACGGACTCTTGACTTAGAGGGAGATGCAAAAATGATATTATGCAAATTACGGATGTTAACACCAGTACTGAAAGTGCCGTAACTAGCAACAATAATTGCATCGTTTTGTTTTTCTGTAATTGATCGTATAGATTCCCTAATTTCAACATCGGTGCCACCATATACAAAAAATACATGCCTTTTACCTGCAACATCTTTGATACTATTATATAAATCTTTTCCATGTTTTTCCACTAATTGAAATAATATTAAAGTATTACCCTCTAAAGAGAGTGTTAAATTTTTAATAAAATCGTTTCTTGCTTTGTTTAATACAATATATTCTTTTTCAGTATTGTAATCCCATTGTCTAGACATTTTACAAATGTGTTCAGGGTATTTAAGTATTAAACATTTAATTTTAAAATCTGCTAATTGTTTGTTATCAATTAACTGTTTAGTTGTTGTCGCTTGATATACTGGTCCAAATAAACCCTCAAGCACCAATTTGTGTGTCTGTGTTCCATCTAATGTACCTGTACAACCTATTCTATATGAGGCATTGGTTAGACCTGTCATAATTGTGGTAAGTGATTTGGCTTTATACAGGTGAGATTCATCACCCAAAACAAAATCAAATTGTTCAAAGTATTCTTTTGGATATTTATAGATTGATTGCCATGTTACTATGGTCAATAATTTGTCTGTTGATTTTTCTTTACCTGCATATTGTCGATGCACATTTGATTCAGCATCATAACCATATGATACAAAATCTGAATACATTTGTTCCACCAAAGAAGTGGTTGGAACAATTAATAAACCTTTTTTGAAGTCAGCTTCTTGTAGATAACGGAGTATAATATAGAGTATGAGTGATTTACCTGAACCTGTAGGTGATAAAATCATTATGCGTTTATTTCTTACCGCATGCACAAAGGATTGTAATTGATAATCACGCACCTCAATTGATTCTGGTAAGTTTAATGTTTTAATAAACTCTACAGCTTCAATCAATGAAAAGTTTTCCGTTACAGAAACTTTATCATCAACAGTTACAGAATAGTTTCTCTCTTTACAGAATTTTTTAATATAAGGAACTAAACCACGGTAAATTGTAAAGGTACGCAAATCCGCTAAGCGTATTTTGCCGTCCCAAAATTTAGATTTAAAAGCCGGAGAGAATTGATGGCCCGGAACATAGAAAGTAAAGTAATCTGAAAGTTCTTGTGCTAAACTTTTTTCACATTCAAATTTAACATATACTTCATCTAGTTCATGTATTAGTAGATTAGACACCTTGAATAAATTTTTCCCAGTCAATAAATGATTTTAATTCCCAAGCACGATTGTTTAACTCTTTCAATATGCTGGTACATACATCAACCATTTCTTCATTAATAAGTTTTGTTGCCAACAAACGATTAATATCTTCATCTGCTTCCATATATGTAGACAACTCGGCTTTGATAACATATGGAAAAGGTTCCCATCCACGTTTCTTCAATTCATCATCATCTAACTTGCCTGTGTAATATTCCCACTTTAACTTTTTCATTTTGTTATATTTAAACTCGGCTTCTTTAACAAGCAAACGATGCTTAGAAAGAATGTTTAAATATTTACTATGAAGTTTTGGAATTTCCAGTAAAGCTTTACCTGGTTCGGTGCGATCTATGTCCGCATCTTTAGTCCACATACTCAACAATTCATCAAGTTTTTCCATAAAAAATCTCCTTACAGGAGATTATACACTAATTAAAATAACTTGTCAACATTATAATAGGCAAATCTAAACGATGCATCGGCAGTTAAAATGGTTTCTGGACTATCACCAGTAGATACCACAAAAGAAGATAGACTTACGGGAAATAAATCTACAAATTTAAAATTATAATATGGTTTATTTGAAGATGATAATAGTGTTAATGTACCATCTGAAAATTGTGGAGTATTTGTTTGTTTATACCGAGTAAAATTGTTTAAGTTGGCTAAATTTTCATACTCAGCAAAATCGGTAGGAAATGTCATAGCACGAAGCCAATCGTGTATTTCTAACCATGCTTTAAGTTCTTCATCAATATAAAAAGTAACATTCATTATGTCATAGATCAATTTTTCACCAGGTGAATAAAGGTCTACAAATGGATTATTTCTAGGTATTTCACTAGTAGATATTCCAGGTACACTTACTGATTGACAAAAGTATTGCACATTAGGCACCCGTCCAAAGTTTAAAATAAACTTATTTGGATGTAGAAAATTAGGATTAGATGGGGTTCTTGTAAGTGCTGTCATAGTGGTTTATTTAGGCGTAAAAAAAGAGGCACCTTACGATGCCTCTTTCGAATAGTCCTTTTTTTATTATTGTTATTCTAGGACTTATTTTGATTACATTAAGTTTGCAATCTTAAACGCACGGTAGTACAAGTTGGTCTTAGCATTAATTGCACCTAGACCTTGTGTAGCACCTTCTGCGAATGGGTTGGCAACTAGACCATAACGAGTCTTGAAACCAATTTTTGGTTGGAAGTTGTTTGTGTCAACTGCACGAACCATTTGCAAAGGAACATATGGGCAATAGAACAAACCAGCGTCATATGCATTAGAACCTTTATAACCCATTACAGCAAACTCAGATGTAGAGTTGGCAGCAAAGTATGGGTCGATATAAACCTTGATACGACCAAACAATGTACCAGCAAATGTATTACCTGTGTCATCTACAGTCAAGCTGATTTGGCTATTCAAAGCAGATTGATAGTCTAATAGACCAGCCATTGCGAGGGCAGATGCAACGTCTGAAGAACAGATCATTACGTTACCTTTACCACGGCGAGTTGTCTTAGCAATAACGTTTGCTTCACGCTCTAATTGGAATGCCAAACCTTTAATCTTTTCAACCATCCAGCGGCCGTTTGAATCTGTATCCAAATCAAAAGTACCTTGAGTTGTTGTACCAACTTGAGCACCAACTTTAGCAGATGTATAGATTGTACGGATAACTTCACGGTTAATCTCAGCAAGAATCTCTGTGGAGAGAATGTTTGCCAATTCTGTTTCAGCGTCAAGACCATGAACAGCTTTCAAGTCTTGTGCGAGTTCCATTGAGTACTCAGCTTTCAGAGCACGGGACTTAGCAGTTACAGAAACCTTCTCGATAGAGAAAGCCATTTCGTTGAAAGACAAATCTTCAGCAACAGAGGTAGCCATTGCTTGGCCAGTTGTCATAGAAGAAGCAAATACGTTTTGGCTACCCAAAGCAGTGTTAGCAGCAAGGCTAATATCTGTTTGTGTGCCTTTGTTTCCGGAGAAACCTGTGTTGGCTTCGTTGTAGAAAGCCTCAGTTGCACCAGCAGTAACGTTTTGTGTTGCGTATGTAGAACGCATTGCAAAAATCAAACCAGTAGGACCTGTCATTGGTTGTACACCGCAAAGGTCATAAGCGATAAGATTTGGCAAAGAACGGCGAACTAAGCTGATCAAAATTGGATCAAAACCAGCAACTGGACCGCCAGCAGCAGAACCACCAGAGTAGCCTGTGCCACCTAATGAGTTAACTGGAGCTGTTTCATGCAAAATACCAGCAGACTTTTGCATTTCTTGAGCTTGGTTCTCAAGAATAACAGCTGTAACAGCTTTACGATATGGGTCTTTAATGGCAGGCAGATCAGGATGATCTAACACACCTTCCCATTTTTTTTGTAGATTTTCGGACAAATACATTTAAATCTCCTTAGTGTTTAAAATTTTGTTTTGGAAATTGCTTGAGAAACAGCGGCAACAAAAGGATCATTGATTTCTTTTTGTTCACCATTTGCTTCTTCAATTTTCTCATGTAACTGCTCAGCATCAGCTTTTTTAACACCTGATGGGAAATAGTTCTCACGAATTGTTTCAAGTTTTTCTTTGTATTCATCCTCTGTGGAGAATTCAACACTCTCTGCGAGTGATTTGATTTTTTCAACTTGAGTTGCGGTGAGACCTTCGCAGACTTGATGAGTAATTTCAACTTTGCGTGATTCAATTAACTGTTTATTTAAATCGACAGCACGCTCAATTTCTTCGTTGAGTTTGCTTTCAAGTTCTTCAACTTTGCCAGCAAGTTCATCAACTAAATCAATTTTTTCGGATGGAACATCGATGTAATGTTCTGCAAACAGGTTGCGGAGACCAGAAATAAATTCTTCGGTAATCTCAGCACGTAGACCTGATTCAATTGCAATTTGATTATCTTCCAACCAGTGGTCAACCACATAGTTTAGATAGTCATCAACTTTTTCTGTCAATTCAGATTGAACTGAAGCAAGAGCTTCTTCAAGCATACCAGCATATTTGGATTCAATTTCTTCTTCAATCTGTGCTACTCGGTCGGAAACACGAGCTTCAAAAATTGTAGAAACTTTGGATTTGAATTCCTCAGAAATGGTAGAATCGTCAGCAAAAAGGGCATCAATGTCCTCTTTCATCTTCTTCTTCATTTCTTCTTTGTCATGTGATTTTTCAACAATGACTTGGTCTTCTTGCTCTTCTTCAGCAATAATTTCTTCGCCTTCTACCTCTTCGGATTCCTCTTTTTTCATTTTGAGCTGTGTGTCCGATGAAGCATCTGATGGTTTGGTTGTTGGTGCAGTTGCAGATTTTGCAGCCTTAGTCGCATCGATTTTATTCGAATTGTCATCGGGTTTAGAATTCTGCGGTGTAGGACCACCAAGGTCTACAATCTGACCTTCTAATTTTTGCGGAGGCATAGCTGGGGCTGAACTCTTGCCACCGGCGAGAATATCAGCTGCTGCTTCCATTAGTTTATTTGTTGCCATTAGGAATCTCCTTATGATTTCTTATTTATAAAATTAAAGTTTTCTGAGGTAATTTTCGAACAATTTGAAAGCAACTTCTTCTATTTGTTTCTTAGAAGCACTCTTTATTTGTTTCTTTGCTTTGTCAAAATCCGCTTCTACAAAGCGTCCTTCAACAAACATCCATTCTTTATTTTCCATAATACCGTTAACGAAAGCACCTGGTGCAGATGGATCAGCAACAATATCAGCTGCTGTTGCAAGTTTAAGATCATCTTGTACCAAATTATAACCTTCTTTGGTTTGAATTACAGAACCCAAAGCTCTTGAGGAAACACCAATACTCACATCATTATCGATAAAATCTTTAACAATTTTACCATATGGTGTATCCAAAATTAATGCTTTCCCATAGAATGTGTCACCATCTTCTACAAGGGAAACAATTTTATGAGATACTCTCTCTAAATTAATTGTAGGTGTGTCTGGATGGCCTAGTTCTCCAAGAGCACGATTGGTCTTAATATATTCTTCGTTGTACCTTTCTACTTCAGAACGCAAAGTATCCATTTTGTACATACGGTTATTACGATTTACTTTGTCACCTACAAGGAAAGTACCTTCAATATAAAGATGTTTTTTGCCGTTTTCGGAAGCTTCTGTGAGATACTTTACGTTCTCGACTGTTTCTCTAATAAGTTTCATTTTACAGATCCGTTAATGATGGATTATAAGTTGCAGTTTTGCTTAATGATAAAATTAAAGTACCACCTGTACCACTATTTGTTACATAAATGTTTGCAGTAGAAGTGTTGGCTAATGCAATATCATATTGCGCTAAAGGATAATCATTGCCACCTGGTAAATCTAAAACTAAAGTACCAGTTGCATCGTTACCACGATATACTTTCCAGAATCCATCTGAAGTAGACATAACATGTGTAAATGCAGCACCAGTAATAATTTCAGTTGTTGTATTGGTCGACAAACCAGTTAAATCAATGCGTGTAGCTGTATTACCCACTACACGAATGATTGATTTACTTCTCTTACTGTTTAAAATTTCGTATGGCATTTTATTTTATTCCCATTGATGTGCGCCTACGCATTGACATTTTTCTTTTCAATAGCGAACGGCGTAATTTTGCCCTTCTAGTTGTTTTCCATGATCGTTTTAATAAACGAGCTTTTTTAATTCTTGCTGTTGCAGATATACGCACAACACGATTACCTGAAACCCTATAACCTTTAATACCTGATCGTCTGACATTCTTTTGAACTACAATACGACCTGCTGAATTTCGTCTAATTCTTCGGCGAATCTTTTGAATTCTACCTTGTTTAATAATGTTAGAACTACCTTCTTCTAACATATCTTCTACAACATAATTTTTTGCTTCTTCTAATCTTCTTTTAGCAATTTCATCAAGGCGATTAAATAGATGTTGCTTAGCCTCATCTAAATTGCCTTTTGATAGTGCCTCTATAAATTTCATTTTAATTTACTAAATGAAAAATCTGCTGCTTTTTTCATGTGATGTGATGATCTTGCCACCATATCAGCAAACTTTTTTTTATTTTCTTCATTCAAATTTTTATGAATGGTTAATACCGCATGAGCGGTTTGTACATCCACCTTACTGGAAGAACCATCTTTGTGGTTTACTGTACCAATTTGGTGACTGTCTTTAATCTTTTGTAGTTGACCAATGGCATCTACGGATTCTTTAATTGTTTCTTCAGCCTGAATAGCTGCACTAGCATCATACGGAACTGAAAAATACTTATCTAATTTTTTACTATAATACAAAGCAATTTTAGTACCATTTGGGTACATACGAATTGCTTCTCTCTTTAACAATAAAGTATAAGGAGGATCTATATTTAGTGCTTCTTCAATAATTTCACTATCTTCTTTAATAGAAGAAGTAACAATACGATGAGCTTTAATTTTTTTACCAGAAGGTGATAACTTATAGTCTGAAGAATTTACAACGTTTTGTTCTACACCTTCTTTTACCGCACGGCGAGTTTGTTGAAAAATTTGTTTATTATTGGTAACAACATCTACCATTTTATTTAACAACTCTTGTACAATATTTTTCTCTGCCGCAGTCAATATTGGATTATCTTCTTTCAACTTGTTTAAAACATGATGAATTTTTTGTAGTTGTGATGCATTACCTAAACCAGAACGCACTAAGGTATCAAACTTTCTATAGTCTGTTTTAGCTTCTTCTAACGATGTATTTTTAAAATCGCTTAAAAATTTCATGCAGTTTCTTCTGTTGATTCCGCTTCTTTGCCGTTAAAAACACCAGATGCCATTTCTTGTTTTTTGTTTGCCAAAGCTTCCATAGCTTTAGCTGAAATAAGATTGTTCAGAGTGTCTTGTGCCTCAGCAGCTTGACCTGTACTCACTTGTTTAATAAATGCTTGAATTTGTTCCATAATTATCTCCTATTATTTCTTATTTATACCTAATGAATATTTTTCAACCTCAGAATCAAGTTGCGGTGTTACCGACTCCGAGGAGCTGTCCTCTTGTGTGTTGTCTTGGGGAGGAAACTCTGTTGGTGATGCACCTTCTTGGCCGAGAACGGGACCTTGCTGACTGGTTGGGAGGGTTTCGCTTTCATTTTTAAGTTCCTTATCTATCTTTTTAATGTCATCATCGGTCATTCTAAGTACATTCTTTTTAACCCATGACTGTGAATAATATCTCCCTACAAAAGGATCAATAAGAGTTAACAAATTGATTCTTTCACGATTAAGTTCAACCTCACTTAATTCGGTAAAATTATTATCTTTTCTAAAATCGTAATAGATGTATTCTTTAAAATCGTCCCACTCATCAGTAGTACAAATGCCTTTTAATACCAATTGTTTTTGTAATGCAGAATCAAACAACTGTGTAAATTTGTTGCGAAGTCTAGTAATAAACTTCATAAACTTAACTTCATCACGAGTAACTTCTGTACTACGACCAACACCAATCATACCACCACCTTGTGGTTCTAACCGAGAGATTGGTACATTTAATGAGTTAAGTAACTTCTGTCTAAAGTATAAAACATCTTCCATTTGGCCAAGGTTTTGACCAGCAGGAAGTGTAGTAATTTCGGTACCTTTACCACCTTCACGGCGAGGTAACCAGAAATCTTCTAACATTGACATGTGTTTGCGATCATCACGCAACTGACCTGATTCAGCATCATAGACCATCTTGTTACGATACTTAACCATAATATCACGAAGATATTGTTCAGCTTTACCTTTTGGTAAATTACCTACATCGATGTAAAAAATACGGCGTTCAGGTGCTCTTGAAATACGGTAAATAACAACCGCATCTTCAATCATACGCAACTGATTTAATGGTTTAATGGCTTTATGTAGATAAGAGATTACAAAAGTATTCTTTGCATCCATTAAACCTGAGTTAACATTCAAAATAGCATCAGCAGCAATACGAAGTCCAGTACTTACTTGTGCCGTATAATTTTGTGTTGTGGTGCCTTTGTCATTATAAACATAATATTCGGCAATAGATTTAATAACTGAAGCACCAGTTTTTGGATCTCTATCTTTTTGAATCTCACGAACCTTACGAATTTTTCGTGGGTCAATAAATCGTAACTCTTGTATACCTTGTTTAGGATTTTTATCATCAACTACAACATGGTAATAAATTCGACCATCAATATACCATCGTTTGAAAAGGTCATCTGCAAGATTATTAAAATTCATCATGCGAAGAACTGCATCAAATTCTTCTTTAATTTTTTTCTTAATTGTTTCAGGTTGTTTTAATTTATCTAAAACAATATCAAGACATGTACCGTCATTGTCGTGACTGATAGCTTCATTCACAACTTCATCAATGGCCATCTCCAATTCTGGATGGTTTGCCATTTCACGATAACGAGTAATTAATTCTAGTTCATTACGGACAGCACCTTCTAAATCAACATATGTGCCGTAATGGGCATTTTGAGTGATGTTAACCGCACCATCATCAATTGCTTCTGTTGGAAGTGCAAAAGATGCCTGTTCAGGTTTTTGTACCTGAACTACATCTTTTTGACCGAGTGTAAAACCGAAAAGTTTTATTGCCATTATTCATTCATCCTAAAAAAATAAAAGTAGGGGAATATCCCCCACTTTTATACCACAGCGTCTTCAGCCGATTCCCACCATTGGTAGGAAAGAGTTACGGTGAATTCTTCAATCGCATCGTTTGAACCCCAATCTAATTCAATTGGAGCCAAATCGGTTGGAAACAAACCAATAAATTTATATTTCTTAATTGTATCACCTGCTTTACCATATTGGCGAACTTCACCATCAACAGTATAACTAACAGGTGTTTGAGCTGCAGGATTACGAACATTCAATGAATGACTGTTTATACCATTCATCCATCGTTCAAATGCGTTACGAATAACAAAATCTTCATCATTAATAACATTGATTGTCCAATCGACAAATGTTCTGTTGCCTACAAATTTTAATTCACGACCAAAATAATTTACAGGCACAATACCAAGTGTTGAACCTGGTAACTGTGCGCTACGACACATGAATGTTGTTTTTTGTTGTGCTGTTCCTGGGGCTGCAAAGTTAGGAAATGGTAGCGACACCTCAAATAAATTTGGGCGAGCACCATCTCCAGTCATCTGAGAGCGGAATTGATTTACATTAAATGCCATTTGATTTCTCCTATCTCTCTATTTATTAGAATCGTCCAACAATTTCGTCAAATGATACGCCGGTACGGGTAGCAACGAAATTAAGTTGGATGAAGTTGATTGAACGAGCAGGCTTAATGTAAATGTCACCAACAAAACGATTTGTATCAATAACTTCAGCTGTATTATTTGTAGTGTCACAAACAACACGGAAGTCATAGATGCCACGGCGACCTTGAACATCACGCAAGAACGGCTCAACTAAGTTAACAAATTGAGCTCTTGTAAAGTCGTCATTAAATTCAAATAATGAAGAACGAGCAGCTCTAGCAACAGCCTTTTCTAACACAATGAATAAACGGCGAACATTGATGCGGTCAAATGAGGATGGTTTTGTCAAGAATGTTTTATCACCATAGAGAATTGTGCCTTCACCAGGGAATGTTACAACTGGATTGATACCACTTTTATATAAAGTATCTCTTTGTGCTGTTGTTGGATTCCAAGAAAGTTTAATTACATTTTTGATTTGGCCACGATTAATACCTGCAGGCGAGAACCATGGATCACGTTGCAAATCTGTTCTTGCACATAGACCAGCTATATCACCATTTAATGGTACCCAACGATATACATCATTGTATTTGTCAAATTGATATTTCCAAGCAGAATCGCAAACAATATATGAACTAGCTATTGAAGATACTGTAAAACGCCTCCAAGTTTCAATACTTGTGGCTTCACTACCTGCATTGTCTATTACATCACTTCTTTGTGGAGAAATGAATACCATACAATCTTTTCTACTGTCAGCAATAGCTGAAAGAGCACTAATTGTTGATGATCCTGAAGTTTCACCAGCAAGAATAAATGAAATATCTACCGAATCTGGATTATTAAATAAATCATAAGCTGTATTTCGGTTAGCGGCAGATGGAGCAGCAGTAACACCACCACTTAAAGTGTAGTCTGTTGAAGCCACTTTTGTGTAAACCAAATTGTCTCCAGCAATTCTACCCCAATTGGTGCCCTCTGATGGATGTGATAACCACCAAATATATTTGGAACGATTGTTGATTACATCTTTGTAATAATTGCTTGAGCCGTCATCGTTTTTAGCATCAGAAGCTTTAGAAAGAAAAGCAAATTTTTCTAAAATAGTATTAGCTGTACCACTAATTCTACCTGTAGTGTCAAGAACTACAATATGAATTTCATCATTAGACAAATTGTCATTACTATTATTTCTAATTACATAATCAGAAGAACCTGGATTACCATCAAAATCGTCAGCGTATGCCCAAGTAGCTAAGAGTGTAGTATTAGAATCACAAATAGAAACTTTAAGGGAATTACCTAAAAGACCTGGATATTTTGCACCAAAAACATTTGAACCTGTTCCTGAAGAATGATTATCATCATAGTCAGAAGTATTTTCGATTAAAACACCAGTTCCAGTTGTAGTAGCATTAAATGCACCACTACCTATAGAACGTACAACTCGCAAGTCATTTGAATATTGTAAAAAATTTGATGCTGTGAAAAAGCTGGTGAATGTATTACTATCGGGTTTGCCAAATCTTTCGACCAATTGAACTTCATTTGAAATAGTTACTATTTCATTTGCAGGTCCCCATTGAAAATCTCCGGCAAAAGCACCAACAGTAGTAGAAACAGAAGGAATAGCTGTAGTAAGGTCAACTTCTGAAACATTCACGCCTGGTGATAGTTGAAAAGCCATAGTTTAATCTCCTTTATTTGCAGGCTGATATGCGTTTTTATGATGTATTTATGTTTTTATAAAATTGAGGATGGATACCCACGGTCTTTCACAAAAGACCATCTATTATTACCATCGTCAACAACTTCTTCTTTGATACCATCATCAAAAATACCTACAGGTGCAATATTTTCTTCAACCAATAAGTTTTGTTCTTCAACTAATCGCCTACGAATATCTCCGTTTGTCGTTTCTTTGAAAAAACTTTGTGCGGCCAACCAAGAAAACATAACCAAAGTCATGGCCATATCATCATGGTTGCCTTCTTCAGCTTTGTAAGTATCTTTATCTCTTGAAAATGTATATAGTTCCAACAAAGTGTCTTGGTCATTAATGATTAGTTTATCACTCTCTACCATGGCTTTAAAGTTGGCACAACCAATTTTCTTTACTGAAGTAGTTGTTCTAAGTCCAAAAGAAACTGATTTTTTAAAACCAGCTGAAATATGTTGACCTTTAATATTGTGGTGTTCTAACTTAAATATATTATCATATTCAAGGTCATAATGTAATATGTCTACCACCTGTTGACCAATATTATTGGTTTCTGCAAGTATGAAAGCCTCATTGTATTTCATACCTGCTGAGTAGATAAGTGTTGGGTAAATTAAGGTTGGTATTTTATTGTTTCGATATTTTGCCACCTGTCGATAAGGTATAGATGTAACATCAATTACTGAAAATGCAGAATAATCTAGACCAACACCTTCTGAACTGTCTACTGTAATAACATACATGTGACCTTTTTGTGGATACTCATATACATCAAAACCATCAGACGATTCTATTGGAGTTTCATATGATAAAGCTTTAAGTTTAGCGGCAGAAATAAGTGTTGCGGTAGAACCAATAAACTCTGTTTCAAACTCTTGTCTGAATTGTTCTTCTGAAGTATTGCGTATTGTTTCTTCTTTCCACTTTTGATCACGGCCTGGTACCATAGACCAATGAACTTCAACTGGTTTATATAAACTTCTTTTTTCTGTGGCATCTTTCCACATTTTATAAAAAAGATTCAAACCATTTGGTGTAGAAACAATAATAACTTTTGTTGATTGACCAGATGAGATAACCGGATAGGTTGATGTAAAGAATTCTTCTGCAATATTATTAGGTACGAAAGCAAACTCGTCTAAGAATACTAAGTTATATGTACCGCCTCGAACACCAGCACCAGAGGTTGCGTATGCATATATCTTAGATTTGTTTTCTAGTTCAATGTTACCTCTATTCCAAACTAAAATACCTTGTTGCATCCAAGTAGGTAAATATTCATAGGCATATTGTACTCTACCTAAAATTTCACGAGCAAGAGAGCCTTTGTTGGCAAGAATTGCGATTGAATAGTTGTCATTGAACAAAACAGACCACAACATGTATCCAACAGTCGTGGTCGTCTTTCCAACCTGTCGTGGCATCTTTGCAATACAGAATCGATTGTCGTGGAAATCTCGCACCATATCTTCTTGGAACGGCCACATTTCGAAAGGCACAAGACCACGATCTACGTTAACGATCTTAACATAGTTTCTAATAAAGTAAATGGGATCATTCATACACTTGGCAATTTCAATTAATTGCTCTTCCGTGTACGATATTTCAGTACCAGGTTTTTTTAAACTGGAGTTACCTAAGTAACCATCATCAATAGCCATTGTTTACTTTGTAAAACTTCTTAACATCCAGCCATGTTTTTGGTGTTGATCTAAAATATCTTGTAAAAAATTACCTACTGCTGGCTCATTTGCATTTTCAGCAGCGGCAATACCAGCACGCAGATGAACCATGTAACGATCATTACTAGTTTTTAAATCTTCAATCATGGCTAATGCATTTGGTACAGAATCTTTTTCTTCAATGTCGGACAATTCTATCATTCTACTTAAAGATACCGGTGCATACGAATCTAAGGCTCGAATATGTTCTGCAATAGGATCAACATTGCCATATACCGACTCATAAAAATCCTCTAAGAATCCATGATATTGTGCAAAATCGGGACCTTCAACATTCCAATGAAATGCATGTGCTTTAAAATACAACCCAAAAGTTGTACCTAAAATTGTTTTCATTTGTTCAATTAATGTTTCCATAGTATTCCTATTTATTAGACTTAATCATCTTGATTAAATCTTCTGTTGATCCTATGAATACCGCTTTATCAATATTCATATTGTTTGATTGCTTAGGTTCTAAATCTTTTTTTCTTTTTTGTACTTCCATTAAATCTTTATTCATGTCTGCCAAATGTTTTAACATGTTAGCGGCAACTTCGTATGCTCTTGGATGTTCCGATTCTTTAGCAACATGCAGTAGGCCATCTATGGCTTCGTTACCTTTGGCAATTAAATCACGAATATTTTCACGAGCAAACTCTGCATCGTTTTGAATAGGATCTAATATAGGTACTACTTCTGTATGTACAGGTATTGGTTCTACATTTAATAATTCAGATAACTTCTCATTAGTTTTTTTCACTTAATTAACCCCAAGTTCCACCAGTAAAGTTTATATATTTCCAAATGTTGTTTGCACCATTGGTATAATTTTCTACGCAACGATATAGTTTATCATTGTCAATAGCAATATAACCTTCTTTATCACCTGGATCACCTTTAGATGTTAAAGGTATTGGTGTGTGCCATTGTACTACAACATTATCAACAGTAAAAACACCTGTAACAGTTAAATTACTGGTAATAATATTTGAAGTGACAGCTAAATTGCCAGTAATTGTACCACCATTAGCTGAAAGTTTTGTATTGGCACTAGCAAAGGCCGCATTAGCATAAACGCCAGCAGAAGTTACATTCTGTATTGACCTTTCAACGGCAGAATCTATTTGTGATAGTGATGCTTTTTTAGTTGTACCTGTTTCGGTATCGTAAACAACAAAAAGTGTATTAGCTAAATTTGTTGATATAGTATCTAAAGCAGTTAATTGTGTTATTGTTTTACTTGCCATTTTTATTCTTCTCTTATTCTAAGGCCTGTTTCGGTTATTAAATATTCACCAGTATTTGCTATGAGATAAGTTTCATCAAATCTTTCTTCAGAGAAACCAAACTCATCATCTGGCATAGCATCATACGGATCAGGTATTGTAGAAATTGCAGTTGCTAAATTGTATGTTGTTGTATTAGACTGTAAGTATATATTTGTGTTTGCTTGGCGAATAACTTTACCACTTTTAACAGCAGGCCAAATATATCCTTTTGCAGTAAATTCCAGATCCCAAGTAATTAATCTGGTAGTCATCATGTCGCCTTCATAATCTGTGGTTGTATTTACAGAATTAAGAATAATAGGCATGTCATACTTTTGATCCATTGGTTGAATAAAATCAACCGTGACTGTAAAATCTGGTGTAAAAAATGGCAATATTTGTTCTAAAATTTGTGTACCATCTTCTGTATTGCGAACATAGATTGACATTGAAAAATTAAAATCATATGGCACAGGAGCATATTGAGTATTAAATGCTGTAGTAGTATTTGATGAAAAATTGCGAAGCATACTCATTTGTTTACGACCTACATCATAATTCATACCTGTTAAATCAAATGAAATTCTAGGTACAGCTGTTGCAATAGATTTGGTTAATACAGGATCGAAAGTTAACCTTGTCATATATTTTTCTTTTGCACCATATGACAGAGGCACTTTAAAAATTTCTTTAGGTGTTGTACCTGCATACCTCTGAACTTGTATGTCGTTAAACAGAGTACCAAAAGCAACAACTATTTTGCGAATTGTACGATTATAAAAATGAGATTGACCTAGCATTAATCACCACCAAATGGATTAGTTTCTGTCCAGTCTAATATCTGATCAGATTCGGTTTCAATACGGTTATTATCCGCAATATCTTCAAAGGCATTATCAAGAGTAACTTTATCATTAGAACTCGCCAGTACCCATGTTGAATTACTTTCTGCACCTTTAACACGAACATTGGCCACAAAGGTACCTTCTGTTCGAATTACATCAACATACTGACCTGTTTTCCAAGTATGTACAATGGCCTGAACATCTGCGTTAGCTGCATCAGTACCTTGGTAAATGATTTCACCAGGAACAAATGCACCAGTACCGCCTGTAAGATTAACTGTAAGTCTAGTTCTCTTATAGGCATCAAATACTTGGTCATCAACCTCACTAACACCAGTTTCAATAATTTCTTCAGAAAATACATACTGTTTAAGTTTTAATGAATAAACATAAACATTGCCACCACGACCACGACCTAATGTATAAAACATAGCTTGGTCATTTTCGTGTTCTACAAAAGTAATTTCAAAAAAGTTTTGTAGTAAAGGTAAATAAATTAAGTCGCCTTCTCTAGGCCGTATAGGTGCTCGATTTTCTTCTGGAGTTATATCACCTAAAATTGGTGTTTGAAAGTTTGTTGCACCAACAGTATATTTAAATCTACGGCGAGAAACGAGTAAAGTAATTTCATCACGAATTTCTAAACCAAATTTAGAAATAAAATCTTGTTCGCCTTCCATGCCTGTAATATTTTCAAGATACATTTCAATTTGATGAGCGCTACGATATTGCTTCATCGTATCTTCACCATACAACATATCTTCAGTACCACCACTACTTCTTGGTAGATAATATACATCCATGCCATAGATACCCATAGCTTCAATAACCAAATCTTCAACAAGCAACTGCTCGTTAGTTATTTGCTCTAGTGGAAATGGCTGAAAATAAAAATTAGTTGCCACTCTTTAACCCATTATAAAGTCGGAAGGAAGAACATTGTATGATTGCATTTCTTCTTCAATCTTGTCAATTTCCTTTTGTGCTTCCTCCATAATTCTAGGACCATCTAGTGTAACACCACCTGGCATTTGTACGCCAGCAAATTTAGAAAGATTGGAACCCCATTGGTATTTAATTAGAGCAGTTGCATATCGTTTTAAGAATCGGTCATCCCAAACATCAGTCATACCTGCTTTAACAATTGAACCATTTGTAATATTAGCTGTTGGAGTTTTTACTAATTGTATTTCTGTTGGTGATAGAATATGATTAACTTGCAATTCTGTACCTGCAATTGTAATTACATCACCATCAAGAATTTCTTGATCAAATTTTGTACCTGTGCCTGTTAAAGTATTGGCTGTATTGGTTGCTGATACTGTACCGGTAAGTGTAACAGATTCAGGACTTAGTTTGCGATAACATTCAATAACAACATATTCACCAACAGTTGCATCACGATCCCAATCAATGTCGAGGAATAGTTTATTGTGATGGCGATTGAATCTGAATTGAGGAGTACCTGAGAATAAAAGATTTAAGGTACGAATGTGTTGCATGGTAATTTCATATGACACATAAGATACCGATGTAAAGTCATATAAGTCATGCAAGCGTAATTGATAACGCAAATCGAACATGTTAACAGAAGAATTAGAGTCATCAAAAGGTAAAACTCCAATGACAAAAAGTACTGGATCTGGACAATAAATCCAGCGTCTATCAATATCTTCTTGTGTAAATTTATGCTTCATGTACATCTTTTCACAACCCTCAAAATGATAGTCGTGGAAAAACTGTAAAGCATCGTCAATGCGATCATCTACCTGATCGTCATCAACGTTAATTTGAATTACGGGAAATCCAAGCCTGCGTAGGCAATAGTCTTTAAATTCTTGTCTAGTAGATGGAGCTGGCATAATAGTCCTGTATGAATGAACTATTTATGCCATTAATTATCTTGGTTTGACCATTAAAAGGTAATTGAGAATATGTCATAACGAAAATATTTTGTTAATTAATTAATTTGACGTTTGAGCTAACACAGTATTATCTCCTCCAAAAACATTACTCCAATTGGTATTTGTGCCAACCTGAACAGGTGAGGATTTAAAAGTTATATCATTATGTCCTAAATGACCGTGTTGATTATTTCCCCAAGACCATAAAGTGCCGTTAGTTTTAATTGCAAAAAGCGAATTTTTATAAGAAATTGCAACTTTAAGCCAAGTTGTACCTGCTACTTGTGTTGGACTGGATTTGGTAACCGCATCATTATGTCCCAATACGCCACTAAGATTATTTCCCCATGTCCATAAAGTACCATCAGTTTTAATAGCACCAGCCAACCTTCCTCCATTTTGAAGCTCAAGTATTGAACTCCAATTTGTTCCTGTTCCTACTTGAGTTGGACTGGATCTCATAATTGTTTCATTGAGTCCCGATTCACCATTATTATTACGTCCCCAAGCCCATAAAGTACCATCAGTTTTAATTCCATAACTACATTCTTCTCCAGCAGTTGCAGCTGCCCAAGTTGTTGATGATCCTACTTGTGTTGGACTAGATATTCCTTGACCATAAGACAAAATGTTATTCAATCCAGCTTCACCATGTTGGTTAGCATAACCCCATGTCCATAGAGTACCATCGGTTTTAATAGCAAACGTGCGATTGAATCCTAAAAATACATCACTCCAATTTGTTCCTGTTCCTATTTGTGTTGGACTGGATTTAGAAATATTTACAGAGTTGGTAAGTCCTAAACTTCCTCTAAAATCTCTTCCCCAACACCATAAAGTACCATCAGTTTTGACGGCCATAAAAATCATTCCAGTGCCGTTTGAAACCTTACTCCAATTGGTTGCTGACCCTACTTGTACTGGACTGGACCTATTAGCTGTATCATTTTGTCCTAATTGACCAAAATTATTAGAACCCCATACCCATAAAGTACCATCATTTTTAATAACTGATTTACTATCTCCACAACCAGTGCCAGTAGAACTCCAATTTGTATCTGTTCCTATTTGTGTTGGACTGGATTTACCATTGTAAACAGTATTCAGTCCTAAACCACCAGTATTATTAAGTCCCCATGAATATAGTCTTATTTGTGGTATTACTGTGACAGTTACTTGGAATGTTTTACTTGAATCTTGGAGTTCAGCATCAGTAGCCACAACATCAAATGAATATGTGGTTTGAGCTCCAATAGTAACAGTACCAGAAAAGTATCCATTGGCAGCTAATGAAGTACCGGCTGGTAATGTGGAACCTGCCGCTACAGAATATGAAGCAGCACCAGTAGCACTAAGATTAACACCAAAGGCAGTATTGGCTGCTTGATTAGATAAAGGACTTGAAGTGACCCAAGATGGTTCAGAACTATATGTAATACCAGAAACTTTAACACCAACACCACCATCAGGATTAACAACATATAGATTGTATGATGCGGCCGCCTTAGTGGGAACTTGAACTCTTAATGTTGTAGAATTTACAAAGGTAACTGCTGATGCTGGAGTGGTGTCTATTAGTACTGTTGCGCCAGATTGAAATTCACTACCAGTTACTACAATGTAACCACCACCTACGTTAACGGCTGTGTCATCAAGTACAGTAAATGCACTATTGGCCACATTGGCATAAAGTACTTTAGGTGCTAAAGCAACCGCAAAAGCAGCTACTGCGGTATTACTTAATTGAGTGGTTTCAATTGTAAAAGGTTGTATTTGAACGCCAGAAATTTTTGTGGTCATTAGAGTCTATCCTGAAAAGGTGAGGTAGTTTTATACTCTATTTATAATTTACCCCATTTAACATTATTCCAGATTCTTTCATGTAGATAATAAAGTATGGTATTTGCAGTAATTTGAACCAATGCAATGGAACCAGCAACCATTAAGTTTCCAGAAATCAAATAGGAGATTATAAAGGTACTTAAACTACCTGTTAATCTCCAAGTAATTGTTTTAATTAAACTTCTAAAATTAGTATCACTCAATTCCTAATTCTTTACGAATTTTGGTGGCTGAAATATCTGTAATAGATTTGTCAAATGTTTCTTGTTCAATTTTATAACCTACATCACGACCATAGGTAATGTTTACAATATTAGGAACCACTTGAATTTCATATTGACCTTGAAACAGGGGATCTAAATCTCTACGAATATATGATTTAACTTGTTCGATTGCAAAAGGATTAGAACCTTGCCAACCTTGACAATCACGAATCTGAATAACTACTTGACCTGTTTTGGCAATGGCTCTCTCAAACAAAGCTCGATGACCTTCATGCCATGGTTGCCAACGACCTAACATCTGTACTGTTTCTTTTTGCCAATCAAAAGTTGGCCGCCTGCGATTCTCAATAATATGATTACCAATAAACTCAGCCCACTTCTCGGCATTTTGTTCTGTAACACGGAAGTCATAAACTTCAGGTTCAACAAAGGCTTTATTAGTATCTTCATACCGACCTTCTTTAATAGTATCAACCCAAATAGTCCAATCGGCTTTAAAGTTGTTACGCATTTCAACCAATGGTGCTACAAAATCGCAAATGACATAATCACCACCAGCTTCAAGTGCAAACTGTGCCATTCTTAATGACTGGCGAATACGACCTTCTTTGGAAAAGTCCCAATCGTTGTACTTTTTTCGCACTTCGTCTGCGTTAAACCAAGTTACTTGAGCATTAAATCCTGTAATAGGTAACATCTCTGCAATCTTATTTGTTGTGCCATGTTTTTCTAGGTAATTCTTGAGGGCTTGTGCTAAGAATGTTTTGCCAGCACCAGGCAAACCCATAATTAAAATCTTTTTCATATTTGTTCCTTAATAAAATTATCAACTATTGATAGTGATGAACTGATTGCCATGTCCATATCAATATACACATACATACCGCACCGGCCAATAAAACAGACCTTATCATTTTTAAGGTTCTTATACTTATTATATATCTTGCGATTCAAACCATCCACATCTTTAACTGGATAGTATCGTTCATAATTATTATCTTTATAATCACAAGGTTCTTCTAATGTATATTGTTCACCAGAACCATGTTCGGGAAACAGACTCCAGTTTGTAATTCGTGTATACAGTCCATAGTCTGTAAAATTAACTACTGCTGTTGGCATATTAAAATTTACATGTGACACATTATGAAATTTAATAGACCTGTAAGGTAACTCTCCATAACAATAATTGTAATACTCATCGATGGCCATAGAATTGAACACATAATCATATTCATCTTCCATACTTTTATTAAAAGGAGTATTTAAACACAACTTAATATTTTTATGGTTTAATATTTTCTCAAATAATTTAGTGTACCCATTTTTAGGTAAATATTGGTACCTGTCATTTGGAAAGTACAGTTCGTTTAAATCATTTCTTACTTTAACACGATTCAATATTGTATCATCAATTTGATTTGGTGGCAAGCCCCACATCTTTGTGGTATAGGGTACATAGAGTACATCGAAAAGTTTATTACCTAATATTTCTTGTGTTTCTTTATTAGGTGGTAGAGTTACAAACTGGCTTTCATATAGTGCCTTGACTTTGTGTTGATAAGGTACCCATTCGGTGTATTGGGACAACCATTCAAATACTTTTTGATTGTTAGTATGAAAGATGTGTGGACCATAACGATGAATACGAACACCATCAATTACTTCATCATAACAATTACCACCAACATGTTCTCGCTGGTCTATGATTGTAACATTATAGTCTTTTTCGGCCAGTTCTCTGGCTATAACCGAACCTGAGAATCCTGTTCCAACGACCAATATGTTTTGTTTTCTTGCCATAATTTAATTACTTCTTCTTTTGTTACATAAAAAGGTATGTCCATTTTATTAGACATGTGTACCACTAAAGAACCCATTGGCATAAACATTTTAAATTCTGGTTTATTCCACACAGCAGAGATGGTGTTGCCTTCCCAATGATGTTCTTCTTCACCAATAATTAATAGTTTATCAAAGTGTTCTTTATACTTTTTAAATATTTTGGCTTGAACCATAAATGATTCTTGTGTGTACCATGTGCTTCTATAATATCTATGCTCTGTAGGAACAATCAAACAAGGTCTAAAGTAGGTGTCATTATGTGGATGGTTTGGATGATAATATAACTGATTAAAGTCTTGTGGAAAAATACCTATCTCTAGACCAGTAATATTAGAAAGATATGTCCATGATTCGATCATTTCACCAATGGCATTAGGGAAATGTAAATAGTCATCCTCTACAATGTATACCAGGTCATCATCAGGTAAATTATAAATGTGTCTGTAAGCTACCTCAACAGAATACCTAGACTTTTTCTTGGCAGATAACCCTTCTTGGTTTCTTGCTGGCAAAAAATCAATTGTTACATAGTCGTGTGGATGAATTAGTTCTTTTAGTATATCTTGAAAATCAATAGAAGAATTGTCATCAACAATATGTAATGATTTTTCTGATATATCTTTAAGATTAGTAATAATAGAATTCAAACACCTCAAAATACATTCCGATTTATCAACTATTCTATCGGACTGTAAAGAGGTTCTATTGCAAGTCCTTAATACAACATGAATCATAATTTACGAATAGCAGATTGATAGCCAGTAGGTAATTCAAATACTTTTAATTTATTCCAGTAACATTGCATGAAATTATCTACTGCCATTTTAGGTGAATCACAAGGATTATCACTCTTTCTCCATGCCATACTATCATCACATAACATTACACCGCCAGAATTTAGTAATTCAAAACTTAGTATCATATCTTGTAATACACCTGCGGCTCGGTGATCTCCATCAACATAAATGAAATCGGCTTTGACACCACGGTTATACAGGTCAATTAATCCATCAAAAGACTTTTTATTAATGAACTCTACCACACCTTTAGGTTCAAATTCTTCTAAGTTACTTAAAAACATTTCTTTGGTTTGCGGAATGTTTTTTTCAGGTAAGTCATCACTATTGTCATACGGGTCTATGGCATAATGTTTATAATTTGGATTTTGTTGATAACAAATACCAGCTATATTAAATGTACTATCACCTTCAAAACAACCTATTTCAATTGACACTTTAGGAAAACCAATTGAACTTATTATGTGTTGAAAACTTCTGATGGTGTGGTCGTGAAATCTTACTGTTATTTTCATGTTTGTAGACTATCATTTCGAATTGTTGAACGGCCTTCTAAAGGTCTACCAAGAATGGTTGTTTTGAGATTACCATCTTCTTCCCTTTCTTTAACATCATATGCGTAAACACCCATTTGATGAATTGGAAATATGTCAGCTCGAATGATAATATCTAATGGCGCACAGATACCAAATTTAATTACATGTGCAATCATATTTTTTGCAACAGCAGGATCAATTGCATATGCATGAGCCCTACAAATAAAATGATAGTTTGGTCCTTCTGATGCATGAGTAGGTGTTGGTAGAACTGGCCAACCACCATTGACCTGTTCGTTATTACCTAGATATGCGATTGAATTAAATACAGCATGCTTAAGATATGGTTGCAACATTACAGAATCATGTTCTAAAATAACAATAGGTTTATCTAACTCAACACATTTAGCCCATAAAGAAATATGAGATAACGCACAAGCAACTTCACCTCTAGTCAAATAATGGTCAGTAACTTTCATCATCTTCATTACTGAACTATTTTTAGAATGCTCAGGTTCTTTGATGCGTTGATTATACCCATCATAGGCATCCCAATACTCATAAGGCATTTTTACCTGATCACAAGATTCAGCACATCGTAAGGCTACATCTTCGGATTTTTTATTACCTTTAACCCGAATGATGTAAGCCTTATCTACATCCATATTATACGAAAAAAACAAAGAATTCATAATAAACTTTCAAAGAATTACATTAGTGCATCTACATCCTCATGAGTAACAGCGGCTTCAACTTGAGCAACCCGTGAATCTCTTGTTGTTCTTGCACCAGGTAATTGTGCTTCAAGAGTGGCCACTTCTTCTGCAAAGTCTGGAATGTTACGCTTCATTTCAATTTGATTTTCAATCATTGTTACGGCAAAATTAGCTTGGCCAATTAAAGAACCTTTACGCTCATCAACAGTCAACTCTCTTTTACCCCAAACAATCTCAATTGGATTTTTGGTAATATCAAATGAATGTGTTGTGAGAATTTCACGGTTAGGTGTAAGGTCGGGAGTAATCTCCACGGCTGCTGACCATCCGTCTTGACCTTCTGGTGCTGGTGTGTCCCAGCAATCTGTTACTTGACCATTTTGAACTCGAACATTGTATCCTGATCTTGTTGGCATTACTATCTCCTATTACTGTTTAAAATTTTGTAAATCGTTTTTAATCTGATTAAATGGAGCAGACCAATCTCCAAAAACTTCTTGTCTATACAACTTCACGGAATCATACCAAACTGTGGTGTTTCCTTCAGGAGCCCACAAATAATAAGGCAGAATTGGTATCACAATCCATGTAGGTATTCCCATTGAACCTGATAAATGGGCTACTGAGGTACAAGATGTAATAACTAAATCACAACCAGCTACTGCCATTCGTGTTTGTTCCCAATGACCTAGTGGTACTTCTTTAACCCAATAAGGTTTAAATTGGGAACCTTCATCTCGTTGTAGTGATATGAATTCCGCATCTACATCTTCTAAGGCATCAAATAGTTTAGTTGGTGGAAAGATCCGATGTTGTTCATGTTCGAACTGTGGATTGCCTTGCCATCTTAAACCAATTCTTAAACCTTTGTGAGGTTGTACTGCTGGTTTATTTATATAAGGTTTTCCTGATATGTCTTTATATTCGTAACCTAATAGGGGTATAGTAGACATGGAAGGTGCCCAAAAATCATGAACTACTCCATATACGGCATCACTCTGGCAAACCGCAACAACCCCTTCTACATCACGGAATAGTGTCGCCAACGCACCAGAACAGGCCACAATCACTTCACCAGCAATCTTTGCAATATCTCTTGCGTAACGAACTCCGTGAATCTGGTCGCCTAATCCACCTTCTAAATTTAATAATACCGTTCCTTTAGACTTGCCGTCCCACATAGGCATTGGGGACCTAGGAGGTTCATTACCAAAAACACTTTCATCACGACCACGGAATAATAACTTTTCACCTTCTAAAAGTTTACCTTGTTGCATTAAATACCAGCCACGATTAAAGGCTGCACGATTATTCCAAGGTTCTTCTTGTTCAATCTTCTGTGCTAATCTCCAACCTTCTTTAAAATTACCCATTAGACCGGCAGCCAACTGCATATCAAGGTCATGTATCGGTTTATTTGGATTGGCTTTTTCACCTAACCAAAATCTTGGTTGTACGAATTCATAATAACGATGTTTCAATACGTCTTTAGAATCTTCTTTGTGTTGATAACCTAATTTTGGTTTAACATCGTGAAGGCCTTTTACTTCCCAAACTTCTTCATCTTTTTCTTGTAGATTGGTACCGTCAATGGCATTTAAATCATATTCAAAATCTGGTAATTCTAAAAATTCATGAACTCGTTTTAATTCTTTTTGTGGATCATTCATTAGATCATCATAGTCAATAATTAAAAAACATTCGGGTGCAAATGAATATCCTTTTTCAAATGTTTGATATGATTCTTTAAGGTGTTTAATTAGGTCATCTTTAAGTAAAAAATAATCCAAATCTTTTGGCTTGGCCACACGAACAAAAGAAGCGGCACAATCTTCTACATTACGAACCGTGGCAATAATTTTAGGTTTATGTCCAAGAACTTTAGACATAGTACGCATGTTAGTATCATCTGCCCAACCTCGAGCTTTATCGAGAATAATAGGTTTATCAATATCATTGTATTGAGTTTTACAGATGTTATTTAAAACATTCTGAATTTTTTTTTCTTCTTTTTTCTGATCTGTTTGAGCTCTAGTGGTCAAACTATCTGCCCATGCTCTTAGAGTACCCACTAAGGTATCTAAAAGATTAGAAGTAGATGTGGCATGAATACTTGGATTTTGGCTAAGAATAGCAGCCAAGACTGTTGATCCAGAACGTGGAAGTCCTGATAGGAAATAAATCTTTTTCACAAAAACACCTTTCAAATAATTAATTCACTATATTATATATGATACTTCAATAGGTGGCAATAGAGATTTAAAATTGTTAATTAATTTGTTGTTATGGCAGTATTCGTATCAAATACAAAAGATTTGATTGAATTATTGGCAATGTTAATCGCTCGAACATATTGAGTCATTTTGAATTAATCTATTAGTGTGGCCGAGCCTGTTAATATAACATCAGCCCAACCAGTTCCTGATCCAACTTGGACAGGACTAGACCTATAAGTAGTATTATTTTGTCCTAATTGGCCACTACCATTAGAACCCCATATCCATAATGCACCATTTCTAATAGCTGCTGCATGCGAGCTTTGGGCCGCAGGAGCTATTTTTGTCCAACCTGTTAAACTACCTATTTGAGTTGGACTAGAACGATGTATTGCATCATTTTGACCTAAATTACCATTTACATTTCTTCCCCACGACCATATTGTTCCATTAGTTTTTAATGCATAGATAGCAGGCCCGCTGGATGTAGTTACAACATCCGACCAATCTGTTCCTGATCCTACTTGAACTGGACTGGATCTAAGAACTGTATCATTTCGTCCTAATTGACCATAATCATTATTTCCCCACGACCATAAAGTACCATTAGTTTTAATACCTAACATATTGCCATTAGCATTACCTATTATTGACCAATTCGTATCTGTTCCTACTTGTACTGGACTAGATTTACCAACTGTTGTACCATCTCCTATTGAGCCATTACTATTAGTTCCCCATGTCCACAAAGTACCATCTGTTTTAATGGCAGCAGAATTATAATTTGTATAACTTCTTAACCAATTTGTATTGCTTCCTATTTGCACCGGACTGCTTCTATATCCACTTATTCCAGGCAAATATAGATTGTTGAAATTATAACCCCACATCCATAAACTACCATTGGTTTTAATTGCACTGGGTATGGCCGAGCCGGTGATATTGACATAAGACCAATCTGTTCCTGATCCAACTTGAACTGGACTGGACGCACCCAAGAAAGATTCTTGAGAAAAATTACGTCCTAATTGGCCAGTAGTATTAAATCCCCATGCCCATAAAGTACCATCTGTTTTAATTCCATAAAAACAACCATTTCCAGCACCCAATTTGTTCCAATTTGTTGCTGATCCTATTTGTACTGGACTGGATTTGCTGACTCCATCATTGAGTCCTAATTGACCAAATGCTTGATTTCCAAATACAAAAAGACCAGGTGATACTATTGTTACTGTTACTTGGAATGTTTTACTTGAATCTTGGAGTTCAGCATCAGTAGCTACAACATCAAATGAGTATGTGGTTTGAGCTCCAATAGTAACAGTACCATAAAAATAACCATTAGCTGCTAGTGTGGTGCCAGTTGGTAATGTGGAACCAGCAGCTACAGCATATGAAGTAGCTCCAGTAGCACTAAGAGTGACATTAAATGCTACGCCAGAAACTTGATTACTCAAAGGACTGGAAGTAACCCAATTTGGATTTGATGAATAAGTTACTCCATTTACACGAATACCTGTACCACCATCGGGATTAACCACATAAAGATTATAGGTCGCAGCTGATTTTGCTGGTAGTTGAACTCTTAATTGTGTGCTACTAACACGGGTGACTGCTGATGCTTGTGTTGTATCAACCAATACTGTTGCATCAGTCGCAAAGTTTTCTCCAGTTACTACAATATAACCACCACCAATATTCACAGCAGTATCATCTAATACACTAAATGCACTATTGGCCACATTAACTGTGGTAATTTTAGGTGCAAGTGAACCTGACAATGTTGAATATGTGGCAAAATCAACAACGGTATTCGGTTGAATATTTGTAGTGTTTATTTGTGTAAATGGCATAGTTATCTCTAAACTGGAAGTTCTCTAATTTGAATTCTCGTATTAACTACTGGTGCTCCACCAAGGAATGTTAATGTGGTTCCACTTACTGTGTAGTCTGCAATTGGTTCTTGGCAAATACCATTCTCAAATACTAAAATAGAATTTGCGGTATGACCAGAAGATATTGTAAATGTTGTTTGTACACCATTAGCGGTATATGTTCTTGTATTGTAACGAGAAGAAGTTACATTCATCTCACTACCAGCAACTGTTACTACCTCAATAGTATCGTTTGTTGTTGCTGTAGCCGTAAAGACAATATTTGCACCAGAAAGTGAGTAAGTATTTTTCTGTTGATATACACCATTTAGAAAAGCAAATGTTTGATTTTCAGATTGTGGTAATGTTGATAGTGTAAATGTCGTTGTACTATTATCACCAGCAAATGTATCAATAACTGAAGTAAATGATGTGGCATATGAACCACCACCAGAATAAGTAGATACTTCAATCGAGGCACCATTTGCTGGAGCACCAGAAAATACAAGTGATGAACCAGAAATATTATAAGCAGACTTTAATTGAGGTACGCCACCAACAATAATAGTGGTTAGATTTTTATCTCTAGGTACAGAAGTTAAAGTAAATGTCGTACATGCACCTGTACCGGTAAATGTATCTACTTGATTATTAAGGTGTGCAGGTGTGGTATTTGCAAGTACACGAACTTCAAGTACCGCATTGGCATCAAGAGCTTCAGATAATGTAATAATGTTATTGGTTAAAGTATATGCAGAAGCTTGTTGGTAAATACCATCAACATAAACAAATAACTGATTTGCAGAAGTTGGTGTGGTAGATAAAGTAAATGTGGTGTTTTGACCATTACTTGTAAAGTTTTGTAATGATGCAACATAAATTTGTGAACCACCCGAATTAGCTAAAGCAAATGCACCATTAGCATGATTAAATGCAGCTTGACCAACTGTACCTGTTGCGGTATTAGCAGCTGCAAAGGCTGCGTTAGCATGAACATAAGAAGCATTAGCATGAGCATACGCTAAAGTACCTACTGTACCTTCTGCGGTATTGGCCTTATCAAAAGCCGCATTGGCTTGAATTCGTGCAAAGGTATCAACTGCATTATTAGCAGTATTGAAAGCTGCTTGCGCTGTTGCACTTGTTGTGTTAGCAGCTGCAAAGGCTGCGTTAGCATGAATGTAAGATGAATTGGCATATGAACCTGAGGTAACGGCTTTCTGATCTGCGGTGTTGGCAGCTGCAAAGGCACCATTAGCATAACTTGAAGCAGAGTTAGCAATACCAAAGGCCGCATTAGCATAAGCACCAGAAGTAACTGCTCTTTGGTCGGCAGTATTAGCAGCTGCAAAGGCACCATTAGCATAACTTGAAGCAGAGTTAGCAACACCAAAGGCTGCATTAGCGTATAAGCCTGAAGTAACGGCTTTTTGATCTGCAATGTTAGCAGCTGCAAAGGCTCCGTTAGCATAACTTGATGCTGAGTTAGCAATACCAAAGGCTGCATTGGCTTGCGTTAGTGGATCTAACCCACGAATGATTACGGAATTGGCTGTTAGATTGGCACTTAATGTGGCAATTTTAAAACTTGGATTGGAAGTATCAATTGTTTGACTGGTGGGTTCACCATTCCAGTTTTCAAACAAATAATAAATGTCATCAGCAGCACGCCGGAATAAACCTGTATGAATGTTAGCACTACCATTATTGTAATGACCTAAAAAACCAATATCAATACTATCGCCAGTATTATTTTTACCTAATTGAATAATCGAATCTTCGATAACCAATGAACTAACATTAACTGTAACAGTACTACCTTCAACACTCAAGTTGCCTGTAACAACAAGATCACCTGAAATTGTACCACCAGAAGTTGAAAGTCTTGTATTAGAAGATGCAAAAGCACCATTGGCATATGATGAAGCGGAGTTAGCAGTTTGATATGCAGAGTTAGCATATGAGCCAGAAGTTACTGCTCTTTGGTCAGCCGTATTAGCAGCTGCAAAGGCTCCATTAGCATATGACGAAGCAGAGTTGGCAACACCAAAGGCTGCATTAGCATATGAACCTGAGGTGACTGCTCTTTGATCGGCAGTATTAGCAGCTGCAAAGGCCGCATTGGCATGAATGTATGCTGAATTGCCAGTATTTCTGGCCGTTAAGTCAATAGCAGTACCAGTAAATGCAGTATTTTGGAATGTACTATCTGAGAATGTAATGCCATTTGCAGAACCTGTAATATAGATTCCGCCTGAGTAGAGATTGCCTGAAATACCAGCACCACCTGAAACAATTAACGAACCTGATCCGTTAGTAATAGATGTTTGTGCTGAAGTTAAAAGTAATTGACCAGCGCTAATTGATGTTACGGAACCATTTCTTTTCCATGTACCAAGTGTGTTGTTCCATTGATAAACAATGCCGTTTACGAGGGCAGTTTGGTTATTTGCTGGTGATAATGGGAATGGCATGTAATATTCCTAAGTGTATTCTTTATTTATTCTGTTGTTTCGTGAATGGCTTCAGGATTATATTCTGTCCAAGAAACTGTGTTTTCATTCCAAATATATACTATATTACCTTTTGGTGCAGGCATTGGTATTGGTGCTTCCCATAAACATGTATCTTCATTTAATACCCATGAAGAATATGGCTTTGGTGGAACAAAAGCATCTCGAACCGAATCATATGTGTAGCCAACACCAGCGTAGTTTTTACGTAACGGAGTTCCACCATTAGAGTGAACACCACCATGTGTGTTATATGAAGTTTGTACCCAAGATGCTGGATCACCCCAATAACCTGTATTGAGAGCGTTTTGCTCAATAACAATAACTTGTGTTACTATTCCATTTTCTACTTTTGCAAAATGACTCATTGCATTTCCTTTTAAGCTGTAAATGTTCCTGAACTATTAAATTTTCTATATGTATAACCACCTGAAGTATAATTTGATCCACCAGTAGAATTAATTGGCACTCCATTACTATCGACTGATGCATTCCAACGTAACAAAATTAATCCAGATGCTCCGCTTCCAGGATTACTGCCAGAGCCACCGCCACCACTACCGGTATTGTATTGTCCGTTGCTGCCACTACTAACACCTCCACTTCCTCCGCCGCCAAATCCACCGCCAGCTGTTTGATATCCACAACAAGTTGTAAATTGGCCACCACCGCCACCACCACCTGTATATCCGCTGGTTCCTTCACTTACTGCATTTAACCAAGCACTATATGCATTAGTTCCTGAGCCACCAGCTCCAGCAGAGTAATAACTTGCAGTTACACCGGGTGAACCTGCACCACCACCGCCACCACCAGAATATGTGGCGGCGTATCCTCCTCCACCATTTTGTCCTTGGCCAGAAGTTCCAGCTCCACCCGAATAAGATCCTCCGCCACCACCTCCAGATCCTCCGGATCTTGCAAAATCTCCTCCGCCTCGACCTCCACCAATTGCAATCGCAGAAACATCATTGGGACCAGACAAAATTGAATTTGCTCCGTTTGCGTTTACACCGCCAGCACCTACAGTAAGGGTGTATTGTGATGTTGTTCTAGCAGAAAATGATCCATATAACACACCTCCTGCACCGCCACCGCCTGTTGCGTCACCAGCGCCGCCACCAGCAATAAGTAAATATTCAACTGTAAAATTAGCAGGAGATATTGAAGTGTCATTAATAGTAATAAAATTTGGTGTTGTAACTACCGTTGGTCCGCCTTGAGATCCAGTAGACACCGCAATACCTAAAGTTTTAGCTCCATCTGTATTTTCATCAGCAAGAATAGTAACATTAAATATTGCTCGATTATTAACAATTGATATAGAACCTGTATTGCCACCAACAATATCCGAATTGGTAGTGTTGCCTGTAGTTTTCCAATACAAAGTGGTACCATCAGCCGTATTGGTTGTAGTTACTGTGTATTGTATTGTATTCGATTCATTAACTGGCATTTTTAATCCTTAACTTGCATTAGCTGTGATGGTGTATTGAATTTGTATTTCATTTGTTCTTAATATTGGTCCCGAAATATCAACCCAATTATTACTTACACCATCATATGAATAGATGTATAATGTTTCATCTGTTAAACTTAACCATAAATCACCAACTGTATTACCAGTAGGTGCTGTGTTACTTGCGGTTGCTCTTGCACCTGAATTGGCTTTATCAAAGGCCGCATTGGCTTGAATTCGTGCAAAGGCATCAATAGGAGAACCAGCTGCAGCATTGGCACTATTAGCAACTGCAAAGGCCGCATTAGCATGAATATATGCGGAGTTAGCATATGAACCACTCGTTACTGCTCGTTGATCGGCAGTATTGGCAGCTGCAAAGGCTCCATTAGCATAACTTGATGCTGAGTTGGCAACACCAAAAGCTGCATTAGCCGTAGCTCTTGCTACTGCATCAGGTGTTGCAGTAGGATTTAATAAGTCTGTACCAACTCCTCCTGCGGCATTATTTGCTATGTCAATAAAGACACCACGAACACTACCACCAGTTTCAAAAATTCTTAATTTATTTTGAAAAATATCAATTGTTATACCAGCTGCCAAAGATGTATTGGTTACTGGTTTGTCTAAGAAAAATTCACCACCTTCATCGCCGCCTTGATTTAATGCTCTAATTGTTCCTGAAACATTTAAATTAGTATTTGATAACGCACTATTTGCTTTAGCGAAAGCTGAGTTAGCATAATCACCAGAAGTAACTGCTCTTTGGTCTGCGGTATTAGCGGCTGCAAAGGCACCATTAGCATAAGATTCGGCAGCTGCTGAACCTATTGAACTGTAATTTGTACCATCGTTGGTAAATGTCCATTTGTCAGAAGTTTCATTCCAAAGTAGAGAAACGTTATCAGATGAACCACGATCAATTTCAATACCTGCATTTTCTGTTGGTGCGAATCCTTGTGGAATATCTGCATTAAGAGTAATGATGGCATCGCCAAGATTTATAACAGTACTATTGGCATAAGTTGTTTGGCCCGATACAGTTAAATTGCCTGTAACTGTTACATCACCAGAAATTGTACCACCATTAGTACTATATCTTAAATTAGCTTCTGCATAGGCCGCATTGGCATGTAGATAAGAACTATTAGCATATGAACCTGAGGTAACAGCTCTTTGATCAGCAGTATTGGCGGCCGCAAAAGCACCATTAGCATAACTTGATGCCGAATTAGCAACACCAAAACTTGCGTTGGCTTGAGCTCTTGCAAAAGTATCTGATGCATTGTTAGCAGTATTAAAAGCTGCTTGTGCGGTTATATTTGCGGAGTTAGCTTCTGCATAGGCCGCATTAGCATGTATATAAGAACTGTTAGCATACGAACCACTTGTGACTGCTCTTTGATCGGCAGTATTAGCGGCCAAGAAACCAGCGTTAGCAATTATTCTTGCTGTAGGATCAATTGCAGTACCAGTAAATGCGGTGTTTTGACTTGTAGTATCTAAGAATACTAATGAACTTAATACTTGAAATGTATTTGAAGTAATTACATTGGCTGTCGCATCACCATAGCGATACCACGCACCTTTGGTGGTATTGTAGTAGTACTCAATACCATTTACTAATGCTATTTGATTATTCGTTGGTGATAATGGAAATGACATTTAATATCCTGATTTTATTTTATATTTATTCTACACTAATAAGTTGTAATGAAAAAGCTTGTGGCCGATCCACCAGACGAAGAACTCCAATTTGCTCCTGTTCCAACCTGTACTGGACTGGATCTATTAACTATATCATTGAATCCTAATTGGCCATAATTATTACGTCCCCATAACCATAGTGTGCCATCGGTTTTAATTCCAATCATGTTTTGACTTGTTACTGAAACATTTCCCCAATTTGTTCCTGTTCCTACTTGTGTTGGGCTGGATCTATAAACTATATCATTGGCACCTAAAGCTCCGTTAGCATTTTGGCCCCATGTCCATAAAGTTCCATCAGTTTTAATAGCAGCTACAAATGTTGCATTCCAATGTGCTGAAATTTTTGACCAATTCGTATTGGTGCCAACTTGATTTGGACTATTTGTGTATGTTAGATTGTTTGATCCTAATTGGCCAACACCATTGATGCCCCACGACCATAACGAACCATCATTTTTAATTGCAAAAACTGTACCATTACCAATTATAATATTATCAGTCCAATTCGTTAAAGACCCTATTTGAGTCGGAGTAGATAATATTTGAGCATTTTGACTTGTTCCAAATTCTCCACTATAACATCGACCCCAAGCCCACAATGAACCTGTTGTTTTATTGGCAAAAGAAAAACCACTACCAGAAACTACATTACTCCAATTTGTATCAGATCCTACTTGTCTGGGACTAAAAGTTCTATTTGGAGTTCCAAGTGATGTTAGACCTAATCTCTGATCATTATTTGATCCGGATGTCCATATAGTATTATCAGTTTTTAGAAAATGCATTGCATAAGGATAACCAGAGATAGCTTTGCGCCAAGTTGTTAAAGATCCAACTTGGACAGGACTGGACTGGTCTACTTGTGTTCCAATTCCCAATTGACCTTGAAAATTACTTCCCCATGTCCATAAAGTTCCATTAGTTTTAATTCCACCAACCATCTCATTTGTTCCATCAATTTGACTCCAATTGGTTTCTGTTCCTACTTGTGTTGGACTGGATTTATTAACTGTGTTATTGAGTCCTAATTGGCCACTACCGTTTTGGCCAACAACAAATAATTTGTATGCAGCTGGAGGTGTATTTGAAGTATCATTAATCATAATTGGTATGTTAGGATCTGTAGCAGCTACCGTTGGTCCATTTTGTGATCCGGTTAATAAAGCAATGCCTAATGATTTGGTACCATCAGGACTTTCATCAGCTGCCATTGTGACATTAAACACGGCTTGATTATTTGTAATCGTAATTGATCCAGTATTACCACCTACAATGTCAGAGTTGGTAGTGTTGCCTGTAGTTTTCCAATACAAAATGGTACCATCAGATACTCTAGAAGTAGTTACTGTATATTGTATTGTATTCGATTCATTAACTGGCATTTTTAATCCTTAACTTGCATTAGCAGTTATTAAATAGGTGGGTCTTATATAAGTCGATCTACCAATTGTTGGTCCAGTAATGTCAACCCAATTGTTTGATGTACCGTCATTTGTGTAACGAAGTAATACATCAGTATCGGTATCATACCACAAGTCACCTATAGAAGGACTGACTGGTGCAGTAGAACTTGCGGTGGATTTTGAACTTGTATTGGCTTTATCAAAGGCTGCATTAGCATGTAAATAAGAACTGTTAGCTTGTAGTCTAGCAACGTTATCAATTGCAGCTCCGCCTGATACAGTATTGGCAGCTGCAAAGGCTGCGTTAGCATGAATGTAAGATGAATTGGCATATGAACCAGAAGTAACTGCTCTTTGATCGGCAGTATTAGCAGCTGCAAAGGCACCATTAGCATAAGATGAAGCAGAGTTAGCAATACCAAAGGCTGCATTGGCATATGTACCAGAAGTTACTGCTCTTTGATCTGCGGTATTAGCTTGTGTTAGTGGATCTAATCCACGGATTAATACTGAGTTGGCTGTTAGATTGGCACTTAATGTAGCAATCTTAAAATTTGGATTGGCAATATCAATAATATTTGTAATATCAGGAGAATATTCTTTAAACAAATAGTAAGTATCATCTACAGCGTGTCTAATAAGTCCTGTATGAATATTGGCACTACCATTATTGTAGTGACCTATAAATCCAATATCGATAGTATCTGTAATATTGCCATTTGCTAATTGAATAATAGAATCTTCAACAGACAGAGTAGTTACATTGACTGTAAGAGTGGTACCTTCAACATTTAAATTGCCTGTAATTACTACATCACCAGTAATTGTTCCGCCTGATGAATTAAATTTTGTATTAGCAGTTGTAAAGGCCGCATTGGCATGTAAACCAACCGTATTGGCTTTATCAAAAGCCGCATTAGCATGAATGTATGCAGATGTAGATAACGCTTCAGCATTGTTAGCAGTTTGAAATGCAGACTGAGCAACTAATCCACCAGAAAGTAATGAAGAAGATTGCCATAGTCTACCGCCTGGTGAAGCTGTACTGTATGTAAGAACCCAACCATCAGCATTTGCAACGCCAAGGTTTGGTTCTGCTTGTTCTAATCCAAGATAATTATAACGATCTGCCGCTACATTAGCTGCAGGTGTTACTTTTACTCGGCCGCTTAATAATTTATGATTAGCCATTTGAGGTTTCTAATAGTGATAATGTTAACTCTGCACTACTATTTGCACTTGCTGAAATTCTAAATCCGTCTCCTGCTTCCAAAACTAATTTACCCATCAACATATTAGTTGCATCTTCTGTAGGTATTTCTGTATTTGCAATTAGTCGTGTAACATTACCATTACGAATATGTGAAGCGGTAACATCAACATAACTTGATGTATTAATATTAGATACTTGTGCTAGAAGAACAACTGTTGTAATTCCAGCTGGACAAGTATAAACAGTATTTGCAACCGTTGTAACCGGTAATGCAACTGTTTTAAAAACGTTTAAAGGTATATTTTGTGCCATTTTTTATTAGCCTTCCAAAGCAAGAATGAATGGTGTCATTTGAGCAAACAAGCTCTTTGTAAATGTTGTACCAGAAATTGTACCTGTTGCTTGGTCAATCGACAAATCTGATACTAAGAAATTTCCATTTTGATCGGTAGAAGTACAGAAAACTGCACCCTCTGCGATACGAACAATCTGTAATTCAGTATTTGGGACTCCACCATTTCTTGGTAATGCTGTACTTATTGATGTTCCAGCTCCTACAAATTCAAATGTTTGACCACTTGCTCTTAATTGACTTTGTTGATAAAAATTAATTGTTGTACCACTTGTAAATACATTGTCTAACGATTCTCTAAATTCTACTACTGTTTGTCCACTAGAAATTGGTGAAGAAGTTGTAACATAATAATATGTTCCTGAGGTATCACCATTTACAAGACCAATCAAACCAACATACGGCTCAGTTGCCAATATATTAAAAAATGGATCGGTATTTGCTGATACATTATTTAGATTGGCGGTAAATGAACCAACTGTTGTATCACCATTGAATGTTGCAGTCATCACTAAGGCACCTTTGCCATTAGATACAAGACCTTTATTACCAAAGTTAACGTTGCAGTTACCCATTGAAGCAGTACCACCTGATTCTGCTAAGAAAGCAATATCGCAGAAAATACCAAACATAGAAACTAACTGAGAATATCCATCATTCGATACATGGAATCCTTTGCCACCCACATTGACTTGTGTAAACTGTGCAGAAATTATACTTTTATTACCGGTGGCTAAAGAACCATCAACACGCAAACCTGTGCCTGTTGTTGTGCCTGAAGAACAAACATAAACATATGGTGATGCAGTAATGCATGTAGACCATCTTGCAGTATTGGCTGCTGGTGTTGATCTTAATGGAATTTTAATTGCATATACAGAAGTATTATCTGGTTGTGTAGACCATGCAGAGTTAGCAGTAACAACTTTTGTTGTTCCGTTATAAGAAGAAATTATTTTTCCTTGACCTGCACCTGTACCACTTGTAATACTGATGGTCATATCTCTATAAATGCCATCTAAAGAATCTTCACCAGAAGCAAGAGTAATTGTACTAGCACCACCACTTTGAGCCGTGCCAGAAGAAATTGTTGAACCCGGAAAAGCAACAGCATTCGCTAAGTAACCTTCAAATTTCATGCAACTAATCCAACAACCATTATTAACCCAAAATACATCTTTTGAAGTATCTAATGGTTTGATAATAGTAGTTCTTTCACCATCACCTTTTACTTGTACAAATTGAGGTACAATAATTGGAGTAATTTCTTCGTATGTACCTGAAGCAATTGTAACTTGTGTAAATGGACGAGCTGCGTTCATTGCAGCACGAATGGTTCTCTTTGCACGACTTGATGCAAGACCATCATTACTATCGTTACCATTAGGTGAAACAAATATTTGACTGCCTGTATTGCCTTGTGCAAGTTCAGTAAGACCTAATGTAATTGAATCTGCTGATGCATTACCCGTAACAATAATACCATTTGCTGGTGTTATTGTAATTGTATCTGTTTGAGAATCTGCTACAACATTTGTACCATTTGCATCAAAGGTTAAAAATGATTGTACAGAATTGGCTTTGTCAAAAGCGGCTTGTGCTAATGTATTGGCAGTATTGGCTTTAGCAAATGAACCATTGGCATAAGAAGATGCCGAATTAGCAGCATCACGAACCCATGTATCTACCGCATTATTAGCTGCATTGAAAGCAGCATTAGCGTGAATGTAAGACGAATTAGCTTGCGTTCTAGCAACATTGTCAATTGCAGAACCACCAGCTAAAGTATTGGCTTTATCAAAGGCTGCATTAGCATGAATGTAAGATGAGTTAGCGTATAAACCTACAGTCGTTACAGCAGATTCTCTTGCTAATGGAAAACCACCAGCACTTGAATTGTTGTGGACAACAACGGTATTTTTATCTGTATCTACGGTAATTTCAGCCAAAGCCCCTGTAAAGGTGCTGTGGGATAATGTATTACCTCTGCGATGTTTTAATGTTATAGACATAATTCTATTTATAGTGTTCCGTAATCTTGAATTGTATTATTTACATCAGTTATTAAACCATAATCGAACTCACCAGAAAGTGGTTGTGAAGCATTAAAAGCATTATTAGCCGCAGAGAAAGCCGCATTAGCTTGGATGTAGGCCGAAATTGCGGTATCTTGTGCAGCTGTAGCTGTACCTAAAGCAGCAGAAGCCGCACTTTCGGCCGAACTTGCACTACTTTGTGCAGTATTAGCCGCAGAGAAAGCCGCATTAGCTTGAGTTCTTGCAAAAGTATCTACTGATCCAGCAGAAATAGTATTTGCATAAGCAAAAGCCGCATTAGCATGACCATATGCCGAATCAAGTCTTAACGATGTAGGACTTGATGTTAATACCCAAGCAACTCCATTATAAGTCCAGGTTTTGCCTTGAAATGAATATTGATCATTTAAAGCTGGACTTGTAGGAAAATTAATATTCGGCATAATCTACTTAATCTTTTAAATTAGATTAAATGCCAAGTTGTACCCATTGCGAATTGTCGCCATCGTTTATATAAGTGAACAAAATGCCTGAATCCGATTCATACCATTGATCACCTTGTTTCGGTGTTCCGCCTGGCGCAGTATCAGAATATGTAAACAATACTCGACTATTAGCAGTAGTAAAGGCACCATTAGCATAAGAAGAAGCTGAGTTAGCAGTACCAAAAGCAGAGTTAGCATATGAACCAGAAGTAACGGCTTTCTGATCTGCGGTGTTAGCGGCTTCAAAAGCACCATTAGCATAAGATGAAGCAGAGTTAGCAACACCAAAAGCCGCATTGGCTTTAATGTATGCACTATTGGCATAACTTGAAGCACTATTGGCAGCATCACGAACCCATGTATCTACTGCATTATTGGCTGCATTGAAAGCCGCATTAGCATGTAAATATGCAGAGTTGGCATACGAACCACTTGTTACTGCTCTTTGATCAGCAGTATTTGCAGCTGCAAAGGCACCATTGGCATACGAACCAGCACTAACTGCTTTTTGATCGGCAGTATTGGCAGCTGCAAAGGCTGAATTAGCATATGATCCAGAAGTAACTGCTCTTTGGTCAGCAGTGTTAGCTGCTACGAAGGCACCATTAGCATATGAACCAGCGCTGACTGCTTTTTGATCTGCTGTGTTAGCAACTGCAAAAGCCGCATTGGCTTGTGTAAGTGGATCAACATTTCTTAACAGTATTGAAGAAGCAATTACATTGGTATTGATTGTAGCAATTTGTGCATTGGCAACATCAATAACATTTGAAATATCAGGTAAATATTCCTTAAACAAATAATAAGTATCATCGGCTGCATGACGAACCAAACCTGTATGTACATTTGCGGTACCGTTACTGTAATGACCTGCAAATCCAATATCAATAGCATCACTAATATTACCATTGGCCAACTGAATAATAGAATCTTCAACGGATAAACTAGTTACATTGACTGTAAGAGTGGTACCTTCAACACTCAAATTGCCTGTAATTATTACATCACCAGAAACAGTACCACCAGAAGAACTAAATTTACTGTTAGCGGCCGCAAAAGCTCCGTTTGCATATGATCCAGCACTTACAGCTTTCTGATCGGCTGTATTGGCAGCTGCAAAGGCTGCGTTAGCATATGAACCAGCACTTACGGCTTTTTGATCAGCAGTATTGGCGGCAGTAAATGCACCATTGGCATATGAACCAGCACTTACGGCTTTTTGATCAGCAGTATTGGCGGCAGTAAAGGCACCATTGGCATAAGACGATGCAGAATTAGCAGTTTGATAAGCTGCATTTGCATGATTGAAAGAAGCTTGTGCAAAGACACCGGCTGCAGCGTTAGCGGCATCGAAAGCCGCTTGAGCTAAAGTATTTGCGGTGTTTGCTTTTGCAAAGGCACCGTTTGCATACGACCCAGCACTTGTTCCTTTTTGATCCGCAGTATTAGCGGCATCAAAAGCTGCATTGGCATGTAGTCGAATTGTGGATGTAATACCGGTCGAGATTAGTTCCCATGCGGTACCGTTATACTTCCACGTTTTACCTCCAAAGGAATATTCGTCATTTAATGTTGGACCGGTTGGAAAATTAATTGTCGGCATGTTTTTTTTCTCTCGTTTTTAGGACCAAGTTCCTACGTTTATATTTGTATTTGCTGCACCTACTGGTTCCATTTTAAAATATGATCCAGCTAATGTACTAAATGCTCCACCGGTTACATCAGATAACCTATATTGTGGAGTAAAAGTACCACCAGATCCAACAGAAATCATACCTTTTAAGAATATGTTATGATTATTCACATTCGTATTTGATGATACTGTTGTGTTTGATATACTATTTATCATAATTGAGGTTGGTGTTGCTATGGAATTCAATGCGGAACCAGTATAATTTACACGATAAAGTATATGATTTATAGCTGAAGTACCTGCAAAACCAAGTTCAATACTATGTGGATTTGTACCAGAAGTTTTCTTTAATGCAAAAGAAGCTTCAAATTCATATACGACATTTGAACCAAGTGTAATACTGACACCGTAAATACTCTGTACTGTATTTAAATCTGTACCTAGATGATCATTTTCTAAGACATAGTAGATATTATCATCGACTAAATTTTGATCAACAAAGGCGGACAACTCAATCCATTGAGCTGAATCACCATCATTAATGTATATAAACTCTTGACCCAAATCGGAGTCAATCCAACGATCACCAACTTTTGGATCACCTGGTGGAAATGAGTTAAATGTAAATGTACTTTTGCCGTTAGCCAATTCATATGCGGAGTTTGCTCTATTAAATGCAGCCTGAGCAGTTGTGTTTCCTGTATTGGCTTGATTAAATGCAGCCTGAGCCAAAAGAGTATTAGTATTGGATTTTTCAAATGCACCATTGGCATATGAAGATGCGGAGTTAGCGGTCAAGAAAGCTGCATTAGCATATGTGCCAGCCGAACTCGATGCAATATTAATATAGTTAGTACCATCATTAGTAAATTGCCACGAATCTACAGACTCATTCCAAAGTAAAGAAACATTATCTGAAGAACCACGATCAATTTCAATACCAGCATTAAACTCTGGTGCTGATGATTGATTGATAGCCGCATTAAGTGTTACAATATTATCCGCTAAAAGAACTGTACTAGAATTTGCATATAACAAACCACCAATAACTGTAACACTACCTTGAACAGTTAAACCGCCAGTAAGTGTACCACCAGATAAATCTAATTTATTATTAGCAGCACTAAAAGCCGCATTGGCTTGTATGTAAGATGAATTTGCATGACGCCATCCAGAAGCAGCTTTTTCATTGGCTACGTTAGCAATCTCAAATGCACCATTGGCGTATATGCCAGCAGTAGTAGCTCTTTGGTCTGCCGTACTTGCGGCTCCTAATGCAGAGTTAGCAAATGAACCTGCTGAGTTGGCAGCTCCAAAAGCACCATTAGCATAAGAACTGGCTGCGTTTGCTGTGTTAAAAGCCGCTTGAAGAATCGTACTACTACCAGCATTGTTGGCAGTATCATATGCAGCCTGTGCTAAACTGTTAGCAGTATTTGCTAAACTATATCCTGATATAGAATGTGCATTGGCAGTATTTGCAACCGCAAAAGCGGCATTAGCATACAATCCATTTGATTCTGCACCAATATTAATAAAGGCTGAACCGTCAGTTGTATATTGCCATTTATCAAGAGATTCATTCCATCTAAATTGTACAGCACTTTCATCACCACGAATTACACGCAAACCAGCATTAAGTGTTGGAGTTCCTATTTGATCTGCAGCAATATCAACTAAATTATCTTCAATTGATAGTGAAGAAACAAAGAATGTTGCACGATCACCATCAACTCGTAAATTACCTGAAACAGTAAGATCACCAGTAATTGTTCCACCAGAAGCAGATAATTTTGTATTAGCTAATGCGTATGCAGAGTTAGCATATGAACCTGAAACATTCGCCTGTGTGTATCCTGCGTTTGCATGTAGATATGCAGAGTTAGCATAAGAACCTGCTAAATTTGCTTGAACATAAGAAGCGTTGGCATGTCTGTAAGCTGCTTCGGCAATTAAACTACCTTGTGATATTTGAATACTATTAGCTAATGCATAAGCTGCCAAAGCAATTAATGTGGCAGAATTTGCTTCTTGATAACCTGAATTTGCATGGCGATATGAGGTGTTTGCATATACACCAGTTGTATTTTGACTTGTATAAGCTGCATTGGCTTTTAAATACGCAGAGTTAGCATAACCTCCAGCAATTATACCACCAGATTCGTAAGCATTATTAGCTGCATCAAAAGCCGCATTAGCATGATTATATGAAGATGTAACAAATAATAATCCTGAAGCATTAGCAACAGTAAAGGCTGCATTGGCATGTGCGTAAGCGGCATTAGAATGACTACCTGAAGTACCATTAAAAGCATTATTAGCTCTTAAAAATGCTGAATTGGCATATGAACCACCAGCATTGGCCGCAAGAGCAGCACCTAATACTAAAATCTGTGTTTGGCCGGAAAAAGCATAAGCTGCATTGGCAGCCTCAAAAGAAGAATTGGCATAACTTTCGGCCGCATCAGAAGCAATATTGCTTGTGCCGGTATTACCAGTAAACTGCCAACGATCTAAAGTTTCATTCCAAATAATAGAAGCGTTTGCTTGATTGCCTCGTTCAATTTCAATACCAGCATTTTCAGTTGGCGTGGCAGCTTGTCCTAAATCCGCATTAAGAGTGATAATTGCATCACCAAGATTTAATTGATTTGTAGCTACATAAGTTACATTACCAGAAATGGTAAGATTGCCAGTAACATTTACATCACCCGAAATTGTACCACCAGATGAACTGAATTTAGTATTTGAATTAACGTAGGCTGCATTAGCATGTCTGTAAGCAGCGTTAGCATAACCACCAGCAGTTTGTATCTGTGTTTCTGTAGCTGTAACATTAGCAAAAATTTCTGTTAGTAATAATGAAGTATTTACAGAATTGGTGATTGCAGTATTAGCAACATTGAAAGCTGCATTAGCATGACCATAGGAAAGTAGACCAGTATTAGCGGCAACAAAAGCACCATTAGCATAAGAGCTTGCACTATTGGCAATTTGATAAGCTGAATTTGCGTATGATGAAGCTGCCGTTGCGGTTGCATTGGCCGTATTGGCCACCGCAAATGCAGAATTAGAATATGAACTAGAAGAAGTTGCAGTAGTGTTGGCGGTATTGGCAACATTAAAAGCTGCGTTGGCATGTGCATTGGAATTTAATGCAGTATTGGCAGCTGCAAAGGCCGCATTGGCATGTAAGTAAGAACTGTTAGCCTGATTATAAGATGCTTGCGAAAAATTGGCAGCATCAGGAAAATCAATTGCTACATTTGAAACACCAGTAATACGACCATCGGCACCTACAGTAAATGTAGGAATGAATCTTGTATTACCATAAGTACCAGAAGATACACCACTATTTGTTAATTCTACATTGAGAGTTACATTTGCAGAACCATCAATTGAAATATTACCAGAAGCATCACTACCTAAAGTAATAACAAATGGATTTGAAAGTCTATTAGCAGTTGCTGAACTACCATCTAAATTACCAACAATAGTACCAACAAAACTGTTTGCAGTAATTACATTGGCAGAAAATGATCCTTGCGAATCTCGAACTACTATGGTATTTGCTACTGATAAAGAAGTATTGGAATTTATTAAATCAGTATAAAATTGCCCACCAATAACATTGGCTTGACCGCTATATTCATTTCCAATAAATAACTTTTTGGAAACTTCAGAATAAGCTAATTCACCAGCGGTTAATGAACCATTAGCTGGTGCAGTATTCGCTGAGGAATACTTTATCTGAATAATTGTCATTTAAAACGATCCGCCTGAAATTGTTGCAATACTTTTATTTAGCCAGCGTCCGGTTCCAGATTCATAAACTAAAACTTCGTTGTTGGCTGGTGTAGTAATATCAACATTGTTCAGTTGTGTTAAATTTAAATTAGCGGTTCTTGCAACCGTTACAGATGAGATTGTCGTTTTTCTAGGTTTAACTTGTACTGTGATGGCCATTTTTTATCTCGTTACGTTAGGTAATACTGTAATAATACCTTCAAATATTCTTGTGACTTCACCAGCACCATCATCTATTTCCACATCATAAACATATCTACCAGCAGTTAAATTTGCCGTATTGGCCGCAGTCATGGACATGGTAATTTCACCCAAGGCTGGTGTAGATACTGAAACTGTGAAATCTTTTTTGGAAGAGGTGTAGTAGGACCGGCGCATCATAGATCGAGCCGTGTATCCAGTCAGGTTTTGAGGAGAGCCAGTACCATCGTTTACATTAATGACTGTGTTGAATGTTGCACCTTGCTCTAAGGTAAGTTCTACGAAATCTGCCAAAATGACGCTCCTATAATCCTGTTATCGTCTATTTAGTCATTAAGGCAGCTATGCTTATACCGAAAAACTACTTCCGCAACCACAACTTGTTTCTGCATTTGGATTGTTTATACTGAAAGACGAACCAATTAAATCTTCTTTATAGTCAACTTCGGCACCATTTAGATATGACATACTCATACCATCAATTAATAGATTGACACCTTTTGTTTCCAAAGAAAAATCATCTTCATTTGCAAATTCTTCCAAATCAAAACCATAACGCATACCCGAACAACCACCACCCTCGACATAAATTCTTAAAAATTTATTGGGTTCGGAATCTAACATAATTTCTTTAATTTGTTTGGCTGCGGCCTCAGTAATTTCAATCATTTTTTCTCCTAATATAGATATATGATGACCAACAAAAAAGTTCTAATGATCCATGAGGTAACTGAAAAACTATTCAACTTACCTTTGGAAAACTACATCTTAACTTTTGACGATGGTCTTTATAGTCAATACTATCATTTTAAACACTTTGAGTCAATAGATACTGAAAAAATATTCTTCATATCTTCTAACATTATTTGTGATGGTAATCAATCAAATAATTTTTTAACTTGTTCCGAATCTCACAAAAAGGCTTTTTTAGGTAACAAAGAAGATTATATGACCTTAGAACAAGTTAAAGAACTAATGTCAAAACCTAATGTTACTATTGGTGGTCATTCTCATAATCACAAAAATTTGACCAACTTTGTTTCACTATATGAAAAAATAACTTACATAGAAAATGATACTAAATCTATGATAGAATGGTTCAAAAATAATCTAAATTTTAAACCCACCAAGTTTTGTTTTCCCTATAATAATGACTATAATGGTTTATATAAATCATTACTTAAAAAATATGGTTTTACCGATTTTTACGGTAACGAGAGAACACCAATTGAAAAGCTTCCGCATAATTAAAACCTACTTGATAACCACGGTACTTTGATAAAGTAATCATAGACTCTACACTTCTTGCATCTGGATAATCATAAGTTTCGGTTGTATATTTAGATAGCGCCAATTGCTTAAGAGTAATATAATCACCAATATCTACATAACTATTGGGTTGAAATGGTGGTTGTATTTGTGAGAAAGTCCAATCAGTACTTGATGGCACTTCAAAAAAATACAATTCATTTACACTACATTCGGGCTTAGGTCTACATGCAATTAAAGTTGCTTCAGCTGCAATTTGATGATCGTGATTTATATCAGAAATATTGTGAGTATAAACTATTTCAGGTTTATTCAAATCAATAAATTTTGTAAGTTTGTGTGCAGTTTCATTTAAAGTTAAATTTAAATCATCATTATCCCACAATTCATATTTAACATTTAAATTATGACAATTTAAAATAAAAGTTTCAATTCTATTTTTTGAAACTTCTTGGTTTGCATTAGGTCTTTTACCTGTACACAAGCACAATACCGTAACTTCGTTATTTTCTTGAACCTTTCTAGCAATAGTTCCAAATGGTCCGTAAGCTTCATCATCAGGATGAGCAACAATGAATAATATTTTCATAATAAAGATTTAATTATATCGTCAATAGAATATTTGTTTGAATATATAATTGTTTGTTTTAATTTGGTAAGGTCAGGTATTCGTTTATTAATATCTGCATAATTTTTTGCATATATTTCTTTTGGATTCACAAATTTTATTTGACTTTTACTACCACTTAATTGAATAACTTTTTCTGCCAACTCTTTAATTGTGATAGGTTCATCGTTACCTACATTAAATATTTGTTCTTCCAAATCCTGCACCTGCAATAAAATATTAATTGCATCGTCTATATGACAGAAAGACCTAATCTGTGAACCATCTCCGTAAACAATTAAATCTTCATTATTTTTTGCAGCTTTAATAAATCTTGGTAATACCATACCAAAATGTGGTAGTTGACCTGGTCCTACTATGTTGAAAAACCTTGTTATGATATATGGAAAATTACCTGAAGTCATAAAAAATTCTGTAAGTAATTTTGAAGCAGCATAAGACCATCTTAAATTTTCTGGTGACCCAATTGTTAAACTACTTGATTCATTAAAAGGACCATCACCATAAACTTCAGATGTGGATGAAAAAATGACTTTAGGTTTATATTTTTTAAAGAGTGGAAAAAGAGTGGTGATTAAATCAATATTGTTAGTTAAACATCGTTGAGGTTGATTGACAATCATATCCACCCCTACAGATCCGGCCAAAAAATAAACTATTGGACATTTTTTGATATATTTTTCAATATCAATTTTTGTTATGTCACCCAATACAAATTCACAATTCAAATCGGGTTTATGTGAGGTAAACAAAGAATCAATAATGGTAACTTCATTACCAGTTTTGATTAGTCTTTTAGCTAAATTTTGACCTATAAATCCTGCACCACCTAATAACAAATATTTCATAACTTAAAGTATTCTTTTATGATAGTATCATTTGAGTATTGTGGTGGAGAAGTATGTACTTTTCCTAAATTTAAAATAAATTGTCTTTGTTCTGGTGTAATTCTCTGAAAGGTAAAAAAATATGAATTATTTAATGTATTTTCATATTTCGAAGATTCATATTCGGGATGCAAAAATATACCAATTTGTCCTTTAGGACTAGGATTATAATAGTATGCAAAAGGATCCATGCAGTAATATCTACCATCAAAATCATAAAGTGATTCACCAAAATATGGAGTTAAAAATGGATTATAATCACCACCAATAGAATTTTTAATTTTATCGAGAGTTGGACGATCCAAATCATCGATACTGATATGTTTCATATTATCAGGATTATCACATTCAAGTTCTAATTTAAAAAAGTTAGGAGTTTCTAATACAAATTTAGGTAAACCTGGTGGATTTTTTTCCATTGTTTCTCTCATCCATCTTAAAGATGGATTAGGCAAAAGTCTGGTAAATGCTTGAACTTCATAACCCAAATAATTTTCAATTTCTGTTAACCAAGGACGCCTACAATCTCCTTCTTCTGTAGTGACTTTAATATCATTATCAATTTCCAATTGCAAAAATGGTTTATAATAATATGCATGATTTTCATGTTTGAAAAACATGTGATGCATACCCCATTTTAAATCAACGTCAACAAAGGTATCGAATTCAGCTTCAAAAGCAAGTATGGCAGCTTTTCTCCATGGAGTTTCGTCTCCAGGTATTCTATATTCGCTTGGTATATTTGTCATATTTTTCCTAACTAATTTATTGTGTATTATTTATATGTTACAAATTCATCTTCTCGGACCAAATCTAAAGTGGAACAATGTATACCGCCAGCAAATATCTCACCATTTTCCAATTCAACCTCGATAATATCAAATCCATTTTTACTTAAAATGTCTTTAACTCCGTAAGCCCGTTTATTAACAACTACTGTTTTTTCATCTATACTTAATATATTAACATCCATGCCTCTTGAGCTGGCAAGTCTAATGTCTATATCTGTCATACCCGTAACATCTAAATTTACTGTTAAGTCTTTCGGGTACAAATAAGTCCAGTTTTTAAATCTTTCTGGCATTACATCTCTAATATTAGTATAGATAGGATTGACCAAAAAGACTCCTGGTCGCAAAGAAATGATACAACCATCTATGTGATTGTCCACAACACTAATCATGTGGAAATTGGTTTCTGGAAAAAAACTTTTAACCCATTCGTAACCTAGGTATTGATTGTAACTATTGACATTGACAATAACATCTTTACCTATTTTTAAAAATTGAGCGCCATCGATTGCCATGGTATAGTTTGCCGGCACATTAGAATAATCTCTTGTATCACCCCAATGTTCTAAGTCCATTTTTTCTTCTGATAAATCCGTTTGTGGGCATCTAATCCATTGGCCACCTCGGCCTTTATCCCACACCTTATTATAAACATTATATAATAAAGTATTTTCATAATACCGATTTCTTACATATGTTGGTGTTTCAATAATTTTGTTACAATACACCCAAGTAACATCTCTTACATTACTGGCACTACTCAATTCAGATTTGAAACTAGGTGTGGTAAAAGGAACAATTTTATTTAAAGGATCAGGTCGATGAACTATAATACCTTTATTCTCTAAAGTTTTAGCCAAATCGTCCAGTTGTTCATTTCGTTTATCAATTAAGTCCATATTAACATGATATGAATCGAAAGGACTTTCATAAACACTTTCATTAATTGCCGATTTATAGAACTGTTTAAAAGTAATATCAGATAGTCTTTTTGTCAATGACAATTCTCTACCGACAACCACCTCTTTTAATTTTCCAAAACTGGTATGTGAATTAATCATTTATTTTTTTCATTCTATTGAAGTATTCAACTTTTTGTTTTATTTTATCATAAGCGGGATCACTAATTAAATGTTCGTGCCAAAAATATACATTCTTTAATTCGTCATCAGTAAACTCTTTAACTGGAGTATACCATTCACCTATTTGGTATTTTTGAATTGGTTTTACTGGCCAGAGTTTTTTGTTATAAATTTTATCCATAACATATTCTTCTAGGTAATAATTACCTGAAACTGTACGAACTTTTTCCCATTCTTCATCGTGATTATTCATGGTATCGGTCAATACATCAAAAAAGAATTTGTAGAACCCACTATTTTTTCTACTAATAGTAAAACCTGTATCGAACGGATTTGACCATCCTTCAGTTACAGTTCGTTGCTGAGCTGTGCAATAGTCATCATATTGCCCACAAATTAAAATATCACTATTGACCAAATCTTGTGGCAATGGTTTAATTAAATTCATATCTAAATCTATTTTAATTAGAACATCTTCAGATAGTCTTTCTTCTAATAATTTACCAATTAAAGGTACATTTAAAAATCCACTAATAAAAGTTTCTGTAATAGGTTGGTATTCTTCAATGTAATTTACATTTAATTCTTTAAATCGACTTTTTGTTTTTTCTGATATAACATTTTTTGTTGGACAGAAAGCATAGATTGAACAGTCTTTTAACCATCCACCATTTTTTCTCCAATTTTCAAAACAAAGTATGGCCTCACTCTCGAACAATCTTCTTGTTTGTACTATACCTTTTTGTTCGTTTAAATTATTACCATTACCTTCAATAGCGGTAATCAATGCGTATTTCATACATAGTCTTTCAAACAAGGTATTAAAGATAAGTTAGGATAGTCTTTAAATGTTCCTAGAGTATAATCACTAGTCAACTGATTTAATAACAATAGTCCTTTTACAGCTTCGTCTGGACTCATGTACATATGATAACCCATTATAATATCTTCTGGTTTTTCGTGAATAACCGGAATGCTACTATTCCTTCCATCGTGCCGCATACGTTTCAATTTTTTATACATTTCTTCATTATCTAAAAGTATTGCGCCACCCTTACCTATTGCAAGTCTTTTCTTTTGTTGAAAGCTTACACATTGAACTTGGCCAGAAATATACATATTTTTTTCAAATTGCACCGCATAGTCATATATGTTTGTATTACCTAATTGATAATGACCAACCCATTCCTTAAATTGAAACCATACATTGTAATTATGGTTGATTAAAGTCATAGGCACACTAAGATAGGTATGCATTGGTATTGTAATTCGTTGTTTCTTTTTACCTTGATATTCCAAACTAAGAAAAATGGCATTAGTGCAACGATCAACAACCACGGCATAAGGTGCGCCTGTATACTCACATAATCGTTGTTCAAATAATTCTACAAAATCGTTGTTGTTGTTATAATTTTGTTTAATGTTGGTAGACATATTTCATTTTTTCCAAGTTCTTTTAATAATATATTAATGTTATTTTTCATATCAATACATTTCCAACCTACTCGTTTAATCATAGGATGAATTGTGTTTTCTATTACTTCATAATCACATACTAATTCTTCATTAAGCTTTTCACCAGAACGAATTCCAATATATGTTATTGGGCTATTATTATAATTCAATTCATTCACAATGTCAACAATAGGTATTTCTTTACTCATATCTAATATATAAGTTGCATTGGTATATTCAACACCACCAATATCTAGTATCAAACTAACAGCATCATCTACTGTCATAAAATATCTTTTCATATTTTTATCGGTAATTGTAATAGGTAGTTTATTTTCTAATTGCCATTTTAAAGTTTCAATAAAACTACCTGAACTTCCATAAACATTACCAAACCGAACTATTTTGCAGTTGTTATATTGTTGTACAATTCTTTCACACCATAATTTAGTGTATCCCATATTGTTGATTGGATTAACCGCCTTATCAGAACTAATATGTATTAGTGTTTTAATTTTATCAATGTGTTTGCATAAATTTAATACGGATAAAATATTGTTTTTAATTACCGAATATGTGTTATCATTTTCTTGTAACTTATCTACATGTTTATAAGCAGCTGCATTAAAAACATAATCTATTTTATATTTGTTAAAAATCATGTTAACAAATTTTAAATCACTAATATCACCAACAATAAATTTTATATTTCCATTATTATTATTTCTTTGCAATTTATAGATTGCATATTCACTAATGTCGATAGCAATAATTTGTTTGGCTATTATGCGTTTAACAATGTTACTTCCAATTGTACCGCCTGCACCTGCAACCAAAACAATATCATTTTTAAAATTTAAATTTTTAACTATGGGCAATTTATTATTCATATAATATATCTCAAATCTTTTTTATTACATAAATCAACAACTGCTCTGTCGCAATATTTACATACATCATATTGCATATTTAAAATTTTATCATAATCTCCATCCCATGGTTTACCTTTACTTGCTTCTAAAAATAAGTAACAAGGGTATATTTTACCATCAATATCAATTTGTTGACTTTTATTTTCCCAACTCATACAATAAGCTTTGCCTTTAACAGGACTAGCATACTTAGCTCTTGCAAATTTATCCATAAATTCATAGTCAGCTATTTTTTTGGAGTTTGGATGCAATTTGTCTAATCGACTTGTATCTACATAATTTGATCTATCTTTTAATAAAAAAGTTTCTGTCCAATATACATTACTAAATTCTGATACCATATTTTTAAATGCATCACTATCAAAATTAGTATCATTATAATCAAAACGAATACATTGAGCATAGTCATTTTTATTTGCACCACGAAAAGCACGAGCATTATCAAGTATTCGTTTTAACTTAGTGTTAGTTCTATACACCTCATGCAACTCTTGTGTGCTGCCGCAAACACTAAAATACACTTTATCATTAGAATTCATATAAGTGGCTAATTCTTTCCACCAATCTGGTTTATGCGTATCTCCATTTGTGCATATTTCAATATTAACATTACGTTCTTTAATGTATTGTACTAACCCAAAAAAATCTTTATATAAAGTAGGCTCACTTATTGTACCAACAAGTCTTACCCATTCTAGATGTGGAAAAGTTTCTAGTTGTGTAATAACTTCTTGTAGCGGCCTTACTTTATTTTCAGGATAATGTTCTGTAAAAGAAGTATAGTTACGATAACAAAGTTGGCATTGAGCATTACATAATGTTGTAAGCTCTAATTCTATATCAATAACTTTAGATAAACTTAACATTTATATTTTTTATAATGTAACATTGGCCTACAGGCACATCTTTTTTTATTGGGACAAATTAAAAACTTTGTGTAGTCTTCCGTTTTGCTGGTTAAACCAATTTTTTCATCGGTACATTGGTTTGCAATATTACCTGCAACATCAATTTTATAAGTTAATGGTTGACATTTATATCCATAATAACTAATATTGTTTATAAGTATGTCATTTTCTGTTACATATTCAACACCAGTATCCGTAACATGTTTAATTTTGGTGCCAATGTTAGTTAGATATTTGTCAAAAGTTTTATAAAAACCATCTTCAACAATTCCATCCCAAAATTCATTATTATTGGTTAAATTAGTACAAAAATTTATGTTGTTATCTTCCATACCTTTTATAAAATCTAACATCTGTTGATAGTATTTTTGTTTAGGATATAAAATTACTTCAACGAGTACTCTTGCATGTTTTAGTTGTTCATTTAACTTGATTATTTTATTCAATAAATTTTTACTATATTCAACATGATAACTTATATGAATTTCTATATTAGGTTTATCAAATTGCAAATAATAATTCAAACCTTTGGCAAAATTAGTAATTAAACTTATGTCTTTACAATTTTCTATTTTTTGTAATTCATCTATAACATAAGGTAATTCTGGATGTAATGTAGGTTCACCACCTAGAATTTCAATTGTAAAATTAAAATCCAATTTTTTTAAACGATGAAGTACAAATTTATACGCACTATGCGATAATCCTTGGCGGTATAAATTATCATCCATCATACCTTTAGCGCAACAATAAGTACATTTCCATTGGCAATAGTCTATGATAGACCAATAAAACACTACCATTTCACCAAGTTGACCAGCTTCAATAATATTTTTATTCAGCATACGAAATCTAAACCCATCTTATCAATAAATGTTCTTGTTCTTTTTTCGCAAAGAAAACAATCGGGATAATTAAATGATAGTATATCCGAATAATCAAATTCTTCATTTTGAAAATAGTCTTGTTCATTCTCCGCATGGGTGTAACAGGCACTTACTTGTCCCCATTGATTAATGTATACTTTTTTTTGTTGTAAACTTCGGCATTGTATCTCATAATTTTTACCATCATCTGGTTTAGGCCTATTATCAAATAACTTTTTAATTGTAAGGTCTCTAACTTTTATAGGTTTAATACCAAGCTCAATTTCTTTGTTATAGACATTTACTCTGCGTACACCTTCAGTTTCAACTTTAAGTACATTACTAAATTGATCAAAGATTGATTTCATTGCAATACTTTCTCTATCTTCTGCATTGTATTCAAATCTTATATGTTGCACCCAATCATTACTTAAACCATTTTTACGAAATGCAGCTGCATGATTTAAAATTTCCTGTAAACTGGAACCAACTCGATATTTTTCATGTAATTCTTGAGTGCTACCACAAATAGTAAACGCACACATACATTTTTTGGGAACTATACTACCTAATTTTTCCCACCATCTTACATCACGGGTATTACCATTGGTAAAAATTTCATAGTAAATATCACGACTATTTAAATACTCTATAAAAGGAATAAAATCTTTATACATTGTTGGTTCACTAACAACTCCAGCAACAAAGAATCTTTTAAGTCCTGTGTATTGATCTAATTGTTTAATAATATTATCAATACTGCGAACATTTTTTTCCACCAAATGATTAGCATGTTGATAATTGCGAGTGCATAATGGGCAAGAAAGATTACAAACTCCAGTTAAGTCCATTTCAATTTCTTGTATTTCTGATTTTTTAACAATCATCCCATTCGTTCCATACCATTGCGTTCTAACATAGTTTTGGTAAGACTTTCACACTCATAACAAAATCTATTTTTAAATTCATGTATTTCACTATAATCAGTATGATCAAAAGGAGTTTTTTTATACATCCTATAAAGAAAACATGGATGAATATTACCAAAATTATCTATACTTAAAAATCGCAATTCAAAGCTTTTACACTTCATTTCACATTTAACACCATCATCATATCTTTTTAGTGATGCATTTCTAATAACATTATATTTTTCACTCACTTCTTTAGGCATTTTTATGTCCGTTGGACCTTTAATAATATTAAATCTTTCTTGATATGGTGCCGATTGACAATAGTAGACTGTATTAAACTCAGCTTTAATTTTGTCCATTGCTTTTGATTCAAGGTCATCTTTATTGTATTCAAATTTGATCAATTGTAACCAATCATTTTTGGCACCAGAAGCTCGATATGCTCGAGCATGTCTTAATACTTCTTCTAAATTAGAACCAACACGATACTTTTCATGCAACTCCTGTGTACTACCGCATACAGTAAACCAAATTTTATCCGTAGGTTTTAAAATTGTTCCTAATTCTGTCCACCAAGATTCATTGTGCGTATTTGCGTTGGTATACACTTCTATTTCACAATTGCGTGAAACTAGGTACCGCATTAATGGTAAAAATTCTTTATACATGGTAGGTTCAGAAACGCTACCACTCACACAAACATATTGTAAATTTGGAAAAGTATCTAATTGATCAATCCATTCTTGCAATGGTCTAATATTTTTTACATTAAGATGTTTGCCGTTCTCATAGGAACGTGTGCAGAGTGGACAATCAAGATTACATGTTCCCGTTAGTTCCAATTCCACTTCTCTAATTTGTTCTACTGATAAACCTTTTTTCATAAGTATATTATACGATCAAAATCTTTTTCTTTAAATACTCGTTTCTTAGATTCGACAGTCATCCTTTTATATTGTGTTGACAACATTTTGTGTTTTAATTTATTACTTAGTGTTACATTATGAATACCTTCTGGATTTGAAGCCGCCACCAAACTAAAAGATATGTCAGGATATTTTTTTAAGAAATTATCCAATCTATTATAATTATTATCGGTAATAATTAATAGATATTGCAAATTCAAATTGCTATCAATAATAATTTTATCATTCTCTAAATCTTCTGAACAATGATATAATACAGTTTTAAATCTAGGCAACAAATCTTTATATTTTTTAATAAATAATCCGTTGGTATTGATATTGATTTCACAACCTTTCTTCTCCAACTCATCCAAAATATATTCAATATCTTTCCTTTTCATCGTACCAACTTCACCACCACTTAATGTTACTTTATATCCAGGTATAATTTTTTGTAATTTTAACTTAACTTCATCCATGGTTAATTCTGGCCTATTGTGAGTATCGACACAACAATATTCACAATGCCAATTACATACCCAAGTAACTATGAGCTCTATTTCATTATCGAGAGCTAGAACCGCCATACCATCCTTTTCGATAAAAATTAACGGCTTTTATCTTTTCACCTTTTTCAGGTTTTAATTCTATTTCTTTTATTTGTTTTTCAACACCATCACAAATAAAATAGTGTTTGCAATCTAAACATTCTTTCTTTTTATAATATGTTGAATTACGCCTAAGCTCAGCAGATTCATACATTGCTTTATATACATCACTTTTATAATCTATTGGATCAATTTTACCATCATAAACAGCAATATTCCAATCATACACATCATAGATATGTTGGTAATAATTGCAAACATACTGTTCATATCCTTTCATGAAACAATAAGGTGTGTATCTTACATTAATAATAGGTATGAAACTTTTTAACAAATCTATAGCACTATGTACATGAGGCATTACTTCACTATAATTAATGGTGTCTTGTATTCCCGCATCATTCCAATAATTCAAAGTTAAAAAATTAACTTCATATGGAGTTAATTCTTTCATCAAATCTACAAATTGAGTCGATAGATTTCCATAGTTTTTATGTGTGACAGTACAATTAACACGGACTAATATACCTAATTCATGAGCATTATGTATGGCTTGAACTATGTTTTCAAATCCTTTACGATGCCCAACTAATGTATTGTGACTTTCCTTATCATATCCATGAACACTAAAAAGTATTTCGTTTAATCCATGTTCTTTAGATTTGGCCAAAAATAGTTTATCTGCAAATTTATAACCATTACTTAAAGTACTTATTTTCAAACCTTTATTTTTACAGTAGTCTAATATATCAAACCATTGTTTGTGTATACTGGATTCTCCTCCAGAAAGGTCTACCTCTTTGATGCCGCAATCCACAAGGTAATCAATACGTTCTTTAATTACATTGAATTTGGTTACATTGTTGAGTTGCGTTTTATAATAACAAAACTCACAACGATAATTACAATGCGTTCCTGTGTCTAGTTTAGCTCTATTATTAAGAGGTTCTGTGTAATCAATATCAACTTTATTACTAAGTTCGTTATAGATTCTCATTTAATATTGTTTTCCATAATTTTATATTTGTAATCTATTGTTGATTGATTATTTAAATAATGTTTTTTACTATTCGATAATATTTTAAAACTAGTAATATCTTCTTTATAACAAGTAGCATTATAAGAACTACAATGTTTAACGCATATACTTTGACTATCATAAAATTTATATCTGATAGGATTTTCTAAAGCATCTTTTAAAGATGTTGTATTTAAATTAGCAAATGCCACTAAATTTGTAGTGCAAATATTATCACGTATAAATTTACAAAATACAACATCTCCAGTTGCAGTAATTTTTGGCATAGAATGAAAAGAACATTTTATTGATGGATCAAGATTTTTAACTGAAACTGTTCCTGGATAATTAAATGTCCAACCATAATCTCTATGTTCAAGTTTGTATTTAATGTTATTATTATCTAATTCCAATAATTTTCGATGTACTGCATCAAATAAATTTTTATCCATTGCAGTCAACTCTTTAAATTTTTCTGGTGTAGATCCGTAATAACTTACACACAATAAAATATTGTTTCGATTTATAAATTTTAATTTATCAACATTAATTGCTGAAGCATTAGTAAATATAATAACATATTTCATATGTGTATTAGCAAATTCTAACATTTCATATATGTCTGGATGCAAAAACGGTTCACCTTTAGATGGAATCATATCAATTTTAGTGATACCCATTTCTTTTGCTTGTAAAATAATACTCTTAAAAAGATCCAATGACATGTATTCAGGTTTGGTAATATCTTTGGCCATACAAAAATGACACTTAAAATTACATTTTTCAATAATGTCTATGCAAATCATATTTTATCCTTTAAGATAGATATTATCTCATCATCTTTTTGAAGGAATAAACTACCAAAATTATTATCTATGTCCCATTTCCGCACACGCAATCCGTGATCTTCTTCCCAATAGTCTATATTGTAATATATTACTTTTTTACCATAATATTTACATTCAGCAATAAATCTAGGACTACAATCCCATTTGCGAGGTGTAGGAGTATACACATAGGTATCAAATTGTTCAAAAATATTATCAACAGGAGGAATTAAAAATTCTACACCACTAACAGATTTTGGAATAGAATTAACGATTGCAATTATTTTACCATATTTGGTATACTCATCAAAATTAAAAATATGCCTGCAATTTTTTGTAGCGTAAATCAATACTTGATTTTTACTTTTATCAATAGGTTTTAATCTATCAAATAAAATTCTTTTTTTATAATTGATACCATTGCGTTTTACAGATTTATAAACTCTATCATCTTGTAATATGTAAATATTATCTTTATCATTATTTTTTATTTCTTTATTACCACAAGCAAAATAAAATATGTTATTAAATAATAGAGTAATGGATTCCATATTCACAACACCACCATCTGTGAATAATATATTACTACCTTTAATTAAATTTGGTCTATTATTAAATATTGTATTGTCTTTAATGTCTTGTATTTCAGTATCAGTAAAATTATATTTTGATTTGATACTTAATTCAAATGTTTTCCAATCAATATCCTCACACAATAGTATGCCAACTTTAAAATGATTTTTTAATATATGGTAATAGTCTATCACTTCATATGTGTGACCACAAATACCATGGTTGTTATCACTCCATGAGTAACTTAACCACAAATCATATTTTGGATCGAGTTGTACTATTTTAGACATGCTTGCACCATGGCATCATTTTCAGTTAAGGTGTAATTTTTTAAACCATTATTTAATATATCATTATAACGCAATTCTATACTGTCTTGTTCATTAAATAATTTCTCTATTGTTACCGGTTTATTATAGAAAAATGATTCAGGAATAATTCGATTATTGGTATCTTGCTGAGTGTGAACATAATGTACCGCATCTATCATATCAAATAAATTACCAAATCCACAATCACTTTGCTTTAGTATAATAGGCCGATTGAACTTAGTTTTCCACTTTTCTAAATTCTGGCGAATAAAATTTAAATTCAAACCACTAACAAATACTCCATAACCGTTTTGTTTTAATGAATGAAATAAATTAAAATTGAGTTTTAAAAGGCATTCAACATCAAAAGGTTGATAATTATATGAACCATAATAAGTTACAGATCGATCATTTTTATAACGAAAAACCTCATGAGATTCATTACTAAAACAATGTACCTCATTAGTTAAAAATTCTTTACATTCATTAAAACTTCTAATATCTAAAACTAATGTTTTATCTAATTTTTCTTTATGTAAATCAACTAAACTAATAGGTACAATATTATCAAAAGAAGTATTGTATTTGTCGGAGAATATTTTGAGTACTAACTTTAAATCTTTATCCGTAATGCCAACAATATAGAATTTGAAATCTTTGTATTGCCTTAAAAATTTAAAGTATTCAAAACAATAAAATAAAGTTCCGTTTATCTTATGGTTAGGTTTAAACTTATATACAACTCCATATTTCATTTCAATAATTTAAATAATAATTTTCTAAAAATTTATTTGTAATATTATCAATATCTTCTACTGTTGACGAAGATAATACATCATTTTTAAATTTAGAAAACTTTCTTTCCAAATGAGCAACTTTTTCTATTTCATCTTTATAATTCAAATAGTCTTCCAATTTAGAAATTAATTTTTCATCACCGGTTTCTAATATTTGCAAATATTTTTCTTCTCGATTCTCATTTGTAATTGCATATCCAGAATTAATTAAATCATTATTTAAAACCATAAAACCATATAGTGTTAATCCTGCAATTTTAGATAAATCAGGAGTTACCAACATTCTAATTTTTGCTAAATTATAATTTTTTGCTTCTTGAAGTGGATCTTCTAATGATGTATTTTTTACATCTACTTCAAAAGGGAGTACTTCATTGGCCATCATATTTTTAGTAATATGCACCGTTTTATTGGCCAATAAAGCTTCTTCAATTTTTTTATAAGAAACATAAGACAGTTTTAATAACTTTTCATTATTGTTTACTAAATTGTCAAATGTATTTTTTGTTACATTGGTTACTTTCCAATGTGTACCGCAATCAACAACTGTAGCTAATTCATAAATCATGGAACTCATTTCAAACCTTCTTTCATTAAATTGGTAATTTTTTATAGTCTACTTTATAATATCCGTTTTCATCGGTTAAAACAGCGTTTGAATAAATTGTGTTTAACAAATCTTGCGCCATGACACCCACTTTGGTAATACTTTTGTCCCAAATATAATTAAATGAGTATAAATTAATACCTTTTTTAGTATAAAGATATTTGATATTTTCTTTCAATCTTTCATCACTATAATTACAACCGCAATTACCATTGCAACTACAAACTAAATTACATGCACAGTCCGAATTGCAAATGCAATCTTGCCGCATAGTATTGTATTTTTCTAAAAGTACCGACCAATGCGTATCTTCAACCAATTCTCCATCAGCATAACTATTAGGTGATGTTGTTGCATCAGGTTGCTCTGTAAGAACGGCATAATTTGATCCAACGGGTTCAACAACATTATTTACTCTTTGTACAATTGTTTCATAATCATTGATATGTCTATTATCAATTACTGTAACACCTGCGCCGTGATTGGCACCACTCGAATCATTTGCGATATAAGCAGAAGCCATATCTCCAGCATTAGCAAAACTTCTATGTTGAGCATATCTTGCTAGTTCGGCTCGAATAGCATTTTTTAAATTATTAATGTCTTCAGCAGTAATTACAGCTCCTGCTATTGCAAAATTACCAGATAATGTGATTGGGTTATTTGTAGAACATGGGGCTCGATTTCCAGTACACATTTTAGATTTCCTTTTCTACCATTTTTATTTCTTTATTTAAGTATGATTGAACCGATCTATCAATTTCACCAAATGCTTTAAAGAAACCACACATATTATTAACCCACCTATCCGTCCATCGGTCAAAATAATCTTCTTTTTTACTGTTGTCCAAACTACTAACTGGACAAATCATACATGTTGTGGCCACGCATCCTTTACATATATCAGACACTTCTTTAATAGGAGTCTGATATTTCTTACTCATAGATTCTACACTATTTATAAAACCATCATCCATAATATTACCACCTTTCATTAAATCCTTATTAGGTGAATATATTGAACCGTGGCATGCATAACTATTACCATCAACATCAATGGCATGCATATGAGCACCAGATGTGCAATGAGATTTTGAATCTGAACCGTTAAACCATGAGCATAAATGATATCCATGTTCTTTAAAAAACTTGATTTCTTCGGCTGCAATTTTTATCATTTCGGATCTAAAATTTTGAATCAGTTCTTCCAAGTTTTCTTTAGGTATTTCTTCAACATAATCAATTGTAGGCGCATACGAAACATTAATGTTTGGTCCTATAGAATTGAGTTTGAGATGTAACTCTTTAAAATCTAACCAAGTATTATAAAGGCCTTTCATACTCTTTAAAGGTATTGTGGATTTAAGAAATACATTAATACCTTTTTTGGCAAAGTATTCTATATTCTCGACAACTTGATCTGAAGTTGGTTTACCCGAATGGGTGACTCTAAATTTATCACCAATTTCTTTACCATCATGTGATATTTGTACGGACAATTTATGAATATCCACTTTATCGAGAATATCATCCAGTCTTTTTCTATTATAACCATTTGTATAAATGTGAAAGTTAACTTTATCTAAATGTTGAAATTCGGTCATTATATCTACGATCAAATTTCCGTTTAGTGTAGGCTCACCACCCCAAAAAGTCAAATTTAACATTTTATAATTGTTTTTAAAAAAACTACTGTCTAAAAGTTCATAAACTCGTTTCTTGACAACATCAACTTTATCATCTAATCTTTGTGTATTAGTTTTTGCCCCTTCAAAACAATATGTGCAACCCATATTGCAAAGTGCAGTAGTTGTAATTTCTAATGTGAACTGGTCATGTTTTTTGTTCATTTAGTTTTTTCTTCCTTAGAGAACTCCATTATTTCATCGAGTATTGAAAACATTTTTTCTTCTGTAACCTTGTTTACTTCCGGTTTAACAATACCTATCATTTCTTCTGCCATACGAAATAGTTTAACGGCGTCAGGTCTAAAGTCCTCAACATTAGTTAAGTATTTTCCAGCTTCATTTAAATGAAACGCTGCACCATAAAGTGCTTTATTCATTTTCTTTATCGAATTAGCCATCCATCAGTTCTTTCATAACAGTATTTTTAAAATTTTCATTATTTCTTAATTGTTTTGTCATATCACCAACATTCTTGTACATAAATTTATATACATCACACAATTCTTTTATTGGTCCTTTATTCTTTATCTGTTCAAATAAACAACCTTTTTCGCAATAATTTTTTACCTCACATGTTTGGCATTCAGACATGCGTTGATATTCCGGAATTAATTCTACCATTTCTGGATTATCTTTAAATCGATTACAAGGTACCGGTTTGTTTTCACTAAACATAAAAATGTCTGTTCCTGCACCACAAAAATCTTTAACATATCCTCTAGATTCATAATTAATAAAATGTCGTAAATAAAACAATATGAAATACGGCATTTCTTCTTCAGGATTATCGATATACCAATTGAACAATTCTGTTATACCGGTTTTTAATCTCTCCACACTCTTTGAATCCCAAACATGCATGTCACGAACCAAAGTAAGTTCGGGATTAACACCAAAGTGTTTCCTAATATATAGGTGGTTTTCCAAAAGGTTATAACACCCTTTATAGATCATGGTGTGTATCTTAAAATTTGGTATTCTTTGGAACAATTCTCGCTTCTCAAAAAATCTAGGTACAGTACCTTTACCATTTAACTGAAGTCTGTTTTTATCATGCCACAATCCATCAAAACTTAATGATACATTTACTTTTTTTTCAATCAAATACTCTAAAATTTCTTCGGTAAGTAACAAACCATTAGTTGGCATTCCATATTGAATGTTATCATCATTCTCCGTTTCACTAATAATAGTCTTTATTAAATCCATAAAGAGTAATGGTTCACCACCAAAAAAATCGATTTGTATCAACTCATCAGGAAAAGACTTTCTAACCCTACGATACTCATTTAAAAATAGTTGAGGATCTATAACATCTTTAGACAACTTGTCTTGATTGCAATATGAACAATTGAGATTACATTTCTCAGATAAAAATACGGTAACTAGTTTCATGGCCTATAGTGTTCATTAAGTTCTAATACAGTATTTAAAAGTTTCATATCAAATTTTTTACTTAAAGCTTGTGTGTCTTTTGGTAAACATGGACCACCAAATCCTCGTTGGCCATCGGGACCAGGTACTTCAAAATGATGTGAACCCATCCATGGTTGTTTTGAAAGTATTCGAGTCAACTCATTATAGTTAACATTCATTTCTTTTGATATGTCATATATCGAATTCATAAAAGTAACTTTTAAAGCATAAAATGAATTCATTGTATATTTTGCAAGACTAGCCGTTTGCACATCAGTTAAAAAAATATTATCAGTTTTAACAATAGAATATTTTTGATAAATATCCAAAACTTCTTTTGCTTTATTACCAGCAATAATTAACATTGGAGGGTTAACAAAATCTTCATTTGAAGTTTTTCTTGATAGAAATTCAGGATTATAAATTATATCATAACCCTCTAATTCATGCGGCAATATTGTTGATTTTACTACTACTAGTCCTTTGTAATCAAATTTAACAATCTGATTCAATACATCTTTTAAAATTTTGTAATTTGTATTATCTGTTGGAGTTGGAACGCAAATGAATATTGCCTTTGGATTTGAAGAACAAACTTCTTCTAATGATGTATCATTATATTTGGGATCACAAATAACTTTAGATATATTGGGAAAGCCATAATCAACGGCTTTCCCCACCATACCATAACCAACAATACCAATCATATCACATTATAGGATAACCGCTTCGATTAATCCTTCCTCTTCACCAGTTTTAGATTTAAGTGCAATTGCAAAATACTTATCTTCAGTATATTTAGCTACTCCAGGAATATCACTTGGTCCTAATGGTTGGCCTTTTTTAACTTTACCAATCACACGAACTGGTACTCGTCCTTTCAAAGCAACCACGGTGCCGTTTTTCAAATCACTATTCATCAAATAAGCTGGATAGTTAGAAACAACACCTAAAGGCCTAAAGTGTGAATCGGTAGCAGCAGTAACTTCTTTTTTACCACCTACTGCCAATACAGTACCCTCTGAATATTCTTCATCAGCAAGATATTTTTCAGCTAAGTCAGCGTATCGAGCAGAGCTTGCAGTACCAGTTAAATTACCAATGAAAGTAGTTGCGTACATATTGCCTTGAGCAAAAGCATCACCTACAACTCTGAGTGCTGGTGTTGATGTTCCTGTACCACCAGATAAAAACTGACCCATTACATATGTTTGGAATGCTCCACTTAATTGCTGATAACCTGTTGCGGCCGCAATACTACCGCCATTAAGGTTTGTTGCAGTACCAGCAGTTGTTGCTGATGAAGCTGTTGTTGCACTACCGGCAGTTGTTGCTGAAACAGCAGTACCTGAAATATTAATTCCATATGTGCCACTTAAACGAGCTGATGGTACTGTACCTGATGTTAAATTAGAAGCATTGAGGTTTGAAAGATCGACACCAGACAACGATTGATCAACATAAGCTTTTGTAGCGGCATGTAAAGGTGATGATGGCGCACCAGCAAGTACCAAAGTACCAGTCATTGTACCACCCGCAAGTGGTAAGTAAGCTGCTATTTGTGTTGAAACATCGGTAGCACCAATAATATTTTGGTAGTCTGTTCCGTTATTGGTGAATGTCCATTTATCAGTCGTTTCATTCCAAAGAACATAAACGTTTGCTGAAGTGCCTCGATCAACTTCAATACCAGCATCTTCGATTGGTGATGCACTCTGACTAATATCAGCATTTAATGTGATAATAGAATCTGCAACTTTTAAATCGTTTGCGTAGATACTTGCGCCAGCAGCATTTAATGTTCCAGTAATTGTTAAATCACCAGAAATTGTACCACCTGAAGTACTTAATTTTGAATTAGCTGCACCAAAGGCTGCATTAGCATATACACCAGCACTAATAGCATTTGTGTTGGCAGTATTGGCTCTTGCAAAAGCTCCGTTAGCGTATGTTGAAGCAGAGGTTGCGTTAGTATTTGCAGTTACAGCTTTTTGATCTGCCAAAGCAGCATCAACAAGTGCGGTGTTTGCAGTTGAGTAAGCTGCGTTAGCATGAGTACCAGTAGTACCAGCAAACGCAGCATTAGCGGTAACAAAAGCCGCATTAGCATAAGCACCAGCAATTTGGCCACCAGCGACAAATGCGGTGTTGGCAGCATCATAAGCAAGTTGTGCTAAATTGTTGGCAGTATTGGCTCTTGCAAAAGCTCCGTTAGCATATGATGATCCAGAATTGGCAACATGACTTGGAGTGTTTGCGGTAATGAAAGCACCATTGGCATGATTGTATGCCGAATTAGCATAAATGCCTGTTGTATTTTGACTTACAAATGCCGAGTTAGCATGCCGATAAGCGGCATTTGCATACCCACCAGCAATCACACCTCCAGCTTCGTATGCAAACTTAACAGCACTTGCGGATGCAACCAAAGTGTCACTGGTTGAATCAATTCCTGTGTATATGTCTGCACCATCTAAAATCTTATAAGTGGTCGTCCAAGTGTTTCCAGTTGAAATTTCCCAACGATCATTTGTTTCATTCCATCTAATGACGGCATCATTGCCGGTTACTCGATCATTGACAATTAATCCGTCTTTATTTGTACTCGTATTTGCATTTAAAACAAATCGATCAACCTCAAAGTTTAAATTGCCTGTTTGTGTAAATGATCCGGAAACTGTTAAGTTGCCTTCAATTACTACGGCTTGCAAAGTTGTGATACCACTTTCAACAATAATAGCATCTTGACTTGCACCCGTATTAACTTTGAGTGTAGCATTTTGAAGATTCAAATTACTAGTTACATTCGCAGTAGCAATTAATGCGGATACAATATTGGTAGAAAGTAATGTGGAATTATTTAATGTTGCGGAATTTGAAGTCAAGGTTACAACATTACCAGTAATAATTGTACCATTAGTAATTCTACTTGTGGTTATATTACCTGTTGTTATTGTAGCTGTTGCTATAACAGCATTAGCAATTGCAGTATTGGTTAAAGTACTGTTAATTAATGTTGATGTGTTTAGTGTTGCAACATTAGAAGTTAAGGTTACAACATTACCACTAATAATTGTACCATTAGTTGCAGTAAGGTTACCAATGGTTGCAGTATTGATTGTAGATACATTGGAAATAAGATTTACAAGATTTGCGGAATTATTAGCAACAAAATCTTTTATTGTACCAGTATTTGCATACAAGGTATTTGATGATAGATAAAATACATTACCAGTTGTGGCTCTTAAAATATTTACACCAATAGAACCAATATCCGATAAATTATCAATAAAGGCTTCTAAAGCATAAATTGTTGTTACATTGGCTTTTGTTAAAAATGCGTTTGCTAGATATGCATCTTTTACATATACTGTACCATTGTTAGCCGATAAAACTTTTCCTGAACCACTTAAATCTACAGCACCAGCAACGGATACGTTATTACTAATTGTTGCATTGGTATTAACTGTTGCATAATTTACAAAAACATTTCCTACAATATTTAAATCTTTATTGATAATTGCACTATTTGAAACACTTAGACCTGTATCACGACCAGAAACAGTCAATGTGTTACCAATCGAAACATTACCTACATTTGAACCTACGGTACCGACTGTAAGGTTATTTGCAACTGAAAGGTCTTTACCAATAAGAGCATTATTAGAAGTTTGCAATACTGTACCAGGACCAGTAAGCAATAATGAACTATTACCAGAAAGAGTTAAAGTTCCGTTTGACTTGGTAAAATTGTTAGATGATAAATTGTTTAAATCAATAGCCGATAAATTGGTTTGAATTCGCCATTCATCAATCGTATTTGTTCTCGTTATAATAGGAATAGGCATTTTAGAACTTTAATCTCTCTTAATTAATTGTTTTAACATATTTTTTATATCACCAATATCTTGGCCAAGTAAATCTACTTGTTCTTTTAGTTTATTTATTTCATTATCTTTAGAGTTTAATTTTGCTTTTAATCTTTTTCTGGCTTCATTTTCAGCCAAAACGCTGGGGTTTACAGTAAGTAAAGCCCCAGTTTTGGTGTCTTTTACAAAATTAGTTCCTCTAACCGGCAATTTCATATTATGCACTTGGTAAAGCAATCACACGAAGGTCTTTTACTTTTGGTACAATAGACGGATCGGTAGAAGTCATTACGATCTTAATTGCAAAAGTCTTAAACGAATCATAAGTTACACCAGTGTCGGTAGAGTATGTTATAACATCACTTGTTAAAGATGGACGATATTCATATTCCCTAAAATCTTCTGTTGTCAAAGAAGCCGCTGTTGTTGGATTGTAACATTCCATTTTTAAATATGGACGATCTTTAAATGGCGTTGCATCTGAACCAGAAAGTACTTTATAATATACATGCACTTCTGTTGTTCCAGGTTTATTTGCGGATAAGAATACTCGCAAATCACCAGCATCAAATCCGTCAGCAAGTGTAATTGGCTTAGTAATATATCTTGCTAATGAGGGACCGCCAGCACTATCAAACTCTGAATTGAGTACAATAGAAGCATTGGATGTGATTGCACCAGAACCTGTTCCAGGTATTGAGATTGTGAAATCGTCATAGTAACCAGAACCTGTTGCAGCCACATTTACTCCAACAACATTACCAGCAGCACCATTAGTCACAAGATAAACAAGAGCTCCTGTACCTGTATTGGATGTTATTGTTACAGTATTACTATTTGAGTAACCACCGCCTGGTGCAATAATATTAAAATCATCAGAATTGATTTCTGAATTGTCTAAGAAATTTTCCCATGCATTTAAGTAAACACTTTCTAACGAAATTAATGGTGACACAGCATCATCAGTTGAAGCGATAGTCAAAGCAATTTTAAAGTCGCCTTGATTTTGCAATTCTTTTCTACGGCTTCCAGCAATGTATAGGTCATCATCACCCATTGAATAAGTTACAAAGGGCAATAAATCACGGTAATTGGTTTCTTTTGCACCATCAACCACTTTAGAAATAAATTTGTAATCCATCGTAAATGGATTGTCAGATTCGGTTTCTAAATGTTTTTGAATCAATCTGAATTTATCAATGTAATATTTACTAGATTGTTTTTCATTTTCTAAAACAAATGTTGCTGGAGAACTGGTAAATAAACAACGATCTAATGAAAACATTAAATCTTCATTTAAATATGGAACATATTCCATTGCATTTTGAGATTTATACAGAGTGCCAACATAAGGGTTTACAGAAACATATTGATTGTTTACTGTTGTACCACCTTTTTCAGCAACCCATAATGAGTATTGTGGACTATCTGTGAGTACCACTAAAGCATATAAACCAGGTTTTAAGAATACTGGTGAACCAAAAGTAAACTTGGTATAACTTGTATCAGAAGCAAAATCTGGTGTTGCAGTTGTATTAATTTCAAATGGATACTTTGTTACTACTGATTCTGGATATGAAAAATCTGAAGATGGTAGTGCATTGACTGTAGGTCTAATTTGTATATTAACAGGAATATTACTGTCGTCTTTTGCGGAGAAGAATAATTTAACATTCTCAACAAAAAGGCCATTTGGATAAACCTCTGGATCTACAAAGAAGGTTTGTGCCAATGGGTCAACACGCCAAGTACTTGTAACAACCTCTCTAGAAGTTGTAGACTGTAACAATGGTGAAGTAGCATTACCAACAAATTTAACTCCAACATCCACATTGTAAACAGTATTTAATAGATTTGTTTTGTTTACTTTAATACCCGATGACACAAAAGTTTTCTCAGCAAAAGAAATTGCATCTGCATCGTAAGTATTACTAAATGATTCAGTTAAACGGAAATTTCTTTCACCGTTTCTAAATGTTGCAACTGGAGGATAAAATACACCAGAAATATCACCTAATTTATTTGCGGAATTATAACCAATACTATATGTCCAACTTGTTGCAGCTTGTTCAGCGGTGGTTGTTGTTTCGGTTACGGTTGCAACTTTTGTAGAAGTATTGTAAGCCACAACAGTAAACTCTCTGCCATGACCTTCATAACTACCAGTTTCATGAACTAGAGTCAATGTGTTACCTGCAATGTTTACGGAAGGAGCATCAGAAGCTAATGTAATCGTATTTGGACCAACACCTCTTGTTAAACCTGAACGATGATCTAATACGGATGCAATTGCATATGTGCTCTTAGATTCTAATCCATAAATTACTTTACTTGAAAGTGGTTTACCAGTTTCATTAATAACGCTTACATTTGAAGATCCTCTTTCGCTATTTGAAACAATTACCATATCGTAATTTGTTCCACCAGCAAGGTAACTAGCAATATTGAATGCTAAGTCGGAACCATTATTTGCAATCAGAGCAATTTCGCCAGATACAAAAATAGTATTCGAATGTACACCTGAAGTTACTTGTAATTTATTTGGTATTACAATATATTCGTCAACCGAAACATCATCAAAAAATGCATAGAATCTCGCATTTGGTTTTAATGATGTACCAACAAAAGTAATATCTCTTGGTTTGATGTATGGTTGAATTGCAAGATCAGTTACATATGTTCCAAGATCGACTTCAGTTGTCGAACTACTAATTTGTTTCATGTTGAGTTCTGCACCTTTTTGTACATAAACTCGGTCTGTTGTTGTTTGTAAATTACCAAACGAATTGCCACCAAGGCCAATTGTTCGGTTGTCTACTGTAGTTACAGTTTCAAACCATTTACTATCAACAACTTTAGCAAAAGGATTATCTTTATCATTTACCCATGTTGGATTTTGATCAGAGATATATTTGAAAGCATCGTTTACAAAATTAAATGCATTTTCTAAACCTTGTGCAGAATTGATTGTAACTTTTGCAGTATGATTGGTATCAACATCACCGGTATACTCAGGCAACAATTTGATGTTACCTTTAAAGTTAGCAAATAAAGCACTTGCAACTGGTATAGATTTTGTTGCATAAGGCTGTGATGCAAAAGCAGTATTTGCATAACTTAACATTAATGATTTTTGATCATTAACACCTACAGCAGCATAAGAACCTGAGGAATTTGCTTGAGACCATTTTAATTTAAATGTTCTCATTAATGAAGCTGGTTTTAATTGAGCTTCTTCAATAAGGTTGCGGTTATCAAAGCCAACATCACTATAGGTTGCTTGTACATCTCTTGTAGTAAAATTGTCTACAAGAATACCATATTTGGATCTTTCAAGGCCATCAGCATCCAATATTTTAGAATCAGCTGCGTTCTTTTCTAAGTTTGTAAGAGCAACATAATACTCCAAACCTTTAATTCGTTTTTCAAAAGCACCAATATCATTCATTGTAAAGCGGCGATTATTTTTAAACTCCGCATTAATTTCTTTGACACTTTCTGTATAAGGAGGAATAGTCAAAGTATAAATCATCATATCGTTTGGATCGATAGGAGGTGGAATTGGTGTAACAGAAGATTTACCCGAAACAACCGAAAATTCTTTAGATGGTTTAACTACCAATTTATCAATGCGACTTAAATAATATTCAAAACCAAGTTCTGCCGTATAATCAGGATCGGCATTGACAGCACCAGATATTGTTTCCGAAGCAATTTGTCGTGTTGGTCTAAAGTCTAAACAAGAACGCAGAGAAATTAATTTACCATCTTCATTACTTAAAAATTTGGACATTTCATCATAGGTGAAATTTGATCCAGTTTTTAAATAAGAATCAACAGTAAACAAACCAATATTTTGTGGTGATGGAGCAGCTTGATGTTTTAAATATTTGTATTGTACCAACAATGAAGAACCTGTTGGTGAACTATAACCACGCTTTAATTTAATTGTTGCATGATCGTAATGTGTTTTACGCTGACCATTATCAAACTCATAATTATTAGTTACATCATAAGTTGCATCTGTTAACATCGCAGTTGTTACATTGCCTGTGCCACGTGAATCTGTAATTCGAACAATTTCATAAACATCTGGTACCTGTAAACTAACAGCAGTACCAGGAGTTTTTAATTGTTGCATTAGTGATGCATTATTAAAGAATGTTGCACCAACATCTTGAAAAACATATCCACCTGTAATAGTGGTTACAGTACCAGTATTACCTGAAGATAATGAATCACCAGCAGTATCTAAATTGTAAGGAACTTTTGCATGTAAATTTGCACCTGTGGTCAATGGTATCATTTGTTTACCACGAATTGCACCAGATGTTCCATTTTCAGCATTGTTTACTTTTGTCGTAATAATGAAATCTGCACGAACACCAGCAGTATCAAAATCAACAGTAATAGAGTTATTACTTACAGCAGTAACAGTAAACAAATTGTTTGCTAAACTTACAACAGTATTTGGTGCAATACCAGAAGCTGAATTTGATGTTGAATTGTAACGAATAAAGCAAATAATATTATTTAAAATTTGTGAATCGTTAAGAACACCTGGTGAACCTGCAAATGCAAAAGTATCTGTACCAGTTGTTGAAATTGTTAATGAACCACCACCATCAGCAAGTTTATCAGAGTATACTTTTCGAGCATAAAAATCCAAGTTATTAATTGAACCAGCTTTAATAGATTCAAAGGGAGTATCAAATATTAAACTTGTTTTTGATGGTTCGGTAATGTAAGCGTCACCAGTTGCAACATCTTTAGAACTACTGTGAACATTGGCTGCAAAAGATAAAGATGATCCAGATTTTACTGAAATCGATTCTGCCACTTTAAAGTCTGATTCGATAGAATAAGTATTCGAAGCAGGTATAAATGGTAATGCTTGAGAAAGTGTAATTGTTTGAGCCACACTATTAGATTCTCGAATTAAAATTGGTGCTAAAAATAAACCTGCACCGTCAGTAACTCTAAAATACATGTTAGCATAACAATTTGCTTGTGCTGTTGTTGAGAAAGAAGATTCCAATTCAATAACAGTATTTGTGGATCCAGAACTTGGTATAATACCAGTAATTGGAGTTGAAGTCACATCAAAAACATTTACATAGAAAGAATGTGAGGTGCCTACATCAGAGGCAAAAGATGTATTATACTTCATCATATCAGCACGAAGTGTACCAATCTTTGTTGAATTATATTCGTTAGATGAAGTCGGATTAATTGTATTAAAACTTGTACAATGAATATCAAGTTTTGGAAAGCTAGATATATCTAATGTACCATAAGTATTGGCTACAACAATGTAACTAGAATAATTTGTTGGTAAATCATAATCAGATACATTGGCTGTAGTTCTTGCTCTAGGTATAGTTAAACGAGTAGGAGCAATTGTTTGAACTTCATAACCGCCAACATAAGCTTTACCTGGATCTAATACAGCTGTAAATGAATCTACAATTAAATTATTGTTTGCATCGTAAGCTTCTTCTTCAAGCGACAACACAAAAGGATCAACAGTATAATTACCTGATTCTTCAAATGTTCTACGAGCAAGAGTTTTTTCAATTTCACTATAAACTGGATAATTAATTTCTTTAGTTTTGACTCCATTAACAATTCGAATAACTTCAAAGAAAGAAGATTCATCGGTAGAATCTAGTGTTCTTTTTGATAGTCTAGTTGCAACTTCAAATCGTGTGGCACCAGGAGCTTGATAATTAAAAGCACCTTGAGCTGGATCTAATAGAGAAGTATCATCAACTTCATCTATAATATTTTCTTCAAATTCAATACCAATTTTATATGATGGTTGAGTGTTTATTGTTGTTGCATTATAACCTATACGATAAAACAATTCTAATACTAGAAATTGTGGAACAACTTTTACAAAATTACCTTTAAAATAATAAACACCTTCTTGAATACTTGCAACATAGGATCGTCCTACGGCTGAAGTATCTTTTGCTTGAGCAAATATATTTTGCCCAAAAATTTTAATTTCGTCATTTTCTGAAAAAGTATCTGAACTCAAATACTTTAAAACTAAAATTGGATTTGTTGTGCTGTCATCGATTGCAATTACTTTAGCACGAACATTTTTGCCAGAATTATAACTTATAATAGTTTTATCGGCAAATTGAGTAACATCAATATCTTCATTATTATATTGTGTGTTTAGTATCAAATAAAAAGCACGATCATCTAAAGAGATTTTACCACCAACAATTGGACTACCACTTTTGAAAATGTGGTTACCAAATTTTTCAATTTGATTTGATAAGATTGTTTGTAATTGAGTTAATTCACGAGCTTGAACGGAATATCCAGGCCTGAAAAGAACTCGCATGTAATTCTTATCTTCGTCAAAATCATCATAGTATGGATCGTAATTAAAAAAAGTAGTCATTTATTCCTCTAGAAACTTAAAATGAATCGTATTCTATCTATTTGGTCTGCATCTCTTGTAATGGGTGTTTTATCCGAAACATATAAAACTTTACCTGAATATAATTCTAATGATGGATCAGTTTTATTTATGGCTACTCGGATAGAGCCACTCGATTGTCCTTTAATAGGTTCATTTGTGGCCAATGTACCATTTACATTATTAACGTAAAGTAAATTATTGGTTTCATCAAATGAAATTACTTCTGCACTAAATGTTGATGATGCATAATCAACACCTTGATAAACTATCTCATCGTTGTTATAATTGCCTACACCAGCTGAAGTTTTAATTTTTGTATATAAAGTATACAATTCATCTGATGCTAAAGTTGTTGTTCCATACTCATATGGATTTTTTATAATTACAACTTCACGATATTCGTTCTCTGTAGGAAAAACACCAGATTCACTACCATCAAAATCAACATTAAATATAATAGTATTGGCATAAAGTTCTTCTACCGGATCGTAACCGTGTCCGTTTTGTGGTGACAGAATAACTTCAGCTGCAGCTGAGGTTCCAATACCACCAGCAACATCTCTAAAAGTTAAATTTGCTTTAGTGTAATCCAAACCTCTATTTTGAATGGTAACACCTGCAATTTTACCATTGGCCACATTGGCTTTTAAAATTGCTCCTGTACCATCACCTGTAATAGTAATAATATCTTGCGATGAACCATCGGTATAATTGTTACCAGTATTTGTAACTCGTACTATATCTATACTTCTATTTACAGCTGCCGCTCTAACAAATCGGTTATATAAAACTGGTAAATAATCATTTGTTAAAAACTTTTGTTTTTGTTGAGCAGTTAAAGTGTACATATATTTCCACTTATAACCATCAGCAGTTAAAAAGAAAGGCTCTTCCAAAGATGTAGAAGATAACGATAATTGTGGTTCACTAGTCGATGCAGCTGCATTGTTATTCCATAAACATTTAAAAACTTGATCTTTAGAGTTTAAAACATAAAAGTTTGTGCCGGCCGGACATACTGTACAACCAGCAAATCTGTAAACTGTACCTGTTGTCCAATTTACTCTAGGCACAACAAATGATGCATTTTCTTGCGATATTCTTTTTGCGACCATTCCACGATCATAGTAGGAATTTAAATCTCTAATAGCTTGACCTGGTGTTGGAGCAACTTCAGTACCGGTATTCCAAACAGTTTCTTTTCCTAAAGATACAAACATGTAGGATTTTCTATTTGTTGGAAGGTACGAATTGGCACTTACATCTAATAGATCATAGATGCTTTGTGCCAGTAGTGTGGAAAATTGATAAGTCAGTAAGGAAGCCATAGTTCTATTTATTCAACTTTTTGAAGGATTGTGGTGACTAAGTTTGCGGTAGTTGTAAATGATCCAGAAACCAAAATGGTATTGGCATTGACAAATGTGACAGTTCTTATGTCGTCAAATATCACATTAATTGTTTGATTATTTGCAGTAATATTAATGGTATTTTGTGTCAGTAAACTACTGGTATTTGTAACATAGGTTACAGTTTCAGTATTTCCACTTGAAATGTAAATGGTATCACCGTCTTGTATATCATTGATAAAGGTTGTTGCATTACCCGTAACCACATTCGATGTAGACGCCACATTTACTGTGCCGTTAACTCGTTTAGATAAAGTGGTAAGAATAACCATGTCACCAACATTTACAGTATTTGTAAGATTTGGTGATACTCCTGTGGCAACCATATTGTTTGAACCACTTCGAATATTAAAGGTGTTTGCAAGTTCGGTTCTAATAATATTAATTGTTGTTAGAGAAGTATTTGCTACATCTTCAGTATGAGAATTTATTCTATTGACAAATGTTTTGGTACCTAATGGGTGTACAATTTCATTTAATGATTTCTTGAATTTATTGTAATCGTTTTCGGTTTGAATTTGATATGAGAAATTATGGTATTTTGTACCATCTTGTATTTTCTTATCGGAACTAGGTTGACCATCGGTATTTAAATAAATTCCAGAATAACGAATTAGACCATTTTCAAATCTGGCGGTTGCTTTTGCTTTGCCATCTCCATAATAAAGTACAGAATTAACATTTGCTTTTACTGAATTATCGGATGATGAAATCTGTATTTGGTTATTGAGTGTACCTTTGTAATTGAAGATACGCAACAGTCCATTTGAAGGAGTGAATTTCTCAACATACGCTGTAAATGTGGCATTACTACTTGAATTACCTTGATAAATTATTGTATTTGAAACAAACAATTGTCCTGATGTAACATTGGATACAGTCAAATCAGCATTTCGTAGTGATATTGTTGGAGCGCTAACATAGTCATAACCATAACTTGAAATTCTGAGAGATGAAATGGATCCAATTTTTGTTGTAAATAAACTAACATCAACACCTTCACCTAGAATTTCAGTAACAGAAAGAACTGCGTTTGAACCACTTGTTGTATTAACAGTAATTGTTGGTAAATTTGTTTGTGAATAACCTTCACCGCCTTTAATCAAAGAACCATTATCATTAAATGTAACTGCTTTGATGCCATTATTTCCAGCGTGAACTTGTGTAATTGAAGCGTTTGCACCATAACCAGTAGAGCCTGTAAATACCAAATATTCACCAACATTATAATTTAAACCGCCATTAGTAATTTGAATTCTACCTAAAGAACCTACCTCATTAATTGGTCGTCTAAAGACTTTATAAACATCCACAGCACCAACATCATTTTCAAAATCATCACCTTCTAATGTAAGTGTATTTGTTGTTACTGATTGTATATTTCTAATTTCTTCAAATTTATTAGGAGAATTTAAACGAACTGTATCACCAGCTTCAAAAGAATTGGTTAAATCCTGGGAACCATCATATACAATTTTTGTTCCTTTTATAAGAGATGTGGAAGAAATAATTAATGAATCAACAATATCTTCTAAGTAATAACTATAAAAATTGGCTATAGGTAAAGATTTATAACCACCACCAGATCCATCTGTTGTTACATATGAAATTGGGAACACATTTAGTGTTTGGGTTGTCGTAATAAAACTAATTTGGCAATTTTCAATATTTGCAGTATTTGCTGCACCATCTAGTGTTAAAGTATGAATGGTTTCAATTGCAACATTACTTACATTGACTAGTCTTTGTGTATTGGTATCTACAAGAGAAATAGTTGCTTTAGACTCTTGACCTAAAGTTGAATTTTTAAAACCTCCAACAAAATCAATTAATGAACTATTTACAATATCTGGTGATCTAAATCCAAAACCTCCATTATTAACAGCTACTTGAATAATTGATCCTTTTGTAACTGATCCTACAGTAGCAATAGCACCAACAGGTGTTTGATTGACTGGTGGAGTTGGATTTAGTCCTCCAACAATTGAAACCGGATCACCATCATAACCTATTGTTGGATCATATGCATTATAAAATAAACCTCTAAATTCAGGATTAATTTTAATTTCAGACAATGATCCAATCAAACGACCACTTACTGAAATTGGCGTTCCATTGGAAATATATGTGGCAGAAATTGTTTCTCCCGTTTGAAACAATTTTTTAACATTTGAAACAAACATTTCAACATATTGAATACCTAATTGTCGGTCAACAGACCTTGTAACACTTTCTACAATTGCTGTAGACTTTGATAAATCTCCAGTAACTTTTACACCCACCAAATTAAAAATATTATTATCGCTGGTATCAACACGCAAAGACAATGGTAAAACCCATTTACCATCTGAAGCAATTAATATTTCTTCTTTAGGATAATAAATTTCAATATCTTCATTATAAAAAATTCGAAATAGGAACTTAACGGATTGAGGAGTGCCTTTTGCTCGGTAATATTGATTAATAAATTTTAAAAGAGTTGCTTTGTCTGATATAATTTCTTCAGGAAAATATGGTGCAAGTTCTTGTTTAATTAATTCAATATATGTGTTTGTTGCTAAATCCAAATCTTTTGATTCAGCAAAAGATTCAACAGCACTTAGAATTTGATTATTTGTTTTTGTCCATTCATAATATTTTTCTAAGAACGTGACAAATTTAGGGTAGTCTTCCCTTACAAATTCAGGTAATTGTTTTTCAACTAACGAGGAAACTAATAATTCGGACATTATAGACTATTCATTTCTATAACAATACTTGTTGGATCTTCATTGTCAAAGGCCAACATTTTGTTTTGTTGTGATGAAATAACAGAAATTTGTGGCCTAATATTAACAGATAATTCTCCAAAATCATTTGCAACGCCTGTTGGATTAAAGTTATTAATATAAATTTTTCCTGTATAATAATCAATTGAACCCATAACACCAAAATTGGCACCATAGTTCAAAATTACTTTTGTATTTTCATTTGTTACTTCATCTGGTTTATAGTAAACAATTCTTAATTGACCATAACGACCTTCTAATACTGCTGAAGCGGCACCTAATTGTCCACCACCTCCAATAATTCTTACTGTAGCTGTAGTATAACCAACACCTGGATTTGTTACTGTAACTTTAGAAAGTTTAGAATTAACTATGGTCGCAATAGCAGTTGCTCCTTGTCCATCACCAATAATTTCAATTGTTGGTGTTGTCATATAATTAATGCCTGGATTTGTAACAGTAATTGATTCGACACCAGTAAAAGAAGATGGTACTTCTTCTAAGAAAGATTGTCTTGAAATACCTTCTTCATCCAACATGGTAAATTCTGGATTTGAATATAGATTATCTGATGTAGTGCCTTTTTGTAAAGGAACACCATAGTCTAAAATATAACTATTAGAATTGATTAAATCAGGTCTAAATTTTTTAGTTAAGAATAATTCCAATTCATTTGATTGAATTGCAGAATCTAAATTATCAATTCTAGAACTCAATATAGATGATTTAAAAATTGAATTAAAAGTATTTAAATTATCATTACAATAATTTTCAATTTCTGTTTGTATAGAAGATTTTAATGTATTAGTATTACTAATTGTTTTTGTTGGATCATAATAAACTTTAGAAATTAATTTTAAAAAGTTATAATCAATATCAACAATTTCAGGTGTTACTGTAAGAATACTAATTGGCTTAATGATCTTTTCTTTAACAAATTCTTTTTCGGCATCTGTTACTTCAAAACCTTCTTTTGGTTTTGCAGAAATAAAAACTTTACCATAAATTGGAGGATCATTTTCTTCTCCACCCCAAACATTGACAGCTTCAAACTGTGGATATTTTTGTTGAATGAGTTTGATATAATCGTTTTTTGTTACCGCACGATTTTGTGAAGTAAATTGTAATGGAGCTGCAAACTTAATTTGATCAACTGTTTCTCTTGGTGCTCCACCAGAAGCAGCCAATACTGAATTAACAGTAAATATTGAATAACCACCAACTGTAGAAGTCGCAATAAAACTATTAGCTTTGTTTGCTAAATCACCATTCGTAACTAAGTATTTTACTGAAACAATGCCACCATCAGGTATTTTTTTACCTAGAACATTATTACCAAAATAAATTTCATACTTATTGTTTTGGCCTTCTTGTATATAATATACCTCAGAGGTTGAATCTATGTCTAAAGCATCAGTATTCAATGTATAAACTGTAGAGGTTGAATTTGAAATTGATTCTCTTACACTAACTTTAATTGTTGAGGTATCAATATTAATATCTGGTAAAGTAAAAATTTGTTTTGGATTGGAAGCCTCAACATGTGTAAAACTATATGTTGCTAATTGGCCTTCATAAATTTCCAAATTATTAAATACAAAGTTATTACCAGTTTTTGAAACTGTCGTATCTTCTAATGTAATGAAATTGTAGGATTTACTATCAATTAAATTTGAAAGAAAAATATAACCTTCAGGTAATGTTAATGAACCTGGCGTTGAAGATAAAGAATCAACTGAAAAATTAATTTTAGCTAAAGGTGCCGATGCAGAACGTGGAGTATAACCAAATCGTTTAGCATGAGATACAACAGAATTTCTTAGTATTGCAGAATCTAAAAAAGATTCATTTGCCAACATATTCAAATAATATGAATTGTAATGCGTATTATAGGCAAGAATATCCAAAAGAACATTTAAACCTGCTCCTTCGAAATCATAATCAGAAAACTCGGATTGTTGTTTTAAAAAACTTTTAAGATTAGATTTGAGTGTATCAAAATCTAAATCGGTTACATTTAAACGGTCTGCCATTATCTGACTCTTTGTAGTAAGAATTGAATTGTTATTGGGTTAGTTAAATTGATAATAAAAAAATCCAACTTAATTGAATATCCGTTATTATCGAAATCTGGTATGGCTGTTACTTTGGACACACTAACACGAGGTTCAAAATTTTCTATTGTTTGTAAAATTTCTCTTTCCAAAGTAATTGCTGTAATAGAATCTATATTTTCAAACAATAAAGCTCGAATGTTGGAACCATAATCTGGATTAAATGGTTTCTCATAGTGGTTCGTCAGTATAATATTTTTTAAAGAATTAATAACTGCCTGTTCATCCACATGTTTGTTTATGTCTTTTTTAACTGGATGAATATTAAAAGACAGGTCTAAGTCTTTAAATTGTCTGCTTGTTTGTGTGGTTACTGTAGCCATGGGTTATTTATCACGTATTTGCCAGGTTATTTTTAAGGAAGTCTGTACCAATGTAATTTTGTATCAAATAATTATCCGTATTGCCAGAATTGTTAAATTGTGTAACAAAACGATAGTCATTCAATACTTGTCTTTGTTTTTTATAAAAATTCCAGTCTGATGTTCTTCTGGTAAACATTAAAGAATTGGCTTGTTCTAAAGTAGAAATAATGCTAACTAAAGCTGAATTGGTTATATTACTTGTAAGACCATTATAGGAGTTAGTTAAACTTATGTACCCATTTCCTATATTCCAACTGTTTGCGGTTAACTCAGGATTTACAAAAATACTTGTAAAGCAACCTAAAATTGCATCTGTGTTTTGTACCGATTCGGTAGAATAAAGTAGTCTAGTCAATTCACTACCTTGTGCCATTGCCATCTGATAGTTTGGTATATTTGGAGAATCAACTAAAAATTCTGTACTAAGTGTTGTTGCTCCAAGACGGGACATATTATCAGTATGAGATTTAAAATCTAATATTTGCACTAACAAATTATTTGCAGTATTGGCCAAATTTCTGGCTTGAATTGAAGTACTTGGAAAAGTATTTGCAACATCGTTTGTACAAAATGTTATAATTGAATTTGTATTTGATGTTATACTAGAACAAACACTTTGTACTGGATTTTTAAAATAGTTACTTGGTGAAATTGTACCATTAGCAATTTCTTGAGTTTGCCATTGAACTACATCCGAAGGATATACGTTCATACTGTTTTTTGCTTCTTGACTTAAATAATAAGCTCCACCAAATTTTGTGGTATCAAAACTAAAAGTCAATCTTGAGGATATTGTATTTGCCATAATTATTGAATTGGTGTTGGTGTACCTGATGGTCCTTTAGGTGTTGGATGTATGTGTATATTATATAACTGTCGAATCAATTCCATTGGTCCTCTAGAATCTTGTACTGCTGCCAATCCAAATATAATTGGTGAAGTTACTGTTACAGTTGAAGTAATTACGCCAGGTGGCACAGGACTCTCTGAAGTAAATCCTGAATTAATACCACCTAAAGTTTGAATTCCCAAATAAGAGAACAATTGTTTTCCAGCCACAATGTTATCACCAGAATGTATGCTACTTGCAGCTGTCAATAGTCCATTAACTGTAACATCACCATTTAGATTTATTCCATCTGGTGCATTGATTGTTACTGTGCCTGTTGCACCGCCAGCTGCTAAATCTAAATCACCACCAGCAAAAATAGAAGCATCACCTTTAACTTTGGTTGTTAAATTTCCTTCAACCATTGTGTATGCATCACCATCAACCTTTACATCAGCATCACCTTGAACACGCAATACTGAATCTCCTTCAATTACAATATTGCATACGCCTTTAATTAATACGTGGTTATTTTTGGCAATAATTTGATAACCATCACCAACAATCTTATCAACTCTTGTTCCATCTTTTTGAAATTCTGTAAATGTGCCTAAACGATGTGCTAGTCTAACTGTTTCAGAATCTTTTGTATCATCCATAGCAAATAGATGACCCGATTGTGTTTCTGTTACATGTGCATATGGATATTCACCAACAAATGTTGATGAAGGTTCTGTCCAATCAAGTCCACTAGGTTTAGTTGCCATTATACTCGTCCAAATGATTTAGCTGTAACCGCCAATATTGTTGCTTGTGATACTGCGGTTGTTGAGGCATTTACTGCTGTTTCTATTGCTTGACCGGTTTCTTTTGCGGTTTCAACCAAACTTTTAATTTCAGAAAATGGAGATGCATTACCATCTTTAGTTACACTATCAAACGATAAAGCATCTGATAAAGCGTTGGTAAATTCTTGCAAACACTTTTTTAATTGTGCCGCCAATTGTGCAGGTAGACTTGCTATATACGCAATAAGTTCATTGCAATATTTAATAAAATCAGCAATGGCTTTTGCAACATCAGTAATAAAATCTGCAGCTTTCTTTATCATTTTTAATATCTCTTTGATTTGCCTAATTGCAGCTTGAATAGCAGTAGACATTGGACCTGACGAGATACTTGTAAAATATGCTTTTATTGCAGCCCTCGCTTTTTGAACAAATTCATAAACTTTAAGTTTTTCAATTGCAATATCGTATCTAAGTTTCTTTTTAAAATCACAAACATGTTCTGCATTAGAATCAGCAACTGAAATACTACTGTTCTCATATACTCCACGAGCAAGAGGTGCGGTTGTTGGTTGTCCAACTGACCTTGTTACAATACCTTCAGGTAATACTGGAGTTTTATCCGCTTGTTCTTGCGTTAGTTGTGGTACAAATCCTGCTGACTTGTTGTAACTGTATGAACCAACTTTAGAACCAGAACTTGTAACATTGACCACATTGGTCGATTGTATTCCTGGAAGAATACCAATAATAATAGGATACTGTAATGTTTCAGGATCTAAAAAATAACCAACAACCCATTCACCAGGTCTTGCAACTGAAGTGGTATAACCTTGTGATAAAGGTATGGCTCCATGAGCCCAAGGAAGATTATCAACAGGAACTTCTTCAACATTAGGTGAATGTAATCCAATAATGCGGACTTTATACATTCCAATATTTAATTTGTCGTGACTATTCTCAACAACACCAACCCAATTGGTTGGGTCAAAAGTGCCATAGTCTTTTTTAGGTTGATTAACTATCATGCGTAATATGCCGAATCTTGAATTGGTTTGGAAGTTAATATTCCATATTCTCTATTTGAGGAATCTGAAACTGCTTCAATTACTACTTCATGTTTATTTGGTTGTATACAATGATGTGTTGCAATTACCAAATGATTTCCATACAATGATTTATCCAAATTATCTTCATTCTTTAAATACTGACCAATCTTAGGTACAAGTAATTTAACATTTACACCAGATGTTATTTGAAAATTTCCAGGTAAAACTATTTGCACCCTTTGTGTCATTAAATTTTGTACTATTGCTCGTCTTTGAAAGATATACTTATAAGGGTCATCAACATAGTTTAATGATTCAGGATCTTTTTGATTAATGAAATCATTTTCTTTTCTATAATACCCAAAAACATAAACAGATTGTTTAGCATCAAACATTTGAGTATTGTTTAATCCTTTTACATTTTCAACAACTGCTAAATTAGGAACTTTATTACCATGTTCACTAGTATAATAATGGTCATCAAAAGTAATTTCTCTTTGTGCAATTGTTCTGGTTATTGGATCAAATCCAATAAATTTACCAGCATAAACTCCATTTTGAACCGATTTTAAAAAGTCAAACTGTGATAGAACCTTAAAATCTTTGATGCCCAAAAATTGAGTTTCTTCAGTTTTGTCACCCAAATTTATATTTTTAGGTGTAAAATTTAACGAAGCTACCGGCGATATTGAAAGTAATGTTGATAGACTTACAAAATTATAACCTTTGTTATTTTCAAAAAATAAAAAAGATGGAGATTCATTTTTATCTAAACACCTTTTTGCACACCAATCAATAGCGTCAATTGGATGTAGATTAGGTATTGCTACTTTTTTTAATCCTTCAGATTCAACAAACAAACTACCATCTTCAATTTGTTTATCAATATCAATATTCAAATAGTCTTTCATTATAGACTTTGCAATATTTGAATACTTTTCTCTATAAGATTGATTTACCCGTAGTTGTTCAGATAAAATAAATTCTTCAGAAATAAAATGTAACACATAAGCTTCAGAACGTTGATTTACACCTTTTCTGTTACTTTGTTTAAATACCCTAAAAACTTTTTGAAATGCAAAATCACTATCTGCATCATCATTTTTATTTTTTCTTATATCAACAATTAAATTTTCAGATCCATCTAGTGCCAGTTTATCAGTAAGTCCTCGACTATCGAGAATTACAACATTACCATGTACACAAGGTAACAATATACTATCGTGTATATTTAATTCCTGAAATAAACCAGATATGTCAATTTTTTTGTCTTTGTAAACTAAAGATAATTCTTTAATTACAAAATTAGATACTGCACTGGTCATTTAGTAAAAACTCCAATAAACTCTTGTTCTACAACAGGTACAAAGTCTGGTTTTAAAATTTTAATTGATCTTTTGTTTTCGTTTTCAGCAATTTCATAATCATAATAACTTAATGTATCTTTTGTTACACTAATATTAATTGTGGTGTTATCACTCAAAGTATAATTTGTTGAAGTTGAAACCACATTGGCATAATCATTTTGGGTTACATTTAAAGTATTAACCGATATGGTTTCATTTAATATTGTATTTGTTTTTGTTTCAATTTTGTGGTATTCTTTAACATGTGTTTGTGCCCATGTTGTACCTGTACCTTCGGTAGAACTATTGGCGTATTGTGATTGACGATATTTAATATCGATATATTTAAGTAGAGAACTTTCATTTAAAGGCCAATCAAACTGTGGATGCAAAATATCATTTAACATTAAAATGATCCAATGTTTCTCAGCGGAACCATATATCTTATGAGCAACAATTTCTGGTGTTTCTCCGTCAGTAACCAAATATTCATAATAAATTACTGAATTTTCTTTAAAGTCATTTTCAAAAGAAACTTTAGAAAGTAGATTTGTTACATATTGAATATTTTTACCATCAAAGGTATATGAAGTTTTAGGGAAATAATTAAAATATTTTGCCATTATTCTGCCTCTCCTCCACCACTTTGAAATTGAGTTTTTCTATTAGCGTCATCTGAAAAATTTGATTTTGTAAGCATTTCAAGTTCTTTAAATTGTAACGACAGGCGAATACCTACTGGCATTCCTGTGCCGCCTTTTGTAGCATATTGTCCACTTGGGACTTCATATGTTGAAAAACCATTTGGTGCATAGTCTATGTCAATAGTTTCTAAAGCACATGTGGAGATTTTTGGTATATTTGGATTTTCTAATCCATTATAATAAAATTTAATATCAAATTCAGATGGAGGTACCATAAAAAATCCACCAAGTCCACCAGCATTTTGTGAACCTAACAATTCTGGTGCTTGATGAAAACGCAATCTATCTAAAATACTTTGGACTTCTATAGCTTCTTTTTCTGACCTTGGATAAAACATAAAATCAAATCTAAATGATCTGAGAGCAGGAGAAGAATAAAGAACTTCTAAAGCTGGATTGGTTACAAAACCAAAAGCACCAGCAAATGCAGTAGCACCCAATTCTCCAGCAAGTGATGCCAAACCACTAAGTAAAAATGGTGAGGCATTATTTCCAAGTTTACTTAAAAAATCATCAATTGAATTAGATCCTTGAGCAGCCTGCAAAGCTGCACCAGCAGCTGCAAACATACCGCCACCCATCTTCACATCACTATAACCTTGATTGTGTGTGAAATTTAAAGTATCAGGCATGTACAAAGCAATCGTATCGGTTGTTCTACGAATTGTTCTAACCTCTAGTGCTGGTCTATAATCTGAACCAGATATGAAACCTTGATTTCCTTTAAAAAAATTAGTGGCTTTAGATATAACGTCACCGTATAAGTCTGAGAAATTGGATAAACCTCCAATTCCTGTGCCGCCAATTGATTTATTTAAATTTTGTCTATTTGTAAAAATTGATGGAACATCTGTAGATGATGGACCAATATAACTTGTTTTGATTTGTTCATTAATATGGATAACCATATAATGACCTTTATCGTAACTACCCAAATCAATAGGATATTTGAATGTGTTTGAGTTATATCCAGAACCAACCAAATTGTTTCTGGAATCTCCAGTTCTGGAGATAGGATTCTTATTGAATGTTATTTCGGTTAAGTTAAAAATACCCATCTTTTGCCTTTAATGTTAACTAGATAGTATTTATGTCATATAAAGGAAGATTTAAACCTAAAAATCCTAAGAAATATAATGGTGGTGCAGATAACATCATATATCGATCTTCTTGGGAATTGAGAGTCATGAAGTATTTTGATGAAAGTCCTAACATTATTTGGTGGGCTTCGGAAGAACTCGCCATTCCATATCGTTCTCCAGTAGATCAAAAAATGCATCGATACTTTCCTGATTTTATAGTAAAAGTTCGTGAAAAAACTGGACTGGTTATGACCTATATTTTAGAAATTAAACCTGAAAAACAAACCAAGGTTCCTATTCAAAAAAGAAAAACTCAAAAGTATTTACAAGAAGCTGCAACATACGCAATTAACCAAGAGAAGTGGAGAGCTGCAGACATATTTTGCCAAGACCATGGTTGGAAGTTTAAAGTGGTTACAGAAAAAGATTTAGGAATTTAGTATAAATAGTAAATGGCCACACTAATAGACAGAATACAAAAATCTTTAGATAAAGAAGGTTTAGCACCAAGAACCCGACAATCTAGAGCATGGTTACAAAATAAAATAAGCTCTCTAAATGCTTCACAACGATCCTTATTTAGAGATGTTGACCGAACAACTAGATCCGCTTTTGTTGGACATATGTACTTTTTCTACTATGATCCAAAGCATAAAGAAAAATTACCATATTATGATCGATTTCCTTTGGTGTTGCCGGTAGAACAATACAATGATGGATTTTTAGGTATTAATTTACACTACATTCACCCAAGAGAAAGAATGGTGTTACTCGATAAATTAAGTGAAACGGCAACAGATAAAAGCTTTGATATTAATACAAGGCTGAGATTAAATTATCAGTATTTAAAAAGAGCAACAAAAGCATTTGAAGCAAGACCATGCATTAAAAGGTACTTGTTTACACATGTTAGATCCAGATTTGTTGAAGTTTTTGCTGATGAGTGGGACATAGCTGCCATGTTACCAATGGAAACATTTGTTGGTGCTGGAACAAACAAAGTATACGCTGATTCAAGGAACAAATTCTAATGTCATTTGCACCAAATTTATTTCTAGCTAACATTAAAGCTAAAGATGGTTTAGCTAGACCAAATCGTTTTCAAGTTGTATTACCTATTCCGCAATATATCAATAACTTTATTGGTAATTCGGTATTCGAACAGTTATTCAATTTACCAAATACCATATTTACAAATGCTTCTGAAATTTTGGGTGGAGTATTTGGTAGTCAACCGCAAGATCCACAATCTAAAACAACTAACGCTTCTATATCAAGATATTTGGCGTTACAATGTGAATCTGCTGAGTTACCAGGAAAAACTTTAAATACGGCTGATGTAAAAGTTTATGGTCCAACTTTTAAAGTTCCATATCAATCTCAATATACAGATACATCATTAACATTTTTATGTACAAATGAATTTTATGAGCGTAAACTTTTTGATCGTTGGTTGGAAGCTATTATGCCAACAGATACGAACAACCTTAGGTTTCCAAAAGATGAAAAAACCAGGTACATGACAAATATAAAAATTATTCAGTATGACGAATTTATCAAACAAATTTATGCGGTAGAATTAATTGATGCCTTTCCAATTGGAATAGCATCGCAACAATTAACTTGGACGGATGATAATGTACACAGATTAACTGTGCAGTTTGCATATCAGAAATATAGAACCATCTATGACGGCACTTACGATTTAACTCAAGCTGCGGCCGCATTGTTTGGTTTACAAGGCGAAAAATTAATGAGTGGTTTAGGAAAAAATGTAGACCAAAAATTAGGGAGAATCTTTTAATTAAGTGAGGAAATTATGTTACCAAAAATTGATGTACCAATATATGATCTGAAGTTGTTATCAACAGGAAAGAAAATACGATTTAGACCCTTTACTGTTAAAGAAGAAAAATTGTTTTTGATGGCTGCGGAAGCAGGAGATTTAAAATCTATTACCGATACAGTTAAACAGGTTATTAATAATTGCGTTTTAGATGAACTTGATATTGATGAATTACCTTTGTTTGATATTGAACAGATTTTTTTACAACTCAGATCCAAATCAGTTGGTGAGTTAGTAAATTTAAAATATCGTTGCAATAATTTAATTAAAGACGAATCTGAAGAAGAAAAGAAATGTAATACAGTAGTGGAAATTGATGTTAATATTAATGACATAATTCCAGAGTTTGAAAAGACGGATAAAAACAAAATAGAAATTACCGAAAATTTGGGTGTAGTAATGAAGTACCCAAATTTCAAAGTGTTTGAATCTCTTGATGGTGAAAACGAAACAGAATCTATTTTAAATACTATTATAAGTTGTATTGATTATATTTACGATAAAGAAACTTTATATTATGCAAAAGATTCGACAAAAGAAGAATTAAGTGAGTTTGTAGAATCATTACAGACCAAAGATTTACAGAAGTTTAAGGAGTTTTTTGATACTACTCCAAAGTTGCGGAAGAATATAAACTTTAAATGTCCTAAGTGTAGTTATGAAGAAGATGTTTTAGTTGAAGGAATCGAAAGTTTTTTCGTATAATATTTGGTTATGATAATTTAGGTAATCATTTTCAGACGAACTTTGCTTTAATGCAACATCACAAGTATAGTTTGACTGAATTGGAAAACATGATGCCGTGGGAAAAAAGCATCTATGTGGGTATGTTACTGAAGTATTTGGATGAAGAAAATGAAAAGATTAAATTATTAAATGCTCAAAGAAAAGGTTAATTAAATGGCTGGAAGATTAGCTAGAATACTAGAACAAGAATATAAGACCAAAGGTTTAGTCGGTGGTCTAGCTTCTGCTGGTGGAAAAAGACTAAAAGAAATGTTTGACATACGAAATGTCTTATTTTCTGGTGGAGGCCTTGGTTCACAAATTGGTAAAAAAATATTTGGTAAAGGATATTCGGCTACAGCTGATAAAGATAAAGCCGAAAGTATATCAAATCGTATTCAACCTCCACAACAAATTTTTTCGCAAGAAAGTATTGAAATACTATTATCAATTAAAAATGATACCAGGATTTCTGCAAAAAATTCGGTAGCTTTGCCTCAAATTGCTAGAGATATTAATTTGGCAAAATTAAATATTATGAAGTTGGTAAGACTTCAAGGTGATACGGCTGAAATGAAAGCCGATATGTTTTTCAAAAGAGCGGGTGCTCGTGAAGATGCCTATGAAAGTCAATTTAAAAAAGGCAGTAAAACTTCTCCACAACCTGTTGCAAAAGGTGAATCTAAATCACTCATACAACAATTATTTACTGGTCTATCAGGTTTAAGTAGTATTATAAGTGGTGCATTAAGTTCTTTAGGTGGAGTGATTAAAACAGCTCTTCTTGAATTAGGAGCATTACTTCTTGGTAAGAAATTACTTGATTCAGTACCAACTAGCGTACCTGATGTTCCAGATTCGGATAGAAAAGAAAATAAAAAAACCGATAAAGATAAACCTAAAAAAGCCGCACCTCCACCAAGAAGAATGGCACCTCCAAAATTGGCCTTAGGTACGGCATTATTATTTTATTCTCCCGAAGTTGGCGCAGGATCCGATATAGTTCCTAATCAAAGTACATCACCATCTCCAATTGGTTTTGATTATAACAAATATAAAGAATTGGTAGCTCAACAAGAAAGTGGAAACAAATCTATTGATAATGGTAAAGGTTTTTTAGGAAAATATCAATTTGGCGCTCAAGCGTTAGAAACTTTTGGTTATTTGAAAAAAGGAACCAGTAAAGGAAATGATAATGCTGTTTATGATCCAAATAATTGGACTGGCAAAGACGGCATGAAAAATAAAGATGACTTTTTGAATAATTTACAAATTCAAGAAGATTTGATGAAAAAATATACTCAAATGAACATGGTAGGTTTGAACAAAGCTGGTGTAATGAAAGGTGTAGAGGGTGATGGTGCAGCTATCGCATCTAGACTATATGCAGCTCATCATGGTGGTGTTGGTGGCGCCAAAGCTTTATTTTTGGAAGGCAAAAATACAAATGACAAATATTTACCTGGTGCAAGTGTAGGTAAAAGTGCTACGAATATGGCATCATTGTATTCTAGTGGGTCAGCGCCTAGTGGTGCAACGATTAATGAAGCTTCTGTTGCTATTGCATCACCTCCGGCATCAACCTCCACACCATCTACAACAACTCCAATCGTCAATGTAGATAATAGTAGAACTCAGATGGCAAGTGCTCCATCAGGTACACAAGTAAGTGCTTGGGATAATTTGATGTTTGAGAATATGATTACCCGAGTAATATGAAAAAACCCCGCCTAAGCGGGGTTCAATACTTGCATGGGATTTCTTAATTCTGATTTGCAAGAGATTTGAAATAATCCAAATCTTCATCTTCAGCGCCAGAGGTATTAAACTCTTCCTCTTCCTCAGATAAATTTGCATCAGCAGCTTTAATAGCAGCAAGTCCAGGAACTGCTGTACCTAGAACTTTATCTAAACGACCTTTCAACTGGTCATAAGATTTAAAGTGCTTCTTATCAGTAAATTCTTTTAAGCCAAATTCTGATTTCCACAATGCTTCGAGTTTTTCATCATCACCATCATACAGAGCAGAAGGACTTTCAAACTCTGATTTATCATAATTACGATAACCTTCAACATTACGAATCTTCAATTTAAAGTTAGCACCTTCCCAAAAATCAAATGGGTTAATAGGCTTTTCATCGGGAAACTCAGGATTCATTGCTTCCGAAATCTTATCAAAGATTTTCTTACCAAATTTAAACAACTTAATTTGACCTTCATTATCTTTGTTGGATGGATCAGAAACAATAAGTACATTAGCAAGATAACTTAACTTACGCTTGCGGTCACGAGCAATGTTTTTGTTTGCTTCGATTCCAGAATTCCATAACATAGAATTGGCTTCACAAACTGGACATTTCTCATTCAGCGTTGTAAGACAATTATCAATTAACCATCCACCAGGTCCCTGAAATCCGTGGGAGAAAATGCGAATCCATGGGAGTGCATCATCACCATCGGCTTGAGGTGCTGGAAGAAAACGAATAACAGCCATACCATTGCCTGCTTTATCAACAGTTGGTTGCCATAGTCTGGTGTCATCTTTGGATCCCGCATCAGCGGATTGAGTTGTGGCTTCGATTGCTTTGGTGAGTTTTTCCAAATCACTACGGCCACGCTTGAGGTTAGCAAAACTACTCATAGTATTTCCTTTCGTATAAACGGAGTATTAACGGTATATAAACGACTTATCCACATAAACATAATATATCATTTATTTAGTAAATCTTTTAGTATTTTTAAGGTACTAATAACATCTTTGTGGTGAATAGCAACACCACCTACTTCTCGCCATTGATTGATATTTTGTTCTGTATCATCAATCAATAGTGAATTTACATTAGAATAATTTTTCTTATGTCTTTTACCTGGAACTAAAATTACTGGAAAATCAATACCATGTTTCTTTAACCATTCCAGCTTTTGTTCTCTAATAGGAGCATCTCTTTTTTCAGAAGATGTTGAAGATAATATCTCTGTAGGAATAGGTAATGATCTCAGATACTCAATTAACTCCATAGTATCTGGCATCAAATCTAATTTTGCGAATTCCCTCGATTCAATAAATTGGTTAAAGAATTTATCAAATACCTTGTAAGTATCCGCCTCATGTGGGTATATCTTGTAGAGTTGCCGATATTTCTTATTGAAATCAGCAATAACTCCATCCATATCTAAATATATTTTCTCAATCATTATTCATCATCTTTTTTAGTATCAATGTATATTTTACTACATCTTGTGGTAAAAAAGAGGCATACTTGTCAATTTTTCTTCGGTAATCTGGCCATCTAATACTATCGGTAATCTGTTTAGACCAGTTCGGTACAAAACCTAAAATATTGTTCAGTATAATTACCGTTTCTATTTGAATTTCTTTTCTCAAAGCCAATGTAAGTAATGAAGGATAATTACCATCATTCACCTTTAACATTCGATTGAAAATAACTTTACAATCTTTCGGTTTTTCTTTACAATCTTCTAAAATAACTTTACAATCATTTTCAAAGGTATAAGATAAAGACTGTAATACCCGTTGCCTTTTTAGGTGAGTATTTTTGGCTTCTTCTAATAATAGATCGCCAACCCATTTAATATCGTCCTCTACAAAATTAGCAACAATAAAAGATTCTAAATCTTCTTTGGTATTAAATTTGCGTGAGAGTTTATAGAAGTGGTACTTGTCTTTCCTATTCTCAAAGGTATTAACACTAACATTTGTTTTACCACCATACTTAAAATAGTCGTATTTTTCGGTAGTAAAATGTAGTTTTAATGATTGAAATATTTCAAAAGTTTCATAACCATTCATATGGGTAATCGAGAAGTTTTCACTTTGAGTAAATTTGCTTTTTCTGCCTGTTCTTGCATTTTTGCTTTTAGAGTGGGATTCACAAGTGTAGCTGCCACTTCAATTTCTAATCCCGTATCTTTACAATGCTGAACTATGGCTTCAAGATAAGTATAGTCGGTATTAGCAACTAGACCTTCTATCTTCATAGCAAACTTCCGCATTTCTTCTTTTGTTGCCATTATTTTCCACATTCAGTAATGGGACAGTTAGGATCCCAACATTTATGACCTTCCATTGTTTTTTTGGAAAACTTACATATGGGACAAATATAATCTGAAGAACCAAAAACATTATTTAAATATTGTTGTTCTAAATCTTCTTCATGTCGGTTAACAATTTTAGTCCAAGGATCAGATTGTGGTGTTTTAAATTCTTCATTATACCACTCTGATGGTTCTTCACCATAATCAAAACTATCACTATGATTATCTACAAAATCTAATTGTTGACCATCAAAATTAAATCCACAACCTTTTAGAAACATTTCAAATTCGCTGATAATACCCTCTAAGGATTCACCATTAAATTCAACTGTTTTCTTTGAAACAATGCCATCACTAAATGGCATTGGATCATCTTCACATATAAAAGTAAATTTAGACATTATTTTACCACCGTTTCATATAGATTTTCAAATTGTTCATGTATTGCAATTTCTTCATCATAGTTTTGTTTATGATAAACCTTAACTAGTTTTGAAACCAATCTTTTTGGTAATTGCATCTTTTTTGCGGTCTCTGCAACTGCCTCACGAATGTAGTCTTGTTCACCTTCAATTCTGGTTAATGATCCCGAACATTCTTTAACGACTTTAAATAACTTCTCACGATCTGAATCATTGAGTTGATTAATTGTCAATTGTTTAACTGCCATAATATAATACTCCTATTTTATCTTTTAACTTGTTGAGCTACATTGTGTGATTGCGCTGAAGCAGCAAACGCAATACAAATTAAATCTGTGCTTTGAACATATGAGCAACGAACCGAAATTGGATCTATTCCTTTTTTAATTGCTTCATCCATATTTGCAGCCATTAGTGACCTATCGTGAATATTAAACCAAGCAATTGAAATAATTGTGGCTAATATTAATGTTGAAACGCAAATAACGATTATTTTGAAATCGTTTATCTTATCTGTAATCATATTGACTTTAAATCCTTCCTGTTATAAAAAATGTGTCGACCAATAACGGTCAATCTTTCCATATTTCGCCATTGAGGATTAACATAATCGGCATGGTAAAATAAGGCACCTTTAGATGGATCTTCCATCTTTTCGTGATTTACATATACATAAACTGCAAGTTCACGGATGCTATTATATAACGAATTGTTTGTGTTTGTCAAGACCTTGTTTGTAGATATTGCCTTTGGTCGATCTTCACACCACCAAGAAAATTGGCAAATGTTTTGAATTTTCTGTTTGACCACTCCGCAAATGTCATTTTCAAATCTACCACTTTTAACACGATTGATGGTGACAAATGCTACGGCAATTTTACCAACTTCTGGTTCATGCCCAGCTTCAAAGTAAATGTTTTCTGCTAGACACTCAATCTGTTTCTTGGCATCTGAGCTCATAATATTAAAGTTTGCTTTATAAGGCATAGACCGCAAATTGTTTACTGAAGCTACTGCTGTTACTGTTATACTCGCAACCAGTATCATTGTAAATAAAACAATAGTTTTTTTCAAAATTTCTCCTTTGTGTGTGTTAA
>Ga0222712_10000091_pt1 | contig 121020 bp, 114 predicted proteins | sample C33_657DmetaG_FD_165043 | JGI IMG/M metagenome (GOLD analysis project Ga0222712, IMG submission 165043) | Estuarine water microbial communities from San Francisco Bay, California, United States - C33_657D | ecosystem: Environmental > Aquatic > Marine > Unclassified | place: USA: California... | reverse complement strand
TCGACAAGCAGGGCCTGAAGATCGAATTGGGCGTCAAGGTCGGTGAGGTCAAGGCCGGCAAGAAGGGCGTGAGCATTGCCTACACCAACGCCAAGGGCGAGGCGCAGACCCTGGAAGCCGACAAGCTGATCGTCTCCATCGGCCGTGTGCCCAACACCATAGGCCTCAATACCGAGGCCGTGGGCTTGAAGCTCGACGAGCGCGGCGCCGTCGTGGTCGACGGCGACTGCAAGACCAACCTGCCTGGCGTTTGGGCCGTCGGTGACGTGGTGCGTGGCCCCATGCTGGCGCACAAGGCCGAGGAAGAGGGCGTGGCGGTGGCCGAGCGGATCGCGGGTCAGCACGGCCATGTGAACTTCAACACCATTCCCTGGGTGATCTACACCAGCCCCGAGATCGCCTGGGTGGGGCGCACCGAGCAGCAGCTCAAAGCCGATGGCGTGGCCTACAAGGCCGGCACCTTCCCCTTCCTGGCCAACGGCCGTGCGCGGGCCCTGGGCGACACCACCGGCATGGTCAAGTTCCTGGCCGATGCCAAGACCGACGAAATTTTGGGGGTCCATATTGTCGGCCCCATGGCCAGCGAGCTGATTTCTGAGGCCGTGGTGGCCATGGAGTTCCGCGCCTCTTCCGAGGACATCGCACGGATCTGCCATGCGCACCCTTCTCTGTCGGAAGCCACCAAGGAAGCGGCCCTGGCCGTGGACAAGCGTACCCTCAATTTTTGAGGGCCCTGGAGCCTGCTCGCGCAGTGCGAGGCAGGTATGCCTTGCGCTTTGGGGGTAAAGTCACAAGCCCGGGCCCGCCCCGGGCTTGGCTGTTTTTGAGCTGAAACGATTATGTCTGTCCTCGCCGCCTACGAGTCCGAGCTTCGCAGCCGTGGCTACCAAAGCGATCCCGCCCAATTGCGGGCGGTGGCGGCGCTTGAGCGCTGTGCCAGCGAATGGGCCTCCTACAAGGCCAAGCGTTCCAATGCCTTTAAAAAGTTAATCAGCAACCCCGAAATTCCCCGTGGTGTTTATATGTTTGGTGGAGTCGGGCGGGGCAAGAGCTTTTTGATGGATTGCTTTTTCAATGCGGTACCCATCAAGCGCAAGACCCGCTTGCACTTTCATGAGTTCATGCGCGAGGTGCACCGTGAGTTGCGCGATCTACAGGGCACGGTCAATCCCCTGGACGAGTTGGGCAAACGGATTGCGCAGCGCTACAAGCTGATTTGCTTTGACGAGTTCCATGTGGCCGATATCACCGATGCCATGATCCTGCACCGACTGCTGGCGGCCCTGTTCAACAACGGTGTGGGCTTTGTGACCACCTCAAATTTCCCGCCCGACGGCCTCTACCCAGGCGGCTTGCACCGGGAGCGACTACTGCCGGCCATTGCCATGCTCAACGAGCGGCTGGAAGTCGTCAATGTGGACAACGGCACCGACTACCGAAGGCGCACGCTGGAGCAGCTGCAGCTTTACCTGTCCCCGCTGGGCCCCGAGGCTGACGCGGCCATGAGCTCTGCCTTTGAACGCCTGGCCGAGCGTCAGGACGAGGATCCGCTGCTGCTGATTGAGGCGCGTGAGATTCGCGCGCGCCGGCGCGCCGGCGGCGTGGTCTGGTTTGACTTTCGACAGCTCTGCGGCGGGCCGCGCTCGCACAACGACTACCTGGAAATCGCCAACCAGTTTCACACCGTATTGCTATCCGATGTGCCGCACATGCCGGTGCGCATGGCTTCGGAGGCCAGGCGCTTTACCTGGCTGGTCGATGTGCTTTATGACCGGCGGGTCAAACTCATCATCTCGGCTGCGACCCAGCCCGAGGGGCTCTATACCGAAGGGCCATTGGCGCACGAATTTCCGCGCACCGCCTCCCGCCTGCACGAGATGCAGTCGGCCGAGTTCATGGCGCTCGAACGCCGTACGGTGGACACTGGTTTGACATGAGACTCCTTGTTGCCTGCGGCCTGGGTCTGCTGCTGGTGCAGGCGCAGGCCCAAACCGGAACGGACCCGGGTAGCGCTGGCGGGCAGGCGGTTTGGGCCGAGCCGGTCGGCAGCGAGCTGCAGCGTATCGAGCGCGAGCGTGCGAGGGTGCACGCTGTCTGGCTCGATGAACAAAAGGCCTGTCGCCAGGGTTTTTGGGTGAACGATTGCCTCAAGGAGGCCCAGGCCCGGCACAGGCAGTCGCTGGCACAGCTCACGCGTCAGCAAGTGCAGATCGAGCAGGCCCTGTCGCAGCAGCGCAGCCAGGCGGCCCTCGAGCGGGTGCAGGACAAGCTGCAGACTCAAAGCCAGCGTTCCGCTGTAGCCACTACAGAGCCAGCTCAGCCTCCGATGTCTGAGGCCGCAGAGCGCGAGGCGCAGGCCCGCGAGCGGGTTTTGCGTCAGCATCAACGCACCGAGGCGGCGCAGCTGCGTCAGCAGCAGCGCGAGCGACAAGCTGCCGCGCGCCAGCGCGCGGACGAGACGGGCGCAGCACCCGCGGTAGCGCCCTAAGCCATGTCCCTGCAGCACAAGGTTCTCGCCGCCTTCGAGCCTGGGGGGGCGATTGGGCGGGCTGCCGATCATTTCCAGCCGCGCCAAGGCCAGATCGATATGGCCTTGGCGGTGGCTGAGGTGGTCGAGCAGGGGGGGGCGCTGGTGGTGGAGGCCAGCACCGGGGTCGGCAAGACCTTCTCCTATTTGGTGCCCGCCCTGCTCAGCGGCGAGCGGGTGCTGTTGTCGACGGCCACCAAGACCTTGCAGGATCAGCTCTTTGGGCGCGATCTGCCGCGGCTGGTCGATGCGCTGCGCCTGCCGGTGAGCATGGCCCTGCTCAAGGGACGCGCCAGCTATCTGTGCCTGCACCGCATGGAGCAGGCGCCCTACACCGAAGCCGGGCGTGAGCGGGCATCGGCCCGCCTCTTGGCACGTGTGCAGGCTTGGGCCCAGGCCACCGAGACCGGCGATCTGGCCGAACTGCCCGATATCGACGAACGCTCGCCGGTCTTGCCTCTGATCACCTCCACCCGCGAGAACTGCCTGGGCTCGACCTGTCCGAGTTTCAAGACCTGCCATGTGGTCCATGCCCGGCGCGAGGCCATGGCCGCTGACGTGGTGGTCATCAACCATCATCTTTTCTTTGCCGACCTGGCGGTGCGTGAGTCGGGCATGGCCGAATTGCTGCCCACGGTGAGGGTAGTGATCTTCGACGAGGCGCATCAGCTCAACGAGACCGGCATACAGTTTCTGGGCAGCAATTTGGGGACATCGCAATTGCTCGATCTGGTGCGCGATGTGCTTGCCGCCGGCCTGCAAATGGCGCGCGGCCTGGCCGATTGGCAGGCTGTAGCCGGCCGGCTCGAGCGTGCCACGCGCGAGCTCAGGCTCGCCATCGGCAAGCAGGGGGCCAGCGCCCGCCTGGGTTGGCATGGTCTGACCCCCGAAGGACTGGAGCCCGAAGCCTGGAGTCGGGCCCTGGCCGATGTGCAGGCTGCTTGCGAGGCTGCTGCCAAGGCGCTCGATACCGTCAGTGAACTGGCGCCCGATTTTGTGCGCCTGCACGAGCGCACCTTGCTGTTTGCCTCCCAGTTGGCGCACTTTTCAGCACCGGGCGCGCCCGAGTTGGTGCGCTGGCTGGAGGTGGGTCAGCATGCCCGGCTGGTCGAGTCGCCGCTGGACATTGCGCAGGCCGTCACCGCACGAATACTCGGCCCTGAGCCCCAGTCGCGCAGCTGGGTATTTACCTCGGCCACCTTGGGCGACGACGATCAGCTATCCTGGTTCACCGGCCCCTGCGGTCTGGGCAATGCCCGCATCCTGCGGGTGGGCAGTCCTTTTGACTACCCGCGTCAGGCTGCCCTTTATTTGCCCCGCGATCTGCCCCGGCCTTCTGATCCGGCGCACCCGCTGCGGGTGGCAGACCTGGTGGGCGACTGGGCCGCCAGTTTGGGCGGCCGCACCATGGTGCTGACCACCAGCCTGAAGGCCCTGCGGCAGATCGCCCAGGCTCTGCAGGACCGGTTTGAGTCCCAAGGCGAGCTCGACGTCCTGGTGCAGGGGCAGTTGACCCGGCGTGAACTGATCGAACGGTTTCGGCGCGGCGCCCAGCAGCCCGGGCGGGGCTGTGTGCTGGTGGGCTCAGCCTCTTTCTGGGAGGGCATTGATGTGGCCGGTGATGCCCTGCAGCTGGTGGTGATCGACAAGCTGCCTTTCCCGCCGCCCAACGACCCGCTGGCGCAGGCGCGCTCCAGGAGCCTGGAGGATCAGGGTCGCAGTCCATTTAACGACTATTTCCTGCCTGAGGCTGCAGTGGCGCTCAAGCAGGGCGCCGGCCGGCTGATCCGCCGCGAGAGCGACCGCGGCGCTTTGGTGGTTTGCGATACCCGCTTGCTGGAAAAAGGCTATGGCGCTCGTTTGCTCAGGGCCTTGCCGCCCATGCGGCGCCTGCAAAGCCCGCAAGAGATGCAGGCCTGGCTGGACGAGCTCACCAGAGGCGATACCAGGGCCGCTTGTTAGCGCCTGGTCCGCCCTGCGCCAGCCAGCTGCTTTGCGGATAGGTGCGCTGCATCACCCGCAGGGTGTCATCGCGCAGATCGTTCATGCCCAGCGCGTCGTAGGACTTGTAGAGGATGTACATCGCTTCCTCAACGGCTGGCACGTCGCGAAACTCCTGCACCGCCGTCTGTGCCCGGTTGATGGCGGCCACATAGGCGCCGCGCGAGTGGTAGAAGCGGGCTACATTGACTTCGGACTGCGCCAGCGAGTTGACGATATAGGCCATGCGCAGCCTCGCATCGGGCGTGTACTTGGAATCCGGAAAGCGACGGGCCAGCTCTTTGAAGGCCTCGTAAGACTCTTTAGCGGCCCTTTGATCGCTTTCGGACAGGTCCTTGCGCACAAGCCCGCCGAACAAACCGAGGTTGTCGTTGAAGTTGGCCAGACCCTTGAGGTAGAGCGCATAGTCCATGGCTGGGCTCGCCGGGTGCAGGCGCATGAAGCGATCGAGCGTCGCGGTGGCCTGGGCCGGCTCACCGGCACGGTAATGGACGTGGGCTTTTTCGAGCTGGGCCTGCTGAGCCAGGGGTGTCCCGGCGGCGCGGCCCTCGAGTTTGTCGAACAGCGCCACGGCCTTGTCGTAGGCTGCATTAGCGGCCTCGTCACGTGCCTCGCTGTAAATCTTGTTCGGGCTCCAGCCTGCGGTGGGATCTTTCGGTTCTGTGGCGCAGCCGGCCAAAGCCAGGGCGGCAGCCAAGCAGCCGATGCGCGCGGTCGATAATCCTGCAAACACCATGCTGATGACCTTTAGTTTGATCTTGTGAATACCGGCTTGCGAACCAGCTCCGAAATTATAGAACCCGGTCATGCCGAGGAAGTGCTGTGGACGGACGAATCCGAGGAGGGAGATACACGGCCGGAATCGGACTGGCCTGGCCAATGGCGGCAGGCCGCGGTCGCCGCCGCCGAGCATGGGCAGCGGCTCGATCGGGCCCTGGCCATTTTGGTGCCTGAGTTCTCGCGCAGCTATCTGCAACAGTTGATTGAGGCTGGCGCGGTACAGCTCAATGGGCAGGCGGCCCAGCGTTCGGCTGCCAAGGTGAAGGTGGGTGACCTGCTGGGCATAGAGCTCAAGCCAACGCCGCAGAGTCAGGCTTTCCAGAGCCAGGAAATGGCGCTGGCGGTGGTGCATGAGGACGAGCACCTGCTGGTGATCGACAAGCCGGCCGGCCTGGTGGTGCATCCGGCGCCCGGTCATTGGAGCGGCACCTTGCTCAACGGCCTGCTGGCCCATCATGAGGCGGCGCGTAGCCTGCCCAGGGCCGGCATCGTGCACAGGCTGGACAAGGACACCAGCGGCTTGATGGTGGTGGCCAAGACCCGCAGCGCGATGGATGCGCTGGTGGCAGCCATCGCAGAGCGACAGGTCCGGCGCGAATACCTGGCCCTGGCACACAAGCGCTGGCAGGGCCCACAGACGGTGCAGGTCGATCAGCCTCTGGGGCGCGACCCGCGCCTGCGCACCCGCATGGCGGTGGTCGATCTTCAGCGCCACAGTGGCAAGACCGCGCGTACCGATGTGAGGCTGCTGGGCAATTCGGATTCGGCCTGCTCGGTCCATTGCCAATTACATACCGGTCGCACCCACCAGATTCGGGTGCACATGCAGCACTTGGGCCATCCCTTGCTCGCCGACGAGCTCTACGGCGGTCGGCCCATGGCCGGGTTGCAGCGCCAGGCTTTGCACGCCTGGCGGCTGTCTTTGCAGCACCCGGTCTCGGGCCAGGCGTGGACCTGGCAGCGCACGCCGCCGCCCGATATGGCTTGCGCCTTGGCTGAGCTGCGGCTGGGGCCCCAGACGCCGGATGACGCTGAGCTACAATGAGCGCCCGCAGCCCCTTCGCCCGAAACCGCCTCGGCTGAATGCAGCGCCCCTGTCTCCCAGCGGCTGCGTCTGATTCCCTTCGCGCGCTGCCCAGGATTTAGCCCAGGGCCCGGTCTTGGAGCCTTCCGACTTCGGATATAGATCACATGAACACGACGGATGCCAAGCGCGTCCTCGAAACAGCACTGATTTGCGCGCCCCAGGCCTTGCCTGTGCGTGACATGGAGGTGCTGTTCGACGCGCAGGTGGGCCCTGACACGGTCAAGCGCCTGCTGTCCGAGCTACAGGACGAATGGGCCGGTCGCGGTGTCGAGCTGGTGCAGGTGGCCTCGGGCTGGCGCTTTCAGAGCCGCCCCGAGATGCGTCCCTACCTGGATCGCCTGCACCCCGAGAAGCCGCCCAAATACACCCGGGCCACACTCGAGACCCTGGCCATCATCGCCTACCGCCAGCCGGTCACCCGCGGCGACATGGAAGATATTCGTGGAGTGACCATCAACTCGGTGTTGCTCAAGCAGTTGGAGGACCGGGGCTGGGTGGAGGTGATCGGTCACCGCGAGACGGTGGGCCGGCCTGCCTTGTATGCCACCACCCGCCAGTTTCTCGATGATCTGGGCCTGCTCTCGCTCGACCAGTTGCCTACTTTGGACGAGGGCATGCTGGAAACGGCAGCGCTCGATCAGATCGAATTTGGCTTGTCCGAGGGACCCGTGCCCGCTGCACTTGGCCATGCTGCGGACCTCGCTGAACCTGGGGTCGGCGATGCGCCGTTCTCGGACCAGAGCGCTGCAGCTGAGCCTGAGCCCGGCGCCACAGACGAATCTGGGCCCGACCCGGTCCCCCCCGCACACATAGATACGCCGGTGGTGCAAGATCCTGCGCCCGCGCCCAGGGAGGGCGATGCCTCCTCGACTGGCGAGCCTTTGGCTCCCTGAAACCTATGCAGTCTAACGACCCTTCCGAGCCGCAAGCGATTCCTTCATCGGCTGACCGTGCCGCCCCAGCGCCTGCTGCCCTTGCCTCTGAACCAGGACAGGACAGGCCCGGGCCAGAGCCATCGGCGCAGGGCGAGCCTGGCGAGGCCGGGCTGCGCAAGCGGCCGAACCGGCGGCGCAGCCGCCGTTCGCGTCCGGACGCGGAGTCCGGTGCACCCCATGGGGGCGGCAAGGCCGAGGGCGGCGCTCCCCGGCCTAAGCCGGGTGCCGCGCCCAGGCAAGGCTATCGCTTTGAAGACGTGGTCGCCGGACAACTCGACGCCGACGAGCAAGACCCGGCGGTTCAATTGCACAAGCGGGTGCTGGCGCCGCAGCCCGAGAGCCCCAAGCTGCACAAGGTCTTGGCCCAGGCTGGCCTGGGCTCGCGCCTGGAGATGGAGCAGCTTATTCTTGAAGGCCGCATTTCGGTCAACAACGAGCCGGCGCACATCGGCCAGCGCATCCAGTTCGGCGATGCCGTCAAGGTCAACGGCAAGCCCTTGCGCCTGCGCATTGCGCCGCCGCCCCCCCGGGTGATCGCTTATCACAAGCCAGTGGGCGAGGTGGTCACTCATGATGACCCCCAAAACCGGCCAACGGTATTTCGCAAGCTGCCCCGGCTGCAGCAAGGCAAGTGGCAGTCGGTCGGCCGTCTCGACCTCAACACCGAAGGCTTGCTGCTGCTCACCAGCTCGGGCGAACTGGCCAACAAGCTCATGCATCCGCGCTTCGGTCTGGAGCGCGAATACGCGGTGCGAGTGCTCGGCGCGCTAAGCAATGAGGAAAAGCAGCGACTGCTCGAGGGCGTGGCCCTGGAGGACGGACAAGCTCAATTCGGCGCAATCGAGGAAGCCGGCGGCGGAGAGGGCGTCAACTGCTGGTACCGGGTGACGATCGCCGAGGGCCGCAACCGCGAAGTCCGGCGCATGTTTGAGGCTGTGGGCCATGCGGTCAGCCGCCTGATCCGTATCCGCTATGGCGCTTTCCTGCTGCCGCGCGGCTTGCGGCGCGGTGCTTTTGTCGAACTTGACGAGCGCGACATCGCCCAGCTGACCCGGGTTTTGCGCCAGGCCGAGCAGCAGGCTCAGCGGGACAAGCGCCAGCCCAGAGCTGCGCAGGCTCCGGCCAGGGCCCCTTCGCAAGGCCTGCCCGAGGGCGAGCCGGACCCGGAAAACCTGGGCCTTGTGCAGCCTTCGGATCCGATGGAGGCCGGGCTGGACCGGTCGGTGCAAGCCGCGGACGTGGAAGATCCGGATGCGGAGCCTATCGGGCCTTATGAATTTCAGCCGCCTCCCGGGCGCCACGAGGCTGGCCGCATCGACGGCCAAGGCAAGCGCCGCGGCGGCCGTGCCCGCGGCAAGGGCCCTCGGCCCTCTAGCCCGCAGCCGGGCTTTAACATGAATGCTCAGCCCGCCGCCAGGAAGCGGCCCGGCCGCAATTCGGGCGGGGCAGGCGGCGGTGGGGGCTCAGGGGGCGGGTCGGGCCAGCCCGATCCCATGAAAACCTCCTTCGGCTACATCGGTGCCGATACCTTCACCCGTCAGCGCCCGGGGCAGGGTCAGGGTCAGGGTCCAGGGCCAGGCCGTGGGGGGCGCGGTGGTCGCAAGGGCGGCCGCGGATAAAGCTCGGTCTTTCAAGCCCCGCTTGGGTTTGGGACTATGAGGGCTGCGCCGATGCTGGCCTTGATAGGCTTTAGAATATAGGGCTTTGCCCCCCGTGGCAGCCATTTTTAGAGAAAACCAAAGGAAAGTTCATGGCCATCGAGCGCACCCTCTCCATCATCAAGCCTGATGCAGTTGCCAAGAATGTGATTGGCCAGATCTACGCCCGTTTCGAGGCCGCGGGCCTGAAGGTCGTTGCCGCCAAAATGGCTCACCTGTCGCGCGGCGAGGCCGAGGCTTTTTACGCCGTTCACAAGGCCCGGCCTTTTTTCAAGGACTTGGTGGAGTTCATGATCTCGGGTCCCGTCATGATCCAAGCGCTGGAAGGCGAGAACGCCATCCTGAAGAACCGTGACCTGATGGGCGCCACCGATCCCAAGAAAGCCGCTGCAGGCACCATCCGCGCCGACTTTGCTGACAGCATTGATGCCAACGCAGTGCATGGTTCAGACGCCCCTGAGACGGCTGCCCAGGAAGTTGCGTTCTTCTTCCCTGGCATGAACGTTTATTCGCGCTGAGCAGGGCGCCGGACGCATCAGCAGCGGGGCCCTCGGGCCCCGCTGTGCTTTCAAGCGCTGCTCTGGTCCAGGATTGCCGCCTTGTTTTTTTGCCGGCCCGCGCTAAGCTCGGGCCCAAGCTACTGACTGCCATGAGCACCCCCTTGCTAGGACTCGATCTGGATGCGCTCTCCCGGTTCTGCGAAGGACTCGGAGAAAAGCGCTTTCGCGCTACCCAACTGTTTCGCTGGATCCATCAGCGTGGGGCCAGCGAGTTTTCCCAGATGAGTGATCTGGCCAAATCGCTGCGCGAAAAGCTCGCCGGCGTGGCCCATATCAGTGCCTTGCCGGTGGTCTCGACCCAGCGCTCTGCCGATGGCACGATCAAATGGCTGTTTGACGTGGGCGATGGCAATCTGATCGAGACGGTCTATATCCCCGAAACCGACCGCGGTACCTTGTGCGTGTCCTCGCAGGCCGGTTGCGCCGTCGGTTGCCGTTTTTGCTCGACCGGGCATCAGGGCTTTAGCCGCAATCTGGAAACCGCTGAAATCGTCGCCCAGCTCTGGTATGCCGAGCATGCGCTGCGCCGCGAGCTTGGTCGCTCCGATCGGGTGATCACCAATGTGGTCATGATGGGCATGGGCGAGCCGCTGCAAAACTACGACCGCCTGCTGCCGGCCCTCAAGATCATGCTCGATGACCATGCCTATGGTCTTTCGCGCCGCCGGGTCACCGTGTCCACATCCGGCGTGGTGCCCATGATGGAGCGCTTATCGCAGGACCTGCCGGTGGCCCTGGCCGTGTCTTTGCACGCGCCGGGCGATGCCTTGCGTGACCAGCTGGTGCCGCTTAACCGCAAGTACCCGATCGAAGAGCTGCTCAGTGCCTGCACCGCCTACCAAGGCTTTGCGCCGCGTGACTTCATCACCTTTGAATACTGCATGCTCGACGGCGTCAACGACACCCCCGCGCACGCGCGTGAGCTGATCGAGTTGATGCGCCGCCATACCGTCTCGGGCCTGTCGGCCAAGTTCAACCTGATTCCCTTCAACCCTTTTGAGGCTTCAGGCCTCAAGCGTTCCAGCCAGGCGCAGGTTCAGGCCTTTGCCAAGATTTTGCTGGACGCGGGCATTGTCACAACGGTGCGCAAGACCCGGGGCGACGATATCGACGCTGCTTGTGGCCAACTCGCCGGCGACGTCAAGGACCGCACCGATGTGGGCCAGCGCATGGCCAGCCAGCGGCTGGGCATGATAGGCGGCATACCGGTGGTGCAGGGCGCGCGTTCGTGAGTCAGCTGCCAGCCCTCGCATCAGCGGCCAGCCCGCGCCGCTGGTTTTTGGGTTTCTGGCTTGCCCTTGCCCTTCTGGGGGGCGTCTTGGGAGGGTGCGCTGCCCCGTCTGAGGATCTGGTTGCGCTGGCCGACCGGTCGACCGAGTCGGACCTGACGCCCGAGCGCAGGCGCGCCCAGCTGCGGCTGGAACTGGCGCGCGCCTATCTGGAGCAAGGGCAGACTTGGGTCGCTCTTGATGAGGTCAAGCAGGCGCTGAACCTCAGTCCTGACATCGTTGGGGGCTGGAACCTGCGCGGCGTGGTGTATGCCCAGCTCGGCGATGCTCCAAGAGCCCAGGCCAGCTTCGAGCGAGCGCTGGCGCTGGCTCCCAATGACGTCGAAGCTGCCTACAACCAGGCCTGGCTGGCCTGCCAGCATCCCGGTTGGGCTCAAGATCGCAAGGGGCAGGCTCAGACGCTACTGGCGCGGGTGCTGGCTCAGGCGGGGGCGGACGGTGCATCGAGCAGTCGGCTCTGGTTGGCCCTGGCCACCTGTCAGGCCAGGGCCGGGCAGGCCGATCGTGCTCTCGACAGCCTGGGTCAGCCAGGCCTGCACAAGGCCGATGTCCCCGAGACGCTCTGGCTGGCGGCCAAGCTGGCCCGCAGGCTGGATAATGGCCTGCTGACGCATCAGCTGGGAGGCCAGCTTCGCCAGCGGTTCGGCCGTTCGCCGCAGGCAGCGGCATTCGACAAGGGTGCTTGGGATGAATGAAAACCAAGGTCAAGCAGCGGCCGAGGGCGTTGGCGATAGCGCGGGCGCCCGTTTGCGCCGCGCCCGCGAGCAGTCGGGCTTGCATATTGCAGCTCTGGCAGTGACCCTGAAGGTGCCGGTCAAGCGGCTGGAAGCGTTGGAGGCCGACCGGTATGACCTTCTGCCCGGCCCGGTCTTCACCCGGGCCTTGGCTGCCTCCGTATGCCGCAGCCTCAAGCTTGATGCTGCGGCCGTGCTGGCCTTGCTGCCGCGAGCCGGTCATCATGATCTGGTGGTTGACGGCTCTCTCAATCAGCCTTTCCGGCCTCACAGCCGTCCCTCGGTGAGCAGCGCCTGGCCGGCGGTATCGCGGCCTGCATTGATCGCCGCCGCCCTGATCCTATTGGCGGCCGTTTTGGTCTACCTGATGCCTGAGACCGATTTTTTCACCCGCTTGCCCGCGCCGGCTGCCAGCGCGCCTGCTGGCGAGGTGACCGAAGCGGTGGCCCCGGTCAATCGGGCTGAGCCTTCCCCGCCGGCAGCAGCGGTTCCGATGGCAGTGCCGGCAGCCTCTGCCAGTGTCGCAGCGCCAGCCTCCACAGCGCCCCTTGCAGCTCAAACTGTGGCGATCAACGGCGAGCCGATTCTTGTTTTCAGTGTGCAGCGCAGCAGTTGGGTGGAGGTCGTCGATGCCACGGGTAATGCGGTCCTGCGTCGCACGCTCAATGCGGGCGAGCAAGTGTCGGTGGCCGGCAAACCGGTGATGCGTGTGGTGGTCGGCAATGCCGGCGCTGTGCAGGTCAAGGTACGCGGCCAGGAGCTCGATGTGAAAGCCCTGGCTCAAGACAATGTAGCTCGATTTGAGGTGAAGTGATGGCAGAAGGCAAACCGATTGATTCCGCGCAGCCGCGCCCCCGCCGCTCGGCCCAGGCCCGCATCGTCTGGGGCCCCCGGGTGGTCACTGTTGGCGGCGACGCGCCGGTGCGGGTGCAGTCGATGACCAACACCGATACCGCCGATGTGATTGCTACTGCGATCCAGGTCAAGGAATTGGCTCAAGCCGGCTCCGAGGTGGTGCGCATCACGGTCAATACGCCCGAGGCGGCCCAAGCTGTGCCCCATGTGCGCGAGCAGCTCGACCGCATGGGCATCGATGTGCCGCTGATTGGCGACTTTCACTATAACGGCCACACCCTGCTGACGCAGTACCCGGCCTGTGCCGAGACGCTGTCCAAGTACCGCATCAACCCCGGCAATGTGGGCAAGGGTGACAAACACGACAGGCAGTTCAGCCAGATGATCGAGGCGGCCATGCGCTGGGACAAGCCGGTGCGCATCGGCGTCAACTGGGGCAGTCTGGATCAGGAACTGCTGGCCCAGATGATGGATGACAACAGCCGCCGCGCTCAGCCTTGGGACGCCAAGCAGGTGATGTACGAGGCCCTGATCAGCTCAGCCCTGCAGTCGGCCGCGCGCGCCGAGGAGCTGGGCATGGCGCATGAACAGATCTTGCTGTCGTGCAAGGTCTCGGGCGTGCAGGACCTGATTGCGGTCTATCGCGAGCTGGCCAAGCGCACCGATCATGCCCTTCACCTGGGCCTGACCGAAGCCGGTATGGCCACCAAGGGGACAGTGGCCTCAGCCACCGCGCTGTCCATCTTGCTGCAAGAGGGGATAGGCGACACGATTCGCGTCTCGCTCACGCCCCAGCCGGGCGAGTCGCGCACGCAGGAGGTGGTGATCGCTTCCGAAATTTTGCAGGCCCTGGGCCTGCGCATCTTCGTGCCCAGCGTCACCGCCTGCCCGGGTTGCGGCCGCACCACCAGCACCACCTTCCAGGAGTTGGCCAAGCAGATCGACGATTTTCTGCGCCTGCAGATGCCGCTGTGGCGCAAGCAGTACCCCGGCGTCGAGCAGCTCAAGGTGGCGGTCATGGGCTGCATCGTCAACGGACCGGGCGAGAGCAAGCATGCAGACATTGGCATCAGCCTGCCCGGCACCGGCGAGGCGCCGGCTGCGCCGGTGTTCATCGACGGCGAAAAGCGGCTGACCCTGCGCGGCGAAGGCATTGCCACCGAGTTCCAGGCCCTGGTCGAGAACTACATTCGCGAGCGTTTTGGCGCCGAACAGACGGCCTGAGCTTTCCTCACCCGAACAACACGGGCGCCACCAAGCCCGGTAGCAAGTACAACATGGCTGAAAAACTGAGCGCCGTCAAAGGCATGAACGACATCCTGCCGCCGGAATCGGCGCGCTGGGAATGGCTGGAAGAAAAAGTGCGTGCGCTGATGGCGCGCTACGCCTACCGCAATATCCGTACCCCCATCCTGGAGCACACCCGCCTCTTTGTGCGCAGCATCGGCGAAGTGACCGACATCGTTGAAAAGGAGATGTACTCCTTCGAGGACCGGGCCGACAAACACGGCGATGCCGAGCACCTGAGCATGCGGCCTGAAAACACCGCCTCGGTGGTGCGCGCGATCACCGAGCACAACCTGCTCTACGACGGCGGCAAGCGCCTGTATTACATGGGGCCCATGTTCCGGCGCGAGCGCCCGCAGCGCGGCCGTTATCGCCAGTTCCACCAGATCGGCGCGGAAGCCCTGGGCTTTGCCGGCCCCGAGGTCGACGCCGAGCTGATCCTGCTGGCCGTGGCCCTCTGGCGTGAATTGGGCCTGAGCGACTGGCGCCTGGAGATCAATAGCCTGGGCCAGCCGCAGGAGCGCGCACAGCACCGCGCCCAGCTGATCGCCTACTTGGAGCAGCACGCCGAGCAGCTCGACGAGGAAGCCCGCCGGCGCCTGCACAGCAACCCGCTGCGCATCCTGGACACCAAGAACCCAGCCATGCAGGATCTGGTCAATGGCGCGCCGCGGCTGATCGATTTTCTGGGCACCGCTTCGCTGGCCCATTTTGAAGGCCTCAAGGCCATGCTCGACGCCAACGGCGTGCCCTGGACACTCAATTCCCGGCTGGTGCGCGGCCTCGATTACTACAACCTGAGCGTGTTCGAATTCGTCACCGACCGGCTGGGCGCGCAAGGCACGATCTGCGCCGGCGGCCGTTACGACTATCTAATCGGCCAGATGGGTGGCAAGGCCGCGCCTGCCGTGGGTTGGGCCCTGGGTGTGGAGCGGGTGCTGGATCTGCTCAAGCAGCAGGGCGCCGAGCCGCCCTTACCAGCCCCCGATGCGTATGCGGTGGTGCCCGAAGCCAGCGCGCTGCCGCAGGTCCTCAAGTGCCTGCAGGCCCTGCGCGCGGTCGGCATCAGTGTGCAGATGCATGCGCCGGCAGCCGGCGGCGAAGGCATGGGCTCCATGAAGTCGCAGTTCAAGCGGGCCGATGCCAGCGGGGCGGCCTTTGCGCTGATTTTTGGGCAGGACGAACTGGCCCAGGGCTGTGTGGCGCTCAAGCCGCTGCGCGCCGGTCAGGAGCAGGCGCAGCAACTCCAACCCCTGGCCGATGTGGCGGCCTGGGCAGAGCGTCTGCGGCCCTTAGCCTGAAGGCAGTCCGTGCCGGCCTGCCGCCGAGGCTGCCTGCGCCGCCTACAATCGCGCCTCGCGCAGCGACCGGCCTTTGATGCCGGCCGCACCCCCTCTTTCTCGACCCGGGCGGGATCCGCCCACAAATAGCCATGGCCAGCCAACTCGACCTTGAAGAGCAGGAACAACTCGACCAGCTCAAGCACTTCTGGAAGCGCTACGGCAACGCCATCACCTGGCTGTTGATTGTGGTGCTGGGCGCTTTTGCAGCCTACAACGGCTGGCAGTACTGGCAGCGCAAGCAGGCCGCTGAGGCGGCGGTGATGTACGAGCAGATCGAGTCGGCGGCCAAGGCCGGCGATCTGCCCCGGCTCGAGCGAGCCTTGGCTGACATGCAAGAGCGTTACGCGGGCGCCACCTATGCGCATCAGGCGGCGCTGCTGGCCGCCCGTGTGTTCTATGACAAGGACAAGGCCGACCGTGCCAAAGCCGCGCTGGCCTGGGTGGTCGATAAGGCCGGCGATGAGGGCCTGCAGGCGGTGGCCCGCTTGCGCCTGGCCGGCATCGCCCTGGAGGCCAAGGCCTATGACGAGGCCCTGGCCCAGCTCAGCGCCAAGTTGCCGGGCGAATTTGCCGCCCTGGCCGACGACCGCCGCGGTGATGTCTTTCTGGCACAAGGCAAAAAGGCCGAGGCCCAGGCCGAATATCGCAAGGCCTACAAGGGGATGGACGAGCGCGCCGAGTACCGCCGTCTGGTCGAGGTCAAGCTCAATGCCCTGGGTGTCGATGTGTCTGAGCCCGCTGCGGCCGAGGTGAAGAAATGATGCGCGCAGCAGCCGCAGCGCTGCTGCTGGCCCTGTTGGCCGCCTGCGGCACCGGTTCGCCCCGGCCCAAGCCGGCTGAGCTGCAGGCCCTCACGCCCAGCCTGGCGGTGCGTCAGGTCTGGCAGGCCAAGCTGGGTGCGGTGGAATTTCCCGCGCAGGTGCATGCCAGTGCCAGCAGCGTCATCCTGGCGGCCAGCGACGGCACTGTGCTTGAGCTCGATGCGGCTAGTGGCCGTGAGATCTGGCGCCTGTCCTTGGGCACCGCGCTGGCCGCGGGTGTGGGCAGTGACGGCAGCACTGCGGCTGTGGTGACCCGTGACAATGAGTTGCTGGCCCTCAAGCAGGGCAAGGTGCTTTGGCGCCAACGGCTGGCGGCGCAAGCTTATTCTGCGCCCTTGGTGGCCGGCGGCCGGGTCTTCCTGCTGACCGCCGACCGGGCGGTCAGCGCCTACGACGGGGCCAGTGGCAGGCGCTTGTGGCTACAGCAGCGCACGGGCGACGAACCTTTGGTGCTGCGCCAGTCGGGCGTGATGCTGGCAGTGGGCGACACCCTGCTGGCCGGTGTTGGCGGTCGACTCAACGGCCTGGACCCCCAAAGCGGGCTGGCACGCTGGAATGCGGCTATTGCCACACCGCGCGGCATCAATGAAATCGAGCGCCTGGTTGATCTGGTTGGGCCAGCAGCCCGCCAGGGCAAGCAGGTCTGCGTGCGCGCCTTTCAGGCTGCAGTGGCTTGTGTGGATACCGAGCGCGGCGCTGTGCAATGGAGCCGTACGGCCGACGGCCAGGTGGGGCTGGCGGCCGACGACAGGCTGCTGTTTGGCGTTGAGGCCGATGGCCGGGTGCAGGCCTGGCGCCTGGCGGACGGGGAAAAAGCCTGGAACAACGAGCAACTGCGCTTTCGTGATCTGAGTGCGCCGCTGGTCATAGGCCGTTCGGTGGCGTGCGGCGACTTGCAGGGCTATGTGCACATGCTTTCGCGCGAAGACGGCAAGGTTCTGGCCCGCCTGAGCACCGATGGTTCGGCCATCAGCAGTCGCCCGGTACTGGCAGGCAATACCCTGGTGGTGCTGACCCGCAGCGGTGGTGTGTTCGGCTTCGTGCCGCAATGAGGCTGGCCCGCAGGCGCGGACCTGAGATTCGGACCCGATGAAACCTGTGATCGCTCTGGTGGGCCGGCCCAATGTGGGCAAGTCCACCCTGTTCAACCGCCTGACCAAGTCGCGCGATGCCATCGTGGCCGACCATGTCGGCTTGACGCGCGATCGGCACTATGGCCAGGCGCGCTTGGGGCCACATGCCTATATCGTCATCGATACCGGTGGGTTTGAGCCTAGCGCCGAGTCCGGCATCTACAAGGAAATGGCCAGGCAGACCCGGCAGGCGGTGGCCGAGGCCGATGTGGTGGTTTTTGTCGTCGATGCGCGCGAAGGTCTGTCGGCGCAGGACCACGACATCGCCCGTTATTTGCGCAAACTGGGCAAGCCCTCCTTGCTGGTGGCCAACAAGGCCGAGGGCATGAAGGCCGGCGCCCAGTTGGTTGAGTTTTTTGAGCTGGGCCTGGGCGATGTGTTGGCGGTTTCAGCCTCCCATGGCCAGGGTGTGCGCAGCATGGTCGAGGCCGCGCTCGGGCGCCTGGCGCTGCCGCCCCTGGATGAAGAAGCTGAGGCGCAGGAGCAGTCCCTGGTGGTCAAGCTGGCCGTTGCCGGCCGACCCAATGTGGGCAAGTCCACCCTGATCAACACCTGGCTGGGCGAAGAGCGTCTGGTCGCTTTTGACCTGCCCGGTACCACCCGCGATGCGATTTCGGTGCCTTTTGAGCGTGACGGTCAGCGCTTCGAGCTGATCGACACCGCCGGCCTGCGCCGTCGGGGCAAGGTGTTTGAAGCCATCGAGAAATTTTCGGTGGTCAAGACCCTGCAGGCCATTGAAAACGCCAATGTGGTGCTCTTGCTGCTCGACGCCACCCAGGGGGTGACTGATCAGGACGCGCATATTGCGGGCTACGTGCTGGAGAGTGGGCGTGCAGTGGTGCTGGCGGTCAACAAATGGGATGCGATCGACAGCTACCAGCGCCAGCAGCTCGAGCGATCGATCGAGACCCGCTTGCCCTTCATGAAGTTTGCCAGCTTGCACCGGATTTCTGCCATCAAGCGGCAGGGCCTGGGGCCGCTGTGGGCGTCCATCGTGCAGGCCCATGCGGCGGCTTTTCGCAAGATGCCCACACCGGTGCTCACCCGTCTGCTGCAGGAGGCGGTGCAGTTCCAGCAGCCCCAGCGCTCGGGGCTGTCGCGTCCCAAGATGCGCTACGCCCATCAGGGCGGCATGAATCCGCCGGTCATCGTCATCCACGGCAATTCGCTGGACCAGGTCAGTGAGTCTTACAAGCGCTTCTTGGAGGGACGGTTTCGCAAGGAATTCGATCTGGTGGGTACCCCCCTGCGGATCCAGATGAAATCGGCCCTGAACCCCTACGCTGACAAGACGCCGGGCTGATCGGACGGCCAGACGGCCTCGGGCTGTGGTAATGTGTTGGTCTTATCAACCCATTTTTGAACACGGAAAATATCGTGAGCAATAACAAAGGTCAGCTTTTGCAGGATCCCTTCCTCAACACCTTGCGCCGCGAGCATGTGCCGGTATCGATTTATTTGGTCAACGGCATCAAGCTGCAGGGCCAGATTGAGTCCTTCGACCAGTACGTGGTCCTGCTGCGCAACACGGTCACCCAGATGGTCTACAAGCACGCCATCTCCACCATCGTGCCCGGCAGAGCAGTCAACTTCTCTTCCGCGGAAGAAAGCCCGACCGCCTGAGTTCCTTGGACGCCTCCCGCAAAGCGCCACCCTCGGTGCTGCTGGTCGGGGTCGATCTGGGCTTGCCCCATTTCGACGCCCAATTGCATGAGCTCGGGCTGTTGGCGCAGACCGCCGGCCTGCAGCCGGTGGCCCGCATCACCTGCAAACGGCGCGCGCCTGACGCCGCCTTGTTTGTGGGCAGCGGCAAGGCCGCGGAAATCCGAGCCCTGGCCCTGGACAGCGGCGCAACAGAGATTCTGTTTGATCAGTCGCTCAGCCCGGCCCAGCAGCGCAACCTCGAGCGCAGCCTGGAAATGCCGGTCAATGACCGCACCTTGCTGATCCTCGAAATCTTTGCTCAGCGTGCGCGCAGCCATGAGGGCAAGCTGCAAGTTGAGCTTGCCCGGCTGCAATACCTGTCGACCCGGCTGGTGCGCCGCTGGTCGCACCTGGAACGTCAGACCGGCGGGGCCGGGGTGCGCGGTGGTCCGGGCGAGAAGCAGATCGAACTGGACAAGCGCATGATCAGCGAGGCCATCAAGCGCACCAAGGAGCGCCTGGTGCGCATCAAGCGTCAGCGGCAGACCCAGCGCAAGCAGCGCCTGAGGCGCGATACCTTCACCATTTCTCTGGTCGGGTACACCAATGCCGGCAAGAGCACGCTTTTTAATGCGTTGGTCAAGGCCCGTGCTTATGCCGCAGACCAGTTGTTTGCCACCCTGGACACCACCACCCGGCAGCTTTATCTGGGCAGCGCCGATGAGCAAGAGCCCCTGGCCGGGCGTACCGTCTCGCTGTCCGATACGGTTGGCTTCATTCGCGACTTGCCTCATGGGCTGATCGATGCCTTTGAGGCCACTTTGCAGGAAGCGGCCGATGCCGACTTGCTGCTGCACGTGGTCGATGCGTCCAGCCCCGAGCATGGCCAGCAGATGCAGGAGGTGCTCAAGGTCTTGGCCGATATCGGTGCGGATCAGGTGCCGCAGGTGCTGGTGTTCAACAAGCTCGACGCCATCGAGCCGCAGCGCCGGCCGCGTCGCTTGCTTGACAGCACAGAACTGCCCGATCCGTCTGGCTCGGGCGCTCGTCCGTTTGAACGGGTGTTCGTCAGTGCCCGAAGCGGTCTAGGGCTGCCTGGCTTGCGTGAGTTGTTATTGCGCCACGCCCAGGCTGGTCAAGCCCCTCATCTCGCCCTGCTGGCGCAAGGGCAAAGCACTATGCTGGCCGACGACCTGGCCTGATTAGGCACAATGGCGTCATCAGAAGAAAAATCCGGTCCATCCATGATGAATCCCTATCCCCTGCTGCAGTCTTTCCGCACCTTGCCTGAGCGGCTGTTTCGCGGGGCGCGCGGCATGTTCAACCTCAACGATTCGCGCTGGGGCCGGGACGAGGGCGGCGCCGGCGGACAGAGTCACCCTGAAGGGTCGCCGCCTCCTGCGACTCCCGGGCCGGCGGCTCAGCCTCCGGCTGCGCCGCCATCGCCCCCGCCTGCGGCAGCGCCCCAGCGGCCCCGCAACACCGGCCCTCAAGGTCAGATCCAGGGCCCACCCGACCTGGACGAACTCTGGCGCGACTTCAACCGCAAACTCGGTGGCCTGTTTGGCGGCCGCAAGGGCACAGGTGGCCCGGGGCGCAACGGTGGCGGCGGGTCGGGGCGGGGCGGTTTTGAGCCACCGAGTCTAAAAAACGCAGGTCTGGGCGCGGGCCTGGTGGCGGTAGTGGCCCTGTTGATCTGGCTAGGCACTGGTTTTTTCATTGTGCAAGAGGGCCAGCAGGCCGTGATTACCCAGTTTGGCCGTTACCACAGCACGGTCGGGGCTGGCTTTAACTGGCGACTGCCCTATCCGGTACAGCGCCATGAGATGGTGGTGGTCACGCAGATCCGCTCGGTCGATGTGGGCCGTGACACCGTTATTAAGGCCACCGGTCTGCGTGATTCGGCCATGCTCACTGAAGACGAGAACATCGTCGAGATCAAGTTTGCGGTGCAGTACCGGCTGAGCGATGCCCGGGCCTTCCTGTTCGAAAGCAAGGACCCTTCGGCCACCGTGGTGCAGGCTGCTGAAACCGCGGTCCGCGAGGTGGTGGGCAAGATGAAGATGGACTCGGCCCTGGCCGAGGAGCGCGACCAGATCGCCCCGCGGGTGCGTAAGCTGATGCAGACCATTTTGGACCGCTACAAGGTCGGCATTGAGGTGGTGGGCATCAATTTGCAGCAGAGCGGCGTGCGTCCGCCGGAGCAGGTGCAGGCCGCCTTTGACGATGTGCTCAAGGCCGGTCAGGAGCGTGAGCGGGCCAAGAACGAGGCCCAGGCCTATGCCAACGACGTGGTGCCGCGGGCAGTCGGTGCCGCCTCGCGCCTCAATGAAGAGGCCCAAGGCTACAAGTCTCGCATCGTGGCGCAGGCCCAGGGTGATGCGCAGCGCTTCCGTTCGGTGCTTTCCGAATATGAAAAGGCGCCGCAGGTCACCCGCGACCGCATGTACACCGATGCGATGCAGCAGGTCTTTAGCAGCGTGACCAAGATCATGGTCGAGTCGCGCCAGGGCTCCAACCTGCTGTATCTGCCGCTGGACAAGCTGATGCAGGCTACGGGCAGTGGCTCCGGCGCAGTCGGTGAGACGGCGATGCCGCCCCTGACTTTGCCGCCGCCGAGTTCGGCGCCCTCGTCCGGGGCAGGCGCTGATTCGCGCAGCCGCGATTCGACCCGTACCCGCGACCGCGACAGCCGCTAAAGGAGTTGGCCGTGAACCGCCTAGGATTTTTCGTCTCTTCCGCTCTGGTGCTGCTGGCTTTGCTCGGCTCCATGTTGTTTGTGGTTGACCAGCGCCAGTTCGGCGTGGTCTATGCGCTCGGTCAGATCAAGGAAGTGATCACCGAGCCTGGCTTGAATTTCAAGCTGCCCCCGCCTTTCCAAAACGTCTCCTACATCGATAAGCGCCTGCTCACGCTCGACAGCACCGACCCGGAGCCCATGTTGACCGCCGAGAAGCAGCGGGTGGTGATCGACTGGTATGTGCGCTGGCGCATTACTGAGCCCAGCGACTACATCCGCACTGTGGGTCTTGATGAGCGCACCGGAGCCAACCAGCTCAGCCGGGTGGTGCGCAATGCCTTCCAGGAGGAAATCAACAAGCGCACCGTCAAGGACTTGCTCTCGCTCAAGCGCGAACAGCTCATGACTGACGTACGCACCGAGGTGCAGCAGGCGGTCAAGGGCAGCAAGTCCTGGGGCGTGGAAATCGTCGATGTGCGCATCACTCGGGTTGATTATGTGGAGGCGATTACCGAGTCGGTGTACCGCCGTATGGAGGCCGAGCGCAAGCGGGTGGCCAATGAGCTGCGGTCGACCGGTGCGGCCGAGGGCGAGAAGATTCGTGCCGATGCCGACCGTCAGCGCGAGGTGACTCTGGCCAACGCTTACCGGGACGCACAAAAAATCAAGGGGGAGGGCGATGCCGCAGCAGCTCGCCTCTACAACGAGTCTTTCGGACGCGATCCGCAGTTTGCCCAGTTCTACCGCAGCCTGGAAGCGTACAAGTCCACCTTCAGCAAGAAGTCCGACGTCATGGTGCTTGACTCCTCCACGGATTTCTTTCGCGTGATGCGCGGACCCGGAGCGGCGCCGAACCCACCGCGCCGCTGAGCTCCGGTGGTGTTCGAGGGCAGCACCCTGTTGCAGGCGCTGGCGCTGGTTCTCGTGATCGAGGGCCTGCTGCCTATGCTGGTGCCTGGCCGCTGGCGACGTACTTTCGAGCAGTTGCTGCGCCTCAACGATGGGCAGCTGCGCTTTTTCGGACTGCTCAGCGTGGGCCTGGGGCTGATGGCCTTGTGGCTGCTCAGCTGAGCCCTTCGGGGCCGGCCGAGCGCGACGCAGGCGAGATCGCCGCGTTCGGCCGGTAAAATCTCGTCTTTAACCGCTTACCTGGCCCCTTCCGAATGCCCGCTTGGTCTTCGTCCTGGCAACTGCCGGACCAAATTGCCGATGTCCTGCCCTCCGAGGCGCGGCACATCGAAGAGCTCAGGCGCATGCTGCTCGATGCTGCCCGTAGTTACGGTTACGAGCTGGTCATGCCGCCGCTGTTGGAGCATCTCGAGTCCCTGCTGACCGGCACCGGTGAGGCCCTGGGCCTTCAGACCTTCAAGCTGGTCGACCAGTTGTCGGGCCGCACCCTGGGTCTGCGTGCCGACAGCACGCCTCAGGTCGCCCGCATCGATGCCCATCTGCTCAACCGCCAAGGCGTAACCCGTTTGTGTTACTGTGGGCCGGTTTTGCACACCCGGGCTGACCGGCCGCATGCCACCCGCGAGCCACTGCAATTTGGCGCCGAAATTTTCGGTCATGCCGGCCTAGAGGCCGACCTGGAGGTGCAATGTCTGGCCATTGAGGCCTTGCGCGCTGCAGGCTTTGGTCCGCTGCAGCTGGATATGGCGGATGTGCGTATCGTCAATGCGCTGCTGGCCGGTGCTGCTTTGAGTAGCTCGGCGCTCGGCCGCATTCACGCGGCCTTGGCCAACAAGGATGCGGCCGAGTTGGCGGCCCTGCTGCGCGCGCAGGCGGGGCTCTCGGCCAAGGCTGTCGCTGGCCTGCAGGCCTTGCCGCAGCTCTATGGGGATCGTGCTGTGCTGGCCCAGGCTCGGCGCGATCTCGCGGGCATTGAAGGTGTTTCGGAGGCGCTCGATGAATTGGAGCGCCTGGACCGTCAACTTGCCAGCCTCTATCCGCAGCTCTCGCTGAGCTTCGATCTGGCCGATCTGCGCGGCTATGCCTACTACAGCGGCATCCGCTTTGCGATTTACGGCAGCGGTGATGAGCTGGCGCGCGGTGGGCGCTATGACGAGGTCGGCGCGGTGTTCGGCCGCAAGCGGCCGGCCGCCGGTTTCAGCCTGGACCTCAAGGAGCTGGTCAGTGTGTTGCCGGCGCGGCCCTTACGCCCGGCGGTGCGTGCCCCCTGGGGCGCAGACCCGCAGCTGCGGCGGGCCATCGCCGGCCTGCGGGCCGAGGGTCAGACCGTGGTTTGCGTGCTGCCGGGCCATGAGCATGAGGTCCATGAATTCGAATGCGACCGCGAACTGGTCCGCGTCGCCGAGCACTGGGTGGTGCAGGCCCTCGATCGCTCGGCCTGAGGGCCAGAGCGACTCTATTTTCTGAACTGAAGTATCCAAATGACACAAGTGCAATCGGCCACCCCTGGCCGCAACGTGGTGGTGGTCGGCACCCAGTGGGGCGACGAGGGCAAGGGCAAGCTGGTCGACTGGCTGACTGAAAAATCCCAGGGCGTGGTGCGCTTTCAGGGCGGCCATAACGCCGGCCATACCCTGGTCATCAACGGCGTCAAGACGGCCCTGCACCTGATTCCCAGCGGCATCATGCGCGCCGGCGTCAGGTGCTACATTGGCAATGGCGTGGTGCTGTCGGCGGCCAAGCTGCTCGAAGAGATCGAAGGCCTGGAGAAGGTCGGTGTGGAGGTACGCTCGCGCCTGCGCATCAGCGAAAGCTGTCCGCTGATCTTGCCCTTTCATGCCGCCATCGACATCGCCCGCGAGGCCGCCAAAGAAAAAGCCGGCACGGCCAAGATTGGCACCACCGGCCGGGGCATCGGCCCGGCTTATGAAGACAAGATCGCCCGTCGGGCATTGCGGGTGCAGGACCTCAAATACCCCGAACGTTTTGCCACCAAGCTGCGCGAACTGCTGGATCTGCACAACTTCGTGTTGACCCAGTATCTGCATGCGCCTGCGATCGACTTCGACACGGTCTACACCGAAGCCATGCGCCATGCTGAGCTGCTCAAGCCTATGATGGCCGACGTCTCGCGTGAGCTCAATGACGCCCACCGGGACGGCGCCAACTTGCTGTTCGAAGGAGCGCAGGGCACGCTTTTGGACATCGACCACGGCACCTACCCCTTCGTGACCTCCAGCAACTGTGTGGCTGGCAATGCTGCCGCGGGCGCCGGCGTTGGACCAGGCATGCTGCACTACATCCTGGGCATCACCAAGGCCTACTGCACCCGCGTCGGTGGCGGCCCTTTCCCGACCGAGCTGGACTGGGAAGTGCCGGGCACGCCCGGCTATCACATGAGCACTGTGGGCGCCGAAAAAGGCGTGACCACCGGCCGCTCGCGGCGCTGCGGCTGGTTCGACGCGGCGCTGCTCAAGCGCTCGGCCCAGGTCAATGGCCTGAGCGGGCTGTGCATCACCAAGCTCGATGTGCTCGACGGCCTCAAGGAGCTCAAGCTGTGTGTGGGTTATCAGCTCGACGGCCAGACCATCGACATCCTGCCCATGGGGGCCGACGACATCTCCCGCTGCGAGCCCATCTATGAAACTCTGCCGGGCTGGAGCCAGACCACGGTGGGCGTGACCGACCGGGCCCTGCTGCCTGATGCGGCGCGCAACTACCTGCAGCGCATTGAAGAGACCACCGGCGTGCCCATCGCTATCATCTCGACCAGTCCCGACCGCGACCACACCATCGTGTTGCGTGATCCTTTTGTGGCCTGATTGTTCCGACTGATTTCCTGCGCAGGAGAACCATCCCATGTTGACTGAAGACGGCAAGCATCTGTATGTGAGCTATGACGAGTATCACAACCTGATCGAAAAGCTCGCCATCCGCGTGCATCAGTCGGGCTGGGAATTCGACACCATCTTGTGCCTGGCCCGTGGTGGCATGCGGCCCGGCGACATCCTCTCACGCATCTTCGACAAGCCCCTGGCCATCATGTCTACCAGCTCCTATCGGGCTGAGGCTGGCACGGTGCAAGGTGCGCTCGACATCGCCCGCTACATCACCACGCCCAAGGGCGAGATCGCTGGCCGGGTGCTGCTGGTCGACGACCTGGCCGACTCGGGCCATACCCTCAAAGCCGTGGTCGAACAACTGCGCAACAACTACCGGCCCATCACCGAACTGCGCACCGCCGTCATCTGGACCAAGGGCCTGTCGACTTTCAAGGCAGACTATTCGGTGGACTTTCTCCCCACCAACCCCTGGATCCATCAGCCCTTCGAGAGCTACGACGCGCTCGGGCCGGAGAAGCTGCTCGAGAAGTGGAAGGTCTGAGGCCGCAAGGGAGCGCTGCGCTGCGGGACCGGAGCTGCGCGTCGGGCGGACTGGCCGTCCGCGCCGGCGGACTCGTCCTCAGCAAGAGTGGAGCTCAGGGATTGTTCTAAGATTGCGGTATGTCTGAACTGAGCACCCAGCTGATCCATCACCCCTACCGGCCGCCGGCCGGCTTCGAGGCCATCACGGCGCCTGTGCACAAGGCTTCGACGGTCATTTTTCCCAATGTGCAGGCGCTGCGTGAGCGCGACTGGACGCATCAGCGCGGCTACTCCTACGGCCTGGCCGGCACGCCCACCAGCTTCATGCTCGAAGAGCGCATCGCCACCTTGGAGGGCGGACGATATTGCGCCCTCGCCCCCAGTGGGCTGGCGGCCTTGAGCCTGGTGGACATGGCGTTTCTGTCGGCCGGCGATGAGGTGCTGATTCCGGATAACGCCTACGGCCCCAACAAGGCTTTTGCACAGCATGAGCTCAAGCGCTGGGGCATTGCCTGCGCCTTCTATGACCCGATAAACCCGGCCGATTTGGCGGCCAAGCTCAGCCCGCGTACCCGCTTGGTCTGGCTGGAGGCGGCGGGCTCCATCACCCTGGAATTTCCGGACCTGCCGGCTTTGGTGGCGGCGGTACGGTCGCAGGCGCCGGCCCACACCCAGGGCATCGTCATCGCACTCGATAACACCTGGGGTGCGGGCCTGGCCTTCAAGGCCTTTGAGATGGGTGTGGATGTGAGCATGCAGGCGCTGACCAAATACCCCTCGGGCGGCGCCGACGTGCTCATGGGCTCGGTGGTCACCCGCGACGAGGCGCTGCATCACCAGGTGCTGCTGTGCCACACCCGGCTGGGCCTGGGCGTGGCGGCCAACGACATCGAACTGGTCTTGCGCGGCCTGCCTTCCATGGCGGCGCGCTATGCCGCTCAGGACGCCAGCACCCGCAGCCTGGCCAACTGGCTGCAGACGCTGCCGCATTTCGATCAGGTGCTGCACCCAGCACTGCCGGGTTCGCCCGGCCATGCCGCCTGGAAGCGCGATTGCAGCGGTGCGGCCTGCTTGCTCAGCCTGGCGTTTCGCCCTGAGATCAGCCAGGCGCAGGTCGATCTGTTTTGCGACAGCCTGCGCCTGTTCAAGATCGGCCACAGCTGGGCCGGTCCGATGAGCTTGTGTGCGGTCTACCAGGCGGCCAGCATCCGCAACCTGCCCTCAGCCTACCGAGGCCCCTTGGTGCGCCTGGCCGTGGGGCTGGAGAGTTCTGAGGATTTGCGGCAGGACTTGGCACAGGCCTTCGCCCGCGCCGGCCTTTAAGCCTTGAAGTCTTTAAGCCGGGGCTTGCGCCAGGATTTGCGCGGCTAAATCGCTCATGGCCTGGTGACTGTGGTTGCGGGCCTGCACCGATCCGGACTGCGGGTAGAGCGTGAAATTGCGCTGCATCGAGGCCAGGTAGGTCGGGTCGTAGTGCTTGAGCAGTAATTCGCGCACCACCTCCGATGTTTGCCCGGCGCGAGCCAGCTCCTGCCAGTGGCGCACCGTAGGGCCGCCGCGCACTTCGCTCAGGGTCTGCAGGCGTTCGCAAAAAAACTCGGTGTCGCGCACGAAAAAGTCATAGTCCTGCAGCAACAGTTGCACCCGCTCTTCGTCGGCCAGTTCCAGCCTAAGGCAAGCACTGGCGCGCATGGCGCTCATCAGGCTGTCGGCCACCGCCAGATTGCCCACTTTCTTGCTCTCGCTTTCGACATAGACGATCCGTTCGGGAGAAAAGCGCCGCAAGGCGTCCCAGATCAGGGCGTCAAAGGCTTTTTGCGTGGGCTGGCTCTGGCCGGGTAGCAAGCCCAGTACTGAGCTGCGGTGGCGCGCCAGGCCTTCGAGGTCGAGCACCTGCGCGCCCTGGGCGGCCAGCGCATGCAGCAGCCGGGTCTTGCCTGAGCCGGTGGTGCCGCAGATCACCTGAAAGCGCAGCCGCTCGACCTGCCGGGGCATATCGAGCAGCATGGCCGCCCGAAAGGCCTTGTAGCCGCCTTCGATCAAGGTGGTGCGAAAGCCGATCTGGTCCAGGATCAGCCCGAGCGAGCCACTGCGTTTACCGCCGCGCCAGCAGTACAGCAGGGGTGCCCAATCTCTGGGCTTGTCCATCAGTTCGCGCTCGATGTGCGCAGCAATGTTGCGCGCCGCCATGACGGCGCCGCGCTTTTTGGCCTCAAAACCGTTGACCTGCTTGTACTCGGTGCCGATCTGCTGGCGCTGTACGTCGTCCAGCGTGGGCCAGTTGAGCGCGTCGGGCAGGTGGTCTTCGGCATATTCGCCGGGGCTGCGGGCGTCGATGATGGCTGAGAATTCGCTCCAGCGGGCCATGGCCTGTTCGGCCGTGATGTGTTGCAGACTCACTTGAGCAGTTTCTTCAATTCGGGCCAAACATTGTCGAGCATGCGTTGCTGGGCCTGTTCGTTGGGGTGGATGCGGTCGGATTGGAACCACTCGGTCGGGTCGGGCCGATCGGCCACGCCTTTGAGAAAAAACGGCAGCAAGCCGCTCTGGCTGTCTTTTGCCACTCGACTGTAGATGGCCGCAAAGTCGGCGCTGTATTTGGCGCCGTAGTTGGGCGGCATTTGCATGCCCAGCAGCAGTACCCGCGCGCCAGCCTGCTTGCCGGCCTGCACCATGGCGCGCAGATTGTCTTCGGTCATGGCCAGGGGCAGGCCACGCAGGGCGTCATTGCCGCCGAGCTCGATGATCAGTACCCGCGGCTTGTGCTGGCGCAGCAGTGCGGCCAGGCGAGAGCGCCCGCCGGAGGTGGTGTCGCCGCTGATGCTGGCATTGACCACGCTGTGCCGACCCGGTTCTGCGCTGAGCTTTTGCTGCAGCAAGGCTACCCAGCCGCTGCCGCGCTTGAGCCCATACTCGGCGCTCAGCGAATCGCCTACCACCAGCACGCTTGCAGCGCTGGGCTCGGCAATGGCCCGTTCGGCCAAGCCGGCCCCGAGCAAGCCCAGAGCCAGCAAGGCGTTTCGGCGGTCAGCGTTTGCCCCGAGAGGCTGTGGGCCTGCTGCGGCCTTGTTACAGTGACTGCTATCGGTGCGCTTTTGCGGTCGCACACTTGTCCTGACGTTTAGAAAATCCAACATGTCCTTCTCTGATCCAGCGGCTGCCCCTGCAACCGCCCCTGCGGCCGGCCTTGACGAGCCAGCGCCCATCATTGCGGTCGAACATGTCTACAAGACAGTCAGCGACGCCGCTGGGCCTTTGACGATTTTGCGCGATATCCATATCCGCTTCGCAGCCAGGGAAACAGCGGCCATTGTCGGCGCCTCCGGCTCGGGAAAAAGCACGCTGCTGTCCATCATCGCAGGTCTGGACAAGCCCAGTCAGGGCACAGTCCGCCTGGCCGGCCAGGACATGTTCGCCTTGAGCGAGGACGAGCGGGCGGCGCTGCGGGCGCAAAAAATTGGTTTTGTGTTCCAGAGTTTTCAGCTCATGGCCCATATGAATGCTCTGGAAAACGTGATGCTGCCGCTGGAGCTGGCGGGCGCCAGTGGCGCGCGGGTCCAGGCGCGCGAAATGCTCGAGCGGGTTGGCCTCGGACAGCGACTCAAGCACTACCCCCGGGTACTTTCTGGGGGCGAGCAGCAGCGGGTGGCGCTGGCCCGGGCCTTTGTGGTGCAGCCGGCGGTACTGCTCGCCGATGAGCCCACCGGCAGTCTTGACTTTGCGACCGGTGAGACTATCATGGCGCTGATGATGTCGCTCAACCAAGAGCTGGGTACCACCTTGGTCATGGTCACCCATGACGCCCAATTGGCAGCGCGTTGTCACCGGCGCATCACGATCGAAGCGGGCCAGGTGGCCAGCGTCGTTTGATCCATCGCCGCATCGCTGCGAGGGCGCAGCTCCCACACCTCCCAACCGGGCTCTGCTAGACCATGTGGGGGCGCCGACCCGGCGCGATGTGGCCTGCACGAATGCTGCTGCTTGATCCATCGCCGTATCGCTGCGAGGGCGCAGCTCCCACACCTCCCCAACAGGGCCCTGTTAGTCCATGTGGGAGCGCCGCCCCGGCGCGATGTGGCCTGCACGAATGCTGCTGCTTGATCAATCGCCGCATCGCTGCGAGGGCGCAGCTCCCACACCTCCCCAACTGGGCTCTGTTAGACCATGTGGGAGCGCCGCCCCGGTGCGATGTGGCCTGCACGAATGTTGCTGCTTGATCAATCGCCGCATCGCTGCGAGGGCGCAGCTCCCACACCTCCCCAACCGGGCTCTGCTAGACCATGTGGGAGCGCCGCCCCGGCGCGATGTGGCCTGCACGAATGCTGCTGCTTGATCAAGCGCCGCATCGCTGCGAGGGCGCAGCTCCCACACCCCCCAACCGGGCTCTGCTAGACCATGTGGGAGCGCCGCCCCGGCGCGATGTGGCCTGCACGAATGCTGCTGCTTGATCAATCGCCGCATCGCTGCGAGGGCGCAGCTCCCACACCTCCCAACTGGGCTCTGTTAGACCATGTGGGAGCGCCGCCCTGGCGCGATGCGGCCGGCGATAATCCTTCGCATGTCGTCCTCCCCAAAAGTCCTGTTCGGTTTTCACGCGGTGGGCGTTCGCATCAAGACCGCGCCGCAATCGGTGATCGAGGTTTTTTTCGATGCGGCGCGCCGCGATGCGCGCATGCGCCAGTTCATAGACCGGGCCCGCGAAGCGGGCGTGCGACTGATTGAGTCGGACGGCCTGCGTCTGGCCAAAATGTGCGGCAGCCACGGCCATCAGGGCGTGGTGGCTCGGGTGTCAGCCATCGGCCAGGTCCGCTCGCTCGATGAATTGCTGGAGCAGCTGGAGGCCGACGGTGTCACGCCGCTCTTGCTGGTGCTCGATGGCGTCACCGATCCGCACAACCTCGGCGCTTGCCTGCGGGTGGCCGACGGAGCCGGCGCACATGCGGTGATCGCCCCCAAGGATCATGCGGCTGGCATCAATGCCACCGTGGCCAAGGTGGCCAGCGGCGCGGCCGAGACCATGCCTTACTTCATGGTCACCAACCTGGCGCGCACCCTGGGCGAGCTCAAGGAGCGCAACATCTGGTGCGTGGGCACCAGCGACGATGCTCCCCGTACCGTGTATGAGGCAGACCTCAAGGTGCCGGTGGCCCTTGTGCTCGGTGCCGAAGGGCAGGGCATGCGCCAGCTCACCCGCAAGAGCTGCGATGAGTTGGTCAGCATTCCCATGATGGGCGCGGTCGAGAGCCTGAATGTGTCGGTGGCCAGCGGCGTCTGCCTCTATGAGGCCCTGCGTCAGCGTCGCCCTGGCGCCTGAGCATTCAGGCCAGGAAGAAGGCGCCGATCAGCGCGCCAGTCCCGAGCAGCCAAAGAATGTGCACCTTGGTGCGCCAGACGATGAGTGTGCTCACGGCGGCGATCAACCAGACCGGCCATTGGTCCAGCGTCGAGCCGCTGGCGGTGGCCAGCACGGTGCCGGTGGCGATCAGCAGGCCGATCACTGTCGGTGCCAGGCCGGCTTTGAAGGCCCGCACCGCGCGCAGCTCGCGGTTGCGGTGGCTCCATTGGCCGCCCGAGTAGGCAATGATGGAGCTGGGCAGCAAAATGCCAGCCAAGGTGATGATGGCCCCCATGGGCGCCAGCCAGCCGCCGCCGGCGTTCAGACCCACATGCCAGCCCATGAGTGCCACAAACAGGATGTTGGGGCCGGGGGCAGCCTGGGCCAGTGCCACGCTGGCGTTAAATTGCGCATCGCTCAACCAGAGCTGGCGGTCCACCAGGTAGCGGTGCATATCGGGCAAGGTGGTGATGGCTCCGCCTATGCCCAGCAGCGACAGGGTGGCAAAGTGCAGCACCAGTTGCAGCCAGTCGGCCGCACTCATCAGCAGCGGGCTCATGGGCTCAGCCTCCGGTAGGCCAGGCCCATGCCGATGCCGCCGAGCACCAGCAGTACCCAGACCAGGGGCAGGCGTAGCCAGGCCACTGCCAACAGCGCTGCCAGACCCAGTGAGATACAGACCACTGGCCCGAGCACGTTCTTGCGCAGGCCGGGGATCAGCTTGATGCCGGTGGCGGTGATCAGCCCGGCCGATACCGCTCCCATGCCGCGCAGTGCGCCGGCCACCGCCGGGTATTGGCTCAGCTGTCCGTACACGACGGCCAGACACAGCGTGATCAGCAAGGGTGCGCTCAGCATTCCAGCCAAGGCTGCCACACCCCCGCGCCAGCCGAAATGCCGACCTCCCAGCGTGATGGCCATATTGATCACATTGGGCCCTGGCATGATCTGCGCCACCGCCCATTCCTCGGTGAATTCTTCGCGGGTCAGCCAGCGCTTTTTCTCCACCAGCTCGCGCTGCGCGACCGCGAGCACGCCGCCAAAGCCCTGCAGGGCCAGCCAGCTGAAGGACAGAAACAGATCAGCGAGCGAGCGCGGCCTCGGCCTGTCTAGCGCGTCGGGCCGTGTGTCCTCGGAGCTCATGCGAGCGGGCACGCTTGGGCCGTCAAACCGTCATCCCGCCGCAGACCTCGATCACCGCGCCATTGACATAGCTGGCCTCATCGCTGGCCAAAAAGGCGTAGACATTGGCGATTTCTTCGGGCTTGCCCAGGCGCTTGAGCGGCACCCGGGCCTCCATGCCCTTGAGCACCTCTTCGGGCATGGAGGCGAGGATAGGTGTCTGGATGAAGCCGGGCGCCACCGCATTGACCCGTACGCCCTTGGCGCCGAGCTCGCGCGCCCAGGTCTTGGTAAAGCCGATCACGCCGAACTTGGTGGCGGCATAGTTGGTCTGGCCGAAGTTACCGTAAATGCCCACCACCGAACTGGCATTGAGGATGACGCCGCTGCCCTGGGCGCTCATGGTCTCGGCCACCGCCTGCGCGCAGTGGAAAACGCCGCGCAGGTTGACGTCGATCACCCGGTCAAACTGGGCCTCGGTCATCTTGACCAGGCGGGCGTCCTGGGTGATGCCGGCATTGTTGACCAGCACATCGATGCGCCCAAAGCGATCGCGCACCTGCGCCATCACCGCACTGACCTGCTCACGGTTTGTGACATCCATCACAAAGCCTTGGGCCTGAGCACCCTGCTGCTGGCAGGCGGCCACTGCCGCATCCACACCGGCCTGCCGGATGTCACAAACGATGACGATGGCGCCTTCCGTGGCAAATTTGAGGGCGGTGGCCAGGCCTATGCCCTGCGCCGCGCCGGTGATGATGCTGACCTTGTTCTGGAGTCTTCCCATGGGCTTTGAGCGATTGAAAGCCCACCCGGGGCGCTACCAGCGTGGCTGGTGGGCTTGCAGGCAGGCGATGACAGATGGATCAAGTTTAAAGCCCGCCCCATGCCGTGCTGCCAGCGCCTGGCAGCGTTCGGCGAAGGCGCTGACGCCTTGGCGATAGATGAACTGCAGCGCCCCGCCGGTCCAGACCGGAAAGCCGATGCCGAAAATCGAGCCGATATTGGCCTCATGCACCGATCCGAGCACGCCTTCTTGCAGGCAGCGCGCCGTCTCAACCGCCTGGCGGTAGAGCAGGCGGTCTTTGATTTCGCGCAGATCCCAGGCGTCGTCGGGCTTTTCGAACAGGTTTTCGAGCTCGGGCCAGAGCCGCTTGGGCTGGCCGGCCGGGTAGTCATAAAAGCCGCCGCCGGCTGCGCGGCCGCCCCGGCTGTGCTGCTTGACCATGCGCTCGACCAGCAACTCGCCGGCGCTGACCGTGTAGCTGCGGCCCTGCGCCGTTCGTCGGCGCGGGTTTGATCGAGCACATGCACGCTCAGGGTGAGGGCGGTTTCGTCAAGCACCGCCAGTGGGCCTACCGGCATGCCTGCCTGCATGGCGGCGTTTTCAATCACCGGCGCGGGGATGCCTTCGCCCAGCATGGCTGCCCCTTCCATCACAAAGGTGCCGAAGGTGCGGCTGGTGTAAAAGCCCCGGGCATCGCTGACCACGATGGGCAGTTTGCCCAGGGCCCGAACATAGTCCATGGCTTGGGCCACCGTCCGGTCGTCGGTCTGCTGGCCGCGAATGATCTCGACCAACTGCATTTTGTCGACCGGGCTGAAAAAATGGACGCCGATGAAGCTCTCCGGCCGGGCGCTGGCCTGGGCCAGTCCGCTGATCGGCAGGGTCGAGGTGTTGGAGGCCATGATGCCGCCGGCCGCCAGCAGCGGCTCAACGCGGCGCGTCACCCCTGCCTTGAGTTCGCGCTGCTCGAACACCGCCTCAATAATCAGCTCGCAGCCGGCCAGCGCCTGTACATCGGCGCTGGCCTCGATGCGTGCCAGCAGCGCCCGCTGCTCGGCCTGGCTCATGCGGCCCTGGCTGACCCGCTGCTGCGCCAGCTTGTCGCTGTAGGCCTTGCCGCGCTGGGCTTTTTGCGCGTCGGTGTCGATCAGCACCGTGGCGATGCCTCGGCTGGCCTGGGCCCAAGCGATGCCTGCGCCCATCATGCCTGCGCCCACGATGCCCACCTTTTGCGGCTTGAACCGCGCCTGCCCGGCCGGCCGCGAGGCACTGCTCTTGACCGCGTTCATGTTGAAGAAAAAGGTATTGATCATGGACTGCGCCTGGCCGCCGGTCATCAGCTGTGCCAGATGGCGGCTTTCGATGCGAAAGGCGGTCTCCAGATCAACCAGACTGCCTTCGACCATGCAGGCCAAAATGGCCTCGGGGGCGGGGAGCAGGCCTCGGGTTTTCTTTTTGAGCATGGCCGGCCCCACCGTCAGAGCCGCAGCCATCTTGGGACTGCGGGCATCGCCGCCAGGGATCTTGTAGCCCTTGGCCTCCCAGGGATGCATGGACTGCGGATGCTCGGCGATCCAGGCCAGCGCGCGCGCTCGCAACTGCTGTTCGTCGGCCGCCAGCTCATGCACCAGCCCGGACTCGGCGCCCTGACGGGGCTGAAAGAGGCGGCCCTCGACCAGATAGGGCTGGGCGGCCATCAGGCCGAGCTGGCGGACCATTTTTGTGACGCCGCTGGCGCCGGGCAGCAGGCCCAAGCTGACCTCGGGCAGGCCCAGCTCGATGCGTGGGTCGTCCACCGCGATGCGGTGGTGGCCGATCAGTGCCACCTCCCAGCCGCCGCCCAGGGCACTGCCATTGATGCAGCTGACCACCGGCAGACCCAAGGTCTCGATGGTGCGAAAGTTCTTCTTGACCCTTTCGACCTCGGCATAAACGCGCGGTGCATCGGCCGGTATCAAACGCATCACCGCCTTGAGGTCGGCGCCCGCGAAAAACGTCTTCTTGGCCGAAGCCAGGATGATGCCTTTCAGATGCTCCCGCTCGGCCACCAGCAGGGCCGCTGCCTCGGCCAGGTCATCCTGCCATTGCAGGCACATGGTGTTGACTGGCGAGTCCGGTTCGTCGAAGGTGAGGGTGGCGATGCCATCTTCGATGCTCAAGCGTATGTTTTTCATGGGTGCGACCTTCAGATGCGCTCGATGATGGTGGCAATGCCCATGCCCCCGCCCACACACAGCGTGGCCAGGCCGCGGCGCAACTGGCGGCGCTCGAGTTCGTCGAGCAAGGTGCCCAGGATCATGGCGCCGGTTGCCCCTAGCGGGTGACCCAGAGCGATCGCGCCGCCATTGACATTGACCTTTTCGTGCGGCACCCCCATTTCCTTCATGAAGCGCATCGGCACGGCAGCGAAGGCTTCGTTGACCTCGAACAGGTCGATCTGCTCGATTTGCAGGCCGGCTTTGGCCAGGGCCTTGCGGGCGGCCGGCATGGGGCCGGTGAGCATGATGGTCGGGTCGTCCCCGCTGAGCGCAGTGGCGACGATGCGCGCTCTGGGCTTGAGCCCGTGGCTGCGGCCGGCCGCCTCCGAGCCGATCAGCATCGCCGCTGCCCCATCGACGATGCCCGAAGAGTTGCCGGCGTGGTGGACATGCGCGATGCGCTCGACCTGCGGGTAGCGCTGCAGGGCCACATCGTCAAAGCCCATCTCGCCCAGCGCCTGAAACGCCGGTTTGAGCGCAGCCAGGCCGGCCAGCGTGGTTTGGGGCTTGATGAATTCGTCTTCGGCCAGGATCACCTGGCCCAGCGTGTCACGCACCGGCACCACCGAGGCGGCAAACCAGCCAGCGGCTCGGGCCTGGGCGGCGCGCTGCTGGCTGCTCAGGGCGTAGGCGTCCACATCGTCGCGGCCAAAGCCGGCCAGGGTGGCAATCAGGTCCGCGCCTATGCCCTGCGGCACAAACAAGGTCGCGCTGTTCGTCTGCGGGTCCTGGGCCCAGGCGCCGCCGTCGCTGCCGATCGGCACGCGGCTCATCGATTCCACCCCGCCGGCCACCACCAGGTCCTCCCAGCCCGAGCGCACCTTCTGCGCGGCCATGTTGACGGCTTCCAGGCCCGAGGCGCAAAAACGGTTGATCTGCACGCCCGAGGCCCGAAAGTCCCAGCCGGCCTTGAGTGCGGCCACCTTGGCAATCACCGAGCCCTGCTCCCCCACTGGCGAGACCACGCCCATGACCACATCGTCGACGGCGGCGGTGTCAAAGCGGTTTCGCCGTTGCAGTTCGGTGAGCACGCCGGCCAGCAGGTCGACCGGTTTGACCTCGTGCAGGCGGCCATCGGCCTTGCCCTTGCCACGGGGTGTTCGGATGGCATCAAAAATCAGTGCTTCGGTCATGGTGGGCTGGCCTTGGTTTCTGGGGGAAAGAAAGGTGAGGTGGGCTCAGGGTCTGTAGGTATGGGCATTCCATGACCAGTATAGGAAGATTGCATTACCTCGTCACAAGCCGCATCCGGCTACCTTATTTCATGATTGAACGCACCCTTTTCAGCGCCGAACACGAGCAGTTTCGCGATGCTTTTCGCCGCTTCATGGACCAGCACATCGCCCCTTTTCACGCCGCCTGGGAGGAGCAAGGCTATGTGGACCGCCAAGTCTGGCATCAGGCCGGACGCGACGGGTTTTTGTGCATGAGCTTGCCCGAAGCCCTGGGCGGGGCGGGCGCCGACAAGCTGTATTCGGTGGTGCAGATGGAAGAGCTCGCGCGCGCCGGCTTTACCGGCATCGGGTTTGGCCTGCACAGCGAAATCGTCGCGCCCTATCTGGCGCATTACGGCACGCCCGAGCAGCAGCAGCGCTACCTGCCGCGCCTGGCCTCGGGCGAGATGGTGGGGGCGATTGCGATGAGCGAGCCGGCCGCCGGCAGTGACCTGCAAGGCATACAAACCACCGCCGTGCGCGAGGGCGACCATTACCGGATCAATGGCAGCAAAACCTTCATCACCAACGGCTGGCATGCCGACCTGGTGATCGTGGTGGCCAAGACCGATCCGGCTGCCGGCGCCAAGGGCACGAGCCTGTTCTTGGTCGAGCGCGGCATGCCCGGCTTTACTGTGGGGCGGCGCTTGCAGAAGCTGGGCCTGAAGGCGCAGGACACCTCCGAGCTTTTCTTCTCCGATGTGCGGGTGCCGGCGGCCAATTTGCTGGGCGGGCCTGCGCACGAAAACCGCGGCTTCATCGCGCTGATGGAGCAGCTGCCCTGGGAGCGGCTGCAAATCGCCATCGTTGCGGTGGCGGCCAGCGAAGCGGCCATCGCCTGGACGCTGGACTATGTGCAGCAGCGCAAGGCCTTCGGGCAGACCCTGGGCAGCTTTCAAAACACCCGCCACACCCTGGCAGAGCTGCAGACGCAGGTGCAGGTGGCACGGGTGTTCGTAGACCGCTGCACTGAGCTGATGATGAAGGATCAGCTCGATACCGCCACCGCCAGCATGGCCAAGTACTGGACCACCGACCTGCAGTGCCGCGTCATGGACGAGTGCGTTCAGCTCTTCGGTGGCTACGGCTTTATGTGGGAATACCCGATTACCCGCGCCTATGCCGATGCGCGGGTGCAGCGCATCTACGGCGGCACCAACGAGATCATGAAAGAGGTGGTCGCGCGCAGCATGGGGCTGGCGGGACGCTGAGGGCGGGCGCTGTCACGGCCGGCGCTACCTTGGGCTTGGGCACCCGGGGCGGTGGCGTTGGTGATTTGCCGTCCAGGCAGCCCAGCAGGCTGGCTGCGACCAGGGCCGCTGCCCCTGCTTGCAGGCTTCGCACTGCGGTAGATCTCATCGCCCTATGTTGGGCCAGCTCGGCTTTGCAGCGTGTGCGTCAAGGCCGATGCTGGCCGTCGGTGGCCGCCGCTGGTGTTTCTAAGGCTATTGCGGCTTGATCCCCGCGTCGCGCACGATGGCCGCCCATTTGCGACCTTCGGCCTTGATGAAGGCCTCGGTTTCCTGCGGGCCCAGGGTGAAGACTTCGCCGGCGGTGGTTTCAAATCTCTGGCGCAATTCCTTGTTGCTCAGCACCTGATTGAGTGCGCTGCGCAGCTTGTCCAGAACGGCGGGCGGCGTCTTGGCAGGCGCGAACAGGCCGACCCAGGACTCGATCTCCCAGCCGGGCACGCCCGCCTCGGCCGAGGTGGGTACGCTGGGAAACAGGCTGCTGCGGCGCGGGCTGACGATGGCCAGAGCCTTCATATTGCCGGCCTGGATGTGTGGCCGAGCCGACGGCGCGGTGTCGAACATCACGTCGGCGCGACCGGCGATCAGGTCGGGGTAGGCTGCTTGCGAGCCCTTGTAGGGAACGTCCGTAAAGCGCACGCCGGTCTGCTTCATCAGATAGGTGCCCATGATGTGCGCGCCGGTGCCGCTGCCCAGGTGGGCCATGTTCAATTTACCCGGTTGGGCGCGCGCCAGATCCAGCATTTCCTTGAGGTTGTTGGCCGGAAAATCTTTGCGCACCACCGCCACATAGGGCACGGTGTAGGCCAGGCCGACGGGTACAAAATCGGCCAGCCCGTCGTAGCCCGGGCTGCTGTAGAGGTGCATGTTCCAGACGATGTTGCTCAAGCCGCCTGCCAGCAGGGTGTAGCCGTCAGGCGCTGCCTTGGCGGCGACCTGTGTGCCCACCAGGGTGCCGGCGCCGGTACGGTTCTCGATCACGATGTTTTGCTTGAGCACTTCGCCGAGGTACTGGCCCAGAATCCGCGACACCACATCGAAGCCTCCGCCCGCAGTAGACGGAACGATGATGCGGATGGGCTTGTCGGGGAAGGCTGGATCGGCCAGCACTGCGCTTGGGCTCAGCGCGACCAGGGCACAGGCCAGGCCTGCAGCATTCAAAAAGCGTCGTTGAAGAGTCATGGAAATTCCTTGAGTTGAGTGTTTCAGGATTTGGCAAAGCTGGGCTGCTTGCCGCCCGAGATGAAGGTGCCGACCCGGTTGCCAGCCGTCACCGGCAGCAGCAGGTGCGAGGGGCAGTCGTCGTTGTGATGCACCGAGACGATGGATACCATGGGCCTGGCGATGGCGCCCGAGCCGATGTCTTCGTTGATGGTCGCTGGCACGTCGTTGTCGGCGCTCTTGATGCGCAGCCCAATTTGCTCGCCGGGCTTGAGCTCGATACCGATGGACTGGATTTCGATGTTGAACTCGTAGGTCTCATTGGGCACCAGCGGCTGGCGCTCATCATGGGTGTGAACCGGCTGCCAGGGTTTGGAGCGCGCTGCATCGAGTTTTCTTTGCGAGCCGCGCAGCCAGCCGCGGGTGAGCACCCTTTCCTTGCCCTGGGCATCGCGGTGCAGGAGGCTGACAAACCACAGCACCTCGGTGTCGGTGGTCGAGCCCCAAAGATTGAGCACCGAAGGGCCGCACAGTTGCGTGGTCTCAACCATGGGGGGCGACCAGAACTGCAGTTCATGGCGGGCAAACATCGAGTCCTCGTAATTGCTCCAGCCTTCATGGGGCCAAAACTCGTGTTCGGACAGCAGGCCGTCGCGGTGCAGGTAAAACGGGGTCCAGCGGGTTTGCGGCAGTGGCCATTGCTCGGCCGTAATCCACTGGCTGGTGCCTTCGATGAAGACCTGCACCGCCGGTTCCTGCAGCATGCCGGTGTCTATGCCCTTGAGCCAGTGATCGAACCAGCGCAGCGACTCGTAGGCGTACTGGTAGCAGGGCCGGTCCAGGTAGATGGGGGGGCCGAGGGTCAGCCGCTTGGGGCCCCGCCAATGCTCCCAGGCACGCAGATCGCCGGGCAGGTGCAGACCGAACATGCCCCAGTCTCCGCCCAAATAGGTCGGCACCTGGCAGCCCTTGTCGAAGTCGACCACCCGCTCCTGCCAGTATTCGTTGAACAGCGGATTGAGCAAAATTTCGAGCAGCACCGGGTTGCCGCCCAGCTCGGGCTGACGCAGCGCATTGGCCAGCACTGCGCTGGCGGTGATCTCCGGGTCCTTGAGCGCCGCGTTGATGGCGGCCTGGTATTTCTCATCGCCCCATTTTTTGCGCAGCGTGTTTTCGATGTTGAAGAAGGGGGCTTGCCGGCGCAGCCAGTACTCCATGAATTCGGCCGCCAGGATGCCACCGCGGTAGAGCACATCGCGGTAACCGTCGGTAAAGCCATAGGGTGAGAACAGCGCTGCCAGGCTGGGTGGGTTGAGCATGGCCACCCGCTTGGCGATGATGGAAAAGTAGGACACCCCGTTCATGCCCACCTTGCCGGTGCTCCAGCTTTGGTGCCCCAGCCATTCAATGGCCTGGGCCAGATCGGCCACCGTCTGCGGATCCGGTTCGATGTTGCCGAAGGTGCCGCCCGAGCCGCGTGTGCCGCGCAGGGTGGCGATGACCATGACATAGCCGCGCCGTACATAAAAATTCGGATCGCCCGACTCCATCCAGCCCCGTGCATAGCTAAAGCCCACCGGCATCATTGGCATGGCCTGGATTTCCTTGGAGTAGGGACTGGCGGCCAGAATCACCGGGAACTGGCCCGGCGCATCCGGGCGATAAATGTCGGCCTTCATGAAAATGCCGTTGCCGACCGGGATGTCGACATTACGCTCGACCTGGATGTTGTAGCTGCGGGGCGATGTGCTCCAGCTTTGGGTGAACATGGATCTGTTTCCTCTCGTTTTGGTTTTTGCCTTGCGCGCGCAAGGTAGGCCTGAATGCAGGGGGTGTCAACCGGGCTGACCCGAGGAAGGGCAGGGCTGGCCCTGCCATCTGTGCAGGTGCCGCATCGCGGGCAGACCCCGCCCGGCCAAGGGCCGGCCGGCACTGCGGCGGCGCCGTGAGGGCGGCCCACCTAGAATTGGGCACCCCTAGGACCCTATGAGCGCTTACGCCGACGTTTCCCTTTTTCCGCGCGATGCCAAACCGCTGACCAGTTATCGCAAATACTGGGCTCAGCGCTTGGGCACGGCGCCGTTTTTGCCGATGAGCCGGCAGGAGATGGATCGGCTGGGCTGGGACAGTTGCGACATCATCATCGTCACTGGCGATGCGTATGTTGATCATCCCAGCTTCGGCATGGCCGTTATCGGCCGCATGCTCGAGGCCCAGGGCTTTCGGGTGGGCATCATCGCCCAGCCTGACTGGCAGTCGGCCGAGCCCTTTAAGGCGCTGGGCAAGCCGAATCTGTTTTTCGGTGTGACCGCCGGCAATATGGATTCCATGATCAACCGCTACACCGCGGACCGCAAGATCCGCAGTGACGATGCCTACACCGCTGGCGGCGGCGCCGGCAAGCGGCCCGACCGGGCGGCCCTGGTTTATTCCCAGCGCTGCCGCGAGGCCTACAAGGACGTGCCCATCGTCATGGGCGGCATCGAAGGCTCCCTCAGGCGGGTGGCCCATTACGACTACTGGTCGGACAAGGTGCGGCGCTCCATCGTGATCGATGCCAAATGTGACCTGCTGCTCTATGGCAATGCCGAGCGCGCCATCGTCGAGATCGCCCACCGGCTTGCTGCCCGCGAGCCGATCGAGCAGATCACCGACGTGCGCGGCACGGCCTTCATCCGTAAGAGTGGCGACCCCAGCGCCGAGGGCTGGTTCGAGATCGATTCCACCCAGGTTGACCAACCCGGCCGGGTGGACGCCCATATCAACCCTTATCTGATGATCTCGGAGCAGGCGCGCGAGCAGGGCGCCAGTTGCGCGCGCGAGGACGAGGCGCAGGCGGTGGCCGATGCCGAGAATGGCAAGGGCAAGCCGATCAAGTTTGTGCGCAATGCAGCATCGAATGGCGCGAGCCCTCACCCCAGCCCTCTCCCAGAGGGAGAGGGAGCAAAACCGGGCAAGCCCCCGCCGCGCGAGCGCAGCGTGATCCGCCTGCCCAGCTACGAGCAGGTCAGGTCAGACCCTGTCCTTTACGCCCATGCCAACCGCGTGCTGCACCTGGAGACCAACCCCGGCAATGCCCGGGCTCTGGTGCAGGCCCATGGTGATGGCGTGACCGCGCGCGATGTCTGGATCACCCCGCCGCCCATTCCCTTGACCACCGCTGAGATGGACCATGTGTTTGACCTGCCCTATGCGCGCAGTCCACACCCGGTCTATGCCGACGAGCAGGGCGGCCATGATGGCGTGACCAAGATCCCCGCTTGGGAGATGATTCGCTTTTCGATCAACATCATGCGCGGCTGCTTCGGTGGCTGCACCTTCTGTTCGATCACCGAGCATGAAGGTCGCATCATTCAGAGCCGCTCCGAAGACTCTGTGATCCGTGAGATCGAGGCCATCCGCGATCAGGTGACGGGCTTTACCGGCACCATTTCCGACCTGGGCGGTCCGACCGCCAATATGTACCGCATCGGCTGTAAATCGCCCGAGATCGAGGCCGCCTGCCGCAAGCCCAGCTGCGTTTACCCGGGCATCTGCTCGAACCTCAACACCGACCATTCCGCGCTCATCAAGATGTACCGACGGGCGCGGGCGATCAAGGGTATCAAGAAGATTCTTATCGGCTCGGGTCTGCGCTATGACTTGGCCGTGCAAAGCCCTGAGTATGTGAAGGAGCTGGTCACCCACCATGTGGGCGGCTACCTGAAGATCGCGCCCGAACACACCGAAGGCGGGCCGCTGTCCAAGATGATGAAGCCGGGTATCGGCAGCTACGACAAGTTCAAGCAGATGTTTGACAAGTACTCGCTAGAAGCCGGCAAGAAGCAGTACCTGATCCCTTACTTCATTGCGGCCCATCCGGGCACCAGCGATGAAGACATGATGAACCTGGCCGTCTGGCTCAAGAAGAACGGTTTTCGCGCCGACCAAGTGCAGACCTTCTACCCCAGCCCCATGGCGACGGCCACAGCCATGTACCACAGCAATAAAAATCCGCTGCGCAAAGTGGGCCGGGCCAGCGAGACGGTGGACATCGTGCGCGGTGACAAGCGCCGGCGCCTGCACAAGGCCTTCCTGCGCTACCACGACCCGAATAATTGGCCGCTGTTGCGCGAGGCGCTCAAGACCCTGGGCCGAGCCGATCTGATCGGCAATGGCAAGCACCACCTCATCCCCACCTTCCAGCCGCTGACCGACGGCAGCTACCAAAGTGCGCGCCGCAAAAATTCCACCGCCGCCCCCGCCAAGCCTGTTGCACCAGCGCGCGGGCGCATCCTGACCCAACACACCGGCTTGCCGCCACGTGCCACCGGCGCGGCTCGGACACCTGCGCGGCCGGCGCGCAAGGGCGGCAAGCCCCTGCCTTGATTGATTTTGTGGGAGCGCCGCCCCGGCGCGATGCGGCCAGCGTATGAATGCTGGTGCTTGATCAATTGCCACATCGCTGCGAGGGCGCAGCTCCCACATCCACACCTCATGCCCCGGCCGTTTTAGAGCAGGTGGGAGCGCCGCCCCGGCGCGATGCGGCCAGTGTATGAATGCTGGTGCTTGATCAATTGCCGCATCGCTGCGAGGGCGCAGCTCCCACACCCACACCTCATGCCCTGGCCGTTTTAAAGCAGGTGGGAGCGCCGCCCCCGGCGCGATGCGGCCGTCGATTCAGCGCATCGCCAGCATCGGAATGTCCCTGGCCTGCGCCAGTGCGTTGAGCCGATCGACGGTCTGAGTTGCCAGAAATCCTGCAATTGCTTTGGCCGTATCGGGTTTGAGCAGATCGCGCACCGGGTGGCTGATGCTCAGGCCCGCTGCCTCGCACAGGCGCTGCGCAAAATGCGGCTCCAGCGCTGCCACCGCAACGCGGCCGTCTTTGCAGGAGTAGAGCTTGTAGCCCGCGTGCGCCCCGCCGACCGGGCCCTCGGGCGTGGTCATCTTCCACTGCCGAGGCAGGGCCAGCCAGTGGGCCGCCTCTGATAAGGCCACCTCTCGAAAACTGCCCCGGCCACTGGTTTTTTGCTGCAGCACCGCCTGCAGAGTGGCTTCGCTGGCCAGCAATGCGCCGGCCATGTCGGCAAACAGGCTGGCCGGCAGGTCCAGGCCCGGCACCAGGCCCACCTCGGCTTGATAGGTCAGGTCGTGCCCGGGCACTTCGGCCATTAGGCCAGGCGCGCCGACGATCTGTATCAGGCTCAGTTGCGGGTACTGCTGGCGCAATGAGGCCCAGCCCAGCCCCAGCTTGCGCAGCGCCGAAGGCCGAAACGAGGCCAGCAGCACATCGGTCGTGGCCAGGCGCTTGTGCAGCGCCGCCTGCCCCGCCGGGGTTTTGAGGTCCAACGTAAGTTCGCGCACGCCCGCATGCAGCATCTCGTAGCCAGCCGGGGTGTAGGCCTTCATGGCGTCGCCGGCCGGCGGGTTGATCTTGGTACAGCGCGCGCCCATATCGGCCAGGCGGCGCAGGGCCGCCGGGCCGGGCAGGTTCAGCGCCAGGCTGATGACGCGTACGCCCTTGAGGGGCTTGGTGTTTCGGTTCATGCCGCCGAATTTAACCGACTGCTGGACAGTGCCTCCCCTTCAGGTTCCAGCGCCCATGCCAAAGTTCAGCGGCAGCCCCACGTAGTTCTCGGCCAGTGAGCGCGACATGGACTCGGAGCGAACCAGGTAATCGAGCTCGGCCTCCTGGATCTTCTGGCCAAAACCAGCGGTGTCCGGGAAGCGATGCATGAGTGAGGTGAGCCACCATGAAAAACGCTCAGCCCGCCAGACCCGAGCCAGGGCCTGCTGGGAATAGTGGTTGATGCCGGCCTCACTTTTCTCGTGATAGTGCTCGATGAACGCGTTCGAGAGGTATTTCACGTCGCTGGCGGCCAGGTTCAGCCCCTTGGCGCCGGTGGGCGGCACGATGTGGGCTGCATCGCCGGCCAGGAACATGCGGCCAAAGCGCATGGGCTCGGCGACAAAACTGCGCAGGGGGGCGATGCTTTTTTCGATGCTCGGCCCCACCGCGATGCGCTCGGCCAGATCTGGGTCCAGTCGGCGACGCAACTCGTCCCAGAAGCGCTCGTCGCTCCAGTCGGAGACCTTGTCATCGATCGGGCACTGAACGTAGTAGCGGCTGCGGGTGAGGCTGCGCATGGAGCACAGTGCGAACCCCCGCTCGCTGTTGGCGTAGACGACAGCATGCGGCGAGACCGGCGGCACATCGGCCAGTATGCCCAGCCAGCCGAAGGGGTAGACCTTCTCGTACTCGCGGATGGCGCCGGGTGGCACGCTGGCGCGGCAAATGCCGTGAAAGCCGTCGCAACCGGCAATGAAGTCGCAATCGAGTGCATGCGTCCTGCCGTCCTTTTCATAGGTGACGCGTGGACGGTCGCCCTCAAAGTCATGCACCTGTACGTTGGCGGCTTCGTAGACCGAGGGCAGTCCAGCGGCTTGCCGCGCCTCCATCAGGTCGCGGGTCACCTCAGTCTGGCCGTAGGCCGTCACCACCTTGCCCTGGGTGAGCCCGGTCACATCGATGGGATGGCGTGTGTTGGCAAAGACGAGTTCGATGCTGTGGTGAACCGTCCCTTCATGCGCTACCCGTTGTCCAACGCCCGCCTCTTGCAGCAGGTCGACGGTAATCTGTTCAAGAATGCCGGCCCGGATACGCCCGAGCACGTAATCCGGGCTCTGACGCTCGATGATGACTGCGTCGATGCCCGCCTTGTAGAGCAATTGGCCCAGCAAGAGACCGGCCGGGCCTGCGCCGATGATGGCCACCTGGGTGCGCTGCGACTGGGGGGGTGTGGACATGGCGTCTCCTGCGGGGCTGAAAAGAAGGGGTCTTGGGCCAGCCCTTGGGCGTCCTGTGCTTGGACCCCGGGCTCTGGGCGGTAAAGCTTCGAGCTTAGAAGGCGCCTGGCCGCCGGTTTTCTGAGTCCATCCAAATTTGCGCGATCATCAGCCTACTTGTGCGATGATCGCGCAATGTCGCTAAAAGCCACGAACTCAGGCGCTGTCCCTATTGCCAAGGCCGACCTGATCGAGGGCATGGTCAAAGGCATGGCCGTGCTCGAAAGCTTTGACATGCAGCGCCAGCGCCTCAATGCCACTTTGGCAGCTGAGCGGGCCGGCATCACCCGGGCTGCGGCGCGGCGCCATCTGCTGACCCTGGCCCATTTGGGCTATTTGGAGACCGATGGCCGCTATTTCTGGCTTTCGGCCAAGGTGCTGCGGTTTTCTGGCAGCTTCCTGGCCTCGTCGCGCCTGCCGCGGGCGGTGCAGCCTGCGCTCAACCGTCTGGCTGCCCAGACCGGCGATTCCTTTTCGGTGGCGGTGCTCGATGCCCACGAGGTGGTGATCATCGGCCGCAGCGGCCATGGCCTGCGCCGCAGCGCCGGTAGTGCCAGCTCGGCAGGCATAGGAGCTGGCGGTACGGCCCAGGCTTACGGCCTGCATTTGGGTGCCCGTTTGCCTGCCCATGCCACCTCCACCGGCCGCATCCTACTGGCCAACCTGCCTGCAGCCCAGTTCAAGGCCTGGCTACAGGAGCGCCTGATCGACGGGCGCCTGCCGCGCCTGACCGCCCACACTTTGAGCGAAGAGCGCTTGTTCAAGCAGGCGATTGCCCAGGCGGCGCGCGAGGACTTCGCCTTGGCCAACCAGGAGCACGAGTTGGGTGTACACGCTTTGGCCGTGCCTCTGCGCGATCCGCATGGACGCACCGTCGCTGCCTTGAATGTGGTCAGCACCGCCGAGCGCCTTGCGCCCGAGGTCTTGCAGCGCGACTGGCTGCCCCTGCTGTTCGATGCCGCCGCTCAGTTACGCGAAACACTTTGACCCTCATCCAAAAAAAAGCCACCGGTCCTTTCGGCACCGGCGGCTGCTAACTCTTCATCAGGAATCGAGGGGGAAGTTCAGAACTGCGCCATGGTGAAGCAGGGTTGGGATTTCCCCCATGCATGGATCCGTTACAAACCATCCACAGACACATATTAGGGCGCCACGGTCTGCACGTATCTAGTGGTTTAACCCGATCACTTGTGAGCCATGCGCCCATCGGTTGAGGGCTACGCTGCACCGATGAGATTCGAAAGGTGGGCCGGCCCCTCGCTGCGCAAGGGGCCCCGGTTATACTAGCTGCTTCGGAGTGTGGCGCAGTCTGGTAGCGCACCTGCTTTGGGAGCAGGGGGTCCAAGGTTCGAATCCTTGTACTCCGACCAAGTCTTACAGCGCCAAGCCCGTTTCACGGGCTTTTTTTGTTCTTGCCCCGACGGTGCATGCGAGTCCGCCCGGTCCGGCCGCGCTAAGATTTCAGACATCTGCCCGTAGCTCAGTTGGATAGAGCAACAGCCTTCTAAGCTGTGGGTCGGGGGTTCGATCCCCTCCGGGCAGGCCATATCGGCAGCTCAGGCTGTCGCAATTGACCTCAAAGCCCGTGTTTCTCAGAGGGAAGCGGGCTTTTTTGTTGGCCCAGCCGTGGACTCAACAAGTTTCGCAGGCAGTTCGGGCCAAGGCGACGACCTTGGGTGCTGCAGCCCAGTCCGCGGTGGCGCGGGGGACCGTGCTCCCCCGGGCAAACCCGACTGCAAGACCCGATTGACTATGGGATAGCATGATCTATGAAGAAATGGCGTTTTTCCTGATTTGACTTTTTAGAGTCCAGGGGAAATACTGGTTCCACATGAGAAACAATGGAGTACACCATGTCGCAAGCCCTCTTGCTGCAAAACGGCCAGGTGATTGATGGCACCGGCCGAGCCCCTTTTATAGCCTCAGTATTGATCGAGGGCGACACCATTGTTGCTGTGGGCGCCGATGCCGACGCGCGGGCGGCCAGCTTGCCGCAGCTGCAGCGCATGGACCTGAGCGGGCGCTCGGTCATGCCTGGCCTGATCGACGGCCATGTGCATTCGACCTTTGATGACGCGGCCGGTCATGACGAACTTTTTTACCACCGCCGTCCGGGCATGGCGGCGATCACCGCGGTGCGCAATGTGCGCAAGATGCTGGCCTCTGGCCTGACGGGGTTTTTTGACGCCGATTCGATTTTTGACCTGGGCGTGGACCTCAAGGAGGCCATCAACCATGGCGTGATCGAAGGCCCGCGCATGGTGGTCGGCGGCTACGCCCTGATGACTTCGGTAGGCGGGGCCGCTGGCCGGCTCATGCCCGATCATGGCACCATGGCCTATGCCCGCTTGGTGCGCGGCAAGGATGAGCTGGTGGCCGAGGTGCGGCGCCAGGTCAAGATCGGCTGCGACTGGATCAAGGTGCATGTGACGGGCTCGCTCAGCCACCGCCGCAGTGAGGGCGAGTTGGTGACCTTCACCATGGAAGAGTTGCGCACCATTTGCGATATCGCGCATGACTACGGCGTACCGGTGGCTGGCCATTGCCGCAGCGCCAAGTCCATCATCATGTCGCTGGAGGCGGGCTTTGACCAGATCATCCACGGCACCTTCATGGACGACGCGGCACTTGACGCCATGGTCAAGCACGGCGCCTTGCTGGTGCCGGCGCTGACCTTCCAGGCCAATCTGATGGAATTTGGTGGCGCCATCCATGCCAGCCCGGGTTTGCAGGAGGTCTTTCGCAAGGAGATCGAGCAAAGCGCCGAAATGTTCAACAAGGCCTACAAGGCTGGCGTGCCCATGCTGTGCGGCACCGAGTCGGGCTTTTCCGTCACCCCCTACGGCGATTGGCATTACCGCGAGATGGAGGTCTATGTACGCCACCTGGGCTTGACGCCTCTGGAGGCGATACGCTGCTGCACCGAATACGGCTCGCATGTGCTGCGCATGAAGGACAAGGTGGGCACGCTGCAGGCTGGGCGCCTGGCCGACCTCTTGGTGATCAACGGCGATCCCTCCAAGGACGTGACTGTGATCGGCCAAAAAGACAAGCTCGAGGGCGTGATGCTGGGCGGGCGCTGGATTGATCTGCAGCGCCAGGAACCCGAGCGGCGGCCCATGCCGGAATGGCGTTGCCACGACTTCGGCGAGATCCTGACCAAGGACATTGTTAACGCCGCCCGCCAGGGGAAGCACTGATGACCGCCGGCAAGCTGGCCCTGGTGACAGGAGCCGGTGGCGGCATAGGCCGGGCGATTGCGCGACTGGCGCTGGCGCAAGGCTGGCGGGTGGTGTTGATCGATGTACAGCACGAAGCTCTGGCGCGCACGGCCGCTGAATTGGGCGGCGCCGAGCATCAGGTGTGTGACATTACCGACGAAGCGCAGGTGGCCGCCCTAGTCGATGGCCTGGACGCGGTACCGCAGCTGCTGGTCAACAACGCCGGTGTGGTCAAGTTCTCTTATTTGCTGGACATGAGCGTGGCCGATTTTCGGCGCGTGATCGACATCGACCTGACCGGCGCCTTCATCATGTCGCAGGCGGTGGCGCGGCGCATGCGCGAGCACGGCGGCAGCATCGTCAATATCTCCTCGATTGGCGGCATCACGCCCAGCTTGGGCACCAACGCCTACGCCCCCGGCAAGGCGGGGCTGGCCAAGCTCAGCGAATTGATGGCGCTAGAGTGGGGCGGCTACGGCATTCGGGTCAATACCGTCTCACCGGGGTTTATCGACGGGGGTATGAGCACCCCGGTTTATGCCGACCCCAAAACCCGCGCTGTCCGCTCGCAGGCGGTGCCGCTCAAGCGCCTGGGTAGCGAGGACGACATCGCTCAAGCGGTGATGTTTTTGGCCAGCGATGCAGCCGGCTACATCAGCGGTCACAACCTGGTGGTCGATGGCGCCATTACCCACAGCGTCCTGTCCCAGGTGCCGCGTGCTTGAGGCCCTGGGCCGCTATGGGCGCCGGGAGTCGCTGTGACCGGTTGCATGCAAGGAGATGGTCATGAGTACAAGTGTTGAAGGCCGGTCCATCCTGATCACGGGCGGAGGTTCGGGCATCGGCGAAGGCGCCGCGCGCTACCTGGCCAGTCGGGGGGCGCGGGTGACCATCAGTGGTCGCCGCGCCGATCGCATCCGGGAGGTGGCGCAATCGATAGGCCCGCTGTGCAACTGGATCGAGGGCGATGTCTGCTTGGCCTCCGATCGCCAGCGCATGCTCGAGGCCGCCCTGGCCCATGGCCAAGGCACGCTGTTCGGCTTGATCAACAACGCGGGCATCACCCACCACAGTGGCTTGGCCGGTCTGGATGAGGCCGGTCTTGCGCGGGTGATGGCCACCAATGTGCATGCGCCGCTGTTCTTAACGCAGTTGGCGCTGGAGGATCTGGCGCGCAGCCAGGGTTCGGTGATCTTCATCGGCTCGGTCCATACCCGGCTGGCGCTGCCGGGCAGGTTGGCTTATGCCGCTTCTAAGGGCGCGATCGTCAATGCCTCGCGGGTGCTGGCGGCCGAACTGGGCGCGCGCAAGGTGCGTGTCAACTGTGTGATTCCGGGCGCGGTGGCCACCGAGATCAACGCGGCGGTGACCGGCCAGGATCCGCAGGAGGCCAAGGCGTTTTTCCGCAACCTGGCCCATCTGCACCCCATAGGCCGCATCGGTGAGCCCGAGGATATTGCTCAGGCCATGGAGTATTTGCTGCTGGCCGACTGGACGACGGGTGCGGTACTTGACGTCGATGGTGGCATGGGCCTGGGCTATACCAAGCTCTGAAATTTTTTAGCGCTGCTATCAGGTAGAAAACACATGGATCAAGCGAGCGGCGCGGGAAAACTGTTGGCCCCGTCGTCAGGTCTCGATGCACTTGCCCAAGCCAGCGTGCCCCGCAGCCTTGCGCAGGCGAAGGTTTTTGCCGAACAACAGGAGCCTGCTTGACCATGCCCAAGACCATCAAAGCCCAGGCTGTGACCGATGAGCCCGCCCCGCAGAACGAATACATGAAGTCGCTGCGCACCGGCTTGCGGGTGCTGCTGGAGTTTGAAGCCGGTCCGCGCGATCTGGGTGTGACCGAATTGGCCAAACGCTGCGGCCTGTCCAAGAGCCAGGTGGCCAAGATTTTGAGCGCCCTGGTCGACAGCGGTCTGGTGGCGCAAGACCCCCAGACCCGCAGCTACCATGTCAGCCAGCGCAGTTATCTGCTGGGCTCGCGCTTTACCACCCATGATCCGCTGTGTCAAGCGGCCACCCCGGTCATGCGTGAACTGCTCAACCGCACCGGCCACAGCGTGCGGCTGTCGATTCCGCATGGCGAGCAGTCGCTGTATCTGATTGGTCTGGAGGGGCCCTATTTCATCGACACCGGCTGGCATTCGGGTAATTGCGTACCGATAGGCGCCTCATCGGCCGGCCGGGTGATGATGGCTTTCATGGCGCCGGCTGAACGCGAGCGCTTATTGGCCTTGCCGGTGCCGCCGCTGACCAGTGATACGGTTTGTGATCACAGCCAGATCGAGTCCATGGTCACGCAGGCGCGCGAGAGCGGCTATGCGGTGCAGCGCAATGAAACCACCATCGGCCTGGGGGTGATCTCGGTGCCTGTGTTCAAGGCGGATCAGCAAATCGTGGGTGCCTTGGGCATCGCCTTCCCGGCTCATTTTCTGCAGGCCAGTGAAGAGGGCCCCTTGATCACGGCGCTGCATGATGCGGCGCGTTCGATCTCCCAGCGGCTTGGCTGTGCGGTGTATCCGGTTCGCACGCTGCCGCAGGGCCTGCATGCTGCGCCTGCCAAGGCGCTGCGCTGACGCTCAGAAGGCCAGAAGGCCGCCACGTCGGTGACTGCCTTCGGGCCTTCTGCCACCCCGCCGCCCGGGGTGGGTTCTAGGCTCAGGGGGCCAGTTCGAATTTGCCGGCCTTGACCTGCATCACGCGCATGCCCGAGAAGGGAATGCGCTCGGCGTTCATCGAATACTTGCCCTGGCCGATGACCACCGGCACGTCCTTGGTGCGGCCGAGCGCGGCGCGCACGCTGTCGCGGCTTGGGTTGGCGCCAGCATTCTTGATGGCATTGGCCATGATGCGCATGCCGCCATAGCCCACGGCCGCCCAGTTGTCGGCATCGGCCTTGTGCTTGGCCTTGAAACTCTCAGCAAAGGCACGGCTGAAGTCGTCGGTGCCGCCGGGCACCCAGTCGCCGATGAAGTACACGCCTTCGACCGCCTTGCCGCCGCGATCGACCAGTTGGCTGGACGAGAACGCGTTGTGACCTAGCACCCGGGTTTTGGGGTCCAGGCCGGCATTGCGCAGCTGGATGATGATGTTGGCCGCCTGCGGTGCGGTGGCCGAGATGAACACGCAGTCAGGGTTGGCGTTGACCACCTTGGTGGCCAGGGCCGAGAAGTCGGAGTCGCTGCCTTTGATGGCCTCCACCGAGCCGACTCTGGCGCCACGCTGCTTGATGACGTTCTCGAACACCCGCTGCATGGACAAATAGATTTCAACGTCGTGCAGGCCGATCACGGTGCAGTTCTTGACCGCCAGTTTTTCGATCGCGTAATTGGCGATAAAGGGCATGGTCACATCGCCGGGCTGGGTCAGGATGTGCGACCAGGGGCCAGCCTTGAGCACGTCCATGGAGTTGGAGGTGGCCAGCAGCGGAATCTTCAAGTCATTGGCTGCGGCAGCACCTGCTACCGCCACAGCACCGCTGGTCGGGCCCATGATGGCCAGCACCGTGGGGTCGGCTGCATAGCGCTTGATCAGCGACAGGGTCTGATTGCGGTCGGTCGCGTCGTCAGCGATTTCCACCTTGATGGTATTGCCGGCGCCCAGTTCCTGCTTGCGGTTGATTTCTTCGGCTGCCAGCACTGCGCCGTCGCGCATGGGGGCGCCGATGAAGGCCGCGCCGCCGGTCAGCGACTGCAGCACCACCACTTTGTATTCAGCGGCCTGGCTGATGGCCGCGCCGGTCAGGGCCAGGCCGGCTGCGACCAGGCGCGCCAGCTTGCCCAGGCTGGGCCGCTGGACGGCCAGTACTTTGCGGGATGTCGGTGTCATGGATGTCTCCTCTGGTTAAACGAAAAGGGGCGGGGAATTTGGCGGGCGGGCTGCCATTTAGCCCTGGCCGGAGCCCAGGTAGTGCTCGATGATGGCGGGATCATTTTGCAGCACGCTGCTAGCCCCTTGCTGCACGATCGCGCCGCGTTCGAGTACATAGGCGCGCTGCGTGCTGGCCAGCGCGCGGTGGGCGTTTTGTTCGACCAGGACGATGGTCAGGCCTTCGCTGTGCAACTGGGTCAGTGCCTGGAACACCTGCTGGGTCAGCAGCGGTGACAGGCCCAGGCTGGGTTCATCGAGCAGCAGCACCCGGGGGCTGCCCATCAGGGCCCGGCCTATGGCCAGCATCTGCTGCTGGCCGCCCGAGAGGGTGCCGGCCAACTGCGCCATGCGCTCGGCCAAAATCGGAAAGAGGGCGAGCACCTTGTCGAGCTCATAAAAGGCCGCTCGCGGCCCTCGCGCCAATGCACCGAGTTGCAGGTTCTCGCGCACGGTCATGTCGGCCAGTACCTGCCGGCCCTCCGGGACCTGCAGCAGGCCGGCTCGGGCCACCTGGTGGGCAGACCAGCCGGTGATGTCCTGCCCGTCAAACACAATTTGGCCGCTGCCGGCAGGCACGATGGCGCTCAGGCAGTTCAGCAAGGTGGACTTGCCGGCCCCGTTGGCGCCGATGATGGCCACCATCTCGCCCTCGGCCACGCTCAGGCTCACGCCCTTGAGGGCCTGTATGCCCCTGTAGCCCGCCTTGAGGTCCTTGACGTCGAGCATGCATCAGCCTCCGAGGTAGGCCGCTACCACGGCTGGATCGCGCATCACCTCTTGCGGGCTGCCGTGGGCGATGAGGCGGCCGCCGTCGAGCACATGCACCTGGCTGCACAGCTCGGCGACAAAACGGGTGTTGTGCTCGATCACCAGCACCGCCATGCCTTCGCGGGCGAGCTGCGCAAAGATCTGTCCCAGTGAGCGTGCTTCGACATCGTTCATGCCGGCCACCGGTTCATCGAGCAGCAAGACCTGGGGTGCGCTGGCCACGGCACGGGCCATTTCGACCCGCCTCTGGTAGCCGTAGGCCAAGCCCCCGGCAGGCACCTGCTCATACTCGGCCAGGCCAAAGCGCGCCAGCAGCGCTCGGCCTTGCTCGCGCAGCTCGCGGGTTTCGCGCCGCGAGGAAGGCAGGCCCAGCAAGCTGGCGTACAGGGGGCTGCGCTCGTGGCGGTAAAAGCCGATCACCACGTTGTCCAGCACCGAAGCCTCGGGCAACAGTCGGATGTTTTGGAAGGTGCGGGCCACGCCGCAGCGTGCCACCTCGTCGGCGGTCAGCTTGATCAGCGACTTTCCATCGAGTGTGATGTCGCCTTCGCCGACGGCCAGCACGCCGGCGATCAAATTGACCAGCGTGCTTTTGCCTGAACCATTGGGCCCGATCAGACCGGTGACCTGACCGGAGGCCACCTTCAGGCTGACGCCGTCGACCGCCTTGACGCCGCCGAAGTGGCGCTTGACCTCGCGCAGTTCAAGCACCGTCATGCTCGCCCTCCTGGGGGCTGGGTGGCCATGGGCGCCAGGTCCCGGGCGCGGCGATGCTGCAGCCAGGCCAGGAAGGTGTCGGCCAGGCCCTGTGGGGTCAGCACCACCACAATCATCAAGATGACGCCGACCACGATCTGGCGGTATTCGGCCAAAGGCCGAGCGACCTCGGGCAGCAAGATCATGATGGCCGAACCCAAAATGGGCCCGAGCAAGGAGCGCCGACCACCGAGTACGATGGCCGCCAGCGTGGTGACCATATAGCCAAAGCCGTATTGATTGGGCTCGACGTTGTAGGCGTACATGCTTTGCAGCGCGCCAAACAAGCCGCCGATCAGGCCGCTGCTGATAAAGGCCAGCGTGTGCTCGCGCCTTGAAGAAACGCCCAGGCTGGCCGCCACATATTCGTCCTGGCGCAGCGCGTCAAAGCCGCGGCCTATGCGCGATATGGATTGGGCGTGCAGCAAATAAATCACCACCAGCACCGCGATCAGCAACTCGGTCGTGCCCACATGCTTGGGAATGTTGTTAAAGCCCACCGCGCCGCCGGTGATCGGTTCGGCATACAGGGCCAGCGCCACCATCAGTTCGACCAGGGCCAGCGTGGCGATGGCCTGGTAGACCCCACGCAGTCGGGCCAGGGGCAGCGAGACCAGGTAGGACGCCAGCCCTCCGATCAGCGCTCCTAAGCCGATGCCGGCGGCCACCGGCAGGCCCGCCTTGACCACCAAATAGGCACAGCCATAAGCACCCAGGCAGGAAAATGCAGCCGAGGCCAGTGAGAACACCCCCGCACGCAGCACCACCTGCTGACTGTAGGCAAAGCCCAGGGTCAATAAAAAGAAGTCGAAGACAGGCTGATTGGCCCTTAGAAATTCCATCATTGCCGACCGACTCCTGCGGGGGCCAGGCCGCCACCGAATAAACCGTTGGGCTTGAAGATCAGCACCACGAACAAGGTGGCAAAAATCAGGATGTCGGCCATACCCGGCGGCAGGTAGGCGGCGGCCATGGCCTGCGCCACCCCGAGCAGCAAGCTGGCTACCACCGCACCGGCCAGATTGCCCAGACCTCCAAGCACCACCACCACGAAGGCCTTGAGCATATAGGGCTCGCCCATCATGAACTGAATGGAGTTGAAGGACAGCGCGATCATGACGCCGGCAATCGCTGCCATCGCGCCGGCGATGAAGAAGGTGATGGAAAACACCGAGCGGCTGTTGATGCCCAGCAGCGCCGAGGCGCGAGGATTGATAGCGACCGCACGCACCTGACGGCCAAAGCTGGTGCGCTGCAGAAAATAGGCCAAGAGCGCCACCAGCACCACCACCAGCAGCGCGATGGTGATTTGCAGCAGCGAAATGCGCAGCCCCAGGCCGCGAAAGAACTCCACGGGAAAGGTGCCGAAAGGAAAGCTCAGCACCTTGGTGTCCGAGGCTTTTTGCGCCAGGCTGGTGAGCACCTGGCCGGCGCCGATGGAGATCACCATGGCGCCGAATTCGGCGTCAGCATGGCTGTATTTGCGCAGCAGTTGAAAGCCAAAGCGGTCGAGCAGCACCGAGACGCAGCCGCAGGAGACCATGGCAATCAGCAGCGCCAGGCCCAGTGGCAGTCCGCCGATCACGCCGTAATAGGCAATGAAGGCGCCCGACATGAAGATGGCGCCATGGGCCAGGTTGAGCACCTTCTGAACGCCGAAAATCAGATTGAAGCCCAGCGCGAACAGGGCGTAGATCGCGCCGGAGATCAGTCCGTTGAGGATTTGTTGGGCCAGCATCAACGGGCCCGCGCACGCACGCAGGCTTGCTTGGAAATCTCAGCTCTTCGACCGCGAGAGACAGAAGAACGCAGCGGAGAAAGCAGTGGGATTGGTTTCTTGGATGGAAACAGCATATCCGATTAAAAGTTTTCGTTTCTTTTATGCGGAACTTAGTTTCCGACGAATGTATGCCGAGGGTTTGGGCAACTCCATGAGGGTTTTCCCGTCCGGAAGGGTTTATGCGGAGGGGAGGTGTGCGCGCGCCATGCGCTTGGCGCGCAGTCCTCGGCGCGAAGGGGCATGCGATCAAGCGCTGCATCGCTGCGATTGCACTTCCCCCACGGCTTGCTCAAACCGTGCCGGTGTTTGACGTTGTTGGAGCGCCGCCCTCGGTGCGATAGTGGCTCGTTTACAAAGCGTTGAGCGGAATCTTCACATAGGCCGTGCCGTTGTCTTCTTTGGGCGGCATTTCGCCGGCGCGGATGTTGATCTGCACCGCTGGCAAGATGAGCACTGGCATCTCCAGGGTGGCGTCGCGGGTGGTGCGCATCTGCACGAACTGCTCCTGGCTGATGCCGTCGCGCACATGAATGTTGCCGGCCCGCTGATCGGCCACGGTGCTTTCAAAGGCCACCGGCCGGCCATTGGGCGGGTAGTCGTGGCACATGAAGAGGCGGGTTTGCGGCGGCAGGCTCAGCAGCTTGCGCGTCGATTGGTACAAGGTGTTGGCATCGCCCCCGGGGAAGTCGCAGCGGGCAGTACCGACGTCGGGCATGAACAGGGTGTCACCGACGAACACCGCATCGCCGATCTGGTAAGCCACGCAGGCCGGCGTGTGGCCGGGCACGGCCACCACCGAGCCTTGAAGTTCGCCGATCGCGAAAGACTCGCCGTCGGCCAGCAATTTGTCGAACTGCGAGCCGTCGAGCTTGAACTGTGGCTCCAGGTTGAAGATGCCCTTGAACACCTTTTGAACCGAGGTGATCTCCTTGCCGATGCCGATCTGCCCGCCCAGGTGTTTTTTGAGGTAGGGCGCGGCGCTGAGGTGGTCGGCGTGGGCATGGGTCTCCAGGATCCACTTCACATCAAGCCGATGCTCGCGCACATAGGCAATGACCTGGTCGGCCGACTTGGTGCGGGTGCGTCCCGACTTGGGGTCGTAGTCCAGCACCGAGTCAATGATCGCGCAGGCGCTGCCGGGGCCGTTGTGAACCACATAGGTCACTGTCCAGGTGGTCGGGTCAAACAGGCCGTGAACTTGGGGCTTGGCGAGGGAAGGGGATGCGGTCATGGTCACTCCTTTGATTAAGTCGCAGATAGTCTATTGGCAAACAATTTATTTGTCAATATAATATTGAGCATTCAACTGAAAGGAGCCCTTCGACATGAGCGAAGCCACACTCGAACTCGAGGACATGCGACAGGCGGCCAGCCAGGCCTGCAGCCTCATGAAGGTACTGGCCAACCCGGACCGCCTGATGATTCTCTGCCAGCTCTCTCAAGGCGAGAAGCGGGTTGGCGAGCTGGAAGAACTGCTGGGCATCGTGCAGCCGACTTTGTCCCAGCAACTGACCGTGCTGCGCGAGGAAAAACTGGTGAGCACCCGACGTGAAAGCAAGAACATCTACTACACCCTCGACAGCCCGAAAGCCATGGCGGTGATTGAGACCCTGTATCAACAATTTTGCAGCGTCACCTGCAAGCAGGCCGACTGAGCCCCTTGCACCTAATGAACGAAAGGACATTCCCATGACGATCGATTGGACTCACTTCACCCCCTGGGCCTCACTGGCCGGAGGCATCTTGCTGGGCTTGGCCTCGGCCATGTTCATCCTGGTCAATGGCCGGATTTTGGGCATCAGCGGCATTCTGGGTGGTTTGCTCAGCCCCAAGCGCGGCGACGCCGGCTGGCGCATCGCATTCATTCTGGGCATGCTGGTCGCACCCGTTTCGCTCACGCTGATTGCCCCGGCGGGACTGATCAGCGCGCCGCGTATTGATGCCAGCTACGGCTTGGTGGTGTTGGCTGGCCTGCTGGTGGGCTATGGCACCCGCATGGGTTCGGGCTGTACCAGCGGCCATGGGGTCTGCGGCCTGTCGCGGCTGTCGCCCCGTTCCCTGGTGGCCACCGTCACTTTCATGGCGACCGGCTTTGCCACCGTCTATGTCATTCGCCACCTGATCTGAAGGAGACCCCCATGACCCGTACCACGACACACCGTTTGAGCGAATTTCTGGTTGGCCTGCTGTTTGGCTGGGGCCTGATGCTGGCCGGCATGACCGACCCCGGCAAGGTCATCGGTTTTCTGGACTTGGCCGGAGCCTGGGACCCGTCCCTGGCCTTTGTGATGGGCGGCGCCATTGCTGTCGGCTTTTTCGCCTTCGGCAGCGCCAAAAAGCGCACCAGCAACTTCTTTGGCGGGGCATTGCATCTGCCCACCTCGCGTGATATCGACAAGCGCTTGGTGGCCGGCGCGCTGCTGTTTGGCGCGGGCTGGGGCTTGGCCGGGTTCTGCCCGGGGCCAGCCATCGTCAGCATGGCCGGCGGTCAGCCCAAGGCCATGGTGTTTGTGGTGGCCATGATGGCCGGCATGCTGGCGTTCGAGTGGCTTGACCGCATGGGCCGGCGTGTGTCCGCGACGGCCTGAGTCCCCTCTTGTTTTGGAGTCATCCCATGTCTGTTCAAGCACTCAGCGCCGACTTTGCCGTGGCCGGCCAGATCACCCCGGACGATGTGTCGGCCATTGCCCGAGCCGGCTTCAAGTCCATCATCTGTAACCGGCCCGATGGCGAGGCTGGGCCCGACCAACCCTCCTTCGCGTCGATCGCGCAGGCTGCCGAGGCGGCTGGGTTGAAGGCGCAGTACCTGCCCGCCATCGCCGGCCAGATCACGTCGGACCATGGCGCGGCCATGGCCCGCCTGTTGGCCGAGTTGCCGGCGCCGGTGCTGGCCTACTGCCGAAGCGGCGCCCGTTCGACTTCTTTGTGGCAGTTGGCACGCAGCCAGCCTTGAACCGTCAGGCCATTCGCATGTCTGTGCCCAGCCTCGCGTCGATCGCATCGTTCTTGCCCATCCTTTCTTGGGGGCGCCAGTACGACCGCGCCACTTTGGTCAGCGATCTGGTGGCGGCGGTGATCGTCACCATCATGCTGATTCCTCAGAGCTTGGCCTATGCCTCGTTGGCCGGCTTGCCGCCCGAGGTGGGGCTGTATGCCAGCATCGCACCGTTGCTGCTGTATGCGGTGTTCGGCACCAGCCGGGTGCTGGCCGTCGGGCCGGTGGCGGTGGTCTCGCTCATGACGGCTACGGCCATCGGTGAGCATGCGGCGGCGGGTTCGCCCGAGTACTGGACAGTGGCCATCACCCTGGCCTTTTTGTCGGGTGCGATGCTGCTCCTGATGGGCGTGTTGCGCCTGGGCTTTTTGGCCAGCTTCCTGAGCCATCCGGTGATCTCCGGCTTCATCACCGCATCGGCCTTGTTGATCGCGGCCGGCCAGCTCAAGGTGATTCTGGGCGTGAAGGTCGAGGGGCACAATTTTTTCGAATTGCTCTGGGGCTTGGTGCAGCAGGGTCATCGCATTCACCTCACGACGGCGCTGTTGGGGCTGGCCACGGTGGCCTTCTTGTTCTGGGCCAGGCGCGGCCTCAAGCCGCTGCTGCTGAAGATGGGCTTGGGCGCGCGCCTGGCCGATGTGCTGGCCAAGGCGGGCCCGGTGGCTGGCATTGCGGTGACGGCCTGGCTGACCTGGTTCTTCCATTGGCATGAGGCCGGCGTGCGCATCGTCGGCACGGTGCCCCAGGGCCTGCCGCCCCTGAGCTTGCCGTCCTTTGATCTGGCACTTTGGCAAGAGCTGGCGGTGCCGGCGCTGCTCATCAGTGTGGTCGGTTTTGTCGAGTCGGTATCGGTGGGCCAGACCCTGGCGGCCAAGCGGCGTCAGCGCATCGAGCCCGACCGTGAACTGGTCGCGCTGGGCGCGAGCAATTTAGGCGCGGCCTTCACGGGGGGCTTTCCGGTGACCGGTGGCTTTGCGCGCTCGGTGGTCAACTTCGATGCGGGCGCGCAGACGCCGGCGGCCGGCGTGTTCACCGCCGGCGGCATTTTGCTGGCGGCGCTGCTGCTCACGCCAGCGCTGTATTTCGTGCCGCAGGCGACGCTGGCTGCGACCATCGTGGTTGCGGTGTTGTCCTTGGTGGACCTGAGCATCTTGCGGCGCACCTGGGCCTACGCTAAAGCCGACTTTGCCGCTGTGGTGGTGACCCTGCTGGTCACCCTGGGTGTGGGGGTGGAGTCGGGGCTGGTGGCCGGTGTGTTGGTGTCGCTGGCCCTGTTTCTGTTCAAGACGAGCCGGCCGCACATTGCTGAGGTCGGTCTGGTGGCTGGCACCGAGCATTTCCGCAACGTGCTCAGGCATCGGGTCAGCGTCAATCCAGCCTTGCTGAGCCTGCGGGTCGACGAGAGCCTTTACTTTGCCAATGCGCGCGCGCTAGAAGACCGCGTCAACGAGGCGGTGGCCCAACAGCCCGAGCTCAAGCATGTGATCTTGCAGTGCTCGGCCATCAATGACATCGACGCCAGTGCCCTGGAGAGCTTGGAGGCCATCGACCACCGCCTGCGGGACGCGGGCATCGTGCTGCACCTGAGCGAGGTCAAGGGGCCGGTCATGGACCGCCTGCAAGCCACCGATTTCATCGCCCACCTGCGTGGCCAGGTCTTCCTGACCCACTTCCAGGCGATTGCCCAATTGGCACCGCAGTGGCTGGCCAGTGTGGTCGGATCGACTGCCGATATGCAGCCTTCCATGGCTCAGCGCGGATCGCCATGAGCGACAAGACCGTCCATGGTGAAATCCCTGAGAAAAATCAGCGATGAAGTACTTTCCAGGGTGGCGCACATCCCATATATTAGTAATTGTTTATAAACGAATAGAGTTCACCGAATGATTCGTCTGACCACCGTCTTGTTTCTGACCGCCATGGCCGCTGTGCCGGCGCACGCCAGCCTGGCCCTGGCCACCAAAAATGCCTGCACGGCCTGCCATGCCGTCGACAAGAAGTTGGTGGGCCCGGCCTACAAGGACATCGCCCAGAAATACGGCTCGCAAAAAGACGCTGCGGCCACGTTGGCTAAGAGCATCAAGGTCGGTGGGTCTGGCAAATGGGGGCCGGTGCCCATGCCGGCGCAGCCGGCTTTGAGCGATGCCGATGCGCTCACGCTGGCCCAGTGGGTTTTGGGTGGAGCCAAGTGATCCAGTGGGCGCGCGCTCTTCGGACGGTGGCTTTCTCAGCCTTTGTGTTCGCTGCCGTCCCGGCGTGGGCTCAGCCGGCCATGTTTCGCCATGCCGATCTGGCCTTGGGCAGCAAGCTGATTCAGGAGCACAAGTGCGCCCAATGTCACGTTCAGCGTGTGGGTGGCGACGGCTCGGCGATTTACCGTCCGGCCGGGCGCATCAACACCCCGGGTTTTCTGCGTGGCATGGTCGAGCAGTGCAATACCGAACTCAACCTGGGTTTGTTCCCGGAAGAGGTGGAGGCGGTGGCCGCGGTGCTTAACCGCGACCACTACAAGTTCAAGTAAGGGGCCAGCTCGGGTGAGCGAAGGCCCGAAAGTGTTACGGCCAGAAACGCGTCAGAGGCGTGTAGCGGTTTAAGCTAGATATCGGTGTATTCAGATATATGGATGAGTTGAGCGGGGGCGAGGCGTTCGATGGGGCGCTAAGCAAGATGATGAGGTTTTGAGGGCAGGCCGAGGGCGCACCAGGGTAGGTTCGCAGCGGCCGCTGGCTTGCAGGCCGATCGGCTTTGACAAACAGGGAGGGGGCATCAGTGAGTCATGAACATCAGCAACCGTCGGGGAGGGTGCGCAAGGCGCCCGAGAGCTTTCTCGACGCAGTCGGCGTGCGAAGCGTCTGGGCCGAGGCCAAGGACGGCCGGCGCCATTTCATTCGCAATGCCTTTGCCGCCGCCGCGGCCGGTTTGGCTGCGCCCGTGGTCAGTGCGCAGGGCAATCCGGTACCGGCCGAAGGGGGCGACCCCAACATCCTGAACCTGCCGGCGCACACCACCGGCCTGGGTCAGGGCGTGGCCACTGAGGGCTATGGCAAGCCCTCGCAGTTCGAGGTCAATGTGCAGCGCCGGCAAAGTCCGGGGCTGACTCAGACCACGCAGGCGTCGGTTTCTTTTGCGCCACTGCAGTCGCTCTTCGGCATCGTCACGCCCAGTGGCCTGCATTTCGAGCGCCATCATCAGGGCTGGTGGGACGTCGACCCGTCCAAGCATCGCCTGATGATCAATGGCCTGGTCAAGACGCCCATGGTCTTGACCATGGACGAGGTCATGCGTTTGCCCTCGGTGTCGCGCTTTCACTTCATCGAGTGCGGTGCCAACACGGCGGTCGAATGGGGCAATGTGGCGGTGCCAACGGTGCAGTACACCCACGGCATGATTTCCTGCAGCGAATTTACCGGCGTGCCCCTGATCACCTTGCTGCAGTTGGCTGGGGTCGATCTGAAGAAAGCGCGCTTTGTGCTGGCCGAGGGCGCCGATGGCTCTTCGATGACCCGCACCATCCCGATGAGTCTGATTACCTCGGGCGAGGTGCTGGTGGCCTACGGTCAGAACGGTGAGATGCTCAGGCCCGAAAACGGCTACCCGCTGCGCCTGGTGGTTCCGGGCGTTCAGGGCGTGAGCTGGGTCAAATACCTGCGCCGTATCGAGGTGGGCGACATGCCCTGGGCGGCCAAAGACGAGGCCATTCACTACATGGACCTCATGCCGGATGGCACCCACCGTCAGTACACCAACATTCAGGAATGCAAGAGCGTGGTGACCACGCCCTCGGGCGGCCAGGTGTTGCTCGACAAAGGTTTTTACAACATCACCGGCTTGGCCTGGTCGGGCCGTGGCGCGATCAAGCGGGTCGATGTGTCGGTCGATGGCGGTCGCAACTGGCGCACTGCCCGCTTGCAGACGCCTGTGTTGTCCAAGGCGCTGACCCGTTTCAACATCGACTGGGTTTGGGACGGCAAGCCGGCCATCATCCAGAGCCGTGCCCAGGACGACACCGGCTATGTGCAACCCACCTACCGCCAGTTGCGCGCCGTGCGTGGCACCCGGTCGATTTATCACAACAATGCCATCCAGTCTTGGTTGGTGCAGGAAAGCGGGGAGGTCAAAAATGTTCAGCTCTCCTGAGGCCGTCTTCAAGCGTCTCTTGCTGGCCCTGGGGCTAGTGGCCAGCCTGGGTGCAGCCGCCCAGTCCACCGCCTTCCCAGGCGTGGGTCGACCGGCCACTGCCAAGGAGGTTGCTCGTTGGGACATTGATGTGCGCCCCGACTTCAAGGGCTTGCCGGCCGGCTCGGGCTCGGTGGCCAAAGGCCAGGAGATCTGGGAGGCCAGGTGCGCCCAGTGCCATGGCGTCTTTGGTGAGTCCAATGAGGTCTTCAGTCCACTGGTTGGGGGCACTACCGCGCAGGACGTCAAGACCGGGCGCGTGGCCAACCTGGCGCGAGAAGACTACCCGGGCCGCACCACCATGATGAAGGTGCCCACGGTCTCGACCCTGTGGGATTACATCAACCGTGCCATGCCCTGGAATATGCCCAAGTCATTGAGCCCGGACGAGGTCTATGCGGTCACGGCTTTCATGCTCAATCTGGCCAACGTTTTGCCCGACGATTTCGTGCTGTCGGACAAAAACATCGCTGAAGCGCAAAAACGCATGCCCAACCGCAACGGCATGAGCACCCATCACGCGATGTGGCCGGGTAAGGAGTTTGGCGCAGTGCCCAAGCCCGACGCCCGCAACTCCTTGTGCATGAAGGACTGCGCGGCCGAAGCTAAGGTGGCCTCTTTGCTGCCCGACCATGCCCGCAATGCTCATGGTAACTTGCAGGAGCAAAACCGTCCGGTGGGCGCGCAGCACGGGGTGGACACCAGCCGGCCGGAAGGTAAAGCGGGCACGGCGGCGGCCGCAGCCAAGCCTGAGCCCACTAAGCCGGACGCGGCCAAGTTGGACGCCGCGGCGGGCCAAAAAGTGGCGCTGGCCCTGCTGGCCAAGCACAGCTGTACCGCCTGCCATGGGGTGGACAAGAAGATCGTTGGCCCAGGAATACAGGAAATTGCTCGTAAGCACCCAGGCAAAGTGGACTATCTCCTTGGCAAAATACGGCAAGGCGGCGTAGGCGTCTGGGGTCCCATTCCTATGCCGGCGCAAAACCTTCCTGAAGCCGATGCCAAGGTGCTGGCTGAATGGATTTCTCGGGGGGCCGGCAAATGAGGACCTGGGCTCCCGTCTCGAATACCCTCTCATCAACTCAAGGAGAAGTGCAATGAACAACCGCCGCGAAACCCTCAAGCAAGGCGCCGTATTGGCCGGTTTGCTGGCTGCAGCCGGCTACCCGCAATATGCCCTGGCTTTCAACAAGAACGCCTTTGAGGCCAAGTCGGTCCAGGAGGCCATCAAGGCCGCCGGGGGCGGCGCGCTGGCCGAAAGCAAGGAAGTGACCCTGACCGGCCCAGACATCGCTGAAAACGGCGCAGTGGTGCCCTTGGGCGTGAGCACCGGCCTGGCCGGCGTCAAGGACCTCTTGATTCTGGTTGAAAAGAACCCCAATGTGCTGGTGGCCATGTTCCGTGTCAACGACGCGGTCGATGCCAGTTTCATGACCCGCGCCAAGATGGGCCAGTCCTCGGACGTTTACGCGGTTGCCATCATGGCCGACGGCCGTGCGCTGTTCAGCAAGAAAGAAGTCAAGGTCACGCTGGGCGGCTGCGGCGGTTGAGCAAGCACCAACCCATCGCACACCCATCCCACATCCCAGAGGAGTTTCATCATGGCAGATCCGATGCGCATTCGCGCCCAAGCCGCTGGTGGCAAGGCCACCGTCCGTGTTCTCATGAGCCACGAAATGGAGTCCGGCCAGCGCCGCGATTCGGCCGGCAAACTGGTGCCAGCCTGGTTCATACAAGAGGTCAACGTTTCGCTCAATGGCAAGCCGGTGCTCAGCGCCGAGTGGGGCCCGGCGGTCTCCAAGAACCCCTTCTTGCAGTTCAACATCAAAGGTGCCAAGGCTGGCGACAAGGTCAGCATCACCTGGAAAGACAACAAGGGCGACACCCGCACCGACGAAGCCACTGTGTCCTGAGTTCCCAGTTCAGCCGCCAAGCAGAGGGCGGCCGTGACTCGATACCCATAATCAAGAGAGGAGACACCGTGAGGATTCAATTCATCGGAGTGATGGCGCTCGCCGCGCTGGGCTGCGGCTCGGCGCTGGCCCAGAAAACCGCCAGCCAGGGCATCGACGAGTACCGGGCCATGCTGCAAGACGGCAACCCGGCCGATTTGTTCGAGGCCAAGGGCGAGGACCTGTGGAAGCAAAAACGCGGGCCCAAGGCAGCCTCGCTGGAAAAGTGCGACCTGGGCAAGGGCCCGGGCGTGGTCAAGGGCGCCTTTGTGGAACTGCCGCGTTTCTTTGCCGATACCCAGCGGGTGCAGGATCTGGAGTCGCGCATCGTCACTTGCATGGCCAGTCTGCAGGGCTTCAACGAGGCTGAGATCAACAAGACGCCCTTTGGCCGCGGTGAAATGGCCAATGTCACCGCCTTGGCGACCTGGATATCTGCAGAATCCAAGGGCTTGCGCTTTAACCTGCCGCAAGCTCATGTCACAGAAAAAACCTTTTATGAGGTGGGCAAGCGCCTATTCTTCCAGCGCGCAGGCACGCACGACTTTTCCTGCGCGTCCTGCCACGGCGAGGAAGGCAAGCGCATCCGTCTGCAGGACCTGCCGGTGCTGACCAAGAACCCGGGCGACGGCGTCGGCTTCGCGGCCTGGCCCGCCTACCGGGTCTCCAATGGGCAGATGTGGAGCATGCAACTGCGCCTGAATGACTGCTACCGTCAACAGCGCTTCCCCTATCCGGGCTTCGGCAGCGATGCCACCATTGCGCTGTCGACCTATCTGGGTGTCAATGCCAAAGGTGCGGTCTCAGCTGTGCCGACCATCAAACGCTAAAGGAGCCAGGAATGAATAAAAAAATCAAGGGCCTGATGGCGGTGGCCGCTGGCGTCGTCTTGGCCGGTTGCGCGAGCCTGCCGTCGTCGGCCGAACTTGACGCGCTGACCGATCGCATCGTCAAGGCGTCCTTCCGTGACCAAGGCATGGCCAAGGTCGATCGGGTCTTGGCCACCGACGAAACCAATCGTTTGTGCAGCCAGGCCGACGCCAGTGGCAAGCCACTGGACGAGGCGACCGCCAAGCGCATTGAAGAGGCGAACCTTAAGGCCGTTAAATGGCCTTCAGATGGCAAATTTCTGGGCGATTGGAAGCAGGGCGAGGCAATTGCGCAAAGCGGACGCGGCATGACCTGGTCCGACGATGCCAAGGTGGCCAATGGCGGCAATTGCTACAACTGCCACCAGATCAGCAAGGAAGAAATCTCCTTTGGCACCCTCGGCCCCAGCCTGTACAACTACGGCAAGATTCGCGGCGTCAAAGATCCCAGCGATCCCGCGTCGCGGGCCATGGTTGAGTACACCTGGGGCAAGATCTGGAACGCCAAGGCCTACAACGCCTGCTCGAACATGCCGCGCGCTGGGCACGCAGGCGTGCTCAATGAGACGCAGGTTCGCCATATCGTGGCTTTGCTGCTCGATCCCGCTTCGCCGGTCAACAAGTGAGCGGATTCCGAACCCGGCCTGGCCGGGTTTTTTGAGCATTCACATATCAGTCGAGGTTTATATATGGACCTGAGCAAGCGCGAATTTTTGCAAGTCATGACCGCCGCCGGCGTTGCCGGCATGGCCTTGGGCCGGCATGCCCAGGCCGACGCAAGCACCGCAGCCAATCAGCTCTATGAGGTGCCGCGTTTCGGTCAGGTGTCTTTGCTGCACATGACCGACTGCCACGCGCAACTGCTGCCGCTGCACTTTCGGGAACCCAGCATCAATTTGGGCATAGGCAGCATGCGCGGGCAATTGCCGCACCTCGTCGGTGAGCAATTGCTCAAAGCGGCGGGCGTTCCAGCCGGTTCTGCGCAGGCCCATGCGCTGACCTACCTGGACTTCGAACAGGCGGCGCGGCGCTATGGCAAGGTCGGCGGCTTTGCGCACCTGGCCAGCTTGGTCAAGCGGCTCAAAGCCAGCCGCCCGGGTGCCTTGCTGCTCGACGGTGGCGATACCTGGCAGGGCTCGGCCACGGCCTTGTGGACCCATGGCCAGGACATGGTTGACGCCTGCAAGCTGCTCGGCGTTGACGTGATGACCGGCCACTGGGAATTCACCTTGGGCATGCAGCGGGTCAAGGACATCGTCGAGAAAGACTTTGCAGGCCAGGTCGATTTTGTGGCGCAGAACGTCAAGACCGCCGACTTCGGTGATCCGGTGTTCAAGCCCTATGTGATGCGTGAGATCAACGGCGTGCCGTGCGCCATCATCGGCCAGGCCTTCCCCTACACGCCCATTGCCAACCCGCGATACATGGTGGCCGATTGGGAGTTCGGCATCCAAGACCAGAATATGCAAGCCATGGTCGATGAGGCCCGGGGCAAGGGCGCGCAGGTGGTGGTGGTGCTCAGCCACAACGGCATGGACGTAGACCTGAAGATGGCCAGCCGGGTCCGGGGCATTGATGCGATCTTGGGCGGGCATACCCATGACGGCGTGCCGGTAGCCACCCTGGTGGCCAACCCGGGCGGCAAGACCATCGTCACCAATGCCGGCTCCAATGGCAAATTTCTGGCCGTGCTCGACCTCGAGGTCAAAGACAAGAAGGTCAGCGACTTTCGCTACAAATTGCTGCCGGTATTTGCCAATATGCTACCGGCCGACCCGCAGATGGATGCACTGGTACGCAAGATCAGGGCGCCGTATGAGTCCCGCTTGAGCCAAAGCCTGGGTGTGACCGAGGGATTGCTCTACCGCCGGGGCAATTTCAATGGCACCGGCGATCAATTGCTGCTCGATGCGCTGATGGAAGTCCAAGGTGCACAGATTGCGTTTTCACCGGGCTTTCGCTGGGGAACTTCGCTACTGACTGGTCAGGCCGTCACCCGCGAATGGCTGATGGACATGACCGCCACCACCTATTCTTTCGCCACCGTGACCGAGATGAGCGGCGAGATGCTCAAGACGGTGCTGGAGGACGTTTGCGATAACCTGTTCAATCCCGACCCCTACTATCAGCAAGGCGGTGACATGGTGCGGGTCGGCGGCCTGAGCTATGCCTGCGACCCCACCGCCAGCACGGGCCGGCGCATCAGCGATATGCGATTGGGCGGCCAGCCCATCGATGCGTCGAGGCGCTATAAGGTTGCAGGGTGGGCGCCGGTGGCCGAAGAGGCCCGCAGTGCTGGCAACCCGCAGGTCTGGGATGTGGTCGAGCAGTGGCTCAAGGCCCAGGGTGGGCGCATCAAGCCGCGCCAGCTCAATAGCCCCCGCATCATCGGGGCTCTGCCCAATCCCGGCTATGCCGCCTGAGCCCATCATGCGAGTCCCGACCAAGCTCCAGCGACGTCGGCTTCTGGGCGGCGCTGCCGCCTTGGCCAGTGCAGCACTGGTGCCTGAAGTCGGTTTGCTGGCGCAGCAGACCAGCGACTTCATCATGGGCCCGCCGGTTCCTGATATTGCCCCCACCCGTCTGTCCGAGCGGGTGTGGATGATTTTCTCGCCCGATGGTTTTCCGACGCAGCAAAACCAGGGCATGATGTCCAACATCGCCTTCGTCACCACTTCCCAGGGCGTGGTGATTCTGGACTCGGGAAGCTCGCTACAGATCGGGCAGATGGCCATCCGCATGATCCGCAAGGTCACCGACAAGCCAGTGGTGGCCGTCTTCAACAGCCACTACCACGGTGACCATTGGCTGGGCAACCACGCATTTGCAAAGGCCTTCGGCTCGCAGCTGCCCATACACGCGCTGCCAGGCACCCTAGAAGCCATACGCGGCTCGACCGGCAGCAGCTGGCGCGCCCTGCTTGAGCGCTGGACCAACCAGTCCACCCTGGGCACCGAGGTGGTGGCCCCCAATACGCCGGTGGCCCATGGTCAGATTCTGCGCTGGGGCGACACGCAATTTCGGATGCACCACTACGGCACCGCCCACACCGCTTTTGACTTGTGTGTCGAGGTGGTCGAAGACAAGGTCACGGTGGTGGGCGACATCGCCATGGGCAATCGTATCGCCAATATGGACGAAGGCTCCTACCCAGGCACCTTCAAGTACTACGCTGCGCTCGCGCAGGCCGCTGGGTCGCAGCTGTGGGTGCCCGGGCATGGTCATGCGGCCCGGGATCTGCTTAATACCTACGGTCAGTTCATGGCCGGTATTTGGGAGCCTTGCCTGCAGGCGGTCAAGGATGGCAAGAGCGAGGCCGAGGCCAGGGCCCTGGTACTCGCTGATAGCCGGGTGGCTCAGCGCGCAGCCGGAATGCAGGGCTTCGAGTCCAATATCGGCAAGTACATCAGCCTGGCCTATCTGGAAGCAGAAAAAGAAGCTTTTTGAAGCCGGTGGGCCGTGCTCCCGACCGGCTTGGTGTTGTCGCACAATCGGGGTTTTGCATTCCTTTGCTATTCAACCATGGCCATTTCCGATTTAGCCGAATCCGACAGGCTCGTACTAGCCCAGTCTGATGAAGTCTTTGAGAAGGCTGCAGAAGTCTTTCGGGTGATGGCCGCGCCTATGCGCCTGCGCATCATCAGCAGCTTGTGCCACGGCGAGAAAAACGTTTCCGAGCTGCTCGCTGAGATCGACACCACACAGCCCAATATGTCGCAGCATCTGAACACGCTCTATCAGGCCGGCGTGGTCGAAAAGCGTCGCGATGGGGTGCAGATCTATTACCGCATCGTCAACAAGCAGGTGGTTCAGTTGTGCCGCGCCGTGTGTACCCAGATTGCGCTGGAGGATTAGGGTGAGCCAGGGCCACCCGAGCCGGCGCCAGTGCCTGGTAGGGGCGGGCGCTGCCCTGGTGGCGCCTTGGTACGAGACGGCCCTGGCCAATCCGGGCGCTGCGCTCCCACTTGCGCAAGACCTCGCCGCAGAAAGCAAACTGGCGGCACAGCGGGCTCAGCCACTGATCGTGCTGGTCAGCCTGCCAGGCTGCGCGTATTGCGAGCGCGTTCGCCGCAGCAACCTGCTGCCTCGTCTGGCCGAGGGGCAGGCCGTGGTGCAGGTTGATCTAAGAAGCAACCGAGCCGTGCGCGACTGGCAGGGTCAACCCAGCAGCCATGATGAGCTCGCCCGCTTGTGGAAGGTGAAGCTGGCACCGACCCTGCTGTTTTTCGGGCCCGGTGGGCTGGAGTTGGCCGATCGGATGGAAGGGGTGTATCAGCCCGACTTCTACGATGCGTATCTGGATGAACGTTTGAGCCGCGCGCGCCAGCGCCTTTGAATCGGCCAATTGTTTGCAGGATGTCCGGTCGCCACCGGACGTGAAAAAGCCCGCACGAGGCGGGCTTTGATTTGACGCAAAGAAAAATTACTTCTTCTTGCAGTCAGCGTGCTTTTCGTTCTTTTTGTCTTTGCAGTCCACAGCGGCCAGGGAGGGCACGGTCACGAATGCAAAGGCGGCGATGATGGCGGAGATCACAACTTTCATGAGTCAACCTTTTAAAGTCAATTTGTGGGAAACGCAGATCGAAGGAATCAACGTCTGCGGAGCAGAGATTAATCCAGACTCAGCGATATGGATCTGAGGTTTGCCCTGATTTGTTGTAAGAATGCAAAATCTGTAGCGATTTATGCGGGTTATTACTTATTAGAAATCCGGCTCTCAGGATAGCAAGGCTTGCAGGCCACCTTCGGGCTCAAAGCGGCCATTGCGAAATGTCATCCGGGTTGGACCTTCCCAGGCGGGCTCGCGCACCGGATGGCCCGGGTCGCCCGGGTAGCAAAGCACCCGTTGGCCGTCGATGTCATGCGGCTCGGGCAAGACCTGCATCGGGGCGCGACTGCGCGCCGCCTGCGTGACCTGTGCCGCTGTTGGATACCGTCCAACTTGCATCAGGGTGAGCAACTGCACCGGCGCCAGCGTCAACTCGCCCTCCCAGTAGCGTTGCATGGCCTCGTTGGGCCGCAGCCAAAGGGCTTCGGTGATTTCATGTTCGTCGTGGCGCGCTTGCTGGTCGGCTGGCGCAATGGCCACGAAAAACCGTGCGTCAAAGCGCCTGTCCATCATGCTCGGGCGGCGCGGTGTGATCCAGCGCGACCAGGGCTGCAGCTGCAGGGTGGGTAGCGGTCGCAGATCGGCGTCTGCCATGGCCTGCAGGAAGGACATGCCGCTCGAAAGGCGCTCGCGCACCTTGGCGCGGGCCTGGTCCGAATTCTGAACGCTCCAATCGGGGCCGTGCAGCAAGAGGTCGCACTCCTCGAAGGTTTCTCTCAGGGCGGCCACATGCAAGCCGCAGGCGGTGGGTTCGTCGAGCCCGTCCTCGGCCAGGGCCTGCTGCAGTGCCGAAGGGGGCTGGTCGAGGTCGGCATGGGCAACCTGACTGTCGAGTTTGTCGAGCTTGCCGCCGGGAAAGACGAAGGCGCCGCCGAGCACATTGGATTTGCTGTGCCGCTTGAGCAGCAGCACCTGCATGCCCTCGGGCTTGTCGCGCAGCAGCACCACGGTCGCAGCGGGCACCGGCGGCGTCAGCACTTCTTTATGATTGATTTCCAGGGCCATGGCTGATTGTGTCCTGGGCCGCGCAGGGTGGTAATTTCACCCCTGTGCGTGCGGGTCACCTTTGCTACAGTGGCCTACGTGGAGAACAAACCGATGCAAACCGCTGCGCGTTTCTTGTCGCTACTGGCTCTGTTGTGGGCCGCTGCTACCCCTATGGCCTGGGCGCAGCCCTTCAAACTGCAGTGCGAGGTGGAGGGAAAGTATGCTGATGCCGAGGGCAAGGCCACCGCGGCGCGGGTCGGCGTCGAGTTACAGGTTATTGGCCGACACCTGTATTTCACCGTGATCGGCCCCAAACCCTTCGAGATGCGGGTCAGTACCTTGGTGACCGAGGAGTATGAAGGCACCAATCTGACATCGGAGGCGGAGTTGGGCGCCCGTCGCAAACACCGCGCAAGTGCTCAGGAGACCAGTTTGCTGATCAAGCGAGGCTCGATGGAGTTGATTGCTTACAACGACGTTCCTGCGCAGGGCAAACTACAGCGCTTCAAGTACGCGGGAAAGTGCCGCCAGAGCGGGTCTTAGGCGATGTCTATCGTGTGTATGCCCCACTGGCCTTTGCGGCGATCGTCGAAGTAGCGTTCCAGCGTCTCGCGCACCGTCCGAAAGGCAATCTCGTCCCAGGGGATGGTGTCTTCCGTAAATAGCCTCGCTTCCATGGTCTCATGGCCGGGCTGAAAGCGGTCACTGAGCAGTCGGGCCCGGTAAAACAGGTGGACTTGGCCAACCCGCACCACATTCATCACGGTGAACAGTTCCTGCATCTCGATGCTGGCACCGGCTTCCTCGTCGGTTTCGCGCGCTGCCCCTTGGGCGGTGGTCTCGCCGAGCTCCATAAAGCCTGCGGGCAAGGTCCATTTGCCGCGCCGCGGCTCGATATTGCGTTTGCAAAGCAACACCTGCTCGCCGGTCTGGCCCCACCAGGGCACGGTGCCCACGACATTGAGCGGGTTCTGATAGTGGACGGTCTGGCAGGCGGTGCAGATGGCCCGCTCCCGTGTATCCCCGTCGTCGGGTAGCCGGTAGACCAGGTTGGCGCCGCATTCGCGGCAGTGCTTGAGGGCAGGGCGTTGCATGGTGTGGGGCTCAGGGCTTTGGTTTCAGACCACCTTGACGCTCAGGCTGCCCAGGCCGGTGATCCCGCCCTCCATCACATCGCCAGCCCCGACGGCGGCCACGCCTTCGGGCGTGCCGGTGAAGATCAGATCGCCCGCTTGCAGCTCCCAGGCTGCCGACAAATGCTCGATGGTCTCGGCCACATTCCAGATCAGCTTGTCGATCGTGCTGCGCTGCCGGTCCTGGCCGCTTACCTTGACATAGATTTCGGCCGTTTCGATGGGGCCGGCCTGGGCCAGCGGGGTGATCGGACCCATGGGCGCAGACTGGTCAAAGGCCTTGCCTATGCACCAGGGGCGGCCTTGCTTCTTCATTTCGTTTTGCAGATCTCGGCGGGTCATGTCCAGGCCGACCGCGTAGCCATAGATATGTTGGTGGGCATCGGCGGCGCGAATGTTCTTGCCGCCCTTGCCAATCGCCACCACCAGTTCAATCTCATGGTGAAAGTTCTGGGTCTGGCTGGGGTAGGCGATCTGCCCGGTGCTGCCCTGGGGCACCACCACCAGCGCATCGGCCGGCTTGAGAAAGAAAAACGGCGGCTCGCGTCCGGTAAAGCCCATCTCCTTGGCATGCTCGACATAGTTGCGGCCTACGCAGTAAATCCTGTGCACTGGGAACAACTGTGATGAGCCGACCACAGGGGCGGCGACCAGATCGGGCGGAGTATGGGTGTAATTCATGCGAGGTCAAAGGCCTTGTCGGGGGGCGGTAATGGCGCAGATGCTGGATTTAAACAGCTTTTGGGCAGCCGTGTCGATCGGGCCGGGCCAGCGTACTTTGTGACGTCAGGTCCGGGGTGGCGGTGACTGCGCCTTAAACTTGTGCCTATGGCCAAGAGTTTTGATTTTGCCAAGGCACCCGCCCACCTGATACGACGTACCCACCAAATCGCGGTGGCCTTGTTCATGGAAGAGGCGGCCAGCTTTGGCGTCACCCCGGTGCAGTTCGCGATTCTCAATGCTTTGATCGACGAACCGGGGCAGGATCAGGTCACGCTGGCGGCCCGGGTGGCTTTTGATGCGGCCACTTCCGGTTCGGTCATCGGGCGCCTGGAGAGCAAGGCTTGGGTGCGACGCGAGCCCGATGCGCAGGACCGCCGTCGCAAGCGGCTTTGGATCACGCCCGAGGGCCGTGCGGTGGCCATCAAAATGAGGCGGGCGGCCAGTAACACCCAGCACCGCCTGCTTGCGCCGCTCGACGAGCCAGAACGCGCTCAAATGTCGGCCTTGCTGGCCAAGCTGGTCGCCGGCCATCAGGATTCTGCGCTCCCCTAAAAACACGAGGCTCTGACGCAGCCAAGGTCCCTGGCTGGCGCCTTGTCCGAGCCCTGGGCTTGGTCTGAGACAATCGGGTGATGAGTTCAGACCTTTTCTTGCCCAGCGCTGGGGCCGCCCAGACCCCGCCCCGTGTCGGCTTTGTCAGCCTGGGCTGCCCCAAGGCGCTGACCGATTCCGAGCTCATCCTGACCCGGCTCAGCGCCGAGGGCTATCAAACCTCCAAGACCTTTGACGGCGCCGATCTGGTCATCGTCAATACCTGCGGCTTCATCGACGAGGCTGTCAAGGAGAGCCTCGACACCATTGCCCAGGCTTTGGCGGATAACGGTCGGGTCATTGTTACCGGCTGCCTCGGTGCGAAGACCGCCGACGGCGGCGATAACCTGGTGCAAAGCCTGCACCCGAGTGTGCTGGCGGTCACCGGGCCGCATGCGACCGACGAGGTGATGGACGCGGTCCACCGCAACCTGCCCAAGCCCCACGACCCCTTTGTGGACCTGGTGCCCCAGCCCATGGGTGTGGCGGGCATCAAGCTCACGCCCAGGCACTATGCCTACCTGAAAATCAGCGAGGGCTGCAATCACCGCTGCACTTTCTGCATCATCCCCTCGATGCGCGGCGATCTGGTCTCGCGCCCGATTGGCGATGTGCTCAAGGAGGCGCAGGCGCTGTTTGAAGGCGGCGTTAAGGAACTGTTGGTGATCAGCCAGGACACCTCGGCCTATGGCGTGGACCTGCAATACCGCACCGGTTTCTGGGACGGCAGGCCGCTCAAGACCCGCACGCTCGAGTTGGTCCGCGCGCTGGGCGAGTTGGCCGCACCGCACGGTGCCTGGGTGCGTTTGCACTATGTGTATCCCTATCCCAGCGTTGATGAGATCATTCCTTTGATGGCCGATGGCCTGGTGCTTCCTTATCTGGACGTGCCGCTGCAGCACAGCCACCCGGATGTGCTCAGGCGCATGAAGCGGCCTGCCAGCGGCGAAAAGAATTTGGAGCGTCTGGCAAAGTGGCGCGAGCGCTGCCCACAGCTGGTGGTACGCAGTACTTTTATTGTGGGCTTCCCGGGTGAGACCGAGGCTGAGTTCGAGCACCTGCTCGATTTCATGCGGCAGGCGCAGATTGACCGGGCCGGCTGCTTTGCCTACAGCCCGGTGCAGGGCGCAGCTGCCAATGCCTTGCCCGACCCGGTGCCCGAGGCGCTGCGCGAGGAGCGGCGCGCGCGCTTCATGGCTGTGGCCGAGGAGGTCTCCACCGCCAAGCTGCAAGCGCGCGTCGGGCTGACCATGCAGGTGCTGGTGGATTCGGCGCCTGCGCTCGGCCGCAAGGGCGGTATCGGCCGCAGCTATGCCGATGCGCCCGAGATCGACGGGCTGGTGCGCCTTTTGCCGCCCCAAAAAATCAGCAAGACGCTCAAGGTGGGGCAGTTCACCTCGGCGCGCATCGTCGGCACCGAGGGCCATGATCTGGTGGCGCTGCCGATTTAAAGAGAATTTGAAGGGGGGCAACGGACCGAACGGGCTTCATGGAGTCCGGACCAAGAAAAAAGCCGCTGAGTTTCCAGCGGCTTTTTAGTTTGCTTGCTCTTCCTGCTTTTTTCTTCGCAAGAATCAAGTTATGAGATGGTGCCCAGGAGAGGACTCGAACCTCCACGCCTCTCAGCGCTAGTACCTGAAACTAGTGCGTCTACCAATTCCGCCACCTGGGCAACGGCCGGCAGTGTACCATTTACGTCAGCGGGTTTGCGCCTAGCGCTGAAATTTATCGGACACCCCGCTGTCCCAGTTCTGCTGGTCCTGCCAGTTCATGAGAGAAAACCCATCAAGACAAACCATTCCCCCACCGCTGCCGCATCGGCCCTGCTGACCGAATTCGAAGGCACGGTCTCCGGTCACCGTGACGGCCACGGCTTCGTGCAGCGCGACGATGCGCAGCCCGACATTTACCTGCCGCCCAATGAAATGCGCGCGGTCTTGCACAAGGACCGGGTCAAGGCCCGCGTGGTGCGCCTCGATCGCAAGGGCCGGCCCGAAGGGCGCGTGACCGAGATCCTCGAGCGCTCGCCCAATCCCATCATTGGGCGCCTGCTGCAGGAAGGCGGCGTCTGGCTGGTCGCGCCTGAAGACAAGCGCTACGGTCAGGACGTGCTGATCCCCAAGCATGCCATTGGCACGGCGCGCGCCGGCCAGGTGGTGGTGGTCGAGTTGACCGAGCCGCCGGCGCTGTTTGGACAGCCGGTCGGCCGAGTCAAGGAAGTGCTGGGCGAAATCGACGACCCCGGCATGGAGATCGAGATTGCGGTGCGCAAGTACGGCGTGCCCCATGAGTTCAGCGATGAGGCCCTGGCCCTGGCGCGGACCCTGCCCGACGGCGTGCGGCCGGGCGACAAGGCCGATCGGGTCGACCTGACCGATATCGCCTTGCTCACCATCGACGGCGAGGACGCCCGCGATTTTGACGACGCGGTCTATTGCGAGCCGGCCCGAGTGGGCCGGGGCAAGGGCTGGCGCTTGCTGGTGGCCATCGCCGATGTCAGCCACTATGTGGAAACCGGCAGCGCCATTGATGTCGATGCGTATGACCGCGCCACCAGCGTGTATTTTCCGCGGCGAGTCATTCCCATGCTGCCGGAAAAGCTCTCCAACGGCCTGTGCTCGCTCAACCCGGATGTGGACCGCCTGTGCATGGTTTGCGACATGCTGGTCACCGCCAAGGGCGAGGTGCATGCTTATCAGTTCTACCCGGCGGTGATGCACAGCCATGCCCGCATGACCTACACCGAGGTGGCCGCCATCCTGGCCAATACCCGCGGACCGCAGGCCCTGCAGCGCAAGGACTTGCTCGGCCGTCTGCTCAGTTTGCACGAGGTCTATGGCGCCCTGCTCAAGGCCCGACGTGAGCGCGGGGCGGTGGACTTTGAAACCACCGAGACGCAGATCGTCTGCGACGAGGCTGGCCGCATCGACAAGATCGTGCCACGCACCCGCAACGAGGCTCACCGTTTGATCGAAGAGGCGATGCTGGCGGCCAATGTCTGCTCCGCCGACTTCATTGCACAGAGCAAGCAGCACGGTCTGTTTCGGGTGCACGAGGGACCGACCCCGGAGAAAAAGGAAATCCTGCGCAACTACCTGAAGGCGATCGGGGCAGGGCTGAGCATCGGCGACAACCCGCTGCCCGGCGACTTTCAGCGCATTGCCGAGGCCACCAAGGACAGGCCCGACGCTCAGCAGATCCACACCATGCTGCTGCGCTCCATGCAGCAGGCCATCTACACGCCGATCAACAGCGGTCACTTTGGCCTGGCCTACGAGGCCTACACGCACTTCACCAGCCCGATACGTCGATATCCTGACCTGCTGGTGCACCGGGTGATCAAGGCGATATTGAGCCAGACCCGCTACCAGCTGCCCACCCTGCCGGTGCCCGGTGAGGCCCACGCCAAGCTCAGCAAGCGCCTGGCCGGACGGGTCAGCGCGCCCGAACAAAGGCCCGAAAAACCCCGCAAGACCAGTGCCGAGCAACAGGCTTGGGAAGCCGCCGGGCTGCACTGCAGTGCCAATGAGCGACGGGCCGACGAGGCCAGCCGCGATGTCGAGGCCTGGCTCAAGTGCAAGTACATGCGCGAGCACCTGGGCGAAGAATTCGGCGGCCTGGTCACGGCGGCCACCGGTTTCGGTATCTTCGTCACGCTCGACGCGATGTATGTGGAGGGCTTGGTTCACATCACTGAGCTCGGTGGCGAGTATTTCCGCTTTGACGAGGCTCGCCAGGAGCTGCGTGGTGAGCGCACCGGTATCCGCTACGCCATCGGCTCGCGGGTGCGCGTCCAGGTTAGTCGGGTGGACCTAGACGGCCGCCGCATTGACTTTCGCTTGGTCCACGAGGGGCAGGAACTGCCCCTGCGCGGGGGCAAGGATCGGCCCCCGGAGGACGGGCAGGAGCGCAAGGCTGCCCGCAAGGCGCGCCGCGACGGCTTGCCCTCGCCGGCCGCCGGCCGCTCGCGCGCCGCTTTGCTCTCGCCGCCGGGCACGCCGTTGCAGTCGCTCAAGGCGGCTGTCAAGAAGGCCGCCGCCAAGGTCGGCCGCAAGCAGGGCAAGAAGCCACGCCGCTGAGTCCTGCCATGCAAATTGCTGCCTTCGTTCTTGAGGTGCTTTTTCAGTGGCTGGTGGGCGCTGCCTTGCTGCGCGCTTGGATGAATGGTCTTCGGGTCAATATGCGGGCGCAACCCGGCGTGTTCGTGATGGCCCTGACCGACTGGATCGTCAAGCCCTTGCGGCGCTGGCTGCCGCAGTCTGTGGCCAAGGCCCGGGTGGACTGGGGCAGTGTGCTGGCCGCCTTGGTCCTTTCCTTCGTCTTCGCGCTGCTCAGCCGCATGCTACTGGGGGCAGTGATGACTGCCTTGCCCGGCGCACGGTTGTGGGCCGCAGTGCCGGGGCTGGGGCTGGTGTTCTTGCTGCGTACCGCGTTGCAGATGTGCAGTGTCTTGGTCATCGGCGCGGTGCTGGTGTCCTGGCTACAGCGGGGCACGGCGCTCGATGCCATGCTCTCACGCCTGGTCAACCCGCTGCTGGCGCCGCTGCGGCGCTGGGTGCCGCCCATTGGCGGCCTGGACCTGACGCCCATGCTGATGCTGCTCCTGCTGCAGATCGGCGTCATGCTGCTGCATTAGGGTGCGCTCAGGGCGGGCTCGGAGCCCGCTTGAGCGAGCCTTGTACTGCGGCCCGCGTGTTGTGGCCCTTGTACTGTCGCCTTAGCGGCCCTGGCGCTGCGCGCCGATCAGATCGCTGGCGCACAGGGCTTGACCGGGCCTGCACCGGGCCCATTCGTCGGCCCGTGTTCCATGATGGTAGGTGGCCCAGCGCGCTGCGTCCCAAGCGCCCAGTCCACGGGCCAGTGCGGCGCCCACCATGCCGGCCAGCACATCGCCGGTGCCGGCGGTGGCCAGCAGTGCGTTGCCGGTTGGGTTGATCTGCGCAGAACGTCCAGGGGCAGCGACGATGCTGCCCGAGCCCTTGAGCACCACCGTGCAGGCCATTTCATCGGCCAGGCTTTGCGCGGCCCGCAGTCGGTCGGCCTGTACCTCGGCGGTCGAGCAGCCCAGCAGGCGTGCGGCTTCCAGCGGGTGCGGTGTCAGCACGGTGTCTGCATGGCGGCGTCGGCGCAGCTGGCGGCGCAGCGGCGCCTCGGTGGCCAGCGCATTGAGTGCGTCGGCATCGAGCACCAGCGGGCCGCTGCTGGCCAGCACCTGGGGCAAGGCTGCAGCGGCTGCACCGCCAGCGCCGCAGCCGCAAACCATGACCAGATCTGGCGCCAGCGGGGTCAGGGGTGGCCAGGGCCTGAACATCAGCTCGGGCTGCTGCACATCGCAATGCAGCAGCGCCTGCCCCAGCAGGCTCACGTACACCCGGCCCGCCCCACAGTGCAAGGCGGCGCGGGCGGCCAGCAGGGCTGCGCCAACCATGCTTGCGCCTTCGCCATGAACGCCACCGACCACCATCACATCACCGTAGCTGCCCTTGTGGCTGGCGTGCGCCGCGTCGGCCTTGGCTATGCGCGGCAGTGTGTCGCTCCCGATCAGCCAGGCGCTTGCGGACACGCTGCTCAGATCGGCGCCGAGCGGGTCGAACCACAGCTGGCCGCCCTGATCGCGCCCGTGGGCGGTCAGCAGACCGGGCTTGAGGCTGAGCAGGCTCAGGGTGTGGCGTTGATCTTGCGGGCGCCAGGCCATGCCGCCCTGGCCGGTGTCGCCGTTCAGGCCTGAGGGCAGGTCCACCGCCAGTACCGGCTTGCCATTGCTGTGCATGCGATCGAGCCACTGTCGCATCAGTGCGCTGCCGGCTCGCTCATCGGACAGGTCGCCGCCCAGACCGAGGAGGGCGTCGATGGCCAGGTCAAATTGTTCGGGCGCTTGTTCCTGGATGTGCAAGCCTGCGTGCAGCGCGCGTTGCCTTGCCACTTGGGCGTCGGCCGGCGCCTTGTCCGTGGCCAGCCAATTCAAGCTGACATGCCAGCCCCAGCGCTGCAACTGCAGGGCCGCCTCAAAGCCGTCGCCACCGTTGTTGCCGGGGCCGCAGGCGATCCAGGCATGCCGGCCGTGCGGCGCCAGTGCCTGCGCCAGCCTGGCCACCGACAGGCCGGCGCGTTGCATCAGGGTCTGCGGCGCCAGGCCGGCCTGGCTCAGGCTTTCGAGCTGGCGGCTGGCGGCAATGCCGTGCAGGGGCCAGCTGATGTTGGCACCGATGCGTTGCATGGCGGCCTGGCCCGGCGCCTTAGCGCGACCGGCTGGACGGCCTGCCTGCCGAGGCCAGCGCTGCTTCAATTTGCAGGGCCAGTTGCAGCAGCACATCGTCGTGCATGGCGCCGTGCCAGAGCATCAGCCCGACCGGCAGCGCGCCCGCTTCATGGCAGGGCAGGGAGATCGCGCAGCCGTCGAGCATATTGACCACCGATGTGTTGCGCAGCAGCAGCGCATTGGTTTTGAAGAAATGTGCATCGTCGCTCTCGAGCGCGGCCATCGGCGGGGCCAGCATCGGCACGGTCGGTGAGAGTACGGCGTCGAAAGGCGTCAGTTTTTGCTGCATGCGCTCTATCCAGGCGCTGCGCGCCGCGACCAGGTCCAGGTAGTCGGCAGCGCTCATCTGGGCGCCGCGCAAGATGCGCTGAGCCACCCTTGCGTCGTAGCGCTGCCCCTGCTCGGCCAAAAGCTTGCGGTGCCAAGCATGGCTCTCGGCGGCCGAAAAGCCGCCGCCGGCGTTCATCGGTCCCAACTCGGCAATCTCGCTCAGGTCCAGTTGCTCAATGTTCGCGCCGGCCTCGCTCAGGATGCGCAAGCTCGCTTCGAAGGCGGCGGCCACCGCTGGCTCCATGTCGTCGAGCATCCAGGTACGAGCTACCGCCAGTCGCGCGCCGCGCAAGCTGTGGCCGGTGTTCGCGACTTTCCGGGCGGCCAGTACCTCATGGACGACGATGGCATCGCCCACCGAGCGGGTGATGGCCCCGACGGTATCGAGCGTGGTCGACAGCGGTATGGCCCCGGCGGTGGGCACCAGACGGGCGGTGCTCTTGAAGCCAACCAGCCCGCACAGCGCAGCCGGGATGCGCAGCGAGCCGCCGGTGTCCGAGCCCAGGCCGGCCACAGCCGCGCCCAGGGCGACGGATACGGCCGCGCCCGATGAGGAGCCGCCAGGGATGCGCTCGACCTGCGGGTCGCACGGGTTGACCGGTGTTCCGTAATGCGGGTTGATGCCCACGCCCGAAAAGGCGAATTCGGTCATGTTGGTGCGTCCGGCGATCAGGCCGCCGGCGGCCCGAAGGCGGGCTACTGCCGGACAGTCGGCCACGGCCGGCGCCGCGCCGCCGAGGACCACAGAGCCGGCCAGGGTGCGCTGGCCGGCCACGTCAAACAGGTCTTTGACCGACACGGGCATGCCCGCCAGGGGCAACTTGTCTAAGCCGACCTCCTGAGACGGATGGCTCAGTGCCCGCTCAAGCTCGGCTTGGGGCGAGAGCAGATAGGTATGCCGAGCTGCCTGCTGAGTGCTCGCTTGCAGCGCCTGTTCGATCAGCTGCGACCGCTGGCTATGGCCGCTGGCCAGCGTTTGACGCAACTGCTGCAAATCTTGGATGGGGCCGGGCATGGTGGCTGCACTCCTGGGTACAGGTCTGACCCTAGGGGCCGACCTTGAGGTGGTATACTCGCAAGGTTTTGTCGCTCTCGAATCCGTCTTTTTTAGGCGCTTTGAAAGCGGACAGGACCAATCGCGAATCAGCCACTGATGAGGTGTCTTCAGGAGTTCCTGGAGGCGGGCGCTGATTTTAGACCCAACCTTAGGAGTAATTATGTCGACAAGCATGCGTGAAATGCTGGAAGCCGGCGTCCATTTCGGACACCAGACCCGCTTCTGGAACCCCAAGATGGCCCCCTTCATTTTTGGCCATCGCAACCGCATTCACATCATCAACCTGGAAAAATCGCTGCCCCTGTTTCAGGACGCATGCAAGTTTGCCCGTCAGTTGGCCGCCAACCGCGGCACGATCTTGATGGTGGGTACCAAGCGCCAGGCCCGTGAAATTCTCGCCACCGAAGCCCGCCGCGCCGGCGTGCCTTTCGTGGACCAGCGTTGGCTCGGCGGCATGCTGACCAACTTCAAAACCGTCAAGTCTTCGATCAAGCGCCTGAAGGAAATGAAGGCTCAGCAGGAAGCTGGCCTTGATGCGATCAGCAAGAAGGAGCAACTGACCTTCACACGCGAGATCGAGAAGCTCGAGAAGGACATTGGCGGCATTCAGGACATGGTGAGTCTGCCCGATGCGATCTTCGTGATCGACGTCGGCTTTCACAAAATCGCAGTGGCCGAAGCCAAGAAGCTGGGCATACCGTTGATCGGCGTGGTCGACTCCAACCATTCGCCCGAAGGCATCGACTATGTGATCCCCGGCAATGACGACTCGGCCAAAGCCGTGGCGCTCTATGCCCGTGGTATCGCCGACGCAATCCTCGAAGGCCGCGCCAATGCAGTGACCGACATCGTCAAGGCCGCTGAGGGCGACGACGAGTTCGTCGAGGTTGAAAACGCAGCCTGACCAGGGCGAACGCCCGCTGCACACAGGGGCTCGCGTAGCCCCTTTTTTACAAGTTTTGGGTTTCTGCCCGGGTGGGCATGAACCTGTGGAAATGCAAAGCCTTTAGGAGATCAGAACATGGCAATCACCGCAAGCATGGTCGCTGAACTGCGCGCCAAGACCGACGCCCCCATGATGGAGTGCAAAAAAGCCCTGACCGAGGCCAATGGCGATATGCCCAAGGCCGAAGAACTGCTGCGCGTCAAGCTCGGCAGCAAGGCTGGCAAGGCCGCCTCGCGCGTCACCGCCGAAGGCGTGGTGGCGGTCCACATGGCCGACGGTGTTGGCGCTCTGGTGGAAGTCAACTGCGAGACCGATTTCGTCACCAAGAACGACAGCTTCTTGGCCCTGACCCAGGCGGTTGCCGAAGGCATTGCCAAGAGCAATCCGGCTGATGTGGCTGCGGTGGGCGCCTTGCCCTTCTCGCTCGACGGCTTCGGCCCCACCATCGAAGACGTGCGCAAGGGCCTGATCGGCAAGATCGGCGAGAACATGTCGGTCCGTCGCTTCAAGCGCTTTGCCTCTGGCAGGAAGCTGGCCGCCTACCTGCACGGCACCCGCATCGGCGTGGTGGTCGAGTTCGAAGGCGACGAGGCCGCCGCCAAAGACGTTGCCATGCATGTGGCCGCGATGAAGCCAGTCTCGCTGACCAGTGCCGACGTGCCCGCTGAGTTGATCGAGCGCGAGCGTTCGGTGGCCACGGCCAAGGCGGCCGAGTCGGGCAAGCCGGCTGAGATCGCCGCCAAGATGATCGAAGGCTCGGTGCAAAAATACCTCAAGGAGGTGTCTTTGTTCAACCAGCCCTTCGTCAAGAACGACAAGCAGACGGTCGAGCAGATGCTCAAGGAAAACGCAACCAGCGTCAAAGGCTTCACCCTTTACGTGGTGGGCGAGGGCATCGAGAAGAAGGTTGACGACTTCGCCGCCGAGGTTGCAGCCCAGGTGGCCGCTGCCAAGGGCGCTTGATCGCTAGGAGTCAGGCGCTAAACTTCGTCAAAACTCGCGGGATATCCATGCCGGCCTACAAGCGCATCTTGCTCAAACTGTCTGGTGAGGCCCTGATGGGCGACGATGCCTTTGGCATCAACCGGGCCACCATCGTACGCATGGTCGAGGAGGTGGCTGAAGTCACCCGCCTGGGCGTGCAGGTGGCGGTCGTCATCGGTGGTGGCAATATTTTCCGAGGCGTAGCGGGCGGCTCGGTCGGCATGGACCGGGCAACCGCCGACTACATGGGCATGTTGGCCACAGTGATGAATTCACTGGCGCTGGCCGATACCATGGACAAGGCGGGTCTGACGGCGCGTGTCATGTCGGCCATCGCCATTGAGCAGGTGGTCGAGCCTTATGTGCGGCCCAAGGCCCTGCAGTACCTGGAAGAAGGCAAGGTGGTCATCTTCGCAGCGGGAACCGGCAACCCTTTCTTTACGACGGATACGGCTGCCGCCCTGCGCGGCGCCGAGATTGGCGCCGAGATCGTGCTCAAGGCGACCAAGGTCGACGGCGTCTATACCGCCGACCCCAAGAAAGATCCGACGGCCACCCGCTTTGCCTCCATCACCTTCGATGAGGCGATGGGGCGCAACCTCGAGGTCATGGACGCCACTGCTTTTGCGCTGTGCCGCGACCAAAAACTGCCGGTCAAGGTGTTTTCTATCTTCAAGAGCGGTGCGCTCAAGCGCGTGGTGCTCGGTGAGGATGAGGGCACCCTGGTCCACGTCTGATCCCGTTTTTCCTCTTTACCTAAGCTGAGACCATGAGCATTCAGGACATTAAGAAGAACGCTGAGCAAAAGATGCAGCAGTCCATCGAGGCCTTCAAGAACAGTCTGACCAAGGTGCGCACGGGCCGCGCCAACCCCGGCTTGCTCGATACCGTGCAGGTCGACTATTACGGTTCGATGCTGCCGATCAGCCAGGTGGCCAATGTCACTTTGCTCGATGCGCGCACCATAGGCGTGGCACCTTGGGAAAAAGGCATGGGTGCCAAGATTGAGAAGGCCATCCGTGACTCCGACTTGGGGCTCAATCCGGCCTCGCAGGGCGACCTGATCCGGGTGCCGATGCCGCCGATGACCGAAGAGCGCCGCAAGGAGCTCACCAAGGTGGTCAAGGGCGAGGGCGAGCATGCCAAGATTGCTATCCGCAATCTGCGCCGCGATGCCAACGACGGCGTCAAGAAGCTGGTCAAGGACAAGCTGGCTTCGGAGGACGACGAGCGGCGTGCCCAGGACGATATTCAAAAGTTTACCGACCGCTGTATTGCGGAAGTGGACAAGTTGGTGGCGTCCAAAGAGCAGGACATCATGGCGGTCTGATGACCGCCTGAACATCACCCCATGTTACGGCAGCGCATCATCACTGCCGTGCTCATGCTGGCGCTCTTCCTGCCGGCTTTGTTCGCATCGAGCCCCTGGCCCTTCGCTGGCCTGAGCCTGGTGCTGCTGACCGCCGGTGCCTGGGAGTGGGGCCGGCTCAATGCACTCAAAGCGCCTGCCTCCTGGGCCCTGGGCTTGGCCTGTCTGTTGGCCGGCCTTGGATCCTGGTGGTCCGGTTGGCTGGAACTGGATCTGAGTCTGGCCTGGAGTCTGGCGGCGCTGATCTGGGTCATGGGCGGTGTCTGGCTGCTGGCCCGAGGCGTTGCCGCCTGGCCCGCCTTGCCACGCTGGCTGCGCTGTCTGCTGGGCTTGCTGCTGCTGTGGACCGCCTGGCTGGCGGTGGCGCAGGCGCGGATGCTGGGCATCAATTTCCTGCTGTCGGTGCTGACGCTGGTCTGGATGGCCGATGTGGCAGCGTATTTTGCGGGCAGGGCCTGGGGCGGGCGCTGGATTGCGCGCAAGTTGGCGCCGCAGGTCAGTCCGGGCAAGAGTTGGGAGGGGGCTATTGGCGGGGCACTGGGCGTGCTGATTCTGGGCCTGGCCTGGTCGGCGGTCGAGGTGCGCCTGATGTTGCCGGTGCCCCAGCGCAGTTTGCAGGGCCAGTTGCTGGCGCAACACGGGCTGGCGGTGATGCTGCTGGCGCTGGTGTTTTTATCGGCGATGAGCGTGGTCGGCGACCTGTTGGAGTCGCTGCTCAAGCGCAGCGCGGGTGTCAAAGATTCGAGCGGCCTGCTGCCGGGGCACGGTGGTGTGCTTGATCGGGTCGATGCCCTGCTGCCGGTGGTGCCGCTGGCGATGATGTTGGTGGCTTTTTCAAGGTTCAGCGCATGAAGCAAAACATCACGGTGCTCGGCTCGACCGGATCGATTGGCGTCAACACCCTGGATGTGGTGGCTCGGCATCCCGATCGTTTTGAGGTGTTCGCCTTGAGTGCGGCCAGCCGGGTCGACCTGATGCTCGAGCAGTGCCGGCAATTTTCCCCGCAGTTTGCGGTCATGGCGCAGCCCCAGGCTGCCCAGGAATTGAGCGACAAGCTGGCGCAGGCCGGCTTGGCCACGCGGGTGCTGGCCGGTGCCGACGCGCTCGAGCGCATTGCCAGCGATGAGCGGGTGCAGGTGGTGATGGCGGCCATCGTGGGCGCCGCCGGGCTACCGGCTTGCCTGGCCGCTGCCCGCGCGGGCAAGCGCTTGCTGCTGGCCAACAAGGAAGCACTGGTGGTCGGTGGCGAGGTTTTCCTGCGGGCGGTGCGCGAAGGCGGTGCCAAGCTCTTGCCCATCGACAGCGAGCATTCGGCGATCTTTCAGTCGCTGCCCGATGACCCCGACACTTGGTCCTCACGGGTCGAGAAAATCATCCTCACCGCCTCGGGCGGACCTTTTCGCGAGCGTGATCCGGCTACCCTGAGCGAGGTCACGCCCGAGCAGGCCTGCAAGCATCCCAACTGGGTGATGGGACGCAAGATTTCGGTGGACTCGGCCACCATGATGAACAAGGCCCTGGAGGTGATTGAGGCGCGCTACCTGTTTGGCATGACGCCCGAGCAGATCGAGGTGGTGATTCACCCTCAAAGCATCATCCACTCGCTGGTGCAGTACCGTGATACCTCGGTGGTGGCCCAGTTGGGCACGCCCGACATGCGGGTGCCGATCGCCTATGGCCTGTCATGGCCAGAGCGCGTCGCCTCGGGCGCGCAGGCGCTGGACTTTCGGGCCCTGCCCACCATGACCTTTGAGGTACCCGATGCGCGGCGTTTTCCCGGTCTGCAATTGGCCTGGGAGGTGCTGGCCGGGCCGACCGGAAGCACGGCGGTGCTCAATGCGGCCAATGAGGTGGCGGTGCAGGCTTTCCTGGACGGACGGATCCGTTTTGACCAGATACATCAGGTCAACCGGGCCACGCTCGACGCCTGGTCGGCCCCTCAGGTCGACGAGTTGGCCGGCTTGCTGGCCATCGACAGCCAGGCGCGTGAGCGCGCAATGGCCCTGGTGCGCACGATGGGACCGGGATGACCACCGTCCTGGCCTTTTTGCTGGCCCTTGGGCTGCTGATCGCGATTCATGAATATGGCCACTATCGGGTAGCGGTCGCTTGCGGCATCCCGGTTCTGCGCTTTTCGATTGGTTTTGGCCGGCCCATCTTGCGCTGGAAGATCAAGGGCAAGCCCACCGAATTTGTCATCGGCATGCTGCCGCTGGGCGGTTATGTGAAGATGCTCGACGAGCGCGAGGCACCGGTCGAGCCGGCGTGGCGGCATCTGGCTTTTAATAACCAGCCGCTGGCAGCCCGCGCCGCCGTGGTGGCTGCCGGCCCTCTGGCCAATTTGTTGCTGGCCGTCCTTCTTTATGCGGCGGTCAGTTGGATGGGCCTGGAGCAGCCCAAGGCGGTGCTGGCCACTCCGGCCGCCGGCTCCCTGGCGCAAGCCGCTGGTGTGCGCTCGGGTGAGTTGGTGTTGGAGGTTGGGCTTGAGGGGCAGGCCATGGAGCCGGTGCGCTCCTTTGACGATCTGCGCTGGCGTTTGGCCCAAGCGGCACTCGAGCGGGACAAGCTCAGGCTGTTGCTGCAGGCCCAGGCCGAGCGCGGCACTAGCCGCGAGGTGCTGCTCGACCTCAGCGGCCTGGAGCAAACCCAGCCCGATGCGGGCCTGTACCGTCAGATCGGCATCATGAGCCCGTGGAGCCGCCCGGTGCTGGGCCAGGTTCAGGCTGGCGGGGCAGCCGCAGCCGCGGGCCTGCTTGCGGGAGATCTGGTGCGCCGGGTGGGCGAGCAGCGCATCGACGACGCGGCGCAACTGCGCGAGATCATCCGGCGCAACGTCGATGGACAGGCGCAGTTGTGGAGCATTGAGCGCGCCGGGCGCACGCTCAGCCTGCAGGTGCAACCGCAGGTCCAGGACGATCCGGCCGGGCGCATCGGACGCATTGCCGCCTACGTGGGCGAGCCCCCGGAAAAGGTGCTGGTGCGTGAAGACCTGCCTGGTGCCCTTTGGGATGGCGTGCTCAAGACCTGGGAGATCAGCTGGCTGACCCTGCGCATGATGGGCCGGATGTTGATTGGCGAGGCCTCGCTCAAAAACCTCAGCGGCCCTTTGACCATTGCCGACTATGCCGGTAAGTCGGCCGGGCTGGGTTTGAGCGCTTACCTGCTGTTTCTGGCCATGATCAGTGTCAGTTTGGGCGTGCTCAATCTGCTGCCCTTGCCCATCCTCGATGGGGGACACCTGATGTATTATCTTTGGGAGGCCGTTACGGGGCGCAGCGTCTCCGAGGTCTGGTTGGATCGGCTGCAAAAAGCCGGCATCGTCTTGTTGGTGCTCCTGATGTCCATTGCCCTTTTCAACGATCTGTCTCGGCTGCTGGGATAAGGGGTGTCTGCCTGGCCCCGACGCAGCGAATTTCTCATGAATCAAGCGCTTCAACGTTTCAAGTTTCGTTCCCTTTCGGCCTTGTGTGCGGGTCTGCTCGCCTCCACCCTGGCCTGGTCCCTGGACCCGTTCGTGATGCGCGATATCCGGATCGAGGGCCTGCAGCGGGTCGAGCCCGGAACCGTGTTCGCGTCCATTGCCCTGCGTGCCGGCGAAACCTTCACTGAAGAAAAGGGCTCGGCTGCCATCCGGGCTTTGTTCGGACTGGGCCTTTTCAAGGATGTCCGGCTCGAAGTCAGCGGTGATGTATTGGTGGTGGTGGTTGAGGAGCGCCCCATCGTCGCTGATGTGGACTTCGTTGGACTCAAGGAGTTTGACAAGGATGCGCTGCGCAAGGCCTTGCGGGAGTCAGGTCTGTACGAGGGCCAGCCCTTTGACCGCTCGCTGGCCGACAAGGCCGAGCAGGAACTCAAACGTCAGTACATCAACCGCAGCCTCTACGGCGCCCAGGTGCTCACCACCGTCACGCCGGTCGAGCGCAATCGGGTCAACCTCACGTTTACCGTGACCGAAGGGCAGCTGGCCAAGATCAAGGAAATGCGCATCGTCGGCGACAGCGCCTTCAGGGAGAGCACGCTGCGCGACCTGTTTGACCTTGACACCGGTGGCTGGCTCAGCTGGTACACCAAGTCCGACCGTTACTCGCGCCTCAAGCTCAATGCCGATCTTGAGGCCTTGCGTTCCTACTACCTAACCCGCGGCTACCTGGACTTTCGCATCGACTCCACCCAGGTGGCGATTTCGCCGGACAAGCAGCAAATCCTGGTGACCATCAACATCACCGAGGGTGAGCGTTTTGTGGTCTCGGGGGTGCGCCTGGAGGGCAACTACCTGGGTCGGGACCAGGAGTTCAAGACTCTGGTGAGTATCAAGCCGGGCCTGGCCTACAACGCCGATCAGGTCAGCCAGACCACCAAGGCCTTCGCCGAGTATTTCGGCAGCTTTGGCTACGCGTTTGCCAGGGTGGAGGCGGTGCCGGAAGTTGACCGTGTCAACAACCGGGTGTCTTTTGTCCTGCAGGCTGAGCCGTCCCGGCGCGCCTATGTGCGCCGTATCAATGTTGCTGGCAACACCCGCACCCGCGACGAGGTGGTGCGTCGCGAATTTCGTCAGTACGAGTCGTCCTGGTACGACAGCGACAAGATCCGCCTGTCGCGCGAGCGGGTCAACCGCCTAGGCTACTTTACCCAGGTCGATGTGGACACCCAGGACGTGCCTGGCACGCCAGATCAGGTGGACCTCAATTTCACGGTGGCTGAAAAGCCCACTGGCAATCTCAATATCGGTGCCGGCTATTCCACCGCAGACCGGCTGTCCCTCATCGCTGGCATCCGCCAGGAAAACGTGCTGGGCACGGGCAATTATCTGGGCCTTGAGCTCAATACCAGCCGTCTGAACCGCCAGGTGGTGGTCACCACGGTCGATCCTTATTTCACGGCTGACGGTGTGTCGCGCGCCTTTGACGTCTACAGTCGCACCAGCCGACCGCTGACCGGAGAGGCCACCGACTACCTGCTCAAGACCCAAGGCGCCAGCATCCGTTTTGGCGTGCCTTTCACCGAAGTTGACACCGTGTTTTTCGGCGGCGGGGTCGAGTCCTGGTCGGTGAGCCCGGGCTCCAACCCGGGTCTGCTGGCTTACACCGAGCAATACGGTGGCCGTTCGCATTCGCTGCCGCTGACACTGGGCTGGCAACGGGACCAGCGTGACAGTGCCCTCGTGCCCACCAAAGGCTGGTATCAACGTGTCAATGGTGATTGGGGTGCGGGCGGCGATGTCCGCTATGTCCGTGCGGTGTATCAGTTGCAAAACTACATTGCGCTCAACAAGCAGTACACCATCGGATTGAACAGTGAGTTCGGCTTTGGCAAAGGCATGTCGGGTCAGCCCTATCCGGTGCTGAAAAACTTCTACTCCGGCGGCCTAGGTTCGGTGCGCGGCTTTGAGCAGGGCTCTTTGGGCCCACGCTACGACAACGGCGCGGCGCGGGGAGGGGCCAAGAAAATCACCCTCAATGCAGAGCTCAGCGCGCCTTTCCCGGGTGCGGGCAATGACCGCACCTTGCGCTTGTTTGGTTTTGTGGATGCCGGCAATGTGTTCGCCGCAGGCGAACCCATCCGGGCGCAGGAGTTGCGCGCCTCGACCGGTGTGGGTATCAGCTGGATCTCGCCCATGGGTCCGCTGCGGCTGGCCCTGGCCAATCCGCTGCGTCGTCAGTCAGAAGATAGAATACAACGTTTCCAGTTCCAGATCGGCACCTCTTTCTGATGATCAAAGCCCTCAGCTCCATTGCCCTGTGCGCGACCCTGTCCCTGGCCGGGCTGCCCGCTTTCGCCCAGGAATTCAAGATTGGCATCGTCAATCTCGACCGCATCGTGCGCGAATCCGGGCCGGCCAAGGCAGCCCAGACCAAGCTGGAAGTCGAATTCGGCAAGCGAGAAAAAGAACTCAACGATTTGGGCAACCAGATCAAGGCCTCTTCGGACCGGCTCGAGCGTGAAGGCCCGACCCTGCCCGAAAGCCAGCGCAGCGCCCGGCAAAAGCAGTTGGTCGATCAGGATCGGGAGTTCCAGCGCAAGCGCCGCGAGTTCCAGGAAGATCTTAATAACCGCAAGAACGAGGAACTCCAGTCCATCATTGACCGGGCCAATCGGGCGGTCAAGGCGCTGGCCGAGAGTGAAAAATTCGACCTGATCATTCAGGAAGCGGTCTACATCAACCCCAAGCACGACATCACCGAAAAAGTGATCAAGTCCCTCAGTGCTGCGGGTTCTCGTTGATCCGGGGCTGAGCGCTCGCCGGCGGCCCGATGCTGCTTCTCGGCCAGATTGTTCAGGCGCTTGAGGCCGAGTTTCCAGCCCGACTGATCGGTCCGGCTCAATTGCCGATCCAGGGGCTCGCCCCGCTCGAGTCGGCAGGGCCCAGCCAGCTGAGTTTTCTCAGCCATCCCAAATACCAGAGCCAGTTGCCCCTTTCTAAGGCCGGCTGTGTCATCGTATCGCCCGCGATGGAGGCCCTGGCCGTACAGCGCGGTCCGGCGATCGTGGTGGCTGACCCCTACCTGTATTTTGCGCGGCTGACTCAGCTGTGGAAGCGTCGCCATGGGCGGATCGCCGAGGCGGGGGTAGACCCCAGCGCCCGCGTTCATCCGCAAGCCCGGGTGGCAGCCTCTGCCTCGATTGGGGCGTTTGCGGTGGTGCGGGCCGATGCCGTGATCGGCGAGGGTGTGCGCATCGGCGAACACTGCGTGGTGGGCGAGGGCGCCCAGGTCGGCGACGATACGGTGCTGGCTGCGCGGGTCACCCTCGGGCATGATTGCCTGGTCGGACGTCGGTGCATTTTTCATTCGGGCGTGGTCATTGGCGCTGACGGTTTTGGCTTTGCACCTTCGCCCCAGGGCTGGGTCAAGATTGAGCAGCTGGGCATCGTGCGCATTGGCGACGATGTGGAGATCGGCGCCAACAGCTGCGTGGACCGGGCGGCCCTCGGCCAGACTGTCCTGGAGGACGGGGTCAAGATCGATAACCTGGTGCAGATCGGCCACAACGTGCATGTGGGCGCGCATACCGCGATGGCCGGATGCGTGGGCGTGGCCGGCAGCGCCCGCATTGGACAGCGCTGCACCATAGGCGGCGGCGCGGTGGTGTTGGGGCACCTCAGCCTGGCCGACGGTGTTCATATTTCGGCGGCCTCGGTGGTCACCCGTTCGATCAGCAAGCCGGGCCTGTACAGCGGGCTCTTTCCTATCGACGACAATGCCGCCTGGGAAAAAAACGCCGCCACACTCAAACAACTGCACGGCCTCAGAGACCGGATCAAGCGGCTCGAGGCTCAGCTGGCGCAGGGCGATAACAAGGCACCATGATGGACATCCACCAGATCCTCAAGAAACTTCCGCACCGCTACCCCTTCCTCATGGTGGACCGGGTGCTGGAGATTGAATCGGGCAAGCGCATCCAGGCCCTGAAAAACGTCACCATCAACGAGCCTTTCTTTACCGGGCACTTTCCGCATCGACCGGTCATGCCCGGCGTGCTGATGCTTGAGGCCATGGCGCAAGCGGCTGCCTTGCTGGCCTTCGATGCGGCTGGCGTTGAAATGGATGACAAGACGGTGTATTACTTTGCGGGCATTGATGCGGCGCGCTTCAAGCGCCCGGTCGAGCCCGGCGACCAACTGATCATGGACGTTAGCCTGGAGCGCTCCCGTGCCGGCATCTACAAATTCAAGGGTGTGACCCGGGTGGCCGGTGAGATCGCCTGCGAAGCCGAGCTGATGTGCACCATGCGCACCATTGCCTGAGTCTGTCACGAAGCTGCACATGGCCTCCATTCACCCCACCGCCATCGTCGATCCCCAGGCTCAGTTGGGCGAGCGGGTCAGCATCGGCCCTTTCAGCACCGTTGGGCCCAACGTCAGCATTGGCGAGGGCACCAGCATTGGTGCGCATTGCGTCATCGAAGGCCATACGACCATCGGGCGCGACAACCGGATTTTTCAGTTCAACTCGATCGGCGCGATCCCGCAGGACAAGAAATACGCAGGCGAGCCCTGCGCGCTGCACATCGGCGATCGCAACACCCTGCGCGAGTTCTGCACCTTCAACATTGGCTCTCCTGGCGGTGGCGGCCTGACGCGGGTTGGCAACGACAACTGGGTGATGGCCTATGTGCATGTGGCCCACGACTGCATGGTGGGCAACAACACCATCATCGCCAACGCCACGCAATTGGGTGGGCATGTTCATGTGGGCGACTGGGTGGTGCTGGGCGGCTTGACCGGCGTGCATCAGTTTGTGCGGGTTGGCGCGCATGCGATGGCGGGCTTTCAGACCCGGCTGTCGCAGGATGTGCCGCCCTTTGTCAACGCGGTGGGCAATCCCGCCCAGGCTCAGGGCATCAATTCCGAAGGCCTGCGCCGGCGTGGTTTTGACGATCAGCGCATTACTGTGGTCAAGCGCATGTACCGCACACTCTACCGCCAGGGCTTGAGCCTGGCCGACGCCAAGGCCGCGCTGGCGGCCATGCGGGGTACCTATGCCGCCTCGGATGCCGACATCGATCTGATGCTGTCCTTTCTGGACGCCGCCGAGCGCGGCATCGTCCGCTAGGCTCGGCCATGTCGCAGTCGCCGTGTTTCGCCATGGTGGCCGGCGAAGCGTCGGGCGACCTGCTGGGCGGCGCCTTGCTCGCCGCCTGCCACCAGCGCTGGCCACAACTGCGCGCCTTGGGTATAGGCGGTGCGGCCATGTCAGCGCAGGGCTTTGAGGCCTGGTGGCCCGAGCGCAAGCTGGCCGTGCGTGGCTATGTGGAGGTGCTGCCTCACCTGCGTGAACTGTTGGCCATACGCCGGCAGCTGCGCGAGCGACTGCTGGCGGCGCCACCGGATGTGTTCATTGGGATCGATGCGCCCGACTTCAATCTGGACCTGGAGGCCGCGCTGCGGGCCCAGGGCATTGCCACCGTGCATTTTGTGAGCCCCTCGTTTTGGGCCTGGCGCGCGCGCAAGGTCGAAAAACTGCGCGCCGCGGCCGATCATGTGCTGTGCCTCTTTCCCTTCGAGCCCGAGCTGCTGGCTGCGCAGGGCGTGCCCGCTACTTTTGTCGGCCACCCGCTGGCCAGCATGATCCCGATGACGCCGGACCGACAGGCGGCCCGCGCCAGCCTGGGCCTGCCCGAAGGCGCTCCGGTGGTGGCCCTGTTGCCGGGCAGTCGGCAGTCCGAGGTCAAGCATCTGGCGGGCCGCTTCTTTCAGGCTGCGCGCCTGCTGCTGCGTGAGCGGCCGGAGTTGCACTTTGCGGTACCTGTGCTGCCGGCTTTGCGCGCTGCGGTCGAGCAGGCGGCGCGTGCCGCCGGCTGGAGCGGGCCTGATGCCCAGGCGTTGCACCTGGTCGACGGTCGCTCGCATCAGGTGCTGGCTGCCTGTGATGCCGCTTTGGTGGCCAGCGGCACCGCGACCCTGGAGGCCGCATTGTTCAAGCGGCCTATGGTGATCGCCTATCACATGCCCTGGCTGAGCTGGCAGATCATGCGGCGCAAGCAGTTGCAACCTTGGGTGGGTTTGCCCAATATCTTGAGCCGCGAATTCGTGGTGCCCGAACTGCTGCAGGAACGAGCCACCCCCGAGGCCCTGGCCGAGGGCGTATTGCACTGGCTGGACCATCCGCAAGAAGCGCAGGCCCTGGCGCAGCGTTTTGAGCGCCTGCACCATGATTTGCGCCGCGATACCGCCCGATTGGCTTGTGATGCGATCGAGAAAATCATTGCCGCCTGAACAAGCCGCATTTCACTGGGACGCGCCGGGCCTGCAGGCTGGCGTCGATGAGGCGGGCCGTGGCCCGCTGGCCGGCCCGGTGGTGGCAGCCGCTGTGATCCTGGACGATCTCCACCCTATCCGTGGCCTGGACGACTCCAAGAAATTGAGCGTCGTGCGGCGCGAGGTGCTGTACGAGCAGATCATGGCCAAGGCACTGTGCTGCTCGGTGGCTCAGGCCAGCGTGCAGGAGATCGATACGCTCAACATTTTGCAAGCCACCCTGCTGGCCATGCAGCGCGCGGTGCAGGGACTGCGCCTGCGCCCGGTGAAGGTGCTGGTCGATGGCAACCGCCTGCCGCGCCTGCCCATGCTGGCCGAGGCCATTGTGGGCGGCGATGCGCTGGTGCCGGCCATCTCAGCGGCCTCTATCGTGGCCAAGGTCACCCGCGACCGCTGGTGCGAGCAATACCATCAGCAGTACCCGCAGTACGGCTTTGCAGCCCACAAGGGCTACGGCACCGCCGAGCATTTGGCGGCCCTGCAAGCGCATGGTGCTTGCCCTGAGCACAGGCGCTCGTTTTCGCCGGTGGCGCGGGTGATGCTCAATGAGGGGCGCGGCTGACACCATGGCTCAGATCGATGTCATCAGCTCCCGCGCAAACCCGTGGATCAAGGACCTGCGGCGTTTGGCGCACGATGGCGCGGCCTACCGCAAGCAGGGCCTGGTCTGGGTAGAGGGTGAGCATCTGTTGGCCGCGGCGGTCGCGGGCGGGCGGCGCTTGCAGACCCTGGTGCTGGCACAGTCTCATCAGGAGAGCATGTTGGGCCAGTGGCAGCCCCAGGCCGAGCGCACGGTGGTGGTGGCTGACGCACTCTGGCGCGAATTCACCGCCTTGGAGTCCCCCGCGATGATCGGCGCCCTGCTCAGCTGGGAGCGCTCGAGTGCCTGGCGCCCCGATGTGCCCACCGTGGTGCTCGACCGGCTGCAGGATGCCGGCAATGTGGGCTCCATTTTGCGCAGCGCGGCGGCTTTTGGTTTTGTGCAGGTGTTGGCTTTGCAGGGCTGCGCTGCCTTGTGGTCGGGCAAGGTGCTGCGCGCCGGCATGGGCGCGCATTTCGGCATGCAACTGTTCGAGGGGGTGCAGGCCGAGGAACTCCAGGGCCTGGCGCTGCCGCTTTTGGCCACCAGTTCCCATGGCGGACAGGCGCTGCACGAGCAGGCCCTACCATGGCCCTGTGCCTGGGTCTTCGGCCATGAAGGCCAGGGTGTGTCGCTGGACTTGCTGGCTCGGGCGTCGCAGGCGGTACGCATCATCCAGCCGGGCGGCCAGGAGTCGCTCAATGTGGCTGCTGCCGCGGCCATTTGCCTGCATGCCAGTGCGGTCTCGTCCGTCGGCCAGAGCGCAGGCACTGGTGGAGCCAGACTATAATCAGAGGCTTTTCAGAATCAGCCTCGCCCGGGCGCAGCAAAAGCCGACTTTTTACACAAGCACCAGCCAGCGCCAGTGGGATGCCAATCTCCTCGTGCGCGTGCGACCGGGCGAACCGTCAACCCAACGGAGAACCCAGTGCTTTTGTCCCTACAGGGAAGTCACCCCCCCGCCATCCTGGCCCTTGCCGACGGCACGGTCTTTATCGGCAAGTCCATTGGAGCGCCTGGCTCAACGGTCGGTGAAGTGGTGTTCAACACCTCGATGACCGGCTACCAGGAAATCCTTACCGACCCCAGCTACTGCCAGCAGATCGTCACCCTGACTTATCCGCACATCGGCAACTACGGCATCAATGCCGAAGACGTCGAGGCCGACAAGGTGCATGCCGCCGGTCTGGTCATCAAAGACCTGCCACTGCTAGCCAGTAATTTCCGGCTTGAGCAGACCTTGAGCCAATACCTGAACGCTCAGGGCACGGTGGCCATCGCCGAGCTCGATACCCGCCAGTTGACCCGGCATTTACGCAGTCACGGCGCGCAAAACGGCTGTATTTTGGCCTTGGCGGCCGGGCAGAGCATCACCGATGCTGCGATCAAGCAGGCGCTTGCTGCTGCCCAGGCCGCCCCTAGCATGGCCGGGCTGGACCTGGCCAAGGTGGTCAGCCGTGCCTCGAGCTATGAGTGGACGCAGACCGAATGGGCACTCGGGCAAGGCTATGGCCAGCAGGGCGCGCCGAAATTCCATGTCGTCGCCTACGACTTCGGCGTGAAGAAAAACATCCTGCGCATGCTGGCCCACAGGGGCTGTCGCGTTACCGTGGTGCCGGCGCAGACGCCGGCCAGCGCCGCGCTGGCCTTGCAGCCCGACGGTGTTTTTCTCTCTAACGGCCCCGGCGACCCGCAGCCTTGCGACTACGCCATCGCTGCGGCTGGCCAACTGATGGAGTCAGGTCTGCCCACCTTCGGTATCTGCCTGGGCCACCAGATCATGGCTCTGGCCTCGGGCGCGCAGACCTTCAAGATGAAGTTCGGCCACCATGGCGCCAACCATCCGGTCAAGGACCTGGACAGCGGCCGGGTTTCGATCACCAGCCAGAACCATGGTTTCGCGGTCGATGAGAAAACCCTGCCCCCCCATCTGCGGGCGACCCACATCAGCCTGTTTGACGGCACCGTGCAGGGCCTGGAGCGCACCGACAAACCGGCGTTTTGCTTCCAGGGCCATCCCGAGGCCTCGCCTGGCCCCCAAGACATCGGCTACCTGTTCGACCGCTTCACCGCGCTGATGCAGCAGGCCAAGGAGAAAGCGCATGCCTAAGCGCACAGACATCAAAAGCATCCTCATCATCGGCGCCGGCCCGATCATCATCGGCCAGGCCTGTGAGTTCGACTACTCCGGGGTGCAGGCCTGCAAGGCCCTGCGGGAGGAGGGTTACAAGGTCATCCTGATCAACAGTAACCCGGCCACCATCATGACCGACCCGGCCACAGCCGACGTCACCTATATCGAGCCCATCACCTGGCAGACGGTCGAAAAGATCATCGCCAAGGAGCGGCCCGACGCGATCTTGCCGACCATGGGTGGGCAAACTGCGCTGAACTGCGCTTTGGACCTGTGGCGCCATGGCGTGCTCGATCAATACAAGGTTGAGCTGATCGGTGCGTCGCCGCAGGCCATCGACAAGGCCGAAGACCGCCTGAAGTTCAAGGACGCCATGACCAAGATTGGCCTGGGCTCGGCTCGGTCTGGCATCGCCCACAGCATGGACGAGGCTTGGGGTGTGCAAAAGCAGGTGGGCTTTCCCACCGTGATTCGTCCGAGCTTTACGCTGGGCGGAACCGGCGGCGGCATTGCCTACAACGCTGAAGAGTTCGAGACCATCTGCAAGCGCGGCCTCGAGGCTTCGCCCACCAATGAGCTGCTGATCGAAGAATCACTGCTGGGCTGGAAAGAGTACGAGATGGAGGTGGTGCGCGACAAGAAGGACAACTGCATCATCGTCTGCTCGATCGAGAATCTGGACCCGATGGGTGTGCACACCGGCGACTCCATCACGGTGGCACCGGCGCAGACCCTGACCGACAAGGAATACCAGATCATGCGCAACGCCTCGCTGGCGGTGCTGCGCGAGATCGGCGTCGATACCGGCGGCTCCAATGTGCAGTTCTCGATCAACCCCAAAGACGGGCGCATGATCGTCATCGAGATGAACCCGCGGGTGTCTCGCTCCTCGGCGCTGGCCTCCAAGGCCACCGGCTTTCCGATTGCCAAGGTGGCGGCCAAGCTCGCCGTTGGCTACACGCTTGACGAGCTGCGCAACGAGATCACTGGCGGAGCCACCCCGGCGTCTTTCGAACCTTCGATTGACTACGTGGTCACCAAGATTCCGCGCTTTGCCTTCGAGAAATTTCCGCAGGCCGATTCGCGCCTGACCACCCAAATGAAGTCGGTGGGCGAGGTCATGGCCATGGGCCGCACCTTCCAAGAATCCTTCCAGAAAGCCCTGCGGGGGCTGGAAGTCGGTGTGGATGGCATGAATGAGAAAACTCAGGACCGTGAGGTGCTGGAAAAGGAATTGGGCGCGCCCGGTCCGGACCGTATCTGGTACGTCGGTGATGCTTTTGCGCAGGGCATGAGCGTTGATGAGGTCCATGCGCTGACCCGCATCGACCCCTGGTTCCTGGTGCAGATCGAGCAGATCGTCAAAATCGAACTCGAGCTGGAGACCAAGAGCCTGGAGGACATCGACGCCGTCACCTTGCGTCAGCTCAAGCAAAAAGGCTTTTCGGATCGTCGTTTGGCCAAGCAGTTGCGCACGACCGATCAAGCCATCCGCCAGCGGCGCAGGGCTTTGGGCGTGCGGCCGGTCTACAAGCGCGTCGATACCTGCGCGGCTGAATTTGCCACCCACACGGCTTACATGTATTCGACCTATGAGGCCGAGGGCGGTGAGTGCGAGGCTGACCCTACGAGCCGCAAGAAGATCATCGTGCTTGGCGGCGGCCCCAATCGGATCGGCCAGGGCATTGAGTTTGACTACTGCTGCGTGCATGCGGCACTGGCCCTGCGTGAAGACGGCTACGAGACCATCATGGTCAACTGCAACCCAGAGACCGTCTCCACCGACTACGACACCTCTGACCGCCTGTATTTCGAGCCGCTGACGCTGGAAGATGTGCTGGAGATCGTCGACAAGGAAAAGCCGCTGGGCGTGATCGTCCAGTACGGCGGCCAAACCCCGCTTAAGCTCGCGCTTGATCTCGAGCGCAACGGCGTGCCCATCGTCGGTACTTCGCCCGACATGATCGATGCGGCCGAGGACCGCGAGCGTTTCCAGCAATTGCTGCATGGGCTGGGCTTGCGCCAGCCGCCCAATGCGACTGCCCGTACCGAGGCCGAGGCGCTGGAAAAGGCAAGTCAGCTTGGCTACCCCTTGGTGGTGCGCCCCAGCTATGTGCTAGGCGGGCGGGCCATGGAAATCGTGCACGAGCAGCGCGATCTGGAGCGCTATATGCGCGAGGCGGTCAAGGTGAGCAACGACTCGCCGGTGCTGCTCGATCGCTTCCTCAATGACGCTATCGAATGCGACGTGGACTGCCTGCGCGACCCGGCTGGTAAAACCTTCATCGGTGGCGTGATGGAGCACATCGAGCAGGCTGGCGTGCATTCGGGCGATTCGGCCTGCTCGCTGCCGCCATACTCGCTATCGGCCGCCACGGTGACCGAGATCAAGCGCCAGACCGCAGCCATGGCCGCAGCCCTGAACGTCGTGGGTCTGATGAATGTTCAGTTTGCGATTCAGCATGTGGACGGTCAGGACGTGATTTTTGTGTTGGAGGTCAATCCTCGTGCCTCGCGCACCGTGCCTTTCGTGAGCAAGGCCACCGGCATACAACTGGCCAAGGTCGCGGCGCGCTGCATGGTCGGCCAGACCCTGGCCGAGCAGGGCATAGGCGCTGAGGTGGCGCCGCCTTACTTCAGCGTCAAAGAAGCAGTTTTCCCATTCGTCAAATTCCCGGGCGTGGACACCATCCTCGGACCCGAAATGAAGTCCACCGGCGAGGTGATGGGTGTGGGCAAGACCTTTGGCGAGGCCTTTGTCAAGTCGCAGCTGGGCGCCGGAACCCGCCTTCCGACCTCTGGCCGTGTGTTCCTGACTGTCAAGAACGCCGACAAGCCGCGTGCGGTCGAAGTGGCGCGCGCACTCAAGGCCCAGGGCTTCGAGTTGGTGGCCACCAAGGGCACGGCAGCGGCCATCGCTGCGGCCGGCATTGCCTGCACCCTGGTCAACAAGGTCACCGAGGGCAGGCCGCATGTGGTGGACATGATCAAGAACGATGAGATCGTGATGGTCATCAACACGGTGGAAGAGCGCCGCAACGCGATCGCCGACTCGCGCCAGATCCGCACCTCGGCTCTCGCAGCCCGTGTGACCACCTTCACCACCATTGCCGGCGCTGAGGCAGCGGTTGAGGGCATGAAGTATCTGCAGCACCTGTCGGTCTCCTCCTTGCAGGAGTTGCACGCCCAGTTGGCTGCGAGTTGACACCCCTACAGCCCGGCTATGCCGGGCTGTAGCCATGCATTACACTTCGCCAAAATTCAAGTTTGTTCACCGCCCCCGGGCAACCGGCGGCGGTTTCTCTTTTTCCCCTGGAGACGGTTCATGACCACCCTTCCCATCACCAAACGCGGCGCCGAGAAGCTCAAGGCTGAGCTGCATCAGCTCAAGACCGTGGAGCGGCCGGCGGTGATCGCTGCGATCGCCGAGGCCCGGGCTCAGGGTGACCTCAGTGAGAACGCCGAGTACGACGCGGCCAAGGATCGCCAGGGCTTCGTTGAAGGCCGCATTCAGGAAATCGAAGGCAAGCTCTCGGCCGCTCAGATCATTGACCCGGCTGAGGTCGACGCCGGTGGCAAGGTGGTGTTTGGCTCGACCGTGGCGCTCGAAGAAGAGAGCAGCGGCGAGCAGGTGAGCTACCAGATCGTCGGTGAGGACGAGGCCGACCTCAAGCTCGGGCTGATCAATGTCAGCTCGCCGATCGCGCGTGCGCTCATCGGTAAGGAAGAGGGCGATACCGCCGAGGTGCAGGCGCCCGGTGGCGTCAAGCGCTACGAGATTGTCTCGGTCAGCTACCGCTAAAGCACGGCTTCGATGTCCGAACTGCAGCGCCTGCGCTTGGCTACCTTGGCCGCTGGCCTGTGGTGGGGCAGCCTGAGTGCGCTGTGCTTTGTGGTGGTGCCGCTGCTGTTTACCCATCTGCCCAGTCCGGCCATAGCTGGCAGCATGGCCGCACGGCTATTTTCGGCCCAGACCTGGCTGTCCTGCGGCTGCGCGCTGCTCCTGCTCATGGCGGTATCGCGGTCTGATTCTTACACCCTGGCTGCCTGGTCACAGGCCCTGATGCGTCCCTTGGTGGCCGGCTTCTTGCTGGCACTGCTGCTAGAGCTGGCCGTGGCACCGCGCATCGTGGCAGCCCGCGCCGAGGGGCAGTCGCTGCGACTGTGGCATGGCCTGGGCAGCGCCATGCTGGTGCTGCAGTGGCTCAGCGCTGGCGCCGCCTTCTGGCGCCTGGCGCGCCGCTGATTCAGCCGGCGCTCGCCTCGGCCGCTTCCAGGGTATTGACCAGCAGCATGGTGATGGTCATCGGACCGACACCGCCGGGCACCGGGGTGATGTAGCCGGCCACCTGGCTGACGCCTTCAAAGTCCACATCGCCGCAGAGCTTGCCCTCGTCGTTGCGGTTCATGCCCACATCCAGCACCACGGCGCCGGGTTTGACCATGTCGGCGGTGAGTATCTTGCGCTTGCCCACGGCGGCCACGATCACGTCGGCTTGCAAAGTCAGGGCCTTGAGGTCTGGCGTGCGCGAATGGCAGATGGTGACGGTGGCGTCCTGCTGCAGCAGCATCAGGGCCATGGGCTTGCCCACAATATTGCTGCGACCGATCACCACCGCATGCTTGCCCTTGAGCGCGTAGCCTATGGATTCGAGCATCTTCATACAGCCATAGGGCGTGCAGGGCCAAAAACCCGGCAGGCCGGTCATCAGGGCACCGGCGCTGGCCACATGAAAACCGTCCACGTCCTTGGCCGGGCTGATGGCTTCAATCACCGTCTGCGCGTCGATGTGCGGCGGCAGCGGCAGCTGCACCAAGATCCCGTGGATGGCCGGATCTGCATTGAGGGCGGTGATGCGCTCCAGCAACTGGGCCTGGCTCATATCGGCCTCGTATTTTTCCAGTACCGAATGCAGGCCAGCCGCCTCGCAAGCTTTCACCTTGTTGCGCACATAGACCTGGCTAGCCGGGTTGTCACCGACCAGCACGACCGCCAGGCCGGGGGTGATGCCGCGGACCTTGAGGGCCATAGCGCGCTGCGCCACTTCGGCGCGCAGGCGGGTGGACAGGGCGTTACCGTCTATCAGTTGGGCCGTCATGATGGTGTGGGTCTGAAGCTGGGATGAAAAACGCCCGCTTCAAGCGGGCGCAGGCGAGGATCGTTCGGCGGCTCAGGCTTTGGCGGTGGTCGTTGAGCCCAGAGCAATCTTGAGCAGGTCGGCCACGGTGTTGGCGTTGAGCTTTTCCATGATGTTGGCGCGGTGCGCTTCGACCGTTTTGATGCTGATGCCCAGGTCATCGGCAATTTGCTTGTTCAAGCGGCCAGCGACGATGCGCTCGAGCACCTGGGCCTCGCGCGAGGTCAGCTTGGCCAGCAAGGCGTCTCGGCTGGCGCTGTTTTGGTATTCATTGAAGCTTTCCCGCGCCTGTTCAAGCATGCGCTCGACCAGGCTGAGCAGGGCTTCTTCTTGGAAGGGCTTCTGGATGAAGTCCATCGCACCTTTTTTCATGGTGCTGACGGCCATCGGTACATCGCCGTGACCGGTGATGAAAACCACCGGCAGCGGGCTTTTTCGCTCGATCAGCCGGTCTTGCAGTTCCAGGCCGGTCATGCCGCCCATGCGAATATCGACGATCAGGCAGGCCACCTCACGCGGGTCGTAGCGGCTCAAAAAGGTTTCAGCCGAGTCGTAGCAGCGCACCCGGTAGTCCTTGCCTTCGAGCAGCCATTGCAGCGAGTCGCGCACGCCCTCGTCGTCGTCCACAACATACACCGTGCCTTTTTTCGGAATCAAGCTCATGCGAACCTTGTTAAGCGTGGCGGTTGAAAAATTCATCGCCGCAAGGAGGCCTCAACGGACTCCTCGGGATGCCCAGGGGCAGATGCCGCAGTCTCTGAAGTGGCGGGCAACCAGAAGGTAAATCTGCAGCCTAACACTTCGTCACCATTGTAGAGGTTCTCGGCCTCCAGCCGTCCCTGGTGGGACTCCACGATGCTGCGGCACAGCTTGAGCCCTATGCCCATGCCCTCGGCCTTGGTGGAGTAGAAGGCCTCGAACAGGCGCCTGCTGTTTTCTTCCGACAAGCCGTGGCCGGAGTCGAGCACGGCAAATTCAACCATCGCCTCCTGGTCGGGCGTCTGGTGGCGGCTGACCCGCAATTCGACCCTTCGGCGGGCGGTGGGGCGGCCGGCCTGTTCGATGGACTCGGCCGCGTTTTTGAGCAAATTGATCAACACCTGCTCAATCAGAATCGGGTCGACCATGATCTTGGGAAGACTGGGCGCGATGTAGTGACTCAGTCGCACATGGTGGCGGCGCAGCTCAATGTCGGCCAGCTCCATCGCGTTGCTGACGATGGTAGCCACATCCGAGGGCGTTCGGTTGGGCTCGCTGCGTTTGACGAAGGAGCGGATGCGGTGAATGATCTGGCCGGCGCGTTGGGCCTGGCGGGCGGTTTTGTCGAGCGCGCCGACCAGGTCGGCGGTGTCGATGTTGCCGCGCTCGATGCGCGAGACCATGCCCTTGCAGTAGTTGCTGATCGCGGTCAGGGGTTGGTTGAGTTCGTGTGCCACTGAGGAGGCCATCTCACCCATGGTGATCAGGCGGCTGGCCGTTTGCGCCCGCTCGGCCTGCATGGCCGCTTGCTCCTCGGCTTGCCGCCGAGGCGTGATGTCGGTGGCGATCATCATTTGCGCCAGCCGTCCATCGACCCAGCTGAGGTAGCGCGAACGTACCTCCAGCCACTTACCCAGTTCGGGTACAAAAATCTCGGCGTTTTCAGCCGCGGCGGCGGTCAGGGTGTGGGTGGGCAGACCGGCCAGCGAGTCGACCGGATCGAGCAGGTCGTCATTGGGCGCTACCGCCGGCATGCCTGCTTGCGTGATCAGTTGCAGGTGGCCGGCCACATCGCCGCCAAACCAGGCCCGGTAGAGCCGGTTGGCGAACAACAGTTCGGCGCTGTCGAGCGGAGCCACCGATACCGCTGCGTCCAGCCCTTCCAGCACGGTGGTAAAGCGCTCATAGGAATTGGACAGTTCTTCCCGGATGCGCTTGGGCTCGGTGATGTCGGTCATCGAAGTCATCCAGCCCGCCTGTTGCCCACGCGGATCGATCAGCGGGGAGACATACATCCGCGCATCAAAAATCGAGCCGTCCTTGCGCTTGACCCGTACCTCAAAGCCGCCGGATGTCGAGCGGCCGGCCAGTTCTTCGTCGAGCCGGGCCATCAGCCAGTCCACATCGTCGTCGGGCCAGTAGGGAAAGGGGGCGGTGCGGCCGACCAGTTCCGGCTCGCTCCAACCCGTCATTTGGCAAAAAGCCGGGTTCACATACGTGATGCGTCCTTGAAGATCGAGCGCCCGCATGCCGGTGAGCATGGAGTTTTCCATCGCCCGCCGAAAATTGGTTTCGGTCACCAGCGCTTCCTGGGCCTGCACCCGGCGGCGGGTGTGACGCCAGGTGCCCAGCAGCATCCAGACGGTGAGCACACTGAGCGCGCTGACCAGCCAGAAAAATCCGCTGCCCACCACCCCCAGTGAAGCCCGATAGCCCTGGGCTCGGATCAGCAGGCCATTGCCTACCGGCGATACCGGAATTTCGTACACCGCTGCCTCCTGATACCAGGGCAGTAACTGGGCAGCCGTCGGACGGGCCGGCGGCAGGCTGCCGGCCATGACCTGGCCCTGATCGTCGGTCAGCGCCACCGCGTAGCGCGCGCTGACCTCCGGCGGCACACCAAAGCGCAGCAAGGCATCGAGTGAGTATTCGCCGAGGATGACGCCGTCAAAGCGCCCTTGGCTTTCCAGCGGAATTTGCAGCTGTAGGGTCGGGATGCTTGCCGCCGTTTCGCTGCCTGCGCCCAGGGGCCGTGAATACACCGGCTGGCGCAGATCGCGCACCAAGCCGAAGGTCTGCTCGGTTTCTCCGGCCGCCAGCGTGTCGCCGGCCTGCCTCTGTTGGGCCGGCCCAGCGCTGGGCGAGGCATAGATGGCGCGCACCCGTCGCCGCGCATCGACCCAGCTGACCGCCAGCAATTCAGGGTGCTGGTTGGCCATGGATTCGGCCTGTTGCACAAAATCGCCGAGTCGAATCTCCCGGTTAGAGACGTCGCGCGTCAGCCGCATGAGCTGTTCCTGGCGCTCGAGCAGGCGCAGCCGCAGGCGCTGCTGGGCGTATTCCACGTCCCGGCGCACCGCCTCGGCTTCGCGGTCTATCTCTTCGATGCGCAGATAAGCAAAGGCGGCGGTCACCGCCGCCAGAAACAGCACCACGGCCAGCAAGGGCCCGAGTGTGACAAAACGGTCCTGTCGGGCCGGTGAGAGTCGGCGCCACCAGCGCCGCCATGCCGCCAACAAGGCCGAAGGTGCGCGCTCGGGGCGGGGTGAGGACTGTGACGGCATGGATGGATGAGTGTAGTGGGCTGTTCTTGGCCCTGCGCCGTGGGGGTTGCCCGCAGAAGATCGCTGGACCTCATAAATTTCTTAATATGAAATCAATAGGCACTATTTGAAATTGGCAAGAAGTGTGCGACACTCCGGCCTGATTCGTATGCGGGTGGGCGGCCCTGGCGATGTGCTGGGCAGGCTCACCTGGGCGATGATGTTAAGAACCAGCGCAGGAGGCTCAAAATGGCGGCTCAACCCAAAGACATCGGCCTGTCCCATCAGGACCAGGACCAACAAGAAACCCGTGAATGGCTGGACGCCCTGTCCGCCGTCATTGCGGCCCAGGGCCCGGAGCGGGCGCATTTCTTGATCGAGCAGTTGCTCGAAGAGGCCCGCCAGCACAGCATAGACCTGCCGTTTTCGGCCAACACGGGCTATGTCAACACCTTAGAGCCTGATCAGGAGGCGCGCTGCCCCGGCAATATTGAGATTGAGGAGCGCCTGCGCGCCTACATGCGCTGGAATGCCATGGCCATGGTGGTCAAAGCCAACCGACACAACCCGGCCGACGGCGGCGACCTCGGCGGCCACATCGGCTCCTTCGCCTCGCTGGCGCATTTGTTCGGCGCAGGCTTCAACCATTTCTGGCATGCCGAGAGCGAAAACCATGGAGGTGATTGCCTCTACATCCAGGGCCATGTTTCGCCCGGCGTGTATGCCCGAGCCTACCTCGAGGGGCGCCTGACCGAGGAGCAGTTGCTCAACTTCCGACAGGAGGTCGACGGCAAGGGCTTGTCCAGCTACCCGCATCCCAAGCTGATGCCTGAGTTTTGGCAATTTCCCACGGTGTCCATGGGCTTAGGTCCGCTGATGGCGATCTACCAGGCACGCTTTCTCAAGTACCTGCACGCCCGCGGTATTGCCAACACTGAAAACCGCAAGGTCTGGGTGTTCTGCGGCGACGGCGAGATGGACGAGGTGGAGTCGCTGGGCGCCATCAGCTTGGCCGCGCGCGAGAGCCTTGACAACCTGATCTTCGTCGTCAACTGCAATTTGCAGCGTCTCGACGGGCCGGTACGCGGCAACGGCAAGATCGTGCAGGAGCTTGAAGGCGAGTTCCGCGGTTCGGGCTGGAACGTGATCAAGCTGCTCTGGGGCAGCAATTGGGATCCGCTGCTGGCGCGCGACAAGGACGGCGCCCTGCGCAAGATCATGATGGACACCGTCGACGGCGACTACCAGGCCTTCAAGGCCAATGACGGCGCCTATGTGCGCAAGCACTTCTTTGGCCGTGACCCGCGCACCCTGGAGATGGTGGCGCACCTGAGCGACGACGACATCTGGAACCTGCGCCGTGGCGGCCATGATCCGCAAAAGGTTTATGCAGCTTATGACGCTGCGGTCAAGCACAAGGGCCAGCCTACGGTGCTCTTGATCAAGACCGTCAAGGGCTTTGGCATGGGCAAGGCCGGCGAAGGCAAGAACACGGTGCACCAGACCAAGAAGCTCACCGACGAAGACATCAAGATTTTCCGCGACCGTTTCAACATTCCGGTTCCCGACAGCGAGTTGCCCAAGCTGCCTTTCTACAAGCCGGCCGACGACACCCCGGAGATGAAGTACCTGCACGAGAGGCGCCAGGCCCTGGGCGGCTACCTGCCGCACCGCCGTACCCGCGCCGAAGAGAGCTTTACCGTGCCTTCGCTCGAGACCTTCAAGGCAGTGCTCGAGCCCACTGCGCAAGGCCGCGAGATTTCCACCACCCAGGCCTATGTACGCTTTTTGACCCAGTTGCTGCGTGACCAGGCCCTGGGCCCGCGCGTGGTGCCTATCCTGGTCGATGAGGCGCGCACCTTCGGCATGGAAGGCCTGTTCCGCCAGGTCGGCATCTACAACCCTGCGGGCCAGCAATACACGCCAGTCGACAAGGACCAGGTGATGTACTACCGCGAGGACAAGGCTGGTCAGATCCTGCAGGAAGGCATCAACGAGGCCGGCGGCATGTCCAGCTGGATCGCCGCTGCCACCAGCTACAGCACCAGCAACCGGATCATGATCCCGTTTTACGTGTATTACTCGATGTTCGGCTTTCAGCGCATAGGCGATCTGGCCTGGGCTGCGGGCGACATGCAGGCGCGTGGCTTCCTGCTCGGCGGTACCTCGGGCCGCACCACGCTCAATGGTGAGGGCCTGCAGCATGAGGACGGTCACAGCCACATCTTGGCTGGCACCATCCCTAACTGCATCAGCTACGACCCGACCTTTGCCCACGAGGTGGCGGTCATCATGCAGCACGGCCTCAAGCGCATGGTCGAAAAGCAGGAAAACGTCTTCTACTACCTGACCCTGCTCAATGAGAACTATCCGATGCCGGGCCTCCAAGCCGGAACCGAGGAGCAGATCATCAAGGGCATGTATTTGCTGCAGGAACCGGGTAAGGGCAAGCTGCAGGTCAACCTGCTGGGCTCGGGCTCCATCTTGCGCGAGTCCATGGCCGCCAAGCAGCTGCTCGAACAGGAGTGGGGCGTGGCCGCCGCCGTCTGGAGCTGCCCGAGCTTCAACGAATTGGCGCGCGACGGCCAGGACTGCGAGCGCTGGAACCTGCTGCATCCGACCGAGCAGCCCCGTGTGCCCTTCGTGGGGCAGCAACTGGCCACGCAGGCCGGCCCGGTGGTCGCCTCGACCGACTACATGAAATCCTATGCCGAGCAGATCCGGCCTTTTGTGCCGGCCGGCCGCACTTACAAGGTGCTGGGTACCGACGGCTTTGGCCGCAGCGACTTTCGCAGCAAGCTGCGCGAGCACTTCGAGATCAACCGCCACTACATCGTGGTGGCCGCACTCAAGGCGCTCTCGGAGCAGGGCGAGCTGCCAGCTGCCAAGGTGGCCGAGGCCCTCAAGAAATACGGCCTGAACGCCGACAAGACCAACCCGCTGTACGCCTGAGGCGGCGCGCACGTCAGGAGACAACACACATGGCATTGGTAGACATCAAGGTTCCGGACATCGGAGACTTCGACGAGGTCGCGGTGATTGAATTGCTGGTCAAACCCGGCGACACGGTCAAGGCTGAGCAGTCGCTGATCACGGTGGAGTCCGACAAGGCTTCCATGGAGATTCCGTCCAGCCAGGTAGGCGTCGTCAAGGAGATCAAGGTCAAGCTCGGTGACAAGGTCAAGCAAGGCTCGGTGATTGTGGTGCTGGAGGCGGCGGCTTCTTCCAACCCTCCCCCGCTGGGGGAGGGCAGGGTGGGGGCTGCGGCCGCAGCGTCTGCGCCGACCGCGCCCCCACCCCCACCCCAACCCCCCCCCCGCGGGGGAGGGAGTCAGGCGGGAGGCACGGTCGAAGTGCGCGTACCCAATATCGGCGACTTCAAGGATGTCTCGGTCATTGAGTTGCTGGCCAAGCCGGGCGACGCGATCAAGGTCGAGCAGTCGCTGATCACCGTCGAATCCGACAAGGCCTCGATGGAGATTCCGTCCTCGGCTGCCGGCGTGCTCAAGGAGCTCAAGGTCAAGGTCGGCGACAAGGTCAATATCGGCGATCTGATTGCGATGGTGGAAGGCGCTGGCGTCGCTGCAAGCCCCGCGCCCACTCCCTCTCCCGCTCCCTCTCCCCAACCCTCTCCCGCAAGCGGGAGAGGGAGTCAAGCCGTCGCGGCGCCTGTAGCCAGCGTGCCTGCCCACCAGCCCGGCACCCCCGCGCCTGGCCTGCCCCACGCCTCGCCTTCGGTGCGCAAATTCGCCCGCGAGCTCGGGGTGCCTATCGACGAGGTCAAAGGCTCAGGCCCCAAGGGTCGCATCACTGCTGAAGACATCCAGAAATTCACCCAGGCGGTGATGAGTGGCAGCGCTCAGACCCGGGCGCAGGCTCAGGCCCAGGCGGCCAAGGCGCCGGCAGCCAGCGGCAGCGGGCTGGACCTGCTGCCTTGGCCCAAGGTGGACTTTGCCAAATTCGGTCCCATCGAGCGCAAGGAGATGAGCCGCATCAAGAAGATCAGCGGCGCCAATCTCACTCGCAACGCCATCGTGATTCCGGCGGTCACCAACCACGACGACGCCGACATCACCGAGCTCGAAGCCTTCCGGGTGGTCACCAACAAAGACAACGAGAAGAGCGGCATCAAGGTCACCATGCTGGCTTTCCTGATCAAAGCCAGCGTCGCCGCCCTGAAGAAATTCCCCGAGTTCAACAGCTCGCTCGATGGTGATGCGCTGATTTACAAGAACTACTGGCACATCGGCTTTGCTGCCGATACCCCCAATGGCCTGATGGTGCCGGTGATCAAGGACGCCGACAAAAAAGGCATCCTGCAAATCAGCCAGGAGATGAGCGAACTGGCCAAGAAAGCGCGCGATGGCAAGCTTGCTCCGGGCGACATGAACGGCGCGACCTTCACCATCTCCAGTCTAGGGGGCATCGGTGGTCGTTACTTCACCCCCATCATCAATGCGCCTGAAGTTGCGATCTTGGGTGTGTGCAAGTCCACCATGGAGCCGGTGTGGAATGGCAAGGAGTTCGTGCCCCGCCTGATGCTGCCGCTGTCGCTGACCTGGGACCATCGGGTGATCGACGGCGCTGCGGCCGCACGCTTTAACGCCTACCTCGGCCAGATCCTGGGCGACATGCGCCGTGTGCTGCTGTGAAGCTCAGCCGTGCCGTGCGGTTAACCTATGGTTTTTCGCACCGTAGTTGGCGCAAGCGGAGCAGCAGATGACGACATTGGTGATTGTGAAGAAGGCCGGTCAGGTGGCGATCGCTGCCGATACCTTGGTGACCTTTGGTGACACGCGGCTGGGCAGCCGTTTTGAGACCAACAGCAAGATACTCAGGCTCGACACCCCTCAGGGCGTGAGCTATGTGGGTATGGCCGGTTCGGTGGCGCATTTTCCGGTGTTGCGCAAGGCGATGAACGCCCTGCCAGCCGAGCAGGTGCTGCTGGGCAGCAAGGACGAGATTTTTGACACCTTCACCCGCCTGCATCCGGTGCTCAAGGACCAGTTCTACCTGCAGACCAAGGAAGACGACAACGACCCCTATGAGTCCAGCCAGTTCAGTGTGGTCATTGCCAACCACACCGGCATCTACGGGCTCTACAGCTACCGTGAAATCTTTGAATTCAAACAGTTCTGGGGCATAGGCTCAGGCCGCAGCTTTGCGCTGGGGGCCATGCATGCCTGCTGGGACAAGGCCAAGAGCGCGCGCGAGGTCGCTCTGGCCGGTGTGACGGCGGGCTGTGAATTCGACAAAAACTCGGCCCTGCCGATTGAGCTCTACACGCTGAAAATGAAAGCTCCCCATCTATGAGTGCTGCATCCCTCATTGAGATCAAAGTCCCCGACATCGGCGACTTCAAGGAAGTCTCGGTCATTGAACTGCTGGTCCAGCCGGGCGATACCGTCAAGGCCGAACAAAGCCTGATCACCGTTGAGTCCGACAAGGCCTCGATGGAAATTCCCTCCAGCCACGCCGGCGTGGTCAAGGAAATCAAGGTCAAGCTTGGCGACAAGGTCGCTGAAGGCTCGGTGGTGCTGATGTTGGAGGGGTCGGCTGCGTCCAACCCTCCCCCATTGGGGGAGGGCAGGGTGGGGGCAGCGGTGTCCGCTTCTTCACCGACCGTGCCCCCTCCCCAACCCTCCCCCAGCGGGGGAGGGAGTTCCAGTGCTTCGGCGGCGGTGGCATTTGCCGGCGCAGCCGACCTCGACTGTGACGTACTGGTGCTTGGCAGCGGCCCCGGCGGCTATTCGGCGGCCTTCCGCGCTGCCGACCTGGGCCTGAAAGTGGTGATGGTCGAGCGTTATGCCGACTTGGGTGGCGTCTGCCTGAACGTGGGCTGCATCCCGTCCAAAGCCCTGCTGCATGTGGCGGCGGTGATGGACGAGGTCAGTCACATGGCCGAGCTGGGCGTCAGCTTTGGCGCGCCGCAGCTCGACATCGACAAGCTGCGTACGCACAAGGACAAGGTGGTCGGCAAGCTGGTGGGCGGCGTGGGCAGCATGGCCAAGATGCGCAAGGTCACTGTGCTGCGCGGCTACGGCGCCTTTGTCGGTCCTAACCATTTGCAGGTCGAAGAAACCACCGGATCGGCGCAAGAAAAAACCGGCGCCAATAAAGTAGTGGCTTTTAAACAAGCCATCATCGCCGCTGGCAGCCAGGCGGTACGCCTGCCCTTCATGCCCGAAGATCCTCGCGTGGTGGACTCCACCGGCGCGCTGGCCTTGAGCAGCGTACCCAAGAAAATGCTCATCGTTGGTGGCGGCATCATCGGCCTGGAAATGGGCACGGTCTACAGCACCCTGGGCGCGCGGCTTGATGTGGTCGAGATGATGGACGGTCTGATGCAAGGGGCCGACCGCGATCTGGTCAAGGTTTGGGAAAAGGTCAACAAGCACCGCTTTGACCGCATCATGCTCAAGACCAAGACCGTGGGCGCCAAGGCCACGCCCGAAGGCATACAGGTGCAATTTGAAGGCCTGGACGGCAGCAAGAGCGAAGGCACTTACGACCTGGTGCTGCAGGCCGTGGGCCGCACGCCCAATGGCAAGAAGATCGCCGCTGACAAAGCGGGCGTGTCTGTGACCGAGCGCGGCTTCATCAACGTCGACATCCAGATGCGCACCAAAGTGCCGCATATCTTCGCCATTGGCGACATCGTGGGCCAGCCCATGCTGGCGCACAAGGCGGTGCACGAAGCGCATGTGGCTGCCGAGGTGATCGCCGGCGAACTCCAAGGCAACAAGGAGCTGGCCGCCAGCGCCTTCAACGCCCGCGTGATCCCCAGCGTGGCCTACACCGACCCCGAAATTGCTTGGGTGGGCCTGACTGAAGACCAGGCTAAGGCCCAAGGCATCAAGGTCAAGAAGGGCCTCTTCCCCTGGGCCGCCTCGGGCCGGGCCACCGCCAACGGCCGCACCGAAGGCTTTACCAAGCTCTTGTTCGACGACAGCCCCGAGGCCCACGGCCACGGCAAGATTTTGGGCGGCGGCATCGTCGGCCCCAACGCGGGCGACATGCTCGGCGAGATTGCTCTGGCCATAGAAATGGGTGCCGATGCGGTCGATATCGGCAAAACCATCCATCCGCACCCCACGCTGGGCGAGAGCATCGGCATGGCGGCCGAGGTGGCGCATGGCAGCTGCACGGACCTGCCGCCTGCACGCAAGTAGCACGGCCTCCCGGTCGCCCTGAAAAAGCCCGGTCTGGCAACGGATCGGGCTTTGCGCTTTTTGTGAGCAGTCCAGGCTGACCCTGACTTCCTTCCTTAAGGAAGGAAGTCCAAGTTGAAGGTTAATCGATTTCTTTGCTTGTGAGAGATCGAGCAGCGCTGGAACACGGCTCCACAGGGCCTGGGGTGGGCAATGACACAACAGGCATCAGCGCGTATGCGATTCGCGGTAGGGCACGGTGCCGCGGGCAAGCATCTGATAGCCGCTGATGCCCCAATCACTGCGGTAGCGATGCACGATCAATTCACCCCAGACCCAGACCACATCCATGGTCTGCAAGCGCGCTGGTTTGTCCAGACGCACCAAAACGATCTGATTGGCCGGAGGCGGCGGCGAATGAATGCACGCGCCAAAGTAAGGCACCAAAAGGAACTCGCGGATGGCGCCTTGCGAATACTCCAGAGGCACCACATACCCAGGCAGCCGCACCTTGGTTCCCTGCAGATCCTGGCGTACGGGCGCACTGTCCCAAATCTCCCGCAGCTTGAGCGAGGCCTGCATTTCATCGGCACTGCCTTCGCCAACGGCCCGCGGGTCCAGGCCGGCCTGTTTCAGCGCAGCCATGGGGTCCCAACCCAGTGGCATAAGGTCTTCCCAACGCAAAGTGCGATGCCCAGACGCCCAGGACTGCGAGAGCACTGAAAACGCAGCGACTGACAGCGGGACGCCGCAGGCGGCGCGCAAAAAACAGCGACGGTTCGCATTCATGGGCAGATTCTCCAAGCTTCAAGTCGGGGGCTGCAAGCCGTCCAGCAAGGACAGGCGGTAGGCCCGCCATCCCGGCAGCACGGAGGCCAGGCAACCGGCACAAAAAACAGCGCCTGCAAGCGCTGTTTCAGGCCAGCCCCAGGACAAGCGCAATTCCAGCCCAAACGCCCACTGCAGCCAAGGTCTGAGCACCACGATGACCAAAATCCACAGAAGGATTCCCAAAAAAGCGCCGATCGAAGTCAGCAGCCCTCCCTCAAGCACCAGCAAAGCGAACACACGCTGCGGACTTGCCCCCACGGCTCGCAGCACAGCCAACTCGCGGCGCCGCTGCTCGAGCCCGGTGATCACCACAGCCACAAGTCCCGTCAGGCTGACTGCGGCAACCAGCGCGCTCATGAGCATCAGCACGCGCTCGCTCAGCCCAACGGCCTGCCACAGTTCGTCAAGCGCCACACCGGGCAGCACCGCCATGAGCGGCTCACTGGCATATTGGCCCACACTCCTTTGCAGGCCGAAAACGGCCGCACGGGACTTCAGACCTACCAGCAAGGCCGTGACCGAGCGTGGCGTGAGGTCCTGCTGCAGTGCTTGTCCAGCTGTCACCGACAGACCCGAAATCCTTGCGCCGGCCACCCAGTCAAGGTGAATGGCCTCCATGCCGTCCAAACCAATGTGTACCGACCGATCCACTGGAGTGCCGGTGCGCGCGAGGATACCGACCACCTCAAAAGGTTTGTCGTCATGCTCATTGGCGCTGAACTCCCCGCTGCCATGACTAAGCGTGATGCGTTGGCCCAGGCGATAGCCCAGGCGTTCGGCCACCTCGGCGCCGAGCACCGTGTCGAATACGCCGGTGAAGGCACGACCTTGGTCCAGCACCAGCCCTTGACGCTCGCCATAACGGAAATGCGCAAAGTAGGCCTGCGTGGTTCCGACCACAGGAAAACCCCTGTGCGAGTCGCCAAGTGAGATGGGAATCGTCCAGGCCACACTCGGGTCGGAAGCAATCGCTTGCGCGCTGCTCCATCGGATGTTTTGAGTGGCGTTGCCGATTCTGAATACCGAGTACAGCAGCAGTTGAACGCTGCCCGTGCGCGCACCTACGATCAAGTCTGTCCCAGAAACCGACTGGGAAAACTGCTGGCGTACGTCCTGCCGCAACCGCTCCAGGCCCAACAGCAAGAAGGTGGATAAAGCCACCGACAGCGCCACAATGGTCAGGCCAAAACGTCGGCTCCAGGCGCTCTTGCAGGCGAGCGCAAAAAGACTGAGCGCGCCCGTGTTCATGCGCCCGCTTCCTTTGCGCCGGGTGCATCGAGCACCAGCATCTGGTCAAAATGTCGCGATAGCCGTTCATCGTGGGTGACAAACAGCAAGGAGCTGCCGGCGGCCTCGCACTGTGCTAGGAGCAGCTGCATGAAAGCGTCGCGTCGAGCTTCGTCGAGCGAGGAGGTGGGCTCGTCGGCCATCACCAGGGCGGGGCTGCCGATAAGCGCGCGTGCCGCTGCCACACGCTGCTGCTGCCCCACTGACAATTGGCGGGCAGGTCGCGTCCACAACGGGGTGGCCAAGTCGAGCGCGGCCAGCAGCCGTCGGGCTTCCTGCGCCGGATCCCCAGCGGCCTGGGCGCGCTCTGACGAAAAACGGCAGGGCAGCAGCACGTTGTCGAGCGCGCTCAGGTAAGGCAAGAGGTTGAACTGCTGAAAGATGTAACCGATAGAGCGGGCCCGTAAGGCATCGCGTTGGCCGGGGGCGAGCCCCCTCCAGTCCTGGCCCTGCAGGAGCACATGGCCCGAAGAGGGCATGAGTACGCCAGCGGCAATCGACAGCAAGGTGCTCTTACCGCTGCCGCTGGAGCCGCGCAACAGCAGGCGCTGGCCGGGCTGCAGTCGCAGCGCATCGACGGACAAGGCGCAATGTGCCGCCCCTGGCCAGCAGTGGCGCAGCTCGCGCAACTCCAAAACGGGTGATGGGACAGGAGCAAGCAAGGTCATGCCGCTAAGCTTACCTGCCCAGCACGAGCGTACGCGTCAAAGGCCTTAGGGTGACTCGGGATTGGCCACGGGGTCCAGCCACCTGCGCCTGCACCTTGCGCGTGCGAGGGTAGCGCTCAAAGAGCGTCACGCTGGCGCTGGCCAACAGTTCAGGCCGTGCGCAGCGCCAGTGGTATTGGCCGAGCAACTCCGCATGGCCGTTGCGGGCAGCCTGCGTCTGGCCCTGCAGCACCTCGGCCTGTATTTGCACCGACTGCAGCTCGCAGGCGGCTGCCGCGTCTGGTTGAATCACGGCGTGCGGTTGCTGCAAATGCGCCAGCAAGTCGCTGGCGGCCTGACGTTCAGTGGCCGTTCGTGGAGCGCGCTCAAAACCCAGCAAGCTCTCCAGGGGAGCGCGCATTTGCATCGACAGCAGCCCTGCGTCCACGGCCACATCGATGTAAACCACGCCGTGCTCATGCGGACCGGCCCAGGCCATGGGCCCGGCCAGCGCCGCCAAGCCGGCGGCCAGCATCCGCAGGCGGACGACACAGCGAACGAATGAGGCATGCAAGTGGTGCATAGGGCAAGCTCCATGCAGACAAGTTGGGGTTGGATCAGCGGGTAGCCCGCAAGGTATCGGTGAGTGTCACCAGGTTGTGCTCGAGCAGACGCAGGTAGGTGTCGGCCCGCCCGCCCGGGTGCGAAAGTGCATCGGAGTAGAGCACCCCGCCCACGCGTGCGCCAGATTCCTGGGCGATACGCTCGACCAAGCGTGGATCACTGATGTTCTCCACAAACAGCGCCCGCACGCGCTGCTCGCGTACCTGGCGAATCAGACGCCCCACAGCGGCGGCCGAAGGTTCGCTCGCAGTAGTCCAGCCTTGTGGGGCGAGAAAGTCGATGCCGAAAGCCTCGCCAAGGTAGCCAAAGGCGTCATGCGATACCAACACGCGCCGCTGATCACGTGGTACCTGCGACAGGCGCGCACGCAGCTGCCCCTCGAGCGCATTCATGCGCAGCACGTAGTCGCTTTGGCGTGCCCCGATCTCTTGTGAGTGTTGCGGCCAGCGCTCGGTCAAAGCCTGGGAGATGTTGTCCACGTAGCGGCGCGCATGACCGGGGTGGTGCCAGGCGTGGGGATCCACCTCGGAGTGGCTGTGCTTGTGACCATGACTGTGGCTACCAAGACCGCTTTGGTGCGCACCCGAGCGCCTTGGCTCCATGCCGCGGCTGGCCACCACGGGCGCGCCAGCGTGGCCGGAGACTCGAATCAGACGGTCCATCCAGCCCTCAAAGCCAAGGCCGTTGACCAGCACCATGCGGGCCTGCGATAGACGGCGGGCATCGTTTGGCGTGGGCTTGTACACATGGGCGTCCGCGTCAGGGCCGACCAGCGAGGCGACCCGCACGCCGGTGGGTGCCAATTCACGCGCCATATCGGCCAAAATGGAAAAACTGGCCACCACCTGCGGCTCGGAGGCGCGGGCCAACCCACCGCTGCACATTCCCGCAGCGCCCCACATCCAATGGCGGCGCGACAGCAAGACTGTGTGAAAGCTGGCCATGAAAATGATCCGGGTGAATCAGCGAATTGGACGGGTCTGACGGTGCCATCTGCGCGCAAGAATGCCCCCGCGCGGCCCCAGCGTCACAGAAACGATGTAACACAGGCCGCAGATGAGTACGATACACGGCCCCGAAGGTAGCTCGGCATGAAAACTCAGCAGCAGGCCAATTGCACCTGAAGAAGACCCCAGGCAAGCCGCCAGCATGGCCATGCGTGGCAGGTCGGCCACCCAAAATCTCGCGGCTGCGGCAGGCAGCATCATCAGACCCACGGCCATGAGTGTGCCCAAGGCATGGAAGGCGCTCACCAGGTTAGCCACCAAGAGCATCAGGAACGCCAAATGCACCAACGCGCCGGAGCCGCTCACCTGACGTAAAAACGCGGGATCGCAGCTTTCGAGCACCAGCGGACGGTAAATCGCCGCCAGGACCAGCAAGGTCAAGCCGCTGACGGCGGCCATCTGCAAAAGCGCCGCATCATCAACGGCCAGTACGCTGCCAAAGAGCAAATGCATCAGGTCCATCTGGCTTGCGCGCAGCGAGACCAGCAACACGCCCAAGGCCAGGGCGATCAGATAAATGGCGGCGAAACTGGCATCCTCGCGCTGTGGCGTGATGCGGGTGACCAGTCCCGCAGCCACTGCCACCATCAGCGCCGCGACAAAACCACCCAGACTCATGGCTGGTAGCCAGAAGCCGGCCAGCACAAAACCAACGGCCGCACCGGGCAGCACAGCATGCGCCATCGCATCGCCCACCAGGCTCATGCGGCGCAATACCAAAAGACAACCCATGGGCGCCGCACCGAGTGACAGCGCTAGCGTGCCAACGAGCGCACGTCGCATAAACGCGAACTCGGCAAAGGGCTCAAACCAAGCGGTCATGAGGGAAACTTCCTTTCCGGACCGGCAGCCGGTGGCGCATCTTTAGCCTCAGACCCAGGCCCAAATTCATTCCAGGACTGAACCCTCTTGCCCGCGCGCTCCAGGTTCGCCGCCGTCAGGACCTGGCCCACAGGCCCCCAGGCGATGAGCTCGCGCGCCAGCATCAAGGCCTCGTCAAAGCAACGCAGCGCATGCTCCAGTTCGTGCAACACTGCAATGACGGTGCGCCCCTGGGCGCGCCAGTGCGGCAGCAAGTCCAACAGGTCGCAGGTGGTGCGGGCGTCGACCGCGTTGAAGGGCTCGTCCAAGAGGATCAAGTCGGCGTTCTGAAGCATCAGGCGAGCGAACCGGGCCCGTTGGCGCTGGCCCACCGACAACTCGCCGACCAGCCGGCTCTGCATACCACCGAGCCCCGTTGTGACCAGCGCCTCGTGCAGCAAATCCCTCTCCTGTCGGCCGAGGCCACCCCACCAGCCGATGCGAGACCACAGGCCCATCGCCACGAACTCACCCAGTCGAATCGGGAACTGAAGGTCCATTTCATCGGCTTGCGGCAGGTACGCCAGGCGTTGGGGCAAGCGACGTTCGATCCGCCCGGTGACCTGAACACGCCCCCCCGCCAAAGCCGCTAGCAGCGAACTCTTTCCCGCGCCGTTGGGTCCAACGATGGCCGTCAGACCTGCGGTACGAAAAACCCCGCTTAGGCGATGAACCACGGGATGACCGTGCCAGGAGACCGTCAGCTCGTGCAGCCTGAGGACGGGCCGCCTGGCGCTTGCTGCAAACCTCATGACAGGGCCCAAGCTACAGCCAGCCAGAGAAAACCGAGGGCAATACACACCCAGGCCAGGCGCACCCAAGCAGCCATCAGCATGGCCACACTACACCATCCCACTGACCATGGGCGCGGCGACACGGTTGCCGCGGACCAGCGCTAGGTAGGGGACGCGCAACGGGCCGAGGAGGCGGTCAAGCTTGCACAGATTGCACATTGACCATAAAGCGTCAAATCGTGATGCCGCACCTGAAACCCCGCCGGCAGCAGGCCGCTCAGATCGCCAGGGCGGGTATTTCATTCCGAGGCCTGAAGTTAACCGAACTTCAGCAGGACGCGAGGGGATGCTCACGCGAGCTCCTTATTGATAATGCGAGGTCAGTATATATAAATCCTCTCCCTGATCCGCCGAGCCTGAGCGCATGCCCCGTGTTTGGCCATGCCCACGGCCATGAGACAACAGGGCCTCAGCGGTCAAGATCGTTGACGCCGGACAGCCACGGCAACTGCGACGGCCTGACTGAGCTTTGGCTTGAACACCGACGGAACCATCAGCGAATTGGGCCAGAGGCTGACTTGTGCATGAACAACCTGTTGGGGTCTTCCGTGTAGGGGCCGAACGGGCCTCGACGGCTGTAGTCAAGCCGCTCGTACAAAGCGATGGCTTCGGGTTGAAGGTATCCGGTTTCGAGCATGAAAAGATGGCAGCCGCGGGCCTGTGCCTGTGCTTCCAGCCATTGCACCAGCGAGCGTGCGATACCTTTGCCCGGGTGGCTGGGCAGCGTGAACATTCTCTTCAGCTCCCCATAAGCGTGCTTGAGCACGATAGCCCCACAAGCCGCTGCATGGCCCGATGGGTCGCGAGCGACCGCAAAGATGACATTGGGCTGCGACAGGGCGGCCACGTCGATACCGTGGTGACTCTCTGCGGGGGGGGTAGAGCGGCTTCTGATAAGCCCTTAGCGCTTGGATTTCTTATCCCTTCCGCGGCATCCTCCACATAAGATGCACAGTATTCTGTCATCTGTCCTCAAAGAGCCGGCCATGGGTTTTGCAGCCAGCGATGTCGTGCCATTCACGCAGGCACGCGCCAATCTGTCCGAGTTGGCAGATCAGGTCAAAGCGGGAGCCGAAAAAGTCATCACCAAGAACGGCGAAAGCTATGTGGCGCTGATCGACTCGGACCGGCTCGATTACTACCATAGTCTTGAGCGAGAGCGCATTCACTTGTTGCTGATTGACGATGTCAAACGTGGCTTGGCCGACATTGCAGCTGGCCGCACCCAAGAGGCTGACGCAGCCTTGGCGCAGCTACAGCAGCGTCGAAAAGCTGCCACCTAAGCACCCAGTGCGGCAAAGAAAAACGGGCTCAACAATATGTCTGATCAGCTGCATCAGCTTGAGCTGACAGCCAGTTTTCTTGAGTGACTGAACTCGGTTGAAGCACTTCTGGGCGCAGCAAATGCGGAGTTTGCATTCGATGCCTTGGTGGCAAACCTTCGCACCACTGTCATTCCCAACCTTAGGCGCTTTCCGCGCATGGGCCACCCCTATTTGGTCAACCCACCCTAGTCAGCCGAGGCGCTGGCACTGCTCGCATCGTTGCCAGCGGGTGCAGCAAACGCTTTGCGTGAATACCTGCATGGCGACTACCTGATGCTCTATACCGTCCTCGATGCGACCGCGACCGTTTATCTGCTGTCCATAAGCCACCACCGACAGCTTTCCATTGATTTTGCGGGCTTGTGGCCGTCTGCAACTTGAGCTGGGGTTTTGCACTTTGGGAGGTCAGACCTGCCCCCCACCAGCTGAACCTGGTTGTATGTTGTCGTGTTTGATGGCAGCCCAGGCCTCCATCGACAAGCACTGGTTTGAAAACCAGATCCGCCCCATTGCGATGGCCCGTTCATAGTGCCGTACCTTTCTAAGTGGTTGAAAACATTGAGATCTGGTTCTCGGATTCTTCGCGACACGGGCGATCAGTTCTGGCAATCGCGTCGATGACCTTCGGATCAAGCAGG
>Ga0222712_10000090_pt1 | contig 121865 bp, 73 predicted proteins | sample C33_657DmetaG_FD_165043 | JGI IMG/M metagenome (GOLD analysis project Ga0222712, IMG submission 165043) | Estuarine water microbial communities from San Francisco Bay, California, United States - C33_657D | ecosystem: Environmental > Aquatic > Marine > Unclassified | place: USA: California... | reverse complement strand
TCAAGCGCATGCACGGCGAGGACCCGTATCCCTTCGTCTACGAACTCATCGACCAGCAGGCCGACCACTACCATTGGAATACCGGCAAGAAATGGAACGACCCCGATGGCGGCCGCGGTGGCGCCGAGGATTTTGGCGGCGGCCACGCGCACGTCGGCATGATGATATATCAGGGCGATAACTGGCCGGCGACGTATCGCGATAAACTCATGACCCTGAACATGCATGGCCGACGCGTGAATGTCGAAGCCATCGAACGGGTCGGCAGCGCGTTGGTCATGAAGCACCAGCCCGACATCTTGAAGTCCGCCGATCCCTGGTTCCGCGGCATCGAGCTCAGTCAAGGCCCGGATGGGGCGGTGACGATTTTGGACTGGAGTGATATCGGGGAGTGCCACGATGAAGACGGCATTCACCGCACCAGCGGCCGCATCTATAAAGTCGCCTATGGCACGCCTAAGCAGCCTGACGTCGACCTGACGAAGGCCACGCCGGCCAACCTCGTCGAACTACAGCGTAGTCGCAATGAATGGCTCGTGCGGATGGCGCGATGGGAACTCCGCGAGCGCGCGTGGAAGGGCCAAGAGCTTTCGTCTGGTATCGCCGCCTGGGAGAAGCTCGCCGCCGAAGCCGACGCCGCGCTCGCGCTCAACGCCCATTCGACCCTCCTGGCGATGGAAGCCACGCCAAAGGGCGATAGCCCTTTCACGGCGCAACATCAGGCGCGTTACTCGCCAGAGGCCATCCTCGCCGAGCAGCGCACGGACGTTTTGGCCCGCCTGATCGAGCGTGAACTCACCGAGCCGCTGGTACGTCGGAATAATTCCTTGGTCAAGTATCCGCGCCACCTCGGTTTCATCGCGTCGTGCGAGGAACAAGAGACGGCGTTGCTGCAGTTGGCGAGCCAGCCGCGCGGTCAACGCGTCCGACTTGCCCTCGCTTCATCGCTCCCGCACCTCACCATGCCGATCCGTGCGCTCGTCGCTCAGCATCTCCTCCGTTACGAGCAGGACAGTACGGACCATAACCTCCCACTCCTCGTCTGGACCGGTATCCGTGAACTCCCGCTCCCGGCCTTGGTCGATGTCGCGCACGTCTGCCGCGTCCCGCAGGTCAGCAAACTCATCGCCCGGCGCTTGGCCGAAGCCTCGGATAAGCAGCCGGAACCCTTGAATGACCTCTTGGCCGGTGCGGCCGATATGCCGGATGGTCACGGCCCACTCGTTGCGGGCTTGGTGGATGGACTTAAAGGTTGGCGTAAGGCCAAGAAGCCCGCCGCGTGGGATAAGTTTGTCGCGTCGATACCTTCTACTGACACCGCCGCCCTTGAGGCCGTCCGCCAACTCAACGTGTTGTTCGGCGACGGCTTGGCCTTGGAAGCCGTACGCAAGATTACCTTGGATGAGAAAGCCCTCACCGAGCAGCGTCGCGTCGCTTTGTTGGCGCTCATCGAAGCCAACGACTCGAACCTCCGGGCCGATTGCGAGAAACTCCTTTCCGTCCGTGGCGTTGCCATGGAAGCTATCCAAGGTCTCACGAAGTTTGATGACCCCGCTGTCGCGAAGAAGATCCTCGCCCGCTATCCTCAGCTATATCCCCACGAGCGGCCGCAGGCCATCATGGCGCTCGTCTCGCGTCCGAAGTTCGCGCGGGAACTCCTCGCTGCGATCGCCGAAGGCAAGGTCTCGAAGTCAGACCTCGGGTCTACCGCCGCGCGGCAGATCCGTGGCTTCAACGACGCAAAGTTAACGGCACAGCTCGTGGCCGTGTGGGGCGAAGCGCGGGAGACTCCGGCGGACAAGCTCCAGCTCATCGCTGAACTCAAGGCGCGACACACGGCGGACTTCTTGGCGAAGGCGGATCTCGCGCAGGGCAGGGCGCTCTATGCGGGCGTGTGTGGTCAGTGCCACAAACTCTTTGGTGCTGGCGGCGCGATTGGGCCGGACCTCACGGGCAGCGGACGGCGAGACCTCGATTACTTGCTGCAGAACATCGTTGATCCGAACGCCATCGTCGATGCTGCGTATTACCTCAACACCATCACCATGAAAGACGGCCGAGTCCTCAGTGGCATCGTTGGTGCGCAGACCGAGCGCACGCTCACCCTGCGTTCGATTGGACAGGAAACCACGCTCGACAAGACCGACATCGCCAAGCGCGACACCCAGCCCATCTCGCTCATGCCCGAAGCCCTCCTGCAGGCGTTCACCCCCGAGCAGCAACGCGATCTCTTGGCTTATCTGATGTCCGAAACTGGGACGAAAGTAGGGAAATAGCTCACCCCTCGTCGGACTGCTTCGGGGCGAGGCCGGCGTGGGGACGGCCGGCGGCGTGGGCGGGACGGTAGTCGGCGAGCCAAGCCGGTCCAGGGCCGGCGCCACGGTTGGAGGTGTCGTGGCGATGCGTGATGCCCGTGATTGCTTCGATCAGTGCCTCGAGTTGGCCCCAGAAATCGACGGCCTCCAGCAATGGGTTCACCAGGTTCGTGACTGGGCAGTAGTAGGTGTTCTTCGGATCCGTATGGTGCAGGGCGTGGTGGCGCGGCGTCTGCAAGACTCGGATGTCCTGGAGGAACGCGACGACCGGCCCGACCTCACCGCGCGTCATGTGCGACCATTTATGGACCTGGTTGGCGTTCACGCTGATGACGACGAAGAGCACGACTTGCCAGTTCAGGCAATCCAGCCAAGCCGCCGCGCCGAGCAGGAGCGCGCCGAGCAGGAGTAGGTCCCAAGAGCTTTGCCACCAGTTATTCTTCGTGAAGAGCCGCGGGTAGTGGTGATGGACGATGTTCGGCTTGATCATCAGGGGGCCGACCACGGGGGTGGCCTCGGAGCCGTAAGCGTCTTCGAGCCAATGGGCGAGGCCCGCTACGAAATCAGCCAGCAGGATGACGCCGAGCGCTTGGAGGATGGGCTGCAGAGTGTGCATGTGTTTTGAACGGCAACAATTATACCTACAGGAAGGCCGGAAGCGTTAATCGATATAATCGATAGGGCCTATCGCTGCGGGGGATAATGGTCGTTGCGCCTGCTCCCCATGCGGCGAAGATGGGCCTACCCCGATGAACGTCCATCACCTTGAGCTTTTCTATTACGTGGCGAAGCATGGGGGTATCAGCGCGGCCGTCCGCCATATTCCGTATGGCATTCAGCAACCCGCGGTGAGCGGCCAGATGGCTGCCTTGGAGACGAATCTCGGGGTCCGTCTTTTCGAGCGTTCGCCCTTTCGGCTGACTGCGCCTGGCCGTAAGTTATACGGAAAAATCGAAAGCTTCTTTAGCGGGTTGGATGGGCTTGAAGGTCAACTCCGCGATACGGACCGACCAGAATTACGGTTGGCCGCCTCGGAGCTCGTGCTGCGTTTGCATATCTCCACGGTCACCCAACGCTTGCGCGCCCGGCACCCGAAGTTACTGCTCAGTTTGACCCCTGGCTACCAAGCCCAGTTTGAGACGTGGCTGCGCGATGGCCTCATCGACCTCGCCATCGTCCCGATCGAGGCGAAGACGAAAGGCCGCCAGAGCCTATTGCGGTTGGCGCGCGTTCCGCTGGTACTCCTCGTGCCCAAGGCATCACCGCTCCAGAGCGTCGCCGAACTTTGGAAGCAGAAAAAACCCCGGGAGCCGCTGGTCAGTATGCCCGGGGCGAGCAGCGTCACCCGTAGTTTCCAGCGCGACCTGCGTAAGCTCGGCGTCACGTGGCCGCAGGCGGTCGAGGCTACCTCCATGGAGATGGTCACCAGCTATGTGGCCAACGGGGAAGGGCTGGGCTTAAACCTCGCGATTCCGGAAGCCATCGAGCACCCCGAAGTCCGCGCCTTGCCGTTGATCGGTTTTGCGCCGATGGAGATTGGCCTCCGCTGGAATGGCGACCCTTCGCCTTTGTTGCGCGATGCGATCGCGGCTTTCCAGCAGTATACCCGGGAGACGTGGCCCGACTGGGTAATCGAGGACGCCCTCCCGCCCCAGAAGAAGCGGAAGTAGGCTGAGAGGTTCCCCTTGTTGGATTTTTGGCGCGGCTCTGTTAGGTACGGCGTCGATGAAGAGGCCTAGGAATAAGTCACGGTTACATCCAGCTACAGGCTTGCGGCGCCGAAGCAGCTCGTTCCCCGGCCTCCCGGAGGTTGCGCCCGCTTCTGTAGACGTGAGCTGGTCAATCACGGCCGCACTGTCCGACGAGACCCGCTTGACAACATCCAGAAGTAATACAATGTATTACGCATGCATAAAAAGATTTCTAAGCTCGGTAACTCGCAGGGCGTCGTCTTCGACGCGGCGCTCATGGAAATGGCACGCCTCAAGGTGGGGGACGACGTTAACGTCGAAGTCCACGAGGGCGGCACCATCACGATCACGCCCTTGAGTCCGCGTCCCTCCAAGGAAGAAGTCACCGCGACCATCAAAGGGGTGATGAAGGACTACTCCAAAACCATGCGTAAGCTGGCGTGAAGGCCACCCCCGATAATTGTTTCCATTTGACGGTCGATATCGTCAAGGAGATCCATGCCGAAGCCTTAAGCAACTTTGGCGGAGGCTCGGGTATTCGCGAGAATTCCCTGCTCGAGTCGGCGGTCGCTGCACCACAGGTCACTATCCGGGGCCGTTCCCCTTTTGTTGACTTGGAAGAAGTAGGGGCGGCATACCTGTTCTACCTTTGCAAAAACCACCCTTTTGTGGACGGGAATAAGCGGACGGCCCTGGGTGCGGGGTTGGTCTTCCTTCGGTTGAATGGTGTCCAGCTAGTCCCCGACTCGGACGAATGGGCGAAGCTTACGTTTGCGGTTGCTGATTCTAGTCTGGATCGGGAAGAAACTACCCGCTGGTTAAGGCGGCTGGTGAAGAGTCCGGCCGCGCCTAAACCCAAGAAGCGCCGTAAGTAGCCTGATTTAGCGGGTTTTCGGGCCAAGAGCCCGTATCTTTCGTTTTGACGCAGGGGCGGGGAGTCCCATCGTCAATCGACTCAGGACAGTCCGATGGTGTAATGGTAGCACAGGAGATTCTGATTCTCCTTGTCTAGGTTCAAATCCTAGTCGGACTATTTCTGAAACCTAAAGCCCTCCACGCGGAGAGCTTTTTCGTGCCTATTTCGTGGGACGGAGCAGTCGGGCCGCGGCGGCCTTCGGGGTCTCACCGGCGCGGACGTCTTCGAGCCGGTAGGTGTTGGTGCATGAGGAGGTGTCGCCGATGCCTAAGGTGGCGAGCCGACCGAGGGTCTCGAGTTCGACGTAGGCCCAAGGGTCCGGGCTCACGTAAATCTCCGCGCTGCACCCGTCGTCAGGGAAGGAGCCGGTCGTTTCGCCAGGGGTCGCGGCAATCAGTAGCGTGTGCTTGTCGCCGACCCAAGCGAGGGCGTGGCCGTCGGTGCCGATCTTGGAGCAAACATCGGGGAAGCGCTTCCAGTAGAGGATGCCATTTTCGATTTCGATGCCCTTGAGCGGCCCGAACATGGGGTTGAGGGGTTGGCGGCCCGCTTTCGCGGTCGTTGCAATGGCCCGCGGCTCGGCGAGTTGCGTGATGACCCAGACGGCGATCTGTACGGGTGGGCCTTGGACCTTCGTGTAAGTGGTCGTGACGGCGAGCGTGCGAAAGCCCGCGGGACGGATGAGGCGGGTGAAGCGGACGCCCGAGCGGGGATCGACGGGGGATTCGAGCAGGACGCCGGCCTCGGTCACGCGCACCCGTAGGGCGCTTTGGTCGAAGACGACGGGCGGCATCCACTTGCCCGTTGCGTCCTTCATCCAGACCCCTTCCGGGGCGGGCCAGGTCTTGTCGCCGCCAAAGTTCGTCCAAGCCTTCGCGTTAGGCTGCACCGCCTGGCCGAGGAGGTCGGGGTTCTGCCAGAGCACGCCGGTCGATTCACCCGGGCGGCGGATATCCATGATTCGTCCGATCGACGGAATGACGACCGCCTCGATGTCCTCGCCGCGGATGACGACGGGGTCGGTCCAGCCACGGTAATTGCGGGTGGATTCGGAGGGCGTGCAGCCGACGAGGGCGAGGAAGCAACCCAGCAGGAATGCCCGACTCATCGGTCGTTCCAGAGGATGAGCAGGTTCTTGGTTTGGCGACCGGCGACGATGAGGTCGGGCTTACCGTCGCCGTTGAGGTCGGCGGCCTTGAAGTCCTCGACCGCGATCTCCTTGGTCGTGAGCGTGCTCGTGCGCCATGCCTTGCCGTCAGGGTCGAGGGCGGTGAACAGGCGGATGCCTGGCTCGGTGCCGCGCCAGCCCACGACGAATTGGTCGGAGCCCGTGCCGAGGAAGTCGGCGACGGCGACCGCATGGCCTTCCTTGAAGCCATCGAGGAGCTGTTGGCGGACCCACTTGCCGTCGGCGTCTTGCGTGTAGACGGCGGACATCGTGCCGTGGAAGGGCTCGACGGTCGCAAGGAAGCGCTGGCCGTTGGCGAGCTTGCCATCGCGGAGTTCGCCCGTCGGGACGTTCGTGAGCGCGGTGTTCGTCCAGGCGCCATCCTTCAAGGAGTTCAGCCAGATGCCTTCCTTGGAGCCGGACAGGATCTGCTGGTCGGGTCCTTGGCCCCAGCGAGTCGCGTGCAGGTTATGGGTCACGTGTCCGACTTCGTTGACCACCGTGATTTTCCAGGGCTGCTTGGGGTCGGCGGGCTTTTCGTAGGCGAGCATCTTGGCGCCGACTCCGGAGGCGTTCTTGTTGCCGCGACCATGGAGCGGTTGGACCACGAGGTCCCAGCGCTTGGCGTCGACCTGGACCCACTGCATGCGATGCACTGTCGGCTCGTGGGGGAGCGCGATGGCTTCCCATTTCTGTGTCGGGTCAGCGGGGGCCTTCAGGTAGAACACCGCGCCGCTATTGACCGTGTCGGAGGGATTCCAGCCGGCGCCGACGGCGACCGCGCACTTGCCGTCGACGACTTGGGCGGCGATGCACACATGGTCGAGCTTGGTTAGGTTCTCGGCGATGACGTGCTTCTTCCACGTCGGGTTCTGGTACCACTGCACCGTGTGCTGGTCGGCCAAGAGGATGTCGGGCTTCCCGTCGCCATCGACGTCGGCGATGGCGAGGCCGTAGCCGATGGAGACCTTGTCGATCTCCTGTAGGCGGAACTTTGGTTCGGGCGGGGCGGCGAGGACGAGCAGGGGACAGAGCGTCAGGAGCGGGGTCAGCTTCATGGGGATGGTCTAAGCCGTCCGACCCCGCCTGTCCACCGCGGTTCCCTCCACCCACCCGCCGCGCACAACGGGGTCAGACCCCAATAATGGGGTCAGGCACCAACATTGGGGTCTGACCCCATTATTGGTGCCTGACCCCGTCGTCGGGCTGAGGGGTCATATGGGTTTGAGGTCTGGAGGGTAGTATCTAGAAACCCTGCATGCTACCCCGCAGGTCTTTCCTGAAGCTTGGTGCCGCCGCCACGCTGGCGACCGTGTCCGGCGTTTCCACCCGTTTGGCTGCGGCCGAAAAGCCAACGGCGCCGACCTTCCCCCCGGTTGCCTTCGCCGTCGTCGGCGACACGCATTACTTCGCGGACAAGGATGACCCTTCCGCGCTGCAGCCCGGCTCGCGAGCCACCACCGCGGCGCTCATCGAGCAACTCAACCGCTTATCCGGTTCCGAACTGCCTGCCGCTCTGGGCGGCGGCAAGGTGCTCCCCTTGAGCCAGGTCATCCACGTCGGTGACATCATCGACAGTGGCGACAAGAATGGCGCGGTCATCGCCAAGATGCAGGCCACCGAGTGGAAGGAGTGGCAGGCGGACTACGGGCTCGATGGGCGCGACGGCCGGCTCAAGTACCCCACGTACGAGATCCACGGCAACCATGATGGCCCGCATGGCAAGGGCCTCGTCCTCGACGGCATCATTGCGCGCAATAAGCAGCGCAAGGACCTCAAGGCCATCTCCACGAATGGACTCCACTATGCGTGGGTCGTGAACGGCGTGCACTTCATCAACCTTGGCATCACGGTTGGGCAAGTAAAGGCCGTCACCCGTAAGCGGCGCTACGACCCGATGGATAGCCTCGAGTTTCTCATCGATTACCTCGCCAAGCACGTCGGAAGCTCTGGTGCGCCGGTGGTCATCTCGCACCACGTCGACTTTGCCCGTTATGCCTTACCCGTGGCGGACGAAATCGTCCTCAAGAACGAGTGGGACTACGCGGACGTGCAGGCTTTCCACGACGCCCTCAAGCCTTACCGCATCGCCGGCATCTTCTATGGCCACACGCATGTGCGGGCCGTCTTTGCTTGGCGCGGGCCGAAGCCCGACCCCGTCGTCGCCGGCAAGCCGCTGCCGGCGGGCATCCCTACCTTCAACACGGACAACGCCGCGCACTTCGGCGGCCCGACCCAAGCCTTCCTCTACGTCGAAGTCCACGCCGAGGACATCCTCGTCCGCGAGCTCGCCACCAAGGACGCTTGGAAGACCTCGGCTTGGACCGAACTCTCCTGGCGCCTCCCGCACTACACGGGCTGAGCGGTGTCCGGTCCCGACGTCGTAGCCTGACCCTGTCCTGGTGCCTTTACCCCGAACGTGGGTTTGCCAACGACGATTCTCGTGTATATCCATTGAAGCATGAGGCTTCCCCATCTCATCGCGGCCGGCATCTGCATGGAGGTGGTCGGACTCTTCGGGCAGACGCCCGCCGCCGCGCCGGCATATTCCAATGCTGACTTCGCGTTGCGGATGCATCGCGAACTGGTCCGGCCCGAGCCGAACGCCAACTTCGTTTGGTCGCCGCTTTCCCTGCAGTCGGTCTTGGCCGTGATGGCGGAAGGTGCTCGTGGGAAGACTGCGGACGAACTAGGGGTCTGCTTGGGTTTGCCAATGTCGGCACGGCGCCCTGGCGACCTCGCGCGTCCCTGGGATTTCACCTCGTTCCATCAGGCTAACCACGACGCCATCAAGGCGTTGCGAGCACCGTGGGCAGCCACGGACGATGCCGAAGCGTCGCGTCTGTACCGAGAATCAGAACACAAACCGGATAGATTGACGCGGGCGAAGATGGAGGAGCTCACCACCTCGGGTTCGGATGGTCAGGGTCCTTATAGACCGTTCGTGTTCCGGTCCGTCGACCGTCTCGTGTTGCAGAAAGGCCTGCCATTGGAGCAGGACTTCCAGAGCGTCATTCGGGGGCATTATCCCGGGGGCGTGGTCGAATCCGTCGACTTCCAGGGCGGCTTCGACTCCGAACGACGGCGCCTGAACGCATGGATCGCTCAGCAAACCGACGGGATCATCAAGGACCCTATCCCGGCGGACGCTTGGACGGCGGCCACCCGGTTGGTGTCCGTCAACGTCACCTACCTCCGCGCCGATTGGAGCCACCGATTCGACCCGAAGGAAACCCGACCGGGTAAGTTCTTCGCCTTCGGAGAAAAGTCCGTCCTGCTGGCTCCGACGATGTCGCATGACGAGGAGTGCCGGTACGTCGCCCTGAACCGCGATGGGTCGATCTTCCCGACGCCGGACAAGGTCCCTACGGGCTCTAACGATGCCCACATCTCTTTCTACCCCAAGGAAGGCGGCTACCATGTCATCGAAAGGACGTACGCCGGACAACGCGCATCCATGGTGATGGTCTTGCCTACTAGGTTCCTACGTTTGACCGAACTGGAGAACGCCCTGACTCCGGCCCAGCTGGAGGTCATCCTCCGGGGAGGCAAGGAGCGCACTTGCATGGTACAGATGCCGAAATTCAAGACTCGCACCGACGCTTCGCTCCTGGCGCCGTTGGCCTTGATGGGGGTAACCTCTTTGTCGAACCGCAACGCTGCGGATTTGACCGGCATGTGCCGTCCCACTCCGCTGGAAGGAAGCCTCTACCTGCAGGTGCTCGCCCAAGTGACGGATATCGAGGTCAACGAGAGGGGGACGGTCGCGGTCTCGACGACCTTCGCCGGCGGGTCCTTGGGCGGCATCGGAGTCGCACCTCCGACGCGGCCTTTCATCCCGCAGTTCATCGCCAACCAAGCCTTCCTTTACTTCATTAAGGACAATGAAACTGGCCAGATCCTCTTCATGGGACGGATGATGAACCCCACCAAGTAGGCGTAGTCCCCTCGATGCCTGCCTCCGTTGCCGCGTTTAGCGGAGGAGCGCGGGGAAGAGTTTACCCAGGCCGTCGGCCATGATCTCGACGCCGATGGCGGCGAGGACGAGGCCCATGAGGCGGGTCATCACGTTGATGCCGGTCTGGCCGAGGAAGCGCGTGATGCGCGCGCTGGCCATGAGGCAGGCGAACGTCGCGAGCGCGCCGACGACCGCGTAGCCCACGAGCAGCGCCTGGTCACCGAAGCCATGCGATTTCTCGGCATAGATGACCATCGTCGAGATCGTCGCCGGCCCGGTGATGAGCGGCACCGCCAGCGGCGAGACCGCCACGCTGTCACCGGCGTCGAGCTTCTCGGTGGCTTGGTTGAGGTCAGAAGAAGAGCTATCGGCCGGCTGGGCGTTGAGCATCTGCACCGCGTTGATAAGCAGCAGCACGCCGCCGCCCACCTGGAAGGACGCGATGGAGATGCCGAAGAAGCGCAGCAACTGCAGGCCGGCGAGCGCGCTGGCCGCGATGACCAGGAAGACCGTGAGCGTGCTCACCCAGATCGTGCGTTGCCGTTGGGCCGGCGTGAGGCGCGACGTGAAGTGGATGAAGAACGGGATCACCCCAATCGGGTTCAGCACGGCGAGCAGCGTGAGCAGGGGCTTCAGGTAATCCATGGACGGCCCACGATGGCCAAGCCCCGCGCCGGTGCAATGACGTGAAATGCCCGTGAACAATCATTCGGGCGGACTGACTTCGCCGACCGACCGCTTTCGCTCCTTAAGCGCGCTTTACGCCGTCAAACGCTCAAGACATTCCGCGTAGAGCGCCTGAGTCTTCGCCACGACGTCGGCGGGGAGTTGCGGGCCGGGTGCGGTCTTGTCCCACGGTTGGGCCTCGAGCCAATCACGCACGAATTGCTTATCGTAGGACGGTTGGGCGCGGCCGGGCTGCCAAGTCGAAGCCGGCCAGTAGCGGGAAGAGTCGGGCGTCAGCACCTCGTCGATGAGCACCAACGAACCATCGGGGGCGGTGCCGAATTCAAACTTCGTGTCGGCGAGGATGACGCCGGCCTTGGCCGCGCGTTCGGCGCCCATGCGGTAGAGCGCGATGGACGTATCGTGGACCGTACGGAAGACCTGCGTGCCGAGGATCTGTTCGCACTGCGCGTTGGTGATGGCCTCGTCGTGGCCTTCGGCGGCCTTGGTCGATGGCGTGAAGATGGGCGTCGGTAGCTTCGAGCCATCGAGCAAGCCAGCCGGTAGGGCGTGGTCGAGGATGGCGCCGTTCTTCTTGTATTCCTTGAAGCCGCTGCCGGCCAGGTAGCCGCGCACCACTGCCTCGACGGGCAGGGGGACGAGCTTGCGCACGAGCATCGAGCGCGGGATCAGGTGTTCATGGCCCTGGAGCGCGCGGGTGAGGGCGGCCGCGTGGTCGGGCACGAGGTGCGTCGGGAAGAGTGCCTTCGCCTGTTCGAACCACCAGAGGCTGATGTGCGTGAGCAGGATCCCTTTGCCCGGGACCCCGTTGGGCATGACCACGTCGAAGGCCGACAAGCGGTCCGTCGCGACGATGAGGTAGTGTTCGCCCAGGTCGAAGACCTCGCGGACCTTGCCCTTGGCCTTCAACGGGAAGGGTAGGCCGGTCACGGTCATCAAGGCTTCCTTGGGCAAGGGCGGCGTTTTCATCCTGCCACGGAGATAGGCGAGGGCGGGCCAAGAGGGCAAGGACAACGCACGCCGATTCGGCGTTGTGGCCCTTGTCTTGGCCGATAGCTTGGCCTTTCGCCCGGATGCTTGTTCACGACGCCCATTGCCACTATCAGTTCGCGGAAGTCCCGTATGCCGCGGTCGAACTCGCTCGGCGGGAAGGCGTCGGCTATGCGGTCGTCAACGGCAGCGCGCCGGTCGATTGGCCCGATGTCGCCGCACTCGCGGCCCGCGACGCCCGCAACCTTCCTGCCTTTGGCCTACACCCTTGGGATGTCCCCACCGCGCCCGTGGGTTGGGAGTCGCAGCTCCGGGCCATCTTGCTCGCGCACCCGCAGGCCTCGGTCGGCGAGATGGGCTTGGACCGGTGGGTGGAGGGCCACGATCCCGTCGCCCAGGAAGCCGCCTTCCGCGTCCAGCTCGCCTTGGCCGTCGAACTCGACCGACCGCTCACCATCCACTGCGTCCGCGCGATCGGCCCCCTCATGGATACCTTGCGAGCCGCGCCTGGGCCGCGGCGTGGTTTCCTCCTGCATAGTTGGAACGGCCCTGTTGACCTCGTGCCGGAGCTCGTGGGCCTCGGCGCTTACTTCTCCTTCAGCGCGCATCATCTCCGCCCGACCAAGGCCGACCTTCGTGGGCAGTTCGCGGCGGCGATCCCTTCCGACCGGATCCTCGTCGAGACCGATGCCCCGGCGTTATGTCCCGCGCCCGCGTTCCGCAGGCATGAACTCCCACCCGATGCCGCGGGCGTGGAGCAGAACCATCCGGCGAATCTCCTGCGCAACCTGGAAGAACTCGCGCGGACCCGCGGGCTGGCGGTGGAGCAGGCGGCGGAGCTCACGGGCGTGAACTTCGCCCGCTTATTCCTTGGGCAATAAAGCGAGTCGGAGCGCTTCACCCGCGGCCGCCAGGCCGAACGCGCCGGCCACATGGGAGGCCGTTCCGTAGCCCCATTCGCAGTTCGGGTGCAGGTCTTCGCCCTCGGGAATCTCGCCGCCGGGCAGCCCGGCGCAGTCCGTCGGCTGCGTGAACGGTTCATCGGACCACACGCAGGACACGCCGAACGGTGCCTTGCCGCGCGGGAAATCGAAGTTTTGGCGCAGCCGCTTGCGGACCAGCATCATCAGCGGGTCATCGCGCGAATCGCGGAGGTCGGTCACCTTGAGCCGCGTGCCATCGAGACGCCCGGCGCAGCCGCCGACCGTGACCACGCGCAGCTTCCGGTTCACCGCCTCCGCGATCAGCCCGCATTTCGGCGACAGCGCATCCATCGCGTCGATGACCACGCCCTCGAAGCCCGTCAGCACCTCATGCGGGTTGAAGCGCGAGAGGAAGCGCGTGTGGAGGGTCGTTTGGATGCCTGGATTGATCGCCCGCACGCGGGCCGCGACCGCTTCGGTCTTGGCTTGGCCCTCGGCGCCGGCGATCGCGTGGAGCTGGCGGTTCGTATTGGAAATGCAGACCGCATCGCCGTCGACCAGCGCCAGGTGGCCGACGCCGGAGCGGGCGAGGGCCTCCGCCGTCCAGGAGCCGACGCCGCCCAGCCCCACGATCAGGAATCCGCTGCGCGACAGCCGTTCCAGGCCCGCCAGCCCGTAGAGGCGGCCGACGCCGGCGAAGCGTTCGAGGTAGGCGGAATCCATGGGGCGGCATCGAAGGCGGAAACCGCGGCCTATCCAAGAAACAAAACGCTCCGGGCTTGAACCGAGTCCGAACCCCGCAAAGATGGTCCGAACCCCCTTTCCATGGCCGACTCCGAAAACAAAGTCCCCAAAATCCTCTTGGCCCCTGCGTCGCCCCTCTGGTACCACGCCATGATGTGGGCGATCGGTGGCTTGGCCCTTGGTCTCCTCATCGCCTTCGGCTTCGTTTTGCGCGACCATTTCCAGGCGGACGGCATGACCCACGTCTATCGCGAAGCGCGGGCGCCGCTCATCCAATACCGCCTCGAGAAAGGCGCTTGGCCGGCCAAGTTCGATTTCCGCGTCCCCCCGGCGGACCTCGCCGCCTTCGGTTTCACCAAGGTCGTCCAACCCGCCCTGGATAAAGCCCCCGTTAATGGCAGCTGGAGCTTCACGCCCGACAGCCCCGCCGGCAAAGGCATCCCCGCCGTGGTGTTCACCCCCTCCACGCCGGACGCCAGTTCGCAGCGAATCTTGCGCGTCGTGGACGAGCGCCTCGATGACGGCGATGGCGCCAAAGGCCTCTTCCGCGTCTCCGAGACCGAAGCCGCCTTTACGCTGAAGTCCGAGTGATCGCCTCGGCGCGCGAGCGCAGGTCGGCGTCGTAGAGCGCGTTCACCAGTTCGTCGAGGTCCCCTTCGAGGATCTGCTCGATCCCGTGGACCGTGAGGTCGATGCGGTGGTCGGTGATGCGGTTTTGCGGGAAATTATAGGTGCGGATGCGTTCCGAGCGGTCGCCCGACCCGATCATGTTCTTGCGGGCATCGGCGCGGACCTCGCGTTCCTTGGCGCGGGTGAGGTCGAGCAGGCGGGAGCGCAGCACGCGGAGGGCCTTCTGGCGGTTGCGTAGCTGCGAGCGCTCGTCGGCGCAGTAGACCATCAGCCCGGTGGGCTTGTGGATGATTTGGACGGCGGATTCCGTCTTGTTGACGTGCTGGCCGCCGGCGCCGGAAGCGCGGGCCACGGACATATCGAGGTCTTCGGGCTTGAGGACCACTTCGGCCTCTTCGGCTTCGGCGAGCACGGCCACGGTGGCGGCCGACGTATGGACGCGGCCGGAGGCCTCGGTGGCCGGGACGCGCTGGACGCGGTGGACCCCGGCCTCGTGGCGGAGGAGGGCGGTGGCCCCTTCGCCCTCGATGAGCAGGACCGCTTCGCGGACCCCGCCGAGGTCGGAGTGGGACAAGGACATCAACTCGCATTTCCAGCCCTTGCGTTCGGCGAAGCGCGTGTAGGCCCGAAGCAGTTCGGAGGCGAACAAGGAGGCCTCTTCGCCCCCCGTGCCGGCGCGGATTTCCACCATCGCATTGCGGGAATCGTCGGGGTTGGGCGGGACGATCGCCTTGATCAGCTGGTCGCGGGCCACCTCGATCAGCGGTGTCAGGCGGCGGGCTTCGTCATCGGCCATGCGACGCATCTCGGGGTCGGCTTCGCCGGCGAGGGCGAGGGCTTCGGCCAGTTCCTTTTCCAGGCCCGTCAGCAAGTCATCCGCTTTGACCGCCTTGCCGGTGAAGCGCAGTTCCGCGCCCAAGGCGGCGGCCCGGCGGCTGTCCCCGAACGTGGCGGGGTCGGCCATGAGCCCTTCCAGCTCGGCAAGGCGACGGCGGAGGCCGGAAAGGTCGGGTCTGAGGGGGGCTTCGGCCATGGTGGGTGGAACGGGAATCGGGCTTGGACAGCGGGGCTGCCTCCGTTAGTTAATGGATGCTTGGGGACTCTCCCCGCAAGCCCGACCTTTCACCCTTTTCCGATTTAGCATGCAGACCAAGGAACCCGCCCTGCGCGGCAGCCACGTCCTCTCTTGTGTCTGGGACTTTGATAAGACCCTTTGTCCCGGGTACATGCAGACCCCGCTCTTCCGCGCCTTCGGCGTCGATGAAGAGCAATTCTGGAAGGAAACCAACCAGTTGCCGGCCTTGTATGCCCGCAAAGGTATCCGCACGTCGAAGGACTCCGTCTACCTCAACCATCTGCTCAGCTACGTGAAGTCGGGCGCCATGAAGGGCCTCACGAACCGCCAGCTCCGCGCGCTCGGCGGCGAAATCGAGCTCTGCCCGGGCCTCCCGGAATTCTTCCCCGCGCTCAAGGAGTTCGTCCGTGAATTGGGTCGCAAGCACAACGTCGAGGTCACCTTGGAGCATTACGTCATCAGCACCGGCCTCGCCGAGATGATCCGCGGTACCTCGCTCGCCCCGCATTGCGACGGCATCTATGGCTGCGAATTCCTGGAGCATCCGCTGCCGCCGCACTTCAACCAGCAAGACGAGCTCGCGCTCGAGCTGCCGACGGAGATCACGCAGGTCGCCGCGATGGTCGACAACACCATCAAGACCCGCTTCCTGTTCGAGATCAACAAGGGCTCGAACAAGAACCCGGAGATCGACGTCAACGCCGTCGTCCAGGCCGAAGACCGGCGCGTGCCCTTCGAGAACATGATCTACGTCGCCGACGGCCCCAGCGACGTCCCGGTCTTCTCGTTGCTGCGGAAGAACGGCGGCAAGGCCTTCGCCGTCTACGTGCCGACGAACGAAGCGGAATTCGCGCAGAACGACGCGCTCCTGCAGGCGGGTCGCGTGCATGGCTACGGCCCGTGCGACTACGGCCACGCCGCCTTCACCCCGAAGTGGATCCGCCACGCCTTGACGGGCATGGTCGAGCGTTTGGCGCAAGAACGCACCCGCGCCCTCGCGGCCCGCGTGACCCGTCCCCCGCGCCATATCCACGCCGATCCCGCGGCGCCCCGGACCGACGTGACGTCGCAGGGCAACCTCTTCAGCGAATAATCTTCATGCCCGCCCCTGCCCGTAAGCGCACCGCCACCCTGGCCACGCCCGCCAGCGAAAGCCGTCCCATCCTCGCCGTCATCCTCGGCCTGCTCTCGACCTTCTTCGTGATCGCGTTGGTCTTCCATTCGTCGGCCGATGCGAACCTCTTGCCGGCCTGGCTCGAGACGACCTTCAGCCTGCCGGCGCAGTCGGACGCGACCCCGACATCCAATCCCTGCGGCGCATTCGGGGCGACCCTGGCGGTGACGCTCTTCTGCCTCTTCGGGTACGGGGCTTTCTTCATCCCGGCCTTCCTCTTCGCCGCGGCGTGGTTCGCGCTCAACAACCGGGCGCACACCCTTTGGCCGACGAAGGTCGCCTTGATGTCCGCGTGCGTGCTCTTCGGCGCGCCGATGTTGACGCTCTGGCTCGGGGCCGATGCCTCGGGCACCTTTGACCCCAAAGGTCCGGGCGGCGTGCTGGGCGGCTTCATCTACCTCAAACTCTGTCAGCCGATCCTCGGCGAGTACGGCACTTGGATCCTCGTCTTCCCGTATGGCTTCTGCCTCCTCGGGGCCTTGGCCGATGATCCCAAGGCCACGCTGAACGCGTGGATCTCCGAGATGCGTGATGGCGTCGGGGCTTGGAATGCCGAGCGCAAGGCCGCCGTCGCCCGCGAGGCCGTGGAGCGCCAGCGCAAGCTGCAGCAGGCGGCGGAGCTGCGCCGCAAGCAGCAAGAGATCGCGGGCGCGGAAGTGACCGCGATGCCGTCCGCCGCGGCCAAGCCCATGGTGAAGATCGAAGACCTGCCCATCGACGATGACGCCGACATCGAACCCGCGCCGCGCGAAGAAGCTGCCGCCAAGGGCCCGGCCACCGTCAAGGCGGAGAGCGTCACCATCACTCCCCTCAAGGTCGAGAAGGCCGAAGACGAAGCCGCCGAACTTGCGGACGATGCGGATGCCGAGGATGAAGCAGCGGAGGCCCCGCAGGCCACGCCGCCGAAGCCCCGCGTCCCCGTCAAGCCCATCGAGCCCGCGGGCTCGGGCAAGGTCCTCATCGTGAAGCCCGAGGAGATCGAGCGCGCCAAAGCCTCCCAGCAGCTCAAGAAGCGCGGCGAATACCTTTTCCCTTCCATCAATCTCCTGAACGAGCCCAAGGCGGGCGCGAGCGGTCCCGCGGAAGATTTCCGCAAGCGCGCCCAGGACCTCATCGAGACGCTCAAGCAGTTCAAGGTCGAGTGCGTGCCGGTCGACCCCACCAACGGCGTCGACGTCGGCATCCAGCAAGGCCCATCGATCACGCGTTACGAGATCAAGCCGGCCCCGGGCGTGCGCGTGGAGAAGATCGCGAACCTCTCGAACAACATCGCGATGAACCTCGAGGCCGAGGCCGTGCGCATCCTCGCCCCCGTGCCGGGCAAGGGCACCGTCGGCATCGAGATCCCGAACCGCAACCGCAAGGACGTCCTCCTCCGCGAGATCATCGAGTCCAAGGCCTGGGCGGAGACCGCCATGGAGCTCCCCGTCGTGCTCGGCGTGGACAGCGTGACGAACAAGCCCGTCATCCAGGACCTCGCCAAGATGCCGCACGCGCTGATCGCCGGCGCCACGGGCCAAGGCAAGTCCGTCTGCATCAACGCCATCATCGTCTCGCTCCTCTATCGCTGCACCCCGCAGGACCTGCGCTTCATCATGGTCGACCCCAAGGTCGTCGAGCTGCAGATCTTCAATCAGCTCCCGCACCTCCTCATCCCGGTCGAGACCGACCCCAAGCGCGTGCCTTCGGCCCTCAAGTGGCTCATCGCCGAGATGCAGCGCCGCTACAAGGTCTTCGCCAAGTGCGGCGTGAAGAACATCACCGGCTTCAACGCCAAGCTCGCCAAGGAAGCCGGTTTGCCGAAGCAGGAGGAACTCGTCCTCAGTCCGGAAGAGCAGGCCGCCGCGCGCGAGGCCGCCGAGTCCGTCATCGACGACGGCGTCCGCATCCCGACCGAGAAGCTCCCGTACATCGTCTGCATCATCGATGAAATGGCCGACTTGATGATGGTCGCGGCGCAGGACATCGAGACTTCGGTGGCGCGCATCGCCCAACTCGCCCGCGCCGCCGGCATTCACCTCGTCCTGGCGACGCAACGGCCGTCGACCGACGTCATCACCGGCCTGATCAAGGCCAACCTCCCGACCCGCATCGGCTTCAAGGTCTCCTCGCAGATCGACTCGCGCACCATCTTGGATCGCGGCGGCGCCGAGACCCTGGTGGGGCGTGGCGACATGCTCTTCGTTCCGCCCGGTAGCGCCACGCTCAACCGCGTGCAGGGCGCCTTCGTCGGCGAGCAGGAAGTCGCCGCCATCGTGGAGTACCTTTGCGAGAAGAACGGCAAGCCGGAGTTCGCCCAAGACGTCGTCGAAGCCATCCAGGAAGCCGCCGAGGGCGGCGAAGGCGGCGGCGAAGGCGGCGAGGATGGCGAAGACCCGCTGGTCGCGCAGAGCTGGGCCATCATCAAGGAGTCTCGGCGTGCCTCGGTCTCGATGCTGCAGCGTCGCCTCAAGCTCGGCTACAACCGCGCGGCCCGCATCATGGACATCCTGCACGACAAGGGCTACGTCGGACCCGAGAATGGCTCGAGCCCGCGGGAGATCCTGGTCGACTGATCGTCCACCGATGAGTTTCCCCCGCCGCCTGCTCTGCCTACTCACGGCTGGGTTGGTCGCTTGTGCGAGCGTGCCCGCGCCGTCCTCCGCCAAGATACGTTTCCCCTTGGACGGTATTCGGGCGGATGGCCTGAGCGGACCGGCGTCCGGGTTAGTCTCGATCGATTACGAGTTCTGCGTGCCCGCGGACCCGCGCGTCTTGGAAGAGATCAAGCGGCTCGACCCCAGCGTGAAGATTTCCTTGGTCGCGCGTGGCCGCATCGGTCGTCGGGATGGGCAGGCCTTGTGCCTCGGCAATACGCACCAGCCGGCTTGGCGGAGCGTCTTGGAGCGGTTGGCGGCCCGCCCGGACATCGCCGAAATTCGCCGGTGTTATTTTGAATAGGCACAAAAAACCCGGGCTCCGTGCGGAGTCCGGGTTGTGGGTGGCGCGTCGCGCGACGAATTACTTCGTGGCGGGGGCCGCCGGCGCGGCCGGGTCGGTCGCCGGAGCCGCCGGGGTGGTCTCTGCACCCTTCTTCTTTTTCTTCTCACCCTTTTCCTTCTTTTCGCCCTTCTTCTTCTTTTCAGGTTCAGCCGGGGTGGTGGCCGGAGGGGTCACGGGAGGGGTGACCTTGGTCGGGTCGACCGAAGGAGCGGGGGCCGCGGGATCAACGGCCGGTGCGGGCGCGGTGACGGGGGCGTCGGCCGCGAAGGCCAGGCCGGTGACGAGGAGGAGGGCAAGCAGGGAGGAACGCATTGGAGTGTTCCTATAAAACACCGCGCGGGCCCGTTGGTTGCAGGAAAGCGCCCCTTAAAAACAAAAACCCCGGCGGGCCGGGGTTGGGGAGCGGGCGCGCGGCGGGCTTACTGCTTTTGCGGTGCGCCTTCGACCTTCACGCCGAAGACCTTGCCGTCCTTGGGGCTGCCTTCCGGAGCGGCGGGCTTCTTCTTTTTCTCGCCGACCGTTTCGGTTTCAGGGGCGGCGTCTTCGGAGGCCGGCTTCTTCTTGGCTTTGCTGACTTCCTTGGCGGCGGCGGCGGTGCCGGCGACGCCGGCTTCGACGAGCTTACCGGTGGCGGGAGAGGGGGCGGGCGCATCGCCACCGATGCCTTGGAGGCGCTTGATCTCCTCCATGGCCGCCTTGGCGGCTTCGTTGGCGATCTGCGTGGCGGCATCGACGGAGTTTCCGACGATTGCTGCCGGGCTGCCGGCATCAGGCGCGGCCGGAGCCTCTTCGCCTTTCTTTGGCTTGGACTTGTTGCTGGCGGCATCCTTCGCGACGGCGCCCTCGGCGGCCGGGACGGCGTTGCCCGCCGCATCGGTTTGGGTGGATGCCTTGGACGGCTTGGATTTCGCGCTCGGCTTCGAAGCCGTGTTCTTCGTCGTCGTGGTGTTGCCGCTGTTATTGGCGGGCTGCGTGTTGGTCGCGGCGGCGAGCAGGGCGAGGACGAGGAGGTTCATGTAGATATAACACCAAGCCGGGGGTGAGGTTTCAACCCTTGTCGGGGCGGAAGACGAAGAAGACCGCCCCGAGGATGCAGAAAAACGCCCATAAATAGTCCCATTTCCACTTTTCACCCAGGAAGAGGATCAGGAAGGGCACGAACACCAGCAGCGTAATGCATTCCTGGATAATCTTCAATTGGGCGACCGAGAGACCACCCGCATGCCCGAGGCGGTTGGCGGGCACCATGATGAGGTATTCCAAGAGCGCGATGCCCCAGCTCACCAAGGCGGCGATCCACCACGCGCTGGCCTTCATGGTGCGGAGGTGGCCGTACCACGCGAAGGTCATGAACAGATTCGAGAGCGTGAGCAACGCGACGGTCTGCAGCAAGGTGCGTGGAGCGACGGTATCCATGCCGCCAGCAAAGCCGCGGCCTCGCTCCGAGGCAATCCGTCGCTAGCGAGCCTGACCGTCGAGGGTGAACGTCCGGAGGACGATTTCGCGGCGATTGCGCGTATAGCTGACGCGCAGCACCGCGACGCCGTCTTCGGAGTCGAGCACGGCCGACGGGTAGGAGACTTCCCCTTTCGCGACGGCATCGATGCGCACCAAGGTTGTCCAAGCCTGACCGTCCGCCGCGAGCAAGACGGCGTCGAGTTGCAGGCGATTTTGGCCGGGGTTGAGGACGAGCATCGTTTGACCAGCGGGGAGCCGTAAGGCATCGAGCCCCGCATTGGGGTTCGCTTGGCGTGGCTGCGTCGGGCGGAGCGGAGACCACGAACGCCCGTCATCGCCTGATTCGGTCCGGGCCACGACCCCTTCACGCGTCCGGGTATAGGCGACGAGCCGGCCGGCCCCGTCGTCGAGCAAGGCCGGCTGGATCGCGTTCAGCGGCGGGGAATCGTCGCCGGGGGTGTGGCGACTCCAGAGCGCGCCGTCCGCCCAGTCTCCCGGTTGGGTGCAGCGTTCGAAGTGCACGCGCCAAGGCTTCGTGCCCGTCGCCGCTTCCGTGCTGCTGCCGAAGAGCACCGAGCCATCGGGGCGGGCGAGGCCGTGGCAACGGATGGGGCCGAGGAAGCCCTTGGGGAGACGTTGCGCGGCCGACCAGTGCTGGCCGCCATCCACCGACCGGCGGAACCAGCCTTCCCAGTCGGGGATGCGTTTCGCTGCTTTATAGAAGAGCGTCAGTGAGCCATCGGCGCTCACGAAGAGCACCGGATTCCAGCAAGGCACGCCGGGGTGGGCGGCGATCGTCGTCGGCCGGGTCCACTCACGAGAGCCGGGGCGCTGGCGGGAGAAGCGGATCACGACATCGTTGGCCCCCTCCTTGGTGCCGGAGAACCAAGCGGCGGCGAGGGATCCGTCGGCCAGCTTCACGAGGTTAGAGGCATGGCATTCGGGTCCATACCCTTCGGTTAGGATGGTTTCCGAGCGGAAAGCGGCCGTCGGTGGTGAAGACCCTGCACAGCCCGCGAGCAGTAGGCAGGCGATGGTCAGGACGGCGTTGAGGGGCCAGCGCATATCGGTTTAAATATATATTCCCAATGGGCTTGCAACGCTACGTTGTTCAACACCTTCGCAGGTATGCCCGAAATCAAAGAATTGTTCACCCAGAACCGAAACTGGTCGGAGGACATTCACCGGAAGCGCCCCGAGTTTTTCGAGACCCTCTCGAAGCAGCAAAGCCCGCGGTTCCTTTGGATCGGGTGCGCCGACAGCCGCGTGCCCGCGAATGAGGTCGTGGGCCTGTTGCCCGGAGAGCTCTTCGTGCACCGCAACGTCGCCAACCTCGTCATCCACACCGACCTCAACTGCCTCTCCGTCCTGCAGTACGCTGTCGATGTCCTGAAGGTCGAACACGTGATTGTTTGCGGGCACTACGGGTGCGGCGGCGTCCAGGCCTCCCTGGAGCGTCGTAAGCTTGGCCTCATCGACAACTGGCTGCGGCACATCCGCGACGTGCATCATAAGCATGTCATGGCGGTGGAGAACGTGCTCGGGCCCGCGAAGGTCGATACCCTCTGTGAGCTGAACGTCATCGAACAGGCCTACAATGTCTGCCACACCACGGTCGTCCAAGACGCCTGGGCGCGCGGGCAAAAGGTCCAGGTCCACGGCTGGATTTACGGCCTGCGCGATGGCCTCCTGAAGGACTTGGGCATGAACGTGTCGGCCCTCGAAGAAATCACCCCGGCCTACGGTAAGGCCTTGGCCCATTACCATAAGGGCTAGTCCCTGAGGCGCAGGGGCGCTTGAGTGGCCTGCGGCGGCGGCTTGTTGTCGGGCATGCTGCCTGCAGATCGCCCGCGTGAAAGATTGGCCCGGCTCGGCCCCCGGGCCTTGATGGATGAAGAACTCTTCGCCTTGCTCATCGGGACCGGGACCAAGGGCTCGCCCGTGCAGCAGGTTTCGCAGGCGTTGCTGAATGAAGCCGGCAGCTTGGCGACGATGGCGACGTGGGAAGCCGCCGACTTCGCGCGGGTGCGTGGGCTGGGGCCGGCCAAGGCGGCGGAACTTTCCGCGGTGATGGAGTTGGCCCGCCGGATCCGCGAACGGGCGCAAGACCCCGGCGAGAAGTTGGACGCCCCGGTGAAAGTCTGGGCGCGGATGGAGCCCTTGGCGGCCGGCCTCGCCGTGGAGAAATGTTGGGTCCTTTGCCTCAACCGTCGGAACCGGCTCCTCGCCTTGCATGAGGTCAGTTCGGGGACGGCGACGAGCGCGCTCCTGCATCCGCGGGAGGTGTTTCGGCAAGCCCTCCGGCATGGTGCCCCGGCGGCCATCGTGGCCCATAACCACCCCAGCGGCGACCCCACGCCAAGCGCGGCCGACCGCACCGTCACCCGGCAATTGATCGAGGCCGGCCGGGTCGTGGGGGTGGAATTGGTGGATCATGTGGTCATGGGCCGTCCGGAGGCCGACCCCGCGGGGAAAGGCTGGTTTAGTTTCGGGGAAGCGGGCTTGATTTAGGGGAACTTCCCGATGGGCTTGAGGGTCGTAACTCAGCATGCCCCTTGCCCGAGTCCTCAAGATTGTCGGCGCCCTGTGCGCCGTCGGGTTGCTCGCCGTCGGCGTTCGCCAGGGACAGCGCTATTATAAGAAGAACCTCGCGGCCCCGCGGACCGGCGAAGTCGTCTACCGCGAGGACTGCCTCCGTTGCCATGGACCCATGGGGCAAGGCGTCGCCGGGAAATCCGACGAGCCGCTCCTCGGCGAGAAGTCCGTCGCGTTCCTCGCGAAGTACATCGCCCGGGATATGCCCGAGGATGACCCCGGCACCTTGTCGCCGGCCGAGGCGCTCGCCTCCGCGGAATACATTCACCAGGCTTTTTATTCGGCCGAAGCCCGGGCGCGGAACAATCCCCCACGGCTGGAGCTGGCGCACCTGACCGAACGGCAGTACCGCGAAAGCGTCACGGATCTCCTCGGGGCCTTCCGGCGCGGCAATTCAACGACCGTCGCCGGCGGTCTGGCGGGGGTCTACCGCGGGCTCAAGGATGGCGACTCGACGAACGGCAACAAGAACGAGGCCAAATTCCTGGAGCGCGTCGACCCAGCTATCCACTTCGATTTCGGCACGAAGGCGCCGGCGGCCGGCTCGCGGGATGAGCAGTTCAAGATCAACTGGACCGGCTCGCTCCTCGTTCCGGACACCGGCGAGTACGATTTCCGGGTCACCACCCCGAACGGCGTCCGCGTCTACGTCAATGCGCCCGCCAACGGCTCCGAGAAGAACGCGCTCATCGATTTGTGGGTCAGCTCGGCCATGCTGCGCAGCGGCCATGGCCAAGCCTTTCTCCTCGGGGGCCGCAGCTACCCGCTGAAGGTCGAATTCTTCAAGTACAAGGACAAGACCGCCTCCATCAAGTTGGAGTGGCGTCCGCCGGGTGGCGCTTGGACCGTCATCCCCGCGGAAAACCTCTCCCCGGTGGTCTCCGCGAGCGTGGATGTGGTTTCCGTGCCGTTGCCGCCCGACGATGCGAGCATGGGCTATGAACGCGGCGTCTCGGTCTCCCGCGAGTGGACGGAGGCCGTCGCCAAAGGGGGGCTGCAGGCCGCGGCCTTGCTGGCTCCGCGCCTGCATGAATACGCGGGCACCACGCCGACGGCTCCCGACCGGGCCGAGAAGCTCAAGGCCTTTACCTGGCGCTTCGCCCAGTTGGCTTATCGCCGTCCGCTCACCGCGGAACAGAAGGCCGACCTCACGAAACTCTTCGCGCCGGCGGTCACGCCGGAGGTCGCGACCAAGCGGGCGATCCTGCACGTGCTCTCTTCGCCTTACTTCCTCTATCCCGCCACCGGACCACAGGATGATTACGCCGTCGCCGCGCGCTTGGCCTTGGCCATGTGGGATTCCCTCCCCGATGAAGCGCTCCTGCAGGCCGCCGCGCAGGGGGCTTTGCGGACCGCCGAGCAGGTTCGCGCGCACGCGCGACGCATGCAGAAGGATCCGCGCGCCAAGGCGAAGCTCCGCGACTTCCTACACCATTGGCTGCACGTCGAAGAAGGCGCGGAAATCGCCAAGGACCAAGCCGCCTATCCGGGTTTCGATCCAGGCGTCGTGATGGACTTGCGCACCTCCTTGGATCTCTTCGCCGAGGGAGTGGTCTGGTCGGAGGCCTCCGACTACCGGCAATTGCTGCTGGGCGACACGATTCTCATGAACGAACGCCTGGCCCGGTTCTATGGCCAGAAATTGCCCGAAGGCCATGGCTTCCGGCCCGTCAAGATGGATGCGGACCAGCGGGCGGGCGTCCTCACGCACCCGTACGTGCTGGCGACCTTCTCGTACACCAAATCGACCTCGCCGATTCACCGCGGCGTTTTCCTGTCGCGGAACATCCTGGGTCGCATGCTCAAGCCGCCGCCCATGGCGATCGCCTTCATGGACGATAAGTTCGATCCCTCCTTCACCATGCGCGAGAAGGTGACGGAGCTCACCGCCAAGCCCGCCTGTCAGTCGTGCCACATCACCATCAACCCGCTGGGTTTCAGTTTCGAGCGTTTCGATGCCGTGGGGCGCGTGCGCGAGACCGATAACGCCAAGCCGGTGAACACCGTTTCCGAATACATCGCGGCCGACGGCACCGTCCTGACCCTCAAGGGCGCGCGCGACGTCGCGCTCCATGCGGCCGAGAGCGAAGCCGGGCAGACGGGCTTCGTCCGCAACCTCTTCCAAGCGATGGTGAAGCAGCCGACCACGGCCTACGCCCCGGAACTGTTGGGCCAACTCACCGAACGTTTCCGCCGCGACCATTATCACGTCCGGAACCTCGCGGTCGAAGTCGCCGTCGTCGCCGCCCTCCCAAAGTAACCCTGCCGCTCCCGCTTTATGAACCTCCAAACCCGTCGCGCCTTCCTCCGTAAGTTGGGCTTGTCCGCCGCCGCCTTGCCGCTGCTCGGTGGCTTGACCTCGCTCCAGGCCGCTGAACCCGCCGCGGCCAAGCAACGTGTGATCTTCGTCTTCTCGCCGAACGGCACCGTGCCGACGGAGTTCTGGCCGGAAGGCGAGGGCAGCAATTTCAAGCTGAAGCGCATCCTGCAACCCTTGGCGCCCTTCAAGGACAAGCTGCTCACGCTGAAAGGCGTGAACAACCTCGTGCGCGGCGACGGCGATTCGCACATGCGCGGCATGAGCTGCCTGCTGACCGGCATCGAACTCTTCCCCGGCAACATCATGGGCGGCGGCGGTCAGCCGGCCGGCTGGGCCAGCGGTCCGTCCATCGATCAGGAAATCCGTCGCTTCCTGCAGTCGAAGCCGGAGACCAAGACCCGCATGGGCTCGCTGGAGATCGGCGTCGCGGTCGGCAATCGCGCGGATCCCTGGACCCGCTGGAGCTATGTCGGCGCCAATCAGCCCGTCGCGCCGATCTCCAACCCCTACGACCTCTTCGATAAGCTTTACGGGCAGATGAAGGAAAGCGAAAGCATGGTTTCCGTGCTCGATGGCCTTCGGGGGGACCTCGCCAAGGTGGCGCGGGCGGTCGACGCCAAGGACCGGAGCTTGCTCGATCAGCACACGACCGCCTTGCGGGAACTGGAGCGCAACATGAAGGAACAGCAGACCTCCGGCGCCTTGGTGGTGCCCGCGGCCCCGGCGGTGGGCGTGATGATGGAGAACGACAACATTCCCGTCATCACCCAGATGCAGACGGAACTCCTCCTCAGCGCTTTCCGGAACGACTTGGCGCGCGTGGCGACCTTCCAGTTCAGCAACTCCGTGGGGGGTATGCGCATGAAGTGGCTTGGCATCGAAGAAGGTCATCACTCGCTCTCGCATGACCCGGACCTGAATGCCGGCTCGGTGGAGAAGCTGACCAAGATCAACGCCTGGTTCGCCGAGCAGATCGCCTTCTTGGCCAAGCGGCTACAGGACACGCCGGAGCCAAACGGGACCGGCTCGATGCTCGATCACACGACGATTGTTTGGACCAACGAGCTCGGGAAGGGCAATAGCCATGCACTCGAGGACATCCCCTGGGTGCTCATCGGTGGGGGCTTGGGCTTTAAGACCGGCCGCGCGCTCAAATATAATAAGGCGGCGCATAATCGCCTGCACCTCGCCTTGGCCCATGCCTTTGGGCATCGCTTGGAAGCCTTCGGCAACCCGGCGCTGTGCAAGGGTGGTCCCCTGAACTTAGGGTAAGCGAGGGGATAGGGGATGGGGGATAGGGGATGGATTGCAGAGTACGGAGTACAGAGGGCAGAAGAGGGTTCAATGGGTTGAACTCCGTCCTCTGTACTCTGTAATCCTTCTGCTGTGACCTATCCGCTTTTTAAAGGGTCCCCCGCCTGTGCCGGTTCCGATTGGAGCTCCAGTATTTCCTGGATTAAGGTGGGCGGTACGTTGCCACGGCTCGGACGAGGCCGGTCGGGTCGCACCTCCCGATTATTATGTTCGTAGGAGACGGAGGCTGCCGCGGTTGTCGAACACTGCAGGGGACGGTCACTATTGCCTAAGTTCTGCCCGAAATCAAGTCCGCCGCGGGAAAAGGGGTTCGATTCCTGCTGGTCGGGGGATACCACCATGCCATGCCCCGCTTCTTTGCCGCCCTTTTCTTGGCTGCCGTGTCCCTCGGTGCCCGTGAACGCCAGCCGCTGCCTCCCGGCGTGCCCGATACCTATGTCGGACACCTCGCCCCCGAGCCCAAGACGTTGCTGCTCCAAAAAGGTGACCGCTACGCCATTTGTGGCGACTCCATCACCGAACAGAAGATGTACAGCCGCTTGCTCGAGGCCTACCTCGCGGCGGCTCGTCCGGACCTCGCCGTGGAATGTCGTCAATATGGTTGGAGCGGGGAGACGGCCGCGGGTTTTGCCGGTCGCATGAAGAACGACGTCCTCCGTTTCCAGCCGACCATCGCGTCGACCTGCTACGGCATGAACGATTTCCGCTACGTGCCGTTCGAGGCCGCGATTGGCGAGGATTACCGCAAGAACCAGACCAAGGTCGTGCAGGCCTTCAAGTCCGCGGGGGCGCGCGTCGTGCTGGGTTCCTCGGGGACGATCCATTCCGTCCCGCCGTGGGTGAAGAGCGCCAAGGGGACCTGGGAGTTGCTGAATCTCTCGCTGCTGCAGTTTCGCAACATCGGGATCGAGATCGCCGAGGCCGAGCAGGTCGCCTTCGCGGACGTCTATTGGCCGATGTTGGCGAAGGGCTACGAAAGCCGTGCCAAGTTCGGCGATACCTTTAAGCTCGAAGGCAATGACGGCGTGCACCCGGGTTGGGCCGGCCACGTGATGATGGCGACCGCTTACCTCAAGGCCTTGGGCTTGGATGGCGATCTCGGGACGGTGGAGATCGACCTCCCGACGGGCGACGTGCAGGCCAAGAACGGCCAAGCCGCCACCCGCCTGGACTACGGCACCTACACCTTGCGCAGCGAACGCCTGCCCTGCGCCTTCGAGCCGGGCGACGTGGCCAAGGACAATACCCTGGCTGCGGGCTTGGCCCTCAGTGATTTCCAGAACCGTTTCAATCGCCTGACTCTCAAGGTCGTCGGCGTGAAGGGCGCGCAGGTCAAAGTCAGTTGGGGGGAGCAGTCGAAGGTTTTCACCGTGGCCGACTTGGCGCGCGGCATCAACCTCGCGGCGGAATTCCCGCAGGGTCCCACCAAGCCGGCTTTCGATAAGATTTGGAAAGCCGTGGGCGAAAAGCAGGCGTATGAGACGAAGCAGATCAAGACGCTCTTTCGCAGCAAGGAAGCCAAGGCGGACCTGGAAGCCGTCGTGAAGGCGTCGGAAGTCGAGCACGCCAAGTTCGTCGCCGCGCTCGCCGCGGCGTATGCTCCGGCGGAGACCGTCCTCAAGTTTGCGGAAGTGAAGTAACCCCGCTTAGCGGCGGCGCGCCAAGGCTTGCGTGATCACCACGCAGGCCAAGGCGGCGTTTTCCGCCCGCAAGACCGTGGGCCCGAGCACTACCGGACGAAACCCCGCGGCGCGGGCCGCCGTGTATTCGGCCGCCGTCAGGTCGCCCTCGGGGCCGATGAGCCAAAGCACTTTGGTCGCGGTCGCGAAGTCCAGTTCGCCGACCGGTTGCGCGTCGAACTCGAGGGAACCCGTGAGCCGAAGTTCGCCCGGCGCGCATGGCGGAAGCGCCGCGAGCCAAGCCTCGAAGCGGGCGGGCAGGGCGATGTGCGCGAGCCAGGGATGGCCGGATTGCTTGCAAGCCTCGACCGCTTGTTGTTGCCAGCGCGTCGTCCGCGTGCGCGCCCGGTCGGCATCGAGCTTCACCTCGCAGCGGGCGGTTTCGAGCGGCAGCACTTCGCTGGCGCCGGCTTCGCAGACGGCCCGGACCAGGTCATCCATCGTCCCGCCTTTGGGCATCCCTTGGGCCACCGCAATCGACGGTTGGGCTGGTTCGACCGTCCGGGTGCGGGTCACTTCGACGACGGAGCCCTCTCCCTCGGCGGTTTCGAGTTTGCCTTCCAAGAGGCGGCCTTCGCCGTCGAGCAGCACGAGCGCATCGCCCCGGCGGGCCCGCAGGCTGCGGACCAAGTGGGCGCTCTCTTCCCCGGAAAGGCGCAGGCGCGAGCCGGGGGTGGCCGTGCGCGCTTGCGTGGGGTCAATCCAGGCGCGAAGCGGGCTCATGCCAGTTGGGCCTCCGGGCGATCGTAGGACGGATCCCAGTCTTTCCAGACCGGCTCGAAGCCGGCGGCCCGGAGCATGGCCGCGATCTCGGTCGGCGAGCGGCTGTCATCGATGGCGAATTGCTCGAGCGAAGCCTCACGGCCTTCGGAGTAGCCCCCCGGGTTCGTGTGCGAGCCCGCGCTCATCGCGGTGATGCCCAACTTGCAGACCTGATCGCGGAAGGCGGGGCGCTCGCGCGTGCTCAGCGTCAGTTCCAGCTCGCCGTTGAAAAGTCGGAAAGCGCAGATCGCCTGGACCAGGTCCCGGTCGGTCATCTCGACCTTGGGTTCGATGTCGCCCTCGTGGGGACGGATGCGCGGGAAGGAGACGCTGAAGCGGCTGCGCCAGTGTTTCCGTTCGAGCCACTGCAGGTGGAGCGCCGTGAAGAAGCATTCCGCCCGCCAGTCTTCGAGCCCGAAGAGGGCGCCCAGTCCGATCTTGTGGACCCCGGCGGCACCCACGCGGTCGGGGGCATCGAGGCGGTAAAGGAAGTCGGATTTCCGTCCCTTCGGGTGGTGCTGATTGTAGGTCTCCCGGTGATACGTCTCCTGATAGACCAGCACCGCATTGAGCCCGTGCCGACGCAGTTCCGCGTATTCCTCGGTCTCGAGCGGTTGGACCTCCATGGAGAGGGACGCGAAGTGCGGGCGGAGCAGGTCGAGCGCCGACACGAAGAAAGGCAGCGCCACCTTCGTGGATTCTCCCGTCAGCAGGAGCAGGTGATCAAACCCCAACTTCTTGAGCGCGCCGGCCTCGACCAGGATTTCGCCTGGGCTCAGCGTGCGGCGGGCGACCTTGTTGCCGGCGGAGAAGCCGCAGTAGGTGCAGACGTTCTGGCACTCATTCGACAGGTAAGCGGGCGCGAACAGCTGCATCGTCCGACCGAACCGGCGGACCGTCCGCTCTTGGCTCAAGCGGGCCATCTCCTCGAGGTGCGGGGCGGCGGCGGGCGAGATCAGCGCCTGGAAGTCGGCCAGCTCGCACACTCCTTGCGCCGCGCGGGCGAGGGCGCGGCGAACGTCGGCATCGGACTTCGCGTGCACGCCGGCCAAGACATCATCCCACGGATGGGCGGCATGGACGGCGGCGAACGACATGAAGAGGGTCGGCGTGCAGCCGAACGGGCTCAGAGCGTGGCGCTGTAGGCCGCGGCGTCGAGCAGCTGAGCGGCTTCGGCCGGGTTCTTCAGCTTCACGCGGATCATCCAAGCGCCGCCGTAGGGTTCGCGGTTCACGAGGTCGGGCGAGTCGTTGAGCCCCGTGTTGGCCTCGACGATTTCGGCGGAGACCGGGCAGTAGAGGTCGGAAGCGGCCTTCACGGATTCGACGGTGCCGAAGACCTCGCCGGCGGCGAAACTCTTGCCCACCTTGGGGAGGTCGACGAAGGTCACGTCACCCAGCGCGGCTTGCGCGTGGTCGGTGATGCCGATCGTGGCGGTGCCGTCCGCTTCGAGGCGGATCCATTCGTGTTCCTTGGTGTAGCGGAGATTGGCGGGGACTTGGCTCATGGTGTGATGGTATAGAAAGGGAGGTTACTTCACGAATGGTTCGACCGAGACGTGGAGCGGGAGGCGCGTGCCGCGGATGTCGACGGTGAGTTCGGTCGACCCGGTGAAGCCGGCGGCGACGAGGGCGGTCCCGATGGGCTTGTTGAGGACGGGCGAAAGCGTGCCGGAGAGCACTTCGCCGACGGCCGTGTCGCCGGCGAAGACCGTGGCGCCTTGGCGGGCGATGCGGCGGTCAGCCAGCGAGAACAGGATCACCGAAGAAGGTGGGCCACCTTCGGCTTGGCGGCGGAGGGCTTCGCGGCCGACGAATTGGGCCTTCGTGAACTTCACCGTCCAGCCGAGACCGGCTTGGATGGGCGAGATGCGTTCGGAGATCTCGTGGCCGTAGAGCGGGTAACCCGCTTCGAGCCGGAGGGAGTCGCGCGCGCCGAGGCCGGCGGGGATGAGGCCGTGTGGTTTGCCGGCGGCGAGGAGCGCGCGGGCGACCTGCGTGGCCGAGGCGGCGGGCAGGTAGATTTCAAAACCGGCGGAGCCCGTGTAACCCGTGCGGGAGACCACGCAGCCGGAAGCGCCGGCCACTTCGCCCACCAGGAAGCCGAAGCGACGGATGGTGGCGAGCGGCAGGGCCGTCGTCAGCGCGAGGATCTGCTCCGCGAGCGGACCTTGGATCGCCAGCTGGGCCCATGCGGCGCATTCGTCGAGCACTTCGACTTTGGCGGTCCCGATGAGCGAGCGCATCCAGGCGATGTCCTTTTGGGCGTTGGAGGCGTTGAGGCAGATGAGGAATTCCGTTTCGGAGAAACGGTAGACGATGAGGTCATCGACGCAGCCGCCGTCGGGTTGGCACATTAAGGTGTAGCGGGCCGCGCCGGGCTTCAGCGTCGACAGCTCGTTGGTCATGATGCGGTCGAGGAACGCGGCGGCATCACGGCCGCGGATGCGCGCTTCGCCCATGTGCGAGACGTCGAAGAGCCCGGCCGTCTTGCGGACCGCCATGTGTTCCTCGATGATGCCGGTGTATTGCACGGGCATCTCCCAGCCGGCGAAGGGTACGAGCCGGGCGCCGAGTTCAGCGTGGAGGTCGTAGAGAGGCGTGCGAGCGAGCGATTCCGACATGACGCCAAGGTGCTGAGGTTTGCTGGCTCTTCCAACAAAAAAGCCCGGCACGAGGCCGGGCTTTGAGGTAGAAGAACCTTAGGTGCTTACTGGGCGAATTCCTTACGGAGGTCAGCCAGCTGGGCCTTGTACTCTTCTTCGCTGATGGCCTTGGAGCGGAAGCGGAGTTCGAGGAGGGCGACGCGGGCGTTGCGCTCGGCGTAGACGCGGCGCTTGGATTCGGCGATCGCTTCCTTGGCGCCCTTGGTCGCTTCAGCCAGCTTGGCTTCGGCGTCGGCCCGGGCGTCAGCCACGGCCTTCTCGGCGGCAGCCTTGTCGGCGGCCTTTTCAGCGGTGGCCTTTTCCTGGGCGTCGGCGGCGGCCTTCTTGTAGTTTTCGAGCTGCTTGGCGGCTTCGGCCTGGAGTTCGGCGGTGGCCTTCTCGGCGTCGGCCTTGGCGGCGGCGACCTGCTTGGCTACGTCGGCTTGGAGGTCGGCGAGGGCCTTGTCGGCACCGGCCTTGGCTTCGGCGAGAGCCTTTTCGGCGGCGGCGAGCTTGGCGTTGGCTTCGGCGAGGGACTTCTCGGCGGCGGCAGCGGCTTCCGCCTTGCTGTCGGCCTTGGCCTGTTCGAGTTGCTTGCTGAGTTCGGCGGCCTTCTTGTCGGCCTCATCCTTGGCGGTGGCGAGGGCCTTGTCGGCGTTGGCTTGGGCGGCGGCGAGCGCCTTGTCGGCGGCGGCCTTGGCTTCGTCGCGTTCCTGGGCGGCCTTACCGACGGCGGCCTTCTGTTCTTCGAGGGCCTGCTGGATGGACGCGAGCTGCTTGGCGGACTCGGCCTTGGCTTCCTGCACGCCGCCGGAGGCGAGCTTCGTCAGCTCTTCGTTGCGGCTGGCGAGGGCCTTGAGGACATCCTGGGAATTCTGTTGGGCGGCGGCGAGGGCGGCCTTCTCGGCGTTGAACTGCGCTTCCAGTTCGGTCACGCGTTCGGCGGCCGTCTTGCCGTTCGTGGCGCCACGGGCCGCGGCGAGGTCGGTCTGGGCCTTGGCGATCTTGGCGTCGGAGGCAGCGAGAGCCGCGGCGACTTCGGCCTTGGCGGCGGCCACCTGCTGGGCGAGTTCGTTGGCGTTGGCGGTTTCGATCTTGGCTTCGAGGTTGGCGCGGCGCTGTTCGAGTTTGGCGAGGGTGGCGGCGGCCTGGGTGGCGGCGCCGGAGTCGCGTTCGGCGAGGGCGGCCTTCAGGTTGGCTTCGGCTTCGGTGACCTTGGCTTCGGCGGCGGCATCCGAACCCTTCGCGGCGGACGCGCGGGTTTCTTCGAGCGCCTTGCTGATCGCTTCGAGCTTGGTCTTGGCGGTGGCTTCGCGCGCGGCGAGGGCGGCCTTCACCTTTTGGGAGGCTTCGATGACGGCGGCGATATCGCTCTTGAGGGAGCCGGAAGCTTCGAGGGCTTCGCCATTGGCCTTCTTCACCAGACCCTTGAACTCAGCCTCGTCGCCTTCCGGGACGGAAACTTCGCCGGCGGCCGGGAGCTTGGTGAGGGTGATGTTAACCTTGGACGGGAAGCCGAAATCGAGGGAGCCCTTGTCGTTGCTGCGGAGGGCCGGCTTTAGGTAGGTGACCTCAGGGGAGAAGCCGCCTTTACCCACGGCGAGTTCGTAGTTGGAGTTGCGATCGAGCGTGATGGTCGTCGGTGTGCGGCCAACGGCGACGCCGTTCAGACGGACCGCTGCGCTCGGCGGGTTGGAAGTGACCGAGATCGTGTCAACGAGCGCGGGGTCAACGGAGGTCGTGCAACCAGTGATACCGGCGCAAAGAACGAGGAGGGAGACGGGGAGACGCATGGTGCGGGGATAGGAGGCCGATTTTCCGTTGAAAAGGACACAGGGTTCAACCCCTAAAACGAGCCTCGGCCCAAGGTTGACAGGCTCAGTTGCCCGAAAACACTCCCCCACCCAAGGGAATCGCCAGCATAGCTCAGTTGGTAGAGCAGCCGCCTTGTAAGCGGCAGGTCATCGGTTCAAGTCCGATTGCTGGCTCCCTGGGAAGCTTTAGCCCGCGGTCCAGTTGGGCCCGCGGCGGAGGGCGTCGGCCGTGCGCACCACGGGCTGAAGGGCGGCGAGGTCGTGCGCCCGGATCATCGCGCACCCTTGGGCGATCCCCCAAGTGACCGTGGCATGGTGAGCGACCTCGCGTTTGAGCGGATCGGTTTCGCCCAGCACCATCCCGAGCGTCGATTTCCGGCTGGTCCCGAGCAGGACGGGGAAGCCGAGGGCCACGAGTTGCGAGAGGTTGCGGACCAGCATCAGGTTTTGGGCGGGCGTCTTCCCGAACCCAAAGCCGGGGTCGATCCACAGTTGTTCCGGGCGGATGCCGGCGCGGGTGGCCAAGCGGAGGGAGCCTTGGAGGTCGCGGAGGATTTCAGGCCAAAAGTCCTTATAATCCGCCTCTTTTCGGCGATGCATGAGGATGAGCGGGCAACCGGCGCGAGCGCACACTTGGGCCATCGGAGACTCCTCCCCCTGGAGGTTGTGCCGACCGCCTTCGATATCATTGATCACGTCGGCGCCCTCGGCGAGCGCGGCCGCGGCGACCTCCGCTTTGTAGGTATCGATCGAAAGTGGGGTCTTAGGGAGGCGTCGGCGGAGGAGGCGTAAGGTTGGCAGGAGGCGGTCGAGTTCAGCGTCGGCCGCGATGGGTTGGCTGCCTGGCCGGGTGGATTCGGCGCCAAGGTCGAGAACGTCGGCCCCGGCGGCGACCAAGGCCTCGGCTTGTCGGAGGGCGTCCGCGGGGGTGGCCAGCTGACCGCCATCGGAAAAAGAGTCGGGCGTCAGGTTAAGGATGCCCATCAAAAGGGTCCGCTCACGCCAAGAGGGGAGGGGGGTGCCATGTGGACTGCGCCAAGACATGATGGAGGGGGTAAGCGGCGGCCGTTTGGGTGCAACCTCCAAGGCTCCCTAGGGGTAGAAGCGAACCCCTTCATTTACATTAGCGTGCTTCATAGGATTCATTAAATCATAAATCACTGTTTATTAACTATTTGTGAAATAAAAATCCAACAAATGAATGATGTCGGGCAAGTTTGTGCCCTTACTAGAGGGCGGGGCTTGCAAATAACGATTTTTTTACGACTTTCCGAGCAGTTCGCACTTCACGCTTCACCCATGTTTTCTCGTCTTTTCCAACGGGTCGCCCTTTTCGTCGCCCCACTCTGCCTCTTCTTGTTGAGCGGTTGCTCCAAGGAGGACCTCACGGTGCGCCAGTCGACCCTGGATCCCAAGGGGCCGGTCGCCCAGATGCAGTATGATGTTTTCATGGACACGGTTTACCTCGTCGTCGTCCTCTTCGCCTTGGTCGGCGGCCTCCTCGTCTACGCCGTCATCCGCTTCCGCGCCCGCCCGACCGATGACCCCAAGCCCATCGTCGAAGAAGGCCACGGCAATCCGCTCATCGAAATCGGCCTTATCACCGCTTCGATCGGGGCGCTCGTCTTCATCGCGATCCCGACCCTGAGCGCGATCTGGTACACGCACGACGTTCCGGCCGAAGCCGTGCCGACCTCGAAGCTCTCCGCTTGGTATCCGCGCATCGGCGCCGACGGGAAGGAAAATTACGCGAAGGCCGTCGAGGAACAGGTCCTGGAAATCGACGTCATCGGCAAGCAGTGGTGGTTCCGCTTCGAATACCCGCAGCTCGGCCTGACCAGCGATGCCAAGCACACCGTCCCGAACGAAATCGTCATCCCCAAGGGGAAGGCCGTCCGCATCAACCTGCGCTCCGAAGACGTCATCCACTCGTTCTGGATCCCGAAGATCGCCGGCAAGGTCGACCTCATGCCGGGCCGCAAGAACATCATGTGGATCCAGGCCGACCAAGTTGGCCACTACTACGGCCAGTGCGCCGAATTCTGCGGTGATTCCCATGCCTACATGCTTTTCCGTTGCGAAGTCGTTGAGCCCGCCGCGTTCGACGCTTGGGTGAAGGCCCAGAAGGCGCCGGCCGCGGAGCCGACCCCGGGTTCGAAGGCCGCCAAGGGTAAGGAGATCTTCGCCGCCAAGACCTGCGCGATGTGCCACAACATCTCCGGCCAATTCGGCGCGGGCATGTTCGGTCCCGACCTCACGCACGTCGCCTCGCGCAAGTCGCTCGCCGGCGCTTGGCTCGATAACCGCGATCCGAAGGCCCAGCTCGCCCTCGAGAAGCAGGAGAAGAACACCGAAGCCTCGGTCCCGGTCGACCCCGTCACGCTCAAGGCCAACCTCATCAAGTGGATTGGTTCCTCCGGCACCTCGCATGGCGCGGACGGCAAGCCGACCAAGGACGTGAAGCCCGGCAATCGCATGCACTACTACGCGATGTTCAACGTCGCGGGCCTCAACGTCTCGAAGCAGCAGTTCACCGCCGAGGAACTCGACTGCCTCGCCGAATACCTCCTCACCCTGAAGTAATCCCTTTCGACCCCTTACGCAGATGTCCCACGATTCGCACCACGCCCCCGTCGCCGACAAGATGGAGCTCGCGCCTGAGCGCAGCGACCTCGGCCTGTTCCGCCCCGACCGCACCCGCGGCTTGTTCGACTGGTTGACCACCGTCGACCACAAGAAGCTCGGCATCATGTACGGTGCCTTCGCGATGCTCTTCTTCCTCGTCGGTGGCGTCGAGGCCTTGGCCATCCGCACGCAGTTGGCCCGCCCGGACAACGACTTCGTCACGGCGCGCATGTACAACCAGCTGTTCACGATGCACGGCACCACGATGATCTTCCTCGGGGTCATGCCGCTCTCGGCCGCGTTCTTCAACTTCCTGGTCCCCCTGCAGATCGGGGCCCGCGACGTGGCTTTCCCCCGCTTGAACGCCTTCTCGCTCTGGACGTTCGTCGCCGGCGCCATGGTGCTCAACGGCAGCTGGCTCTTCGAATTCGCGCACCTCGCCGGTTGGTTCGACAACTTCGCCTGGCACAAGGCCTTGGTCTATACCGACTTCGCCCCGGCCAACGGTTGGTTCAGCTACGCCCCGCTCTCGGGTACCTTCGGTCAGGCCAACGCCGCCCTGCAGGCGCCGCGCTTCACCGGCGTCGGCACCGACTTCTGGATCATCGGCATCCAGATCCTCGGCATCGCCTCGCTCGCGGCTTCCTTCAATTTCATCTGCACCATCGTGAACATGCGCGCCAAGGGCATGACCATGATGCGCCTCCCGGTGTTCACGTGGATGACGCTCGTCACCTCGATCCTCATCATCTTGGCCTTCCCGGCCATCACCGTCGCCCTGATCGAGCTCATGTTCGACCGCCAGTTCGGCGCGAACTTCTTCAACCCCTCCGCGGGTGGCCAGCCCGTCCTGTGGCAGCACCTCTTCTGGATCTTCGGTCACCCGGAAGTGTACATCCTCGTCCTCCCCGCGATGGGCATCGTCTCCGAAATCCTCCCGACCTTCACGGGCAAGGCCCTCTTCGGTTACCCGATCATCGTGTTCTCGGGCGCGGTCATCGGCTTCCTCGGCTTCGCCGTCTGGAGCCACCACATGTTCACCACGGGTCTGGGTCCGATCCCGACCGCCGCGTTCTCGCTCCTCACCATGGCCATCGCCGTGCCGACGGGCGTGAAGATCTTCAATTGGCTCGGCACCATCTGGGGCGGGCGCATCCGCTTCACCCCGCCGATGGTCCTCGCCCTCGGGTTCATCTGGATGTTCATGTGCGGCGGTTTCTCCGGCGTCATGCACTCGGCCGCCCCGGCGGACGCCCAGCAGCAGGACAGCTACTTCGTCATCGCGCACTTCCACTACGTGCTCCTCGGCGGCGTGCTCCTCGGCCTGATGGCCGGCCTGTACTTCTGGTTCCCGAAGATCTTCGGCCGCATGCCCAACGCAGGCATCGCTTACCTCGCCACGGGCATGGTCATCCTCGGCTTCAACCTCGCCTTCGGCCCGATGCACTACCTCGGCCTCGCGGGCCAGCCGCGCCGCACCCACACCTACCATGCCGGCAACGGCTGGGAGACCTGGAACTACGTCGCCACCATCGGCGCCTTCATCCTCGGCCTCGGCGTCTTCCTCGCCTTCGTGAACCTGGTCTACACCGCCTTCAAGGGCGTCAAGTGCGCCAGCGATCCTTGGAACGGCCGCACGCTCGAGTGGTCCCTGCCTTCCCCGGTGCCGGAATACAATTTCGCCCGCAGCCCGATCATCGCCACCCGTGACGTGTTCTTCGAGCACAAGCATGGCGTGCATCGCTTGGCCTACGAAAACGATGGCGGCGAAGCCGGCGTCCACATGCCGAGCCAGTCTTGGTTCCCGCTCCTCGCGGGCTTCGGCTTCCTGATCATCGGCTTCGGCATGCCGATGATGGCGATGGGCGTACCGCATGCCGGTTGGGTCGTGATCGCCGGCCTCGGCGTCATGTTCATGGGCATCTGGCTCTGGGCCCTCGAAGGTCCGGGCGGCTACATGCTCAAGACCCCGTCCGATCCGCACGGCGCCGCCGCGCAGGCCAAGGCTGAATCCTCGGCCTACTGATCACCTCCCCCGCCACTTCCAATCTTTAGCACCATGTCTCAAGCCGCCGACGCGACCCACGCGCACGCTCCCACCTCCACGGGGATCGACCACAAGAAACTCATCATGTGGCTGTTCCTTGCTTCGGACTGCATGTTCTTCGGGACGCTGATCTCGACGCACCTGCTCTACCGCAAGCTCTACCCGACGGGCTTCACCGACGCCGAAGGCCACCAGCAGTTCATCCAGAAGCTCTTCAACATCGAGCTGACGTCCTTCTCGACGTTCATCCTGCTGATGTCGTCCTTCCTGATGGCGCTCGCGGTATCCGCCATGCACAAGGGGCAGCTGAAGTCCTTCCGCCGCAACGTGCTGGGCGTGATCTTCTTCGGCCTCATCTTCCTCGGCTGCCAGGTCTACGAGTTCACCCACTTCTACCACCAAGGCCTGACGATCCAGAACAGCGTGCTGGGTTCGACCTTCTACGTCCTGACCGGGACGCACGGCACCCACGTCGCCATCGGCATCCTCTGGCTCGTCCTGCTCTACTTCTACAGCTTCACCGGCAAGCTCACCGGTCACATGGCCGGCCTGGACGTCGAAATCGCGGGCCTCTACTGGCACTTCGTCGACATCGTCTGGATCGTCATCTTCACCGTCGTCTACCTCGTCGAGTACCTCGGGCCCAGCGGCTTCTGGGGCACCGGTCTGCCGCTCGCCAAATAATCTTCCAGCCCCCCTTACGCCATGTCCGAAGCCGTCGCCCACGACCCTGACTTCCTCGCCGAAGAAGTCCGCCGTTACCACCACTTCATCACGCTGGCCCTCTGGCTGGCCGCCATCACCGGCGCGGAGATCGTCCTGATCTTCCTGCCCGTGCCGATGCCGGTCATCCTCACGGCGCTTTCGCTGATGTCCGCCATCAAGTTCTTCGCGGTCATCCTGTGGTTCATGCACCTGATCTACGACCACAAGCTCCTGTTCTGGATCTTCATGTGCGGCATGGTGCTCGCGTTCGCCACCTATGCGGCGGTGCTCGCCTTGTTCTCGGTCGACCGCATCGATACGAAGTGGTTTAGCTAAACCCGGCCGATGCGCCGGCTGAGGCTCTTCCTGTTGGCTTGCCTGTGCATCGGTGCAGGGTGCCGGCGGGAGGAGCCTCCTGCTTTTCAGGGGTTGTCGCAGGCGGCCTATGTTTGGCGCCAGGGTTGGGATGCCGCCGCCGTGGCTTCCTTGGCTCCGGCGGAACTGCCGACCGAGGTGGGGGCGCTCATCGTGCTGGTCGGCGAATGTGGACTCGGCCAGCCACCGCGGGCCGTCCTCCCGCCATGGCCGCAGCTGCTCGCCACGGGCCGGCCGGTTTCTTTGGCGGTCCGCATCGGCACCGGCTCCGCGCTCGGGGGGGCGGCGGAGCCTAACCTACAGCCGGGCTTTGCGCTCTTGCACGAAGGACTCGCCGCCGCCCGGGCAGCGGGGCTCACGGTCACCCAGGTGCAGGTCGACTTCGACTGTCCCGTGCGGTTGTTATCCGCTTACGCCGAGCGCCTGCAGGGGTTCAAGCAGTCGGCCCCCGACTTGGCCGTGACGATCACGGTCTTGCCCTCATGGCTGTCGGCCCCTGGCGCCGGGCCTCTTCTGAAGTCGGTGGATGGTTTCACGTTGCAGGTCCATGCCACCCAGCGGCCGAACGCCAAAGAACCCGCGCGGTTGGTCTCCGCGGGGGAGGCGATCCGTTGGATCGCGCAGGCCGAGGACCTGGGCCGCCGTCCCTTCCGCGTCGCCTTGCCGACCTATGCGTATGTGGCGTGCTATGCACGCGCGGGGACCTTCTTGGGCGTGCGGGCCGAAAGCCGCGAACTGCCTGCGGGGACGGCCTTCACGCAACTCATGCCCGCCGAGACCTCGGAAGTCGCCGAGGTCTTGGCGGTGCTGAAGTCCGGCCGCTATCCGCTGGTCCGCGGGGTGGATTGGTTCCGGTTGCCGTTCCCCGGGGATCGCCAGAACTGGACCCGCGCCGGCCTCGGCCAGATGGTGCGGGGCGAGGCGTTCGCGGCCCGCTGTCGCGTGGAGTTGCGGGCGCAAGGGGCCTTGACGGATCTCACCGTTTATAATCCGACCGAGCAGCCGCTCGCCTTGCCGCCGGTGCAGGTCCGTTGGACCGGTGCCGCTTGGGTCGGGGCCGATGCCGCGCTGGGCTGGGAGGTCGCGCCGGCGGCCGGCAACGCGGTGCGCTTCACCGTCGATCCGCGGGCGGGGTTTCTTGCCCCGGGCGAGCGCCGGGTCCTGGGTTGGCTGCGGCTGACGCAGCCGGCGGAAACCCTGACCGCGGAAATCGGCGGCGAACAACTTTCCCGATAAAAGGTTTTCCCGCTTCCCGGGCTTTCGTTAGAAAGGGTGGGTGCATCGTTGGCGCCCATTGAGTTTATTCCTTCTCGCCATGACAGGCGCCGTGATGGTCTGGGCCTGTTACGGTCCGTGGGGCGAAACGAGCGCCTTGGAAGTCGGTGATGCGGCCTTGAAGCGCCCGCTCGAATCCAATTGGTCGCAAGACTTGACCGCCTTGCTCGGCCCGCCGCCGGCGGCCTTGCCCATCGCGCAGACGGAGCAGGTGCTCGCCGCGGTGGTCGCGCTGCTCGACCAGGAACTCGCGCGGCAACAGCATCCCCGGCGCGAAGAATTGGTCAGGATGGCCGCCTTGCACCTCTCGCTGCTGACGGCGGATGAGCACGGGTTGATCTACAAGGACAAGCAGGGGCGTTGGGGTTTCCGTTACGCGCTGCTCGAACGCGGCTTGCCCGACGACCTGCCGCCGGGCGCCACCGCGGTGCTCCGTCCGGTCAAGCTGGTCACCCCCGAAGCCCTGCCCAAGCTCCTGCGCGACTTGCCCGAGGAATTCCGCTTCTACATCCGGTCGCTCTCGTTGGCCCGCACCGATGCGTTGGCGCTCTGTGAGGCCTTGCTGGCGCTCCCGTCCGCGCAACGCCGCAACCTCTCCGCCCTGGCGGCCTACCGGCAGGCCCGCCTGCGCATGGCGCTGGCGGATGAGCTCGACGACGAAGGCGCGGAAGCGCTCGTGCCGGCGGTCCGCCACGACCTCAGGCAGGTCAAGGAATTGGTCGCCGCCGGCCACCCGGCGATCGCGCATCTGGACCTCGCGGCGGAGGGCTGGCTGGCGCGGACCTACCTGTACGGCTCGTCGTTGGAGTCCGCATACGACCCCGAGGACCCGGCGGTCGACCCCGCCCGGGCCTTGCAGGCTTACGTGGAGCTTTACCGCCGGGGGGATGCGACGGCCCGCGATTCGATCGAGCACGTCCTGCGGGCGGTCCTTGCTTCGGGCGAGCTGGCGCCGCTGACCAAGGATCCCTTGCACCGCAAGTTGACGACGGCTTACCTGTGTTCCGCCCGCCAGTTGGCGCAGGACGGTCTCGGTGGTTTTGCGGCCGAGCTCAACGCCGACATCACGGCGTGGCTCCAGGCCTTGCGGTCGGCGCAGGTGGATTTCAAGGAAGACGCGGTTCGCCTCGCCGCCCTCCAGTATCGCTTGGGCCAGTGGGACGCGTGCGCGGTGACGTTGCAGTCGGCTCCCGCCAACGATGCGACGGCGCAACTGCTCGCGGCCCGCTTGCGCGTGCGGTCGGGCGACCAACTCGGAGCCACCCGGTTGCTCCGCCCTTTGGCGGCCAAGCGGTTACCCGCGCCCACCCGCGGCACCCAGCCCCAAGATGAGTTCATGGGCCCGCCCCACTTCTCCTACCATGGCATCGACTACAGCTACGAGTCCGTGGACCTGGGGGTGCCCGATTACACCAGCAAGGCGTTCATGTATAGTGAGTATGACACGTACACCTTCGACTTCGGTCAGGCGGCGGGCGCGGTCAGCCGCGGGCGGGTCGAACTCGCGATCTTGGAATTGCACTTCGGGCACTACGTGCCGGCGATGAACCTTTTTTATAACGAAGGCATGTTGGAAGACGGCGACTATGTCGCCGAGTGCGTCTTGACCACCGACGAACTCAAGGGGGCCGTCGATCGTTCCTGGAAGGTCACGCCCGGCTCGTCCAAACTTGGGGGCGTACATAACTATGGAATGACGACCTCGGAGCATGTCCGGGCGCTCTTGGGCCGCCGTCTGTTCCGGGATGGCCGGTGGGCGGAGGCCGTGCCGTACCTGCCGGAGGAGCATCAGAAGACGTTGCGCGCGTTCATGGCGCAGATGCGCATCGCCCAAGACCCCCAGCAGTCTCGCCGAGCCCGGGCCGACGCCTATTGGAAGGCCGCGCTCAATGTGCATGCCCACGGTGAAGATTACCTCTTCTGCGAACTCGGCCTGGAGTGGACCGCGTCCCTGGAAGCGCACTGGTATGACCCCCGGGGCCTGCCGGCTCAGCGCATCCGCCCGATCCTCGATGAGCCCGAGAATCTTTGGGCACCCCCGACGGAGGATGAGGTCAAGCGGGCTGAAGCGTGGGCGGCCAAGCACCTGGTCCCCGAAGGGCGCGTCTATCGGGATGCGCAGTATGAAGCGCACCGGCTCTGCTTGGAGGCGGTGAAGCACCTGCCGGACGACGACCTCGCGGGCGCGCAGATACTCCACTTCGCCGGCAGCCTCCTTAAGTACCGTGACCCGCCCGCCGCCCAGGCGGCTTACCGGCAGCTCGCCACCCGGTTCCGGGGTACGACCCTCGGGGCGGAGGCGCGCCGCAAACATTGGTTCGCCCGGTTTGCGGTCGAGCCGGATCCGGATTGGGTGTTGAAGCTCAGCAAACTCAAATGAACGTCCCGCTCCACTGGCATACCGAGCCGCTCCTGCTCCTCCTCGTGGTCGGCGTTTCTTGGGCGTATGCGCTGGCCTGCGGTCCGCTGCGGGCCCGCTGTGTGCCGGGCTTGCAGGCCTACCCGCGTGGTTACGCCATCTGCTTCCATTTGGGCGTGGCGGTCGCCTACATCGCGGTGGGCTCCCCCCTCGACCAGATCGGCGAAGCCTTCCTCTTTTCCGCGCACATGCTGCAGCACATGCTGCTCATCTACATCGCGGCCCCGCTCATCGTCCTCGGCCTCCCGCCGGAACTGACGGACCCCTTCCTGGAGGCCCGCCCGCGGTTGCTCAAGTTTGCCCGCTTCTTGGTCCACCCGCTGGTGGCCGGGTTGATCTTCAACTTCAACTTCTCGGTTTGGCACTTCCCGGAACTGTATGAAGCCGCCTTGCGCGACCGGACCCTCCACATCATCGAACACTGGTCGATGTTCCTCCCGGCCCTCCTCATGGTCTGGCCCCTCGTCTCCCGCTCCCGCATCCTGCCGCGCATCAGTTTCGGGGGCGCCATGATTTATTGCTTCATGTTGATGATCGCCGACCTTCCGCTCTGGGCGGTGCTCATCTTCGGCGAGCATCCCATCTACGAAACCTATCGCTTGGCCCCGCGGATCAGCTCGCTGTCCGCCAGCTCGGATATGATCCTCGGCGCGGCCATCATGAAGGGCTTCAACGAGGTCTTCGCCTTGGTCAACATGGCCTTGGCGTTCTTCCTCTGGTACAAGCGCGACCGCTGAGGGCTCAGTGCTTGGAGGCGCGGCGGAGCAGGACGACCGCCACGGTGACGACGACGAGGTTGGGCAGCCAGACCAGCAGGTCGGGGCGGTAGGCCGGGTTCTTGACCCACGCCGCCGCCGAACTCAGGATATAGTAGCTCAACGCCACGGCCAGGGCGACGGCGGCGTTGACGAACGTTTCGGAGCGTCCGACGCGCACGGCCAAGGGCACGGCGAGCAGGGCCAGCGAGAAGATGGAGAACGCGGAAGCCAGATGCGACATGAGCTGCGTGCGTGGCATCATCCGGCTCTCGGCGAGTTGGGCGGGCGTGGCGTTCGGCGGCACCTGCCAGCCTTTGTCCATGAGCGCGATCAATTCCGATGTCGTGTGCCACCGCAGCTTCCTATCGTAGCCGCTGCCGTCCTTGAAGACGCCGCTGACCGGGAATTCCAGCGGGGCCTGCCCGGCTTCCTTGGTCACGGAGGGGAATTTGAAACCATCGTCGCCCGGGCGGCGCGTGTCGACCTGGGCGGAGATCGCGACCAGACGCAGCACCGCGGAACCGTCGGGCTTATCGACCTTCGTCAGCCGGCCTTCGGCGGTATGGATGGTCTCGAAAAGCCGACCTTCGGCGTCGAGGCGCCAGATCCAGAGGTCGCGGAGCACGGGGCCATTGCGTTCGCGCGCTTGGATGATCAGGCCCTTGAACTGGCGGTTGATTTCCCCGGGCGTGATGAGGCTGGCCGGATTGTCCTTCACCGAGCCCATCAGGACGCGGCGGTATTCATCGTTGGAGCGCGTGGCGAGCTCGAGGTTGATCCAAGCGGCGGCGAGCGCCAACCCGGCGGCCAGGAAGAGGGCCGGGGCGGCGATGCGGAGCAGGCTCAAGCCGCCCGCCTTCATGGCCGTCAGTTCGTGTTGCGCGCCCATCCGTCCGAAGGCCATGAGCACACCCGTGAGCATGCCCAGCGGAAGGACATACGGGATGAGTCCCGGCAAGAGCAGTCCCACCAGTTCCAATCCCTCGAATGCGGTGACGCGGCCGGCGGCGATGGCGCTGGCGACTTGGCTGAGCACGTTGCCCGCCGCCATCACAAAGATGAACGCCCCCGTGGCCACGCCGCCGGCAACGGCGGTCTCGGTCAAGACATGGCGATCGAGGATGCGCACGGGTTCATCCAAACCCGCGACCCGAAATTGTCCAAGGACAAACCCTTAAGGGGCCTGCATCTGATCGAGGTTGGCCGGCAAGCCCCCGCCCCAGATGGGCTCAAGCTCGGTCGACTTTACCCAGCCCCCCTTGCCGTCGGCGGAGGTGACGAAGGTGTGGCCGTTTAACTTGCGACCCGTGCGGAGGACATCCCCTTCGGCGGTTCCGTTCAAGGCTTCGCCCAGGACCGTCGGGGTCAGCTTGACGGCGACCTCCGTGCGGCGCACCACCGCGCGACTGGCGAGGGTGTAGGCCCCGTAGAGTCCCGGGATGCTGAGGGCGAACAAGGTCGCGCTGGTGATGAGGACCCGTTGCGTCCAATCGCCCATCGCTTGACGGCGAAGCTTGGGCACGAGGACCGCCAAGAGCGTGCCCCAGAAGCCCAGCGCCCCGAGGATCAACCAGAGGTCGGCGCCGAGGAAGGCGGCGTAGTTCTCGGACCAAGTTTGCGTCGGACGATCCGTGCCGCCGGCACCTTGCGCGTGCTTGATCCCCGCCAAGGCGACGGGATTGCGCGGGCTCAAGAGCAAGGCGCGTTCCCAGCAGACCATCGCGCGTCCTTTATGTCCCAACTTCCACTCGGCGTTGCCGATGGCGGCGAGCAATTCGGCGGTGACGCCGTTCTGTTCGGCCTGGGCGCGCCAGGTTTGGAGGGCCTCGACGTAGTCGCCGCGTTCGTAGGCGGCTTCGCCCACGCCGGCCCGCAGGGGCGCGGTCACCCCCCAGAAGCAAAGCCCCAGCAGCGTCAGGAAACGGCTCATAGTTGTGCCTCCAAGGTATTGAGCATGGCCTGCAGTTGCGCGTCTTCGGCGATGGCTTGGGCGGCGTCTTTGGCGCCGTATTTCGCGCCATCCGCCGCGAGGAAGACGGCGGTCAAGAGGGTGAGGTTCGCCGAGGGCAAGGCGCGGAGGATGTCGCTTTGCGTCAGCGCCAGGGGTTCGGCCTGGAGGAGCGGCGCGGCCCCGGCGCGGAGGCCTTGGGTGATCGCGCGGGCGTAGGCGGCGTAGTCTTGGCGCCGTTGGGCCTCCTGGGCGGCGGTGCGGTATCGGCGGAGGGCGAGCCGCGCGCGGCGGCGGACCAAGATCTCGGGGTGGGCGGCGAAGTAACCGACCACGCTGATGACCAACGTGGCCAGCAGGAGGGCCACCAAGGCGGCGGAGTTGGAGAGCCAGAAGGGTTGGGAGGCGGCGAGGGGTTCGATCTTCGCGACCCCCTTCGCGCCCGCGGCCACGGTGGGCGTGAGCAGGCCGGTGATCGTCTTGGCCGCCGGGGTGCCGATCTTGGCCGAGGGGTCCATCGTGACCAGTTCGACCTTGGCGGGGGCGTTGCCGCTGACCTTCACCGCGACGGAGATGAACTCCACGGACTCGAACTTTTTGCTGTCCGGGTTGAAGGTCGCGAAGCGGACCGCCGGGGTCTTCTGGTCGCCCGGGAGGCGCGGAACCAGCGTGTAGATGAACGTCCGTCGACCTTCGCTGCGCCGCTGGCGGAGCTCCGAGGCCAAGGTGATGTCCCACGAATCCGTGCCGGGAATTTCGGGCGCCACGATCCGTTCCAAGTTGCCTTCGCCGACGAGCGTGAGCTTCAGCTTGATCGGCTCGCCGACTTCCGGGAAGCGGTTGGAGAGGTCGGGCGGGGTCGCTTCCAGTTTGCCGATGGAGCCGCCCCAGTCGGCGGGACGACCCGTTTCCGGGACGTGCTCAACGGAGAGCTTGCGGCGGAAGTTGAACGGCCGGTCACGGCCGGAGGTGCTGAGCGAGCTGATGCGGTCGCCGGTGTTCACGAGCATGATCCCGCTCAGGTTGAATTCCCCTTGGCCCGCCCGGATCGGCGTGAGTTCGAAGGTCTTCGTGAGGCCATGCCCGTCTTGCAGGGGCTGGGTGAAGGATGAGCCCTCCGTTTGGAAGTTGAAGCCCTCGGCCTCGCATTCCAGGCCGAACGTCCCCGTCACCGTCTCTTGTTCGCTGCCGCGCATGACCACGCTGCCGGCGATCTTTTCGCCGACATAGAAGGTGCGGTCGGGCAGGACGAGTTCGGCGCGGGCGCGGCCTTCCTTGCGGTAGCCGGTCTTGCTGCTGACGATCAAGGTGATGGCGGGCACCACCACCATCTGCGAGGGGAAGCGGGCATTGAAGGCCGGCAGCACGTAGGTGCCCTCTTCTTCGGGGGCGACGCCGGAGAAGTTGAGCGTGGCCTCCGTGGCGTTGGCGCGGAACACCTGCCCCGAAAAACGGAGGGCCATCCCGCGCGGCGGCTTGATCTCCTTGCCCACTTGGTTGGCGGGGCCGAGGACGTCATCGGACTCGATGCGCACCTGGAGGCGGAACGGCTGGCCCGGTCCGCAGACCGGCGGCGTGATCTCCCACGTGACGTGGTTTTCGGCGCGGACGAGGCTCGTCGCGACGCAGCAGGCGAGGATGGCGAGGAAGGCGCGCATCTCAGTAATCCTTCTTCTTCGCCTCGCTCGAAGGTTTGTTCCCGCCGGGGCCGTTGCCGGGTTTGTCGCTGGTCGGCATCTTGCGGCCGAACTCGCCCTTCAGGCTTTCCAGGGAGCTCCGGGCCTCCTGTTCGGTCATGCGCTTCTCTTCCCCTTCGCGGGGGTCGGTCTTGCCGCCTTTGCCGTTCTTGGGCTTCTGCATCCCTTCGGGGAGGAAATTCTCGTCGTCGTCGCCTTCGCCCTCGGCGTTCTGCGGGAGCTTGTCCGGCGGGATACGCTTGGCGAGTTCCCGGATGACGTTGCGGAGTTCTTCCTGCTTCTTGCGTTGGTCGGCGATGGTTTCTTCGAGCGCGAGGGTTTCCTTCTTCAGGGCCCGCAGGAGTTCCTCGATGGCCTCGGCGTTCTGGAGCGAAGGCTGGTCTTGGCCGTCGAGTTCGTGGGCGCTGCGGAAATCGCCGACCGAGCGGACCCAGGTCGCGATGACCCCCGCGCGTTTCGCGACCATCGCTTCCTCCTTGGGGATGAGTTTCTTGACCGTGCGGTAGGTGCCGATGCCGCCACCGAGCGCGGAGACCGCCGGGACGTAGTCGGGTTCCTTCCCCTCCGCTTTGGCCTTATCGATGATCTCGATCTGGTCCTGCATGTCCGAGATGTCCGCGTCGGAGGCCTCGAGGTAGGAGCGGGCGATGGAAAGTTCGGTGACATCCCCGACGGTCTTGCCGCCGAGGGCGACCTTGCCGCGGCCGAACCGGACATGGCCGAGGTTGTGCAGGGCGGGCAGGCGCAGCACATCGTCGTTGCGGGCCAAGGAGGCCTTGAGCGCTTCTTCCGCCCCGACCAGGTCGCCTTGCTGCAGGCGAAGCGTGCCGCGGTTGTGCAATTCGCGCGTATCCAGCAGGGCGAGTTCGTCGGGGGCCTTCTCGGCGGCGAAGGTCGTGGCGGCGATGAGGAGCAGGGGGAGGAGCGATTTCATCGGGAGGACGAGCGGCGGGTGGACAGGAGCGATTCGAGGACGATCAAGGCGAGGGCCAGCGAAAGGAACCACTCTTCGCGTGGGACGCCGCGGCGCGTGGTCCCGGTGCCATCGGTGCCGGCTTGGATCGCGAGGCGGAGGGCTTCCATGCCTTCGCCGGCTTGGCCGAGGCGCACGAAGCGACCGTTGGTGGTTTCCGCGACCTTGGTGAGGGTGGCTTCGTCCAGTCGGCTACGGATCTCTTCGCCGCCGGCGTCCTTGAGGGTGTCGGGCGAGCCGAGCGCGCTGATCACGGTGATCGGACCGCCCGCGGGCGTGCCGACGCCGATGCTATGGACGACCAACCCTTCGCGGGCGAGTTTCTTGGCCGCATCCACGCCGCCGGCTTCGAGGTCTTCGCCGTCGGTGAGCATCAGGACCAGCTTGCGGTTGCGGTTCTTGGCGAAGGCCGCCTCGGCTTCTTCGAGCGCGCGGCCGATGTCCGTGCCCGGTACCTGGATGCTCGCCGTATCGGTTTCTTCCAGGGTCCGGAAGAACGCGTCGTAGTCGCGGGTCAAGGGGCACTGCAGGAAAGCTTGGCCCGAGAACGCCACCAGCCCGACGCTGCCGGTGCCTTTGCGCCGCACGAAGTTCGCGATGGAAGCCTTGGCGCGGGCGAGGCGGTTGGGGCGCATGTCCCCGACGAGCATGGACTTCGAGACGTCGAGCACGAAGACGACGTCTTCCGTGGTGGCGCGTTGTTCGGTGATTTCGACGCCCCACCGCGGGCCCGCCAAGGCGACGCCGATCAACGCGATGGCCGCGGTCACCGCGAGGTCCTTGCTGAGGCGCCGGGTGGTGGAGTAGCCGGCGGTGAGGCGGCTCAGGAGGCGTTCGGCGGCGAAAGCCGCCAAGCCCAGGCGGCGGCGATGCTCGGTCCAGCGCAGCCCCGCCAACCCCGCGAGCGCGACGCCGGCGGCGACGGCGAGGAGCCACGGGGTCTCGAAATGGAAGTCGGCGAAGTCCATGGATCAGGGCGCGCGTGGGCGGTAGAGGCCCAGGAGGAGTTCGGCGAGGAGCAAGGCGAAGGCCGCGACGATCCAAGCGTAGCGATGGCTCTCGTAAGTGACGCTCTCGCGGATCTTCACCTCGGTCCGTTCGAGGCGGTTGATCTCCTCGTACACCCGGGACAACTCGTCCTTGTCCAACGCCCGGAAGAAGCGGCCGTTGGTCAGCTTCGCCATCTTCTCCAGCATCTCGTAGTTGGCGGGGTTGATGGTCTGCATCGGGATCGTCTTGCCGAAGGGGTCGCGGATGAGCGTGCCGGTGCGGAGGTCGAACTGGGGCAGCACCGTGGGTTCGTTCTTCCCGAGGCCGACCGTATAGAGGCGGATGCCGAGCGCGGCGGCGAGTTCGGCCGACGGTACCGGCAGGATGGCCTTGCTCATGTTGTCGTCGCCGTCGGTGAGCAGGATGAGGACCTTGGAGTTCTTGCCCTTCAGGTTCTTCATGCGATCGAGCGCCATGGCCACCCCGTCGCCGATCGCCGTGCCCGCTTCGCGGATGATCCCGATGTGCATGCGGTCGACGCCTTTGCTGACCCAGTCCCGGTTGATGGTGATCGGGCTGAGGAGGTAGGGCTTGCCGGAGAAGACCACGGCGCCGATGCGGTCATCGGGTCGCTTCGAGATGAAATCCTGGATGACGCTGTGGCTCGCCTGCCAGCGGGTGACTTCTTCCCGCGGCGTGCTCATGTCCAACGCCATCATCGACCAGGATAGGTCGACCACGAGCATGATGTCCAAGCCTTCGGTTTCGCGTTCGATTTCCTTGCTGACGGTCCGGGGGCCCGCGATCGCGACGATGAGCGCCGCCACGGTGGCGAGCCGCAGGAAGAGGCGCAGGGAGCCCGAGGCTTCGCGGACCGGGGATGAGACGGCGCGCAAGAGGCCGACATCGGGATAGAGCAGGGCGGCGGCTTGGCCGGATTTCCCCCGCAGCCACGCGTAGAGCGGCAACAGCGCGAGGAAGAGTAGCACCCAGGGGTGTTCGAATTCGAAGCCGAGGTCGATCATGGGCGGGGCTGGGTGGTGGCGGCGAAGGCGCGGCGGGCGGTCTCGACGCGCTGCACCGCTTCACGCGCCTGCGCGATGAGGATGTCCGGCGAGGCCGTGGCGCCCGCGAACTTCGCGAGGTCGGCGGTCCGCAAAGCGGTCAGCAGCAGGCTGCGGGCGGGCAGGTAAAGCGGCAGCCCTTCCAGGCGCGCGGCGAGTTCCTCCGTCGAGAGGCTCGCCGACAGTTGCGCATCCGTCGAGGCGAGGAAGTCGCGGAGGCCATGGGAGACCAAGGCGGCGGCGGCGGGTCCCGTCGTGCGGGCGGCTTGCTGCAAGGTTTGTTCGAGGAGCTGCTGGGCCGAGGTCAGCGCGGGGCGCTGGCGCCGGCGGCGGGCGAACTCGAGCAGCCCGAGGGCGACGATCAACGCGACGCCGAAGGCGACCACGCCCCAATAGGATTCCCACCAGCCGGGCGGAATGGTGGCGCGGGGGCCTTGCAGCACCAGCGGGGCTTCGTCGGTGGCGGCGAGGAAGATCATCGACGACGGCGGCGACGCTCGAAGAAGCGGCTGAGGGTGGGCGCCACCGCGGCCTCGGCGTCGAGGCGCACGACGTCGATGCCCGCGCGGCCGAGCGCGGCGCCCGTGGCGGCGAGGCGGGCTTGGGCGGCGGCGGTGAAGCGGGCGCGGAGGCTGGGCGAACTCGTGTCGACCTCGCGGATCTCGCCCGTTTCGGCGTCTTCCAACGCGACGATGCCGACGTCGGGCAGGACGTGTTCGCGTTCGTCGACGAGCTGCACGCACGCGGTGTCGTGGCGGGCGTTGAGTTCCCCCACGGCGGCGGCCATGGCGTCATCACCCTCGGGGCCGGCGAGGAAATCGGAAACCACGAACACCATGGCGCGGCGCTTGAGCGCCCGCGCGAGGCGGCGCATCGGCGTGGCGAACGCCGTCCGTTTGGCGAGCGGCGGGTGTTCCAGCACCTCGCGGATCAGGCGGAGCACATGGCGCCGGCCTTTCTTCGGCGGGACCCAGAGTTCTTCCCGGTCGGTGAAGAGCAGGAGCCCGACCTTGTCGCCGGCCTTGAGCGCGGAGACGGCGAGCGCGGCGGCGACTTCGGCGGCGCGTTCCCGCAAGGTCACGCGGCCGGAGCCGAAGCCCGCGGAGCCGGAGATGTCGACGGCCAGGACCATCGTGAGCTCACGCTCTTCGCGGTGGAGCCGGATGAAGGGCTTGCCCGTGCGGGCGGTGACGTTCCAGTCGAGCGCGCGGACGTCGTCGCCCGGGACGTATTCGCGGAGCTCTTCGAAGTCGGTGCCGCGGCCCTTGTAGCGCGACAGGTAGGCCCCGACCATCGCGTCGTTGACCATGCGCGTGGCCACGACCTCCACGCGCTGGGCGCGGCGGAGGGTGTCCTGGGCGGAAGTCGGGACGACGGGGTCCACGGGGCGCGGGCGGCGGGAGGATTAAGGGACCTTCACCGCATCGAGGACGCGGCGGACGATCGCATCGGCGTCGACGCCTTCGGCGTCCGCTTCATACGTGAGGATGAGGCGGTGGCGGAGCACGTCGGGCGCGATGTCCTTGATGTCCTGCGGCGTGACGTGGTCGCGCCCCTGCAGGAAGGCCCAGGCCTTGGCGGCGAGGGTGAGGTTGATGGTCGCGCGCGGGGAGGCGCCGAACTGGACGAGCTTCTTGAGGTCGGGGCCGCCTTCATGGTGTCCGCGGGTGGCGAGCACGAGGGAGACGATGTAGTCCCGCACCGGATCGGCGACGTGGATGGCGTCGACCGCCTGGCGGGCCGCGAGGATTTCCTGCTGCGAGATGACCGGGGTCACGTCGAGCTTCGGCTGCGTGGTGGCCATCGCATCGAGGATCTTGCGCTCTTCATCGCGGGTCGGATAACCGATGTTCAGCTTGAGCATGAAGCGGTCGACCTGGGCTTCGGGCAACGGGTAGGTACCTTCCTGGTCGATCGGGTTCTGCGTCGCGAGGACGAGGAAGGGGGTCGGCAGGCGGTGCGTTTCGCCGCCGAGCGTCACTTGGCGCTCCTGCATCGCTTCGAGCAAGGCCGACTGCACCTTGGCGGGCGCGCGGTTGATTTCGTCGGCGAGGATGAAGTTGGCGAAGATCGGGCCCTTCTTGACGCTGTATTCGCCGGACTTCGGGTCGTAGATGAGCGTGCCGACGATGTCGGCGGGGAGGAGGTCGGGCGTGAACTGGATGCGCGCGAAGTTCGCCTGGACGGTCTGCGCGAGCGTGCGGACCGAGAGCGTCTTCGCGAGGCCGGGGACGCCTTCAAGGAGGACGTGGCCGTTGCCGAGGAGGCCGATGAGCAGACGGTCGACCAGGTATTGCTGGCCGACGACGACGCGGGCGACCTGTTCACGGAGTCGCGGCACCCAAGTGCCGGCGGCGTTGATGGTGTTGGACATGGGGGTGGGGTAAAAAAAGGTGGGGTGGCGCAAAAACCGCGCGCAGCGGTTCTCCGCTCACTTCTGGCCTGTCAGCGTCCAGCGGACCCTGATTCGTCTACCTACTTAGCAAGAGCTTTGGGACTTCACAACCGCTGCTTTAATAAAGGCCGCAAAAAGAGGGTGGGGGCGGTTCGGCTTGGACTGGAACTCCGGATGGTACTGAACCCCGACCATGAAGGGGTGGTCTTTGACCTCCACGATCTCGACGAGGCCGCTCTGGGGGTTGGTTCCGCCGACGAGCAGGCCAGCCGCCTCCAGTTTTGAGCGATATGCGTCATTATACTCGAACCGGTGGCGGTGGCGCTCCTGGATAAGGTCCTGGCCGTAGGCCGCACGGGATTTGCTCCCCGGGGTCAGGGCGCAGTCATATTGCCCGAGGCGCATGGTGCCGCCCTTGGTCACCACGTTCTTCTGCGACTCCATGAGATGGATGACCGGGTTCGTGGTCTGGGGGTTGAATTCGGTCGAGTGCGCATCCTTGAGGCCGAGGACGTGTCGGGCAAATTCAATGACGGTGATCTGCATGCCGAGGCAGAGGCCGTAGTAGGGGATCCGCCGTTCGCGCGCGAAGCGGGCGGCGATGACCTTGCCTTCGACGCCCCGGTTGCCGAAGCCGCCCGGGACCAGGATGCCGTCGAGGCCTTCGAGGGCGGCCGTGCCCTTGGTCTCGAGGTCTTCGGCGTCGATGCGGACGATCTCGACCGCCGTTTCGTTGGCGATGCCGCCGTGGACGATGGATTCGTAGACCGACTTGTACGCATCCTGCAGCTCGATGTATTTGCCGACGACGCCGACGCGCACGCGGTGCTTCGGTTCCAGCAGGCGGCGGACGATCTCGCGCCACGGCGCGATGTCGATCGGGTCGCACTTCAGGCCGAGACGCTTGACGACGACTTCGTCGATGCGCTGCTCGGCGAGCTGCAGCGGGAGCTCGTAGATGGAGTGCTCCACGTCGCGGCATTCGAAGACGGAATCGAGGCCGACGTTGCAATAGAGCGAGAGTTTCTGGCGGTTTTCCTCGCCGATCGGGCGGTCGGTGCGGCAGACCAGCAGGTCGGGTTGGATGCCGATCTCACGCAGTTTGGCGACGGATTGCTGCGAGGGTTTGGTCTTCAGTTCGCCGGCGGCCTTGATGAACGGCACGAGGGTGCAATGCAGGAACGCGACGTTCTCCCGGCCGGCGTCGTGCTGGAATTGGCGGAGCGCTTCGAGGAAGGGGAGGCCTTCGATGTCGCCGGTGGTGCCGCCGATTTCGGTGATGAGGACGTCGACGCCTTCACCGCCCTTGAGGATGCGGTCCTTGATCTCGTTGGTGATGTGCGGGATGACCTGCACGGTCTTGCCGAGGTAGTCGCCGCGGCGCTCTTTCTGGATGACGGTTTCGTAGACCTGCCCGGAGCTCAGGCTGTTGAGGCGCGAGAGGACGCCGGAGGTGAAGCGCTCGTAGTGCCCGAGGTCGAGGTCGGTCTCGGCCCCGTCGTTGAGCACGTAGACTTCGCCGTGCTGATAGGGGCTCATGGTGCCCGGATCGACGTTGAGGTAAGGGTCGAACTTCTGGATGCGGACCTTCAAGCCACGGCATTCGAGGAGGGCGCCCAGCGCGGCGGCGGTGAGGCCTTTGCCGAGGGAGGAGATGACCCCTCCGGTGACGAAAATGTACTTCATGAAAATAGGTCGGGCAGGTGGTAAATTGGGCAAAAAAGATAAGACCGGCTGGTCCGCGTGACGGTAGGCCGGTCTGGACTTTCGTATGTCATTGGGACGCAAAAGGGAGGCAAGCGGTTTTTCCGGCTCTTCGCGGGGTGGGTGGGGTGGGTCGGCTTATGAGCGATTTTCACGGCTCCCTCGCCCCTGGCTAATACCTCCCCCGAAACCCCCGTCCGTGGTGGGCAGAGGTCGTTGCACCTATTTGATGGCTTTTGCCTTAGGCACCCCGTCTGTCCCAACCTCCCTCCTTATGTCTGCAAGTTCCTGTTGCTCCTGCTGCCGTCCCGCCTCGATCGGGAAGAAGGTCGTCATGGCCCTCTCTGGCCTCGTCCTCGCCGGCTTCGTCCTCGGCCACATGTCGGGTAACCTCCTGATGTTCAAGGGCCCCGAGGCCATCAACGCCTATGCGCATTGGTTGCACGCCAACCCCGGCCTCCTTTGGGGCGCACGTATCGTGCTGATCCTCAGCACCATCGCTCACATCTGGACCGGCATCCAGCTGACCTTGGAAAACCGCGCCTCCCGTGACGGCGGCCCCGCCGTGGATGCGACGCGCCGCGCGAGCCTGTCTTCCCGCACGATGCCCTACTCGGGCCTGGTGATTCTGGCTTTCCTGGTCTTCCACCTCCTCCACTTCACCTTCCGGCAGGTCGCCCTCGGTGGCGTCGAGTTCGGCGACAACGTCCATAAGATGGTCATCGCTGGCTTCTCCCATCCGGCCGTGGCCGTCTTCTACATCGTCAGCATGGTCCTGCTCTGCCTGCACCTCAGCCACGGCATCAGCAGCGTCTTCCAGACGCTCGGCCTGCGCAATGAGCGCTGGCGCTCCCGCCTCGACGGCGTCGCCTGCCTCTACGCCTGGATCGTCGCCCTTGGCTTCATCTCCATCCCTCTCGCCGTCCTCACCGGCTGCCTGAAGTAAGTCCCATGAAACTCGACCCTAAGACCCCCGCCGGCCCGCTGGCCGACAAGTGGAACAACCATAAGGCGAAGCTCCGCCTGGTGAATCCGGCCAACCGCCGCAAGTACCACATCATCGTGGTCGGCTCCGGTCTCGCCGGCTCCGCCGCCGCCGCCTCGTTCGCCGAGATGGGCTACGAGGTCTCCTGCTTCTGCTATCAGGACAGCCCGCGCCGCGCGCACTCGATCGCCGCGCAGGGCGGCATCAACGCCGCCAAGAATTACCAGAACGACGGCGACAGCGTCCGCCGGCTCTTCCAGGACACCATCAAGGGCGGCGACTACCGCGCGCGTGAAGCGAACGTCTACCGCCTCGCCCAGGTCTCCACGAACATCATCGACCAGTGCGTCGCCCAAGGCGTGCCCTTCGCCCGTGAATACGGTGGTTTGCTCGCCAATCGCTCCTTCGGTGGCGCCCAGGTTTCCCGTACCTTCTACGCCCGTGGCCAGACGGGGCAGCAGCTCCTCATCGGGGCTTACTCCGCGCTCTCGCGCCAGATCGGCCTCGGCACGGTGAAGATGTACACGCGCCACGAGATGCTCGACCTCGTCCTCGTCGACGGCAAGGCCAAGGGCATCGTCACGCGCGACCTCGTCACCGGCGCCGTCGAGTCCTGGGCCTCCGATGTCGTCGTGGTCTGCACCGGCGGCTACGGCAACGTCTTCTACCTCTCCACCAACGCCCAGGGTTGCAACGTCACCGCGACGTTCCGCGCGCACCGTCGCGGCGCCGGTTTCGCCAATCCCTGCTACACGCAGATCCACCCGACCTGCATCCCGGTCCATGGCGAAGACCAGTCCAAGCTCACCCTGATGTCCGAGTCGCTCCGCAACGACGGCCGCGTCTGGGTGCCCAGGAACGCCGCCGACTGCGCCAAGCCCGCCTCCGAAGTGCCCGAAGAGGCCCGCGATTACTTCCTCGAACGCAAGTACCCGAGCTACGGCAACCTCGCCCCGCGCGACATCGCTTCGCGCGCCGCCAAGGAAGTCTGCGACGAAGGTCGCGGCGTCGGCCAGTTGGTCGACGGCAAGCGCCTCGGCGTCTACCTCGACTTCTCCGCGGCGATCAAGCGCCTCGGCGAAGCCGAAGTCCGCGCCCGCTACGGCAACCTGTTCGACATGTACGAGAACATCACCGGCGAGAACGCGTATCGCCAGCCGATGCGCATCTTCCCGGCGGTGCACTACACGATGGGCGGCCTCTGGGTGGACTACAACCTGCAGTCCAACGTCCCCGGCCTCTTCGTCGGCGGCGAAGCCAACTTCTCCGACCACGGCGCCAACCGCCTCGGCGCTTCCGCGCTCATGCAGGGCCTCGCCGACGGCTACTTCGTCCTGCCTTACACGGTCACCGATTACCTCGCCGGCGAGAAGCCCGGCAGCCGTCCGTCCGCCGAGGCGCCGGAATTCAAGGCCGTCGTCAAGGACGTCACCGACCGCGTCGCCAAGCTCCTCTCGATCAACGGCACGAAGTCCCCGCGCTACTACCATAAGGCCCTCGGCAAGATCACCTGGGAGAAGTGCGGCATGGCCCGCGACAAGGCCGGCCTCGAGCAGGCCATCCGCGACCTGCAGGCGCTCCGCGACGATTTCTGGAAGAACGTCAAGGTGGTCGGCTCCGGCGACGCCCTCGCCCCGGAACTCGAACGCGCCGGCCGCGTCGCCGACTTCCTCGATTTCGGCATCATGATGTGCCTCGACGCCCTCACGCGCGAAGAATCCTGCGGCGGTCACTTCCGCACCGAGTATCAGGATGCCGGCGAAGCCAAGCGCAACGACGACCAGTACGCCCACGCCGCCGTCTGGGAATGGCGCGGCGATGGCCAGTTGCCGGCCCGCCACGTCGAACCCCTCGTTTACGAGGAGACCCAACTCTCCACCCGCTCTTACAAGTAATCACCATGGTCCAGGACAACGGAAAAGAACACACCCTCGCGCTCAAACTGCGCGTCTGGCGCCAGCGCCGCGGCCAGCCCGGCGCCTTCGAAGAGCACGCCCTCCCGGCCGTGCCGACGTCGGCCTCGTTCCTCGAGATGATGGACATGCTCAACGAGCAGCTCATCGCCCAGGGCAAGGACACCTTCGCCTTCGACCATGACTGCCGCGAAGGCATCTGCGGCATGTGCTCGATGACGATCAACGGCATGCCCCACGGCCCCATCCCGGGCGTGACGACCTGCCAGCTGCACATGCGCAACTTCCGCGACGGCGAGACGATCACCGTCGAGCCGTGGCGGGCCCGCGCCTTCCCGGTGCTCAAGGACCTCGCCGTCGATCGCTCCGCCTTCGACAAGGTCATCCAGTCCGGCGGCTTCATCACCGTCCGCACCGGCTCCGCCCCCGAGGCGAACAACATCCCGGTGCCCAAGCCCATCGCCGATGAGGCCATGGACGCCGCCGAGTGCATCGGCTGCGGCGCCTGCGTCGCTTCCTGCAAGAACGGCTCCGCGATGCTCTTCGTCGGCGCCAAGATCAACCACCTCAACATCCTGCCGCAAGGCCAGGCCGAGCGCGACCGCCGCACCCTCGCCATGGTGAAGACCATGGACGACGCGGGCTTCGGCAATTGCACCAACTACGGCGAGTGCCAGGCGCATTGCCCGAAGAGCATCACGCTCGACGTCATCGCCAAGCTCAACCGCGACTACCTCCGGGCCCGCGTGAAGGAGTTCTTCTCCTCCACCGGCAAGCCTTCCAAGGGCGGCGACTGAAGCCCGCCGGTCGGTGCGGCCAACGAAAAGGGACGTCCGCGCGGACGTCCCTTTTGCTTGCGGCCGGCGGCGCTTAGTCGCTGTCTTGGGCGGCTTGGTCGTTCGCCTTGGTGATGAGCACGCGGTTGTTCCCGTTGGCCATCTGGAGCGCGTTCGTGAAGCGGTTCAATTCGGAGGGGTTGTGGAGCGTGAGCTCGTAGACCAGCTCGGTCATCATGCCGGCCTGGATGGTCTCGGCCGAGACCAGTTCGTGGCTGAGCGCGAACTGCTTGAAGGGCTCGGCGAAGGCCTGGTCGTAGTTGAGGTCGTTGCCCACGCGGATGCGCAGGACGTGCGAGCCGCTCTTGCTGCCGAAGATGGTCATCGCCCCGAGGGCGTAGATGACCGCGCAGACGAGCGGGACGGTCACGAGGGCCAATTCGTACTGACGGGCGCCGATCGCGAGGCCGGTCGCCATGGCGAAGAAGATGAAGCCGATGTCGCGCGCCTGGGAGACGGTCCGGCGGAAGCGGATGATCGAGAAGGCCGCGAACATCCCGAAGGCCATCTCCTTGTTGCCGTGCACCACCATGATCACCATGGTCACGACGGTGCCGAGGATGATGAGGGTGTTGACGTAGTCCTGCGAATACTTCGTGCCCCGGTAGGTGACCTTGTAGAGCAGCGCGATCAGGCTATTCAGGACGAAGCTGAAGAGGATCGCGAAGACGATCTCCTTGGCGCCCGGGGATTGCAATTGGGCGCCCGGGGCGAAAAGGGCATCGAGGATGCCGTCGCTATCGGCGACGGATTGGGCCGGGGCGGCGAAGAGTGGGGTGAGCATGGTAAGGGAGGGGGAAAGGGGGTTAGACGGCAAAGGAGAGGTGTCGGCCCGTGATGCGCAAGCCTTCGCTGTATTTGCTGAACTGGCGCGGGGCGAGCTTGAGGCGACTCAGTCGGGCGGCAAAGGCGTAGGGCACGGCGCCGGCGCCTTTGACCTCCATGATGCAGTGGTCGGCCGGCAGCACGTATTGGTTGAACTTGCGGTCGTCGATCACCGGCGTGAGGTCGTCGAAGCGGACCGCGATGTCGTGGTCGAAGGTCACGCGCAGGGGCTCGCGCCCGAGCGCGACATCGGCGGGCAGGTGGAGGAAGTAGGCGTGGCGGTCGTAGCGCATCACGCAGCTGGGCCGGAATTTCTCGAGGGTGCGCAGGCGGTGGACTTCTTCCACGATCCGGAGGTCGTGCGCGGAGAAGGAGGCGTCCGCCGCCGCGCCTTGGGTGACGGCCAGCGCTTGCGCCAAAGTCGTCTGGATGCGGCGTTTGACCCCGCGGCCATCGGCTTTGTGCTTCACCTCGATGAAGCTCGTGGGCGGGATCGCGCCATCTTCGGAGCCGTAGACCCGGACGCGGAGTTTGCGGCGCGAGGGGATGCCCCGCCAGTTATCCCAGTAGCAACGCAGGTCGGGTGCGTCGTAGTAGAGGCTGATGATGGGGTAGTGCCCATCGGAGCCACCATGGGTGTCGGGCAGGAGCTGGTCGGCCAATTGTCCGAGGAGCTCATCGCGCTGGCTGCGGCGGATGAGGAACTTGTACTCGAAGCGGTCGGCGGTATCCATGGGCTTAGGGCAGGCGCGTGACGGTGAGGCTGCTCCGGTCCGCCCAGAGTTCGCCCGCTTCGCCCCGGAGTTCGACGACCAAGGTGGGGTCGGCGTCGGTGACCGTGAAATCGACGCTGATGTTTTTCCATGGGCTGTCCCCGACGAGAGGTGGGTTCTTGGCGTTGTCGCCGGCCCCGACGCCCGACACGCGGAGGCGACCGCCCTTGGCGTTGTCGCCGGCGCCGGCCTTCACGCCCTTCCACTGGAGTTTGCCTTCCAGTCGGTAACGGCCGGGCGAGAGCGACAGCGGGAGGCGCCAGTCCGCGCCTTTCTCCGCGCCGACTTTGACGTAGAGGCATTCTTTGCCGCCGAGGTTCACTTCCTTGGCTTCGCCCTTGTCGGTCGACCAGGTCCAGGCGTAGTTCGCCGCGCCGAGGACCGCTTTGCCGCCGGCGCCGCGCAGGCGGTAGGCGTCTTCGACCTGGGCTTTGACGACGTCAAGGCGGGCCTTGATCTGCCCGGCGGCCTCTTTGCCGCGTTGCTCGAAGCGTTTGGATTCTTCGGGGTCGATGGGCTTCAGCTTCAGCTTGAGGTCGGCGGCGATTTCGTTCGCGCGGCGCGGCCAGTCGATGGGCCGCAGGACTTTTTCGTAGACGCCGAAGAACTGGGTGCGGGCCCGCTCGCGCATCGTCTTGTCGAAGAGGAGCGCGTTGGGGACGGCCTTGGCGGGCTGGCGGAAGATGTACCAGCGGCTGTCCTGGGCGAAGACCTGGTCCATCCCGTGGAGGAGGAAGTAGAACTTCCCGGCGCCCGGGTCCTCGTACATGCGGTAGTTGTTCTGGTTGAAGGAATACCCATCCCAGTGGCAGAGCACCTGCTCGAGCGCGAGGTACCGGAAGTACGCGTCGATATCCAGGATCTTGTCCATGCGCTGGAGGCGCTTGGCGGGATCCGGTTCGCCGAGCGCCCCGCACAACTCAAGCAGGCGGGATTTCTCCGCCGGGTCGCCCTTGTCGACTTCGAGGTTGGGGTTGATCTCGTTCACGAAACCACCGTCGTAGAGGTGACCGCTGGTGTTCTTGAAGAAATAGCTCAGGAGCTCGCCATCAAAGCCTTCCTTCAGCACGTAGGTGCCGAGCACCTTGTTGTTGAGGGTGACGTAGGCGTGCGTGCAGCGTGAGGCCACGATGCCGGCCTTGCGGGACATCTCCCCGGCGATCTGCTCGTGCAGCATGGTGCCATCCTGGGCGCAGTTGTTGAGCTGGAACTTCGAAGAGCCCCGGAACTCCTGGCCCTTCTTGACCTTATCGGTCCGGATGGAGAAGCCCGGGCGGTCTTCGTTGATCTGCCGGAAGCTGCCGGCGGACCCTTTGAGCTTCAGCGAACAGTTCTCCAGCGTCTGCCCATTGGTTTCCTTGAGCGTGAACTTCACCAGCGAGCGGGGGTCTTTGGCCAGCGCGGCCATGCTTTCCGGGGGGATGATCAGCGTCAGGCGCGGCACGATGCCGGCGAAGAGGGCGTCGGGGGGCAGGTCGGGGGTCTTCGGCGCGATGACCGGCGCCGCGGGCACATCGGGTGCCCCGATGACCGGGGTCGCGGGCGCTGGGGCGGTTTGCGCGGAGGCCGCCGCCGTCAGGCATAGCCAAGCCAGCCACACGTTTCCGGAACGTGACAAGGCGGAAGGAATGGGGGCGAGCGGTTCCAAGCTGAGGTGGGCTGGGAGTCGTCAAAATGGCTTCGGCATTTCGGAGAGTCAACCCCTCGGACTGATTGGGAATAAGGTATATTTTATGAAAGCCTTTGAGGCCTTCTCCCTACTCGAACGAATCAGGGGAGCCGCACCAACTGTACGCTACCGCGATCCAACCAGAGTTCGCCCGTGACGCCGGTCGGGAGATCCACGATGAGGGTGGGGTCGGTGTCGGTGACCGTGAAGTCGAGGGTCGTGGACTTCCAAGGGCTGTCGCCGAGGAAGCTCTGATTCGTGGCTCCGGTGGGATTGCCGGACAGGCGGAGGCGCGCCCCCTTGGCCCCGTCGCCGGCGCCGGCCTTGATTCCCTTGTGCTGGATTTTCGCTTCCAGGCGGTAACGTCCCGGGCCCAAGCAAAGCGGGAGCCGCAACTCCGCGCGGCCGCCGGCGCTGGCTTGGAGGTAGAAGCAGTCCTTCCCCGTCAGGGCCGTCTCCTTGGCTTCGCCTTTGTCGGCCGACGGGAACCAGAGGTAGTTGCCGAGGGCGGCCTTGCCGCCGCTCGGCGAGCGGAGCCGGTACGCATCTTCGAACTGGGCCTTCACGAAATCCATGCGGGCGCGGACCTGCTTGGCGCCATCCTTGCCGCGCTGCTCAAACCGCTTGGCCTCGCCCGCATCGATGGTTTGGAGCTTGGCCTTCAGTTCCGCCGCCACTTGTTCGGTCCGGCGACCCCAATCGATGGGCCGGATGACTTTTTCGTAGACGAGGAAACTTTGCTGGCGGAAACGTTCGCGCAGGGCGGGGGTATCCTTGGCGCTCCAGAGCGCGCGGGCCACGGCGGTCTGGCTGGCGCCCGGGTAGAGGGGCGCGTTGATCGGCGAGGCATGGATGTAGGCCCGCGGGCTGCTTTGGCCCCACGCATCGACGCCGAACACGTTGTCCATGCCGTGCATGATGAACACAAACTTCCCGTCATCGACGTTTTCGTAGACGCGGTAGTTGTTGGCCCGGTAGGAATAGCCGTCCCCGTGCACCAGGATGTTCTCCATCACGAGGTAGCGCAGGTAGGCGTCGATATCCAGGATCTTCCCGAGACGCGGGCCGCGCTTGGCGTCGTCGGGTTCGCCGAGGGCCGCCGCGAACTCGGTCAGGCGCGATTTCTCGGCGGGGTCGCCCTGGTCGCACTCGAGGTTCGGATGGATGTCCTGGTGGAGTCCGCCGTCGTAGAGGTGCCCCGAGGTGTTCTTGAAGAAGTAGCGGAGGAACTCGGTGTTGAAGCCTTCCTTCAGGACGTAGGTGCCTTGGGTTTTCCCGTTGAGGGTGACGAAGGCATGCGTGCAGCGGGAGGCCGGAATGCCGGCCTTGCGGGCCATCTCCCCGGCGATCTGTTCATGCAGGTAGGTGTTGTCCTGCGCGCAGTTGTTGAGCTGGAACTTGGCGATGCCCCGGAACTCCTGCGACTTCTTCACCTTGTCGGTGCGGACCGAAAGCCCCGGCCGGTCTTCGTTGATCTGGCGGAGGCTCCCGACCGAGCCCTTGATCTTCACCGAACAGTTTTCGTAGGTCGCGCCGCCGACTTCCTTCATCGTCAGGGGCACCAGCGTGCGCGGGTCCTTCATCAACTTCGCGATGTTCTCCGGCGTGATCGTCAACTGCAGGTGCGGCACGAATCCGGCGAAGAGGGCGTCGTTCGGCAGGTCGGGGGCTTTCGGTCCCGGCGCGGGCGCTGCCGGAACGTCCGGCGCCCCGATGACCGGGGTATCCGCCGCATGCGTCGGAGCGCCGGCCCAAGCGGCGGCCAAGCCGAGGAGCAGGAGACGGGTGGAGGGCGAGGGCAACACGCGCAGGGGTCGGTGCATTCCATGCGGTCCGCTGGCGTAGTCAACCCAGCGGGTTTGGTGGGTGGGCGTCAGTGGCGTATTGCCTCCGGCGGGGGAGGTTACCATAAGACGGCATGCGTTCACTCTTCGCCCTTTCCGCCTTGACCTCGCTGAGCCTGCTTTCGGGGTGCACGGGTTCGCCCTATGCCCCGGCGGAGAAGGCGGCTTCGGGCCTCCATGACGGCTTGGTGCTCGTGGCACCCGCCAAAGGCACGGTCATCATGCGCAGCGCCACCAACAAGGTCGCCTTGCTGAAGAAGGCCTCCTACACGGAGCGCGGCACGACCCTCGAAACCCCCGCCGCCGCGAACGCTTCCTTCAGTCTCTTCAACGGCGTCTCGGGTACGCTCCAGGAAAACTCCGGCCTGCGTTTTCTCACCCTCCTCGGCGAGCCCGAGGGCCAAAGCAATCCGTACCGGGTCGAAACGGGCGACGGCAATTACGAGCGCGGCTACTCGCTCATCGAGATGGAACTGCAACGCGGCGGTCTCGACCTCGAGACCGGCTGGCTGAGCGCCCGCAGCGTCTGCGTGGTGCGTACGGACGTGGGGCTCGTGAAGTATGTGGCCGGCACGGTGGAGATCCGGTTGAGCCGCAACGAGGCCGGTGAGCCGGTCTTGACGGTGACCTGCCCGCGCGGCTCGGCGGAAGTTTCCTATGTGAATTTCACCCAAGACGCCGCGTACACCAAGGCCTTGGTCCGGGGTGGCTTTGTGCAGATCACGCAGAACCAGGCCGCGGGTCGGACGACGGTGGTCGCCGGCGACGTTGCCCCGGCCAAGCCGGCGGCGGCGAAGGATACCCCGGCCGCGAAGTAAGGTTCAGCCCAAGCCAAGTCCCGCGACGCTTTCGGCGAGTCCGCCCGGGCGGGCGCGGGCCCGCCAAGCTTGCGCGAAGCGTTCCCGCAACTGCGTGGCGGCTTCCGTGGTGAGCGGTTGGCCGGCGGCACGGAGCAGGCCCGCTCGGGCGAGTTCCGCGCCCACGGTGAGTTCCGTGCGCACGCGCGGGTCGGCGATGGCGTCGACGAGCGCGGCGCTCGCTTCGAGGTAAGCGAGCGAGCGGGTGAGTTCGGCCGCGGTGACGCCGGCGACGAAGCCCGTGAGCGCCGCAGGTTGGGCGGTGAGGAAATCCCAGCTGAGGCTCTTGTTGCGGTTGGCCTTGGCGATTTGGTTGTCCAAGCGACCGAGGTGCGTGAGGGCCGCGGCGACGGCGGAGGCATCGGCCTCGGCAAGTCCGCCGAGCACGCGGCAGGCCGCGACGGCGTCCAGTTCTTGGTTGGCGCGGAAGCTCCAGCTTTGGGCCAAGCCCGCGGCCATCGGGAGCCACGCGGTGGGCCAAGGTTGATGCGTGCCGTTGTCGCCCCATGTGGTGACGAGCACGCCGCGCGCGCCGTACCGCAGGGCTTGGCCGACGGCCTCGGTCTGGTTGGTGAGCGCGTTGTCGAGCCGACCGGTGAAACTTTGCCAAGCGCTCGTGCCCGGTGCGACGAGGTAGGCGCGGCCGAGTTCCTGGAGCCGGCCGCATTGCGTGGCGAAGGGATGTCCGGCGTCGTAACCCCACACCACCGGCAACGCCTCCTGCGGGGCCTCTTGCGCCAAGGCCAGGTCCTCGAGGAGGATGTCGCCCCAGAAGTGCGGGGTCCGTCCCCGCTCCGTGACGAGGGCGCAGAGTTTGCGCAGGTGCTCGAGGTAGACGCGGTGTTTGCCGCGCGCCGCGACGGCTTCCTTGCTGAAGCCTTGGCCGAGCTCCCAAGGCTCATCGCCACCGATGTTCACCTGGCGGCTGCGGAAGGCGGGGAGGTAGCCATCGAGGAGTTCGGCCACGAACGCCAAGGCGTCGTCGTCGGGTTTCAGCGTGCCCGGGAATTCCTTGAACTGTCCGGTGAGCGGATGGATCCACCCTTGCGGGCATTCGGCGAGCGCGCGGTAGCGCGGGTGCCGGAGCCACCGCTCCATGTGCCCGAACGTATTGAGGTTCGGGACGAGTTCGATGCCGCGCGCCGCGCAGGCCGCGTCGAGTTCGCGGAGCTCCGCAGGCGTGAGCGGCGAAGCGTCGCGCCAGGCGTCTTCGTGGCCGGGGAACGCGAAGGTATGCTCGATGTAGAGCTGGAGTTGGTTGACGCGCAGTTGGCCGAGGGCGCGGATGAGGTCGAGGAGCTCGGCTTGCGTCGGCACCTTGCAGCGGGAGACGTCGAGCATGAACCCACGGACCGCGAGGTCGGGACCATCGACGATTTCAAGGCAGGGTAGGGCGGTTGGGTGCTGCGCGTGGACCTGCCGCAGGGTTTGGGCGCCGTAGAGCAACCCGGCGGCGGTGCTGGCCTGGAGGCGGATGCCGTCCGCGTGGACGGTGAGCGTGTAGCAGTCCGCTCCCAGATGGGGGGCGCGCTCGCAACGGCAGGCTCCGTTCGCGGCAGCGTCGAGCGCCCCCTGCGCATCGGCGATGGTCTGCGGGAGGCTGGCCAGGAACTGGGCGAGGGGATGCGTCGGGGCGGGCACCGGCAAGAAGCCCCCGCGCAGGCTCAATTCCCGAGGCCGGGGGAAAAGCGTGGGCAGGGCGGCTCGCATAATTCGAGGGTTAGGCCTGTTTAACCCTCGGGCAAGCCCTCCGTAGGCCTCTTTTGTCATTCCGTCTTGGAACAAGGAGCGAAACCCTTACATCTACACGTTCTAACCCCCGCATCCTATGGTACGCCCTACCCTGAGTCTCCTGTTCTTCGCCGCCGCGGCCGCCCACGCGGTCCCCGAAGGCTTCACCATCCGTGAGTTCGTCGGCACCGCTCAGGAGCCCGAGATCTACCCGACGGCCGTGGCGGCCGCCGCCAACGGCGACGTCTACATTTCCTCCGACAAGAACGGCTCGCTCGGCCACATCAAGGGCATGGGCCGCATCCTGCTCGCCCGCGACACCAAGGGCGCCGGCAAGGCCGACGTCATGATCGAGTACGCCAAGGTGGAGTCCCCGCGCGGCGGCCACTGGGTGGGCGGCGTGTTCTATCTGGTCAATCCCCCCTACCTCACGGCCTTCCGCGATAAGGATGGCGACGGCAAATCCGACGAACAGGTCCTGCTGGTGGATGGCCTCGGTGGCGGCATCGAGCACCCGCGCGGCGCCGACCACACCACCAACGGTTGCCGCATGGGCATCGACGGTTGGCTCTACATCGCGGTCGGCGACTTCGGCGCCGGGAGCGAAAAGGACAAGGCCGGCGCCAAGGGCCGCGACGGCAAGCGCGTGACGCTCTACGGCGGCGGCGTGATGCGCGTCCGTCCCGATGGTTCCGAGCTCGAGATCTACACCGAGATGACCCGCAACATCTGCGACACCGCGATCTCGCCGACGCTCGACCTCTTCTCCCGCGACAACACCAACGACGGCAAGGGCTGGAACACGCGCTTCCACCACTTCACGGCCCTCGCCAACGCCGGCTACCCGCGCCTTTACAAGAACTTCGACGACGAAATCGCCCGCCCGCTCGCCGACTACGGCGGTGGTTCCGGCACCGGCGGTCTCTACCTGAGCGAGCCGGGCTTCCCGAAGGGCTGGGGCGAAACGCTCTTCACCTGCGACTGGACCACGGGCACGGTGCACAACCACCCGATCAAGCCTTTCGAAGCGACCTTCGTCGCCCAGCAGCAGACCTTCCACAAGGTCAAGAACGCGACGGATATCGACGTCGACGGCAGCTCCCGCCTCTACATCGCCGACTGGCGCGCCGGTGGCTTCAGCTACCTCGGCAAGGGCAAGCAGCAGGGCATGATCCAGCAGGTCGTCGCCACCGGCGTCACCCCGCACAAATACGTGGACGTGAACAAGGTCGGCGATGCCGAGCTCGTCCAGTTGCTCGCTTCCGACAGCGCCGTGCAGCGCCTCGAAGCCTCGCGCCGTTTGATCGACCTCAAGAAGGTCGCCCAGGCCCCCGCGGTCCTCGCCCTCGCTTCCGCCGGTAAGGCGCACCTCTACCACCGCGTCGCCGCGATCTTCACCTACAAGCAGATGCTCGGGAAGGATTCGACCCCTGGTCTCGTCGGCCTCACCAAGGACGACGTCGTCCGGGAGTTCGCCCTCCGCGCCCTCGCCGACCGCACCTCCGAACTCGCCGGCGTGCCGGTGCAGCCCTTCGTGGATGGCTTGAAGGATGCCAACCCGCGCGTCCGTCTGCAGGCCCTCGTCGGTCTCCAGCGCCTCGGCGCGAAGGAGGCGGTCGCCGCCATCGTCGACGCCGCTGCCACTTGGCCGGTCGATGAATCCAAGGTCGAGGAAGGGGCGCACTACCGCCTCCCGCACACCGCCATCGCCGCGCTCGGCCACCTCGGCCACGCCAAGCCGCTGATCGAAGCCGCCAAGGATCCGGCGAAGCGCTACATCGCGTTCCGCTCCCTGCAGCTGATCCACACCAACGACTCGGTCGACGGCCTCATCGCCCTCAGCACGACCGGTGACGCCGACCTCCGCGCGGGCGCCATCGGGGCCCTCGCTCGCCTCTACCACGTCGAGAAGCCTTGGAACTACAAGGATTGGTGGAGCACCCGTCCGGATGATCGCGGTCCTTACTTCATTCCCGCCGAGTGGGAAGCGACCCCGCGCATCAAGGCCGCCATCGAAGCCGCGTACGCCAAGCTCCCCGGCAATCTCCGCATGGCCGTCCTCGAAGTCCTCGCGAAGAACCGCATCGCGGTGACCTCGCTGAAGCTCGAAGGCCTGGACCCGATTCGCCTCGCCATGGCTTCGCAGACCTTGCGTCCGGCCGACGTCGCCCTCCTCGTCGACGCCGCGTTGTCCGCCAAGCGTCCGTGGAACGAACGCTTCGACTGCTATAAGGCGCTCTCCAAGCTCGAAGGCAACGACGCCATCGCCCCGCGCGTGCAGGTGCTCGCCGGCTGGTTGAAGGAAAAGGGCGCCCCCGCCGGCGTCGAGCAGGCCATCAACGATTTCGTCAACGACGGCCAGCGCGGCAACGAAGTGAAGCAGCTGCGCGCCCTCGCCAACAAGGCCGAAGACGCCAATTCCCGCATCCTCTGGCGCTCCCTCCTCACGGTGCTGAGCAGCCCGCTGACCAAGGAAGCGCAGAAGAAGGCCGTCCAGGCCGAAATCGACAAGAACCCGCGCGACATCGGGTTCTTCCTCGCCGTCGCCGACTTGGGCCTGAGTGGCTTCGACAAGGCCATCGACGCCGCCATCGGTGGCGACAACACGATCCTGATCAACGCCGCCAAGGCCGCCCGTGAAGCGGGCAAGGCCGCCGCGGAACACAAGGGCAAGCGCCTCGCCGAACTCTCCCTCGCCGACGCGACCGCCGCCGGCTTGAAGGGCAAGGGCAACCTGAAGCTCGGCCAGAAGCTCTTCACCCAGCAGGGCTGTGTGGCTTGCCACTCCGTCGACCCGAGCGCCGAGCAGAAGGGTCCGTACCTCGGTGCCGCCGGCGCCAAGTTCTCCCGCGAGTACCTCGTGGAGTCCGTGCTCCAGCCGCACAAGGTCGTGGCGCAAGGCTTCCAGACGTTCATCTTCCAGATGAAGGACGACTCCCAGCAGATGGGCTTCGTCACCGGCGAAGCCGACGGCATCATCACGCTCCGCAACGTCGCCGGCCAGGTGACCAAGCTGAAGCGCGCCGATATCCGCAACGAGCGCCATGACACCAAGTCGATGATGCCGGAAGGCCTCGCCGCCGGCCTCACCGCCGAGGAGTTCAGCGCCATGATCGACTACCTCGCCTCCCTCAAGGCGATCGGCGGCTAAGCGCGGGGCGGAACACCCCGAGGGACACGTGGGCAAGGAGACACGGTAACAAGGGGAGAGAGGGCGCCTGCGGGCGCCCTTTTTGTTTTAGGGGATAGGGGATGGGGGATTGGGGATAGGGATGTCGAAGGGGGATAGGGGGATTGGGGATGGCTGACAGGGGATGGGGGATAGGGGATTGGGGAGAATGCATTCGGGTGTTGGCCCTTTGGCTTTCCCAGCCCCCAGCCCCCAGCCCCCATCCCCCATCCCCTACTTATCTTATCCCCCCATCCCCACGGCTGCCCAGCGGGCAGCCATATGACGCATCTTCTTATCAAGATACTTAGATGCCCACTTGCCTTCAGGGCGTTCCCCGTTTTGTTTCCCTGACCTTATGGCACGCGCCGCTTCCTTCACGTTCTCGTCCGAATCCGTCGGTGAGGGTCACCCTGATAAGGTGGCTGACTCCATCTCCGACTCCGTCCTCGATGCCTGCTACGCGCAGGATCGTTTCTCCCGCGTCGCCTGCGAGACCTTGGTCAAGAGCGACCACGTGGTCATCGCCGGCGAACTCACCACCAAGGCGAAGGTCAACTTCGAGGAAGTGGTCCGCGCGGCCATCCGCGAGATCGGCTACGTGAACGACGACGACGTCTTCCACGCCGACAAGGTCTTCATCACCAACCTGCTCACGAAGCAGTCGCCCGACATCGCCCAAGGCGTCGACGAGCGTAAGGCCGAAGGCAAGAAGCACGCCAAGATGGGCGCCGGCGACCAAGGCATCATGTTCGGCTACGCCTCCACCGAGACGCCCGAGCTCATGCCCGCCCCGGTCATGTTCGCCCACCGCCTCAACCGCGAACTGGCCCGCCTGCGTAAATCCGGCGCCAAGGGGACCGAATGGCTCCGTCCGGACTGCAAGTCGCAGGTCGCCGTCCGCTACGAAGACGGCCGCCCGGTCGCCATCGAGAACGTCGTCATCTCGACCCAGCACACGGCCGAGGTCTCGCACCGCCAGATCGAAAAGTTCTGCATCGAGCAGGTCATCCAGAAGGTCCTGCCCAAGGCCCTCGTCGGCAAGCAGACCGAATACCTCATCAACCCCACGGGACGCTTCGTCGTCGGCGGCCCCCAGGGCGATTGCGGCCTGACCGGGCGCAAGATCATCGTCGATTCCTACGGCGGCATGGGCCGCCATGGCGGTGGCGCTTTCTCGGGCAAGGATCCGACCAAGGTCGACCGTTCGGCCGCCTACATGGCCCGCTGGGTCGCCAAGCACATCGTCGCCTCCGGCGCCGCCGAGCGCTGCGAGCTCCAGGCCGCCTACGCCATCGGCCACCCGGAGCCGACCAGCTTGCACCTCGACACCTTCGGCACGGGCACGCTGTCCGATGCGCAGATCCTCGCCGCGGTGAAGAAGGTCTTCCTCTTCAACCCCGCCGAGATCATCCGCCAGCTCGATCTCCGTCGTCCGATCTACCGCGCGTCGACCCACTACGGCCACTTCGGCAAGAAGGGCCTGCCTTGGGAAACGACCACGAAGCTCCCGGCCTTCATCAAGGCCCTCCATTCCGCCTAATCCCCAATCCCGAACTTCATGTCCTCCAAAAATTCCCGCGCGTCCAAGAAGGGCGCCGATTTCCAAGTCGCCGACCTCGGCCTCGCCGAGTGGGGCCGCAAGGAACTCCAAGTCGCCGAGCACGAGATGCCCGGCCTCATGGCCCTGCGCGCCAAGTACGGCAAGAAGCAGCCCCTCAAGGGCGTCCGCATCGCCGGCTCGCTGCACATGACCATCCAGACGGCCGTCCTCATCGAGACGCTCGTCGACCTCGGCGCCGACGTGCGCTGGGCGTCCTGCAACATCTTCTCCACGCAGGACCACGCGGCGGCCGCGATCGCCAAGGCCGGCGTGCCGGTCTTCGCCTGGAAGGGTGAGACGCTCGAGGAATACTGGGAGTGCACCATGCGCGCGCTCACCTGGCCCAACGGCGACGGTCCCGAGCTCATTGTCGACGACGGTGGCGACGCCACGCTCCTCATCCACAAGGGCTACGAACTCGAGAACGGCTCCAAGTGGGTCGACACGAAGTCCGAGTCCGAGGAAGAGCAGATCATCAAGAACCTCCTCAAGAAGGTGGCCAAGCAGAAGCCCGGCCACTGGCACAAGGTCGTGAAGAGCTGGAAGGGCGTCTCGGAAGAGACCACCACCGGCGTGAAGCGTCTCTACCGCATGCTGGAGGAAGGTTCGCTCCTCGTCCCGACCGTCAACGTGAACGACACCGCGACGAAGTCGAAGTTCGACAACCTCTACGGTTGCCGCGAATCGCTCGTCGACGGCATCAAGCGCGCGACCGACGTCATGGTCGCCGGCAAGGTGGCCCTCGTCATGGGCTACGGCGACGTCGGCAAAGGCTCGGCCCAGTCCCTCCGCGGCCTCGGTGCGACCGTCCAAATCGCCGAAATCGACCCCATCTGCGCGCTCCAGGCCGCGATGGAAGGTTACCGCGTCGTCACCGTCGAGGACACCCTCGGCACGACGGATATCTACGTCACCGCGACGGGCAACAAGGACATCATCACGCTCGAGCACCTGACCAAGATGAAGGACCAGGCCATCGTGTGTAACATCGGCCACTTCGACAACGAGATCCAGGTCACCCGCCTCAACGCCTTCAAGGGCGCGAAGAAGGACACCATCAAGCCGCAGGTCGACCGCTACACGTTCAAGGATGGTCGCCAGCTCTACATGCTCGCCGAAGGCCGCCTCGTGAACCTCGGTTGCGCCACCGGCCACCCGAGCTACGTGATGTCGACGTCGTTCACCAATCAGGTCCTCGCCCAGCTGCACCTCTGGGAGACGCGCGCCACGGCCAAGCCCGGCGTCGTCGTCCTCCCGAAGCACCTCGACGAAGAAGTCGCCCGCCTGCACCTCGCCAAGCTCGGTGCGAAGCTGACCAAGCTCTCGAAGGATCAGGCCGCCTACATCGGCGTGCAGCCGAACGGCCCGTTCAAGCCGGATAGCTATCGTTACTGAGCGCGGCGCTGAGTCGTCGGAGAAACTAAGGGCGCCTGCGGGCGCCCTTTTTGTTGGGGCGCAGGTCCAAGGTCGTTGTCTTACCCCTCTGGCGTGGAAGGCGCGGCAGACCACGCGCCTGCCTTGGGCTGAGGGCTAGGTCGGCACGCGGTGCCGACCCTACCTGTTTCCTCTGGTCCGTCCGCTGGACTCGCTGCCCAACCCCCAACCCCCAACCCCCAACCCCTGCCCGCTACTCCCTTACTCACCTCGCCAGCACCCATTTCATCGCGCTGAGTTCGCCGTCGCGGCGCATGCGCACGAAGTATTCCTTCGAGGTCGCTTCATCCATCTTCATGGAAAGCTCGGAGAAGGCCACCGAGGTGGTTTGGATGTCCGCCTTCTTCGCTTCGAGTTCCGCGAGCCGTTCACCCGCGGTCTGGCCGTTGGCGCCGGTGGTGGTGAGCGGGTCGAGTTGTTCGAGGAAGGTGCGTTCGATCGACATCCCGACGAGTTGATCGATGAGGTAGGGCGCTTGGCTTTGGATTTTCTGGCCGAGGTCGAGGCCGACGATCACGGTGGGATGCGCCGCGTCGTAGTCTTCGGCCTTGATGAACTCGTCCTTGAGGCCGTCGAGGTGCCGCGAGACTTCGCGCAGCGGCGCGAGCGTCGGCCGGGTGAGCCCTGCCATCGCGGCCAGTTGCGCGGTCAGCGGGTCTTGGCCGGCGCTGAGGTAGGCCTGCTCCGTGCCCGCCATGATTTGTTCCGAAAAGTCGGCGAGCGTACCATGGTCGAGCGAGGCGAGGAGGCCGCTGGCGGCTTCGCCATAGTTGCCTTCGCTGAAGGAGAGGTGGGCGCTGAGGTAATCGCCGAGCGCGTTATCGGGGCTGACGGCCTTGAAGGCTTCGAGCGCGGCGCGGCGGTCTTCGGTCGAGGCGCTCGGACAGAGCGCCACCTCCAATTGGACGAGCGGATTCTCCGGGTAGAGCAGCGCGGCCTCCTGCAGGAAGGCGACGTCCCCCGAGAGCCGCGCGGCCACGATGAGGCTTTGGGCGTCGCGCCCGCAGGCGTCGGCGTAGTCGTTGAGCTGCGCGACGCTCAGTTTGGGTGCGCCGTTCTTCAGCAGTTCCGCCCAGGCTTCGGCGGCGGACTTACCGCTCGGCAGCGGGGCGGGGAGGCTCCGCGCCTTCGCCGGGCGCGGCGCAGCCTGCTTGCTGGCGGGCAGCGGCTGCGACTGCCACTTCTTGTCCAGGTGTCGGAACGAAAAGACCCAAGCCCCCACCGCCAAGGCGAGGGCTCCACCGACGATGAGGGCGCCGCGGCTCAAAGCGTTTCGAGCGACCAGGGCTTGCGCAGCTCGCGCGCGAGCAGGCCGGTGGCGGTGTCGTCGTTGAACTTGCCCGTGGCGGCGTCGAACTTGAGCTTGCGCCCGGTGAAGAGCGCGGCGTTGCCGAAGTGGCCGATGGCGGTCGCGTGGTGCGCGGCGAGGGCGTGCGAGATCGGCTTGCGGCGCGACTGGCAGCAATCGACGAATTCCTGGTAGTGGTCGGTCGTGCCGGGGCAGCGCCAAGCGTCCGGCCCAAGGTCTTTTTCCCAGAGGCCCTTGATGCTGGTTTCCTGCCCGCCGCGTCGGACGAAGAGCGAGCCCTTCTCGCCCGTGAACTTCACGCCTTCGAACTTGCTGTTCACGTTGAGCTGCACGCCGTCGGCGTAGGTCAGCGTGTAGTCGTAGGTGCGATGCGTGTTCCACGGGGCCTCCCGGAGTTCGCCCGTGCCCTCGACGGCCACGGGGAATTCGGCGTCCTTGCCGATGGCCCACGCGGCGATGTCGCCATGGTGGCAGACCCAGTCGAGGACCATGCCGCCACCGAAGTTGGTGTGCCAGCGCCAGTGGAAGTGGAACACGCGCGGGTCGTATTCCATCCAGGCCGACGGGCCGACCCAAAGGTCGTAGTCCACGTCGACCGGGGGCTTCTCGCCGGGCTTGGGGGCGTCGGGTACCTTATGGTTGTTTGTGGTGGTCCCGGCCTCGACGCGCAGGATCTTGCCGAGTTCGCCGTTGCGGATGATTTCCACGGCGCGGCGGAAGTTGCCCGTGGAGCGCTGCCACATGCCGGTCTGCCAGACGCGGCCGTTGGCCTTCACGGTGTCGACGATCGCTTTGCCTTCCGCCCACGTCTTCGCGAGCGGCTTCTCGCCGTAGACGTCGATGCCCGCGCGCAGGAACGCGCAGCTCATCACGCCGTGCCAGTGGTCGGGCAGGCCCATGACCGCGGCATCGGGTTTTTCCTTCGCGAGGAGTTCGCGGAAATCCTGATACTGCTTCGGGGCGGCTTGGCCGGCCTTCACGACGGCGTCGGACGAAGACTTGAGCACGCGCTTATCGATATCGCAGACGGCGATGACTTGGACGCCCTTCTTCGACAGCAGGCTCCGCATGTCGCTGCCGCCTTGGCTCTTCAGGCCGACCCCTGCGAGCTGTAGGCGATTGGAAGGAGCCACCGTGCCGTCCTTGCCGAGCGCTGAGGCCGGGATGATTGAGGGAAAGCCGAGGGCGAAGCCGGCGAGGGCGGAGCTGCGCAGGAACGTGCGGCGATCGAGACGAGGGGAGGGCATGGAGGGGATAGGGGATGGGGGATAGGGGATAGGGGATAGGCGGGGAGGCCTAATGGGGTGAGGGGATTGAAGTTGATTTGCGGAAGGAGGGAAGAGCAGAGAGGGGACCAGGGAGGGGACAAGGTGACAAGGTGACAAGGGGTTGTGCGGCGGTCATAGGCCGCAGCCATTAACAGGTAGGGTCAGCACTGCGTGCTGACCTAGCTGCATCTAAAGGTAGGGGCGATACAGACTAGGTCGGCACGCAGTGCCGGCCCTGCCAACATCCCGGTCCCCGGTCCCCCTTTTCAGTTTTAAACGTTTGCACCTTTGCACAGGCCTTCGGCCGATTTGCACTTTTGCACTGTCTCTCTATTGCCTCTCCCTATAACCTATCCCCCATCCCCTATCCCCTATCCCCTTACTTCACCCCCATCCCCCGTTTCCATGCGTTCCTTCTTCGCCCTGCTAATCGCCACGTTGGTCGCTTCGGCCGCCGAGCCGACCCGCGCCCTGGTCTACTCCCGTACGGCGGGCTTCCGCCACGGTGATTCGATTCCGTTGGGCAACAAGATGCTCGCCGCCCAGTACAAGGCCGCCGGCTTGGAGGTCGATATCTCGGAAGACCCCGCGGTCTTCACGGCCGAGAACCTTGCCCGCTACCGCTCGGTTGCGTTCATGAGCACCACGGGTGATGTGATGACCCCTCTCTTGGCTAAGGACGCGACGCCCGAGCAGAAGGCCGCTGCGGCCAAGCAGGGCGACGTGGCTCGCGCGGCCTTCCAGAAGTGGATGGAAAACGGCGGTTCGTTCGTCGGCATCCATGCGGCCAGCGATACCGAGTATAAGTGGCCTTGGTTCGGCAAGATGATCGGCGGCTACTTCGCGGGCCATCCGCAGATCCAGCCGGCCACCTTGCGTCCCATCGTCAAGGACCACCCCGCCACCGCGCACCTCCCGGCGGAGTGGAAGCGCAAGGATGAGTGGTACAACTTCCGCGACCTCCAGGCCGATAACGTCGTCCTGATTCTCTTGGACGAGTCCACCTACAAGGGCGGCAAGAACGGCGAGCGTCACCCGATCGCTTGGTGCAAGCCCGTCGGCAAGGGCCGGATGTTCTACACCGCCGGCGGCCACACCAAGGAATCCTACGCCGAGGCTGAATTCATCCAGCACGTGAACGGTGGCCTCCGCTGGACGTTGGGGAAGTAAGTGGTAGGCCTATATAAAAGGCTAGGTCAGCACTGCGTGCTGACCTAGCTGCACCTTAAAGGTAGGGGCGTGGCTTCGCCGCGCCCTCCACGCTAGGAGGGCAAGGCAAAGCCTTGCCCCTACCCGCGGCCGCAAAGCGGCCGCCCTAGGTCGGCACGCAGTGCCGACCCTACCATCGTTGCGGTTTCCACCTTTGCACGGTTTTTAACGCCTTACCCTTTCTTCCCATTCAGCAGCAACCCGACCCACGAGCGGCGGATGAGGAAGTGATGGGTCAGCAGGAGCACGCCAAAGGTCAGCGAACAGATGAGGCCGCATTTGGCGAGCGGCCAGAGCTTCCAGTCGACCATCAAGAGCTGTAAGGCGATGACGAGCGGCAGGTGCGCGATGTACATCCAGAGGGAGGCGTCGGCGAGGGTGCGTACCGCGGCGATGGGCTTCGCGAAATAGGCCGTGAAGAGGTCGAGCAAGGTGAAGGTCATGCCCCACGCCAAGCAGGCCTGGAGTCCGCAGCTCACGAAGTGCAGGATGGGATTGCTCGACCACGCCGAGAAGAACGCGAGTGGCAGGAGGATGAACGTCAGGAAGGGGAGCTGAATCCAGACGAGCCAAGGGTAACGTGCGGGTTCGGCGCCGCGGATTCGCAGGGCCGCTCCGAAGGCGAAGAAGAAGCCATAGAAGACGATGGTCGCCGGTTTCTCGAGGATGGACATCTCGCCATCCACCCCGAAGCCATAGTCGCGGCGCGCCCACCAGAAGAGCAGCGTCGTGACGGGCAGCAACCAGAGCAACCGCGTCCACTCGGCCAGCATCCAGCGCGGCACCGCCGGCAGGTTCCAGCGCTCGTTGCCCCATGCCCACACCCCGAAGCAGACCGTGAGGATGATGAGCACCCACATGAACCACAGGTGGCTGAGCCACGGGCGATGCAGGGCTTCGGTCAACCGATGCAGGCGGAGCGGCAGTTGCGCCGCGGGCTCGAGCAAGGCTTGCACGGCGTTGCGGCCTTGCTGGATCTGCGACTCGGGGTGCGGCACGCCGAGCAGCCAGGCGAGTTGTCGGGTCTCCCGCACGTCTTCCTTGGTGAGTTGGGCGGCCGTCAAGCCACCGTCGTTCTGGGCCTGCAGGACCTTGTCGGCCCAGGAGCGCCCGCGCGCGAGGTCGAGGATGACCTGCGCGGTTTCCGGTTGGCCAAAGCGGGCGGCCGCGTGGAGCGCGTGTTCGCCATGCAGGCGTGCGAGCATCGTTTCCGCGGGGCGGCCGTTGTTCCGTTGGAGCAGGACGCGCAGGGCTTCGGTTTGGCCCAGCGCCGCGGCGAGGTATTGCGCGTTGCCCAGTTCGGGGTCGTCCGGCGCCACCTTCTTGATTCCCGCGAGGTCGCCGCGGCGCACGGCGTCGTAGAGGCCATCCGTCAGTTGCGTGCCGTCATGGCCGCGCCGGGCTTTCTGCTCCAGCCCGAGGTCCGAAACCCAATGCGTCAGCGGGAGGAAGGCGATCGCCGCCAAGGCGAACGGGATGAAGAGCCGACGGAGGCGGCGCTTCACCATGCCCGCGGCGCCGTCGCGGCGCAGCACCATCGCCGTGAAGTAACCCGCGATGACGAAGAAGAGTTCCATCCGCCAGCCATGGATGAAGGCCCACGCGGCCGTGAGGAGCGGGCTTTCGCCGCGGTCTTGGACGACCCAATACGGCCCCATGTACGCCATGCAGGCGTGCAGGATGATCCCAAGCAGCATCGCGAAGCCGCGGAGGGCGTCGTAATCGTGCCGACGTTCGTCGGGCAGGCTGGGCGGCAGCGAACTCACCCGCACTTATTTGTCGGAGGGCTTTTCCAGCTTCGCGATGAGCCGTTCCAGGGCGGCCTTCGTGGCGGCATTGGCGACTTTCGCCTGGGCGGCCTTCAGGGCGGGGATGTCTTCCGGTCGGGCGAGCTTGAGCAAGGCCTTCTGCGCTTCGAGCCGGAGCGCTTCGTCGGTGAGCGCGGTGCAGAGGCTGGGGCTCACGGCGCGGTTGTTCCGCATGATGGCGGCCTTGATCAGGGCCGTGCGGCCGGCGAGGTCGAGCTTCGCATCGAGGATCCCGGCGTTGAAGGCGTCGGTTACGCCTGGGCCGGCGGTCTTGGCTAGCGCGGCGACGATGTTCTCGTTGAGGGCTTCGTCCTTCGCGAGGTCGGCGAGGATCGGCACGGCTTTGGCTCCACCGATTTCCGCCAACGCCAAGGCGGCTTCGGCACGGAGCGGCGAGTCTTGCTGGGCCGCGAGCGCCGCCACCTGTGGGGCGGTGGTGGTCGCTTTCGCTTCCGCGAGGGCGGCGAGGAGGAGGCGGGCGGTTTCCCGGTCGACCTTGGCCAGCGCGGCGCCGACCTGGCCGGCCAACGGGGCTGCGGGTTCGTCCACCAAGCGCTCGCGGAGGTCATCGATGGCCGCCCGGCGAATTTCCACGACCGGGTCCATCAGCGCGGGGAGCGCGGAAGCCTTCCCTTGCCGGAAGGATTTCAAGGCTTCGGTGTACTTGGCGTGGTCAAGCGACGCGGTTTCGGCGGCACCGAGCAGGGCGGTGACGCTGAGCAGGACGGGAAGGAGACGCATGGGGATGAGGCTAGGGACCGAGGGAGGGGAGTAAAGGCTGGGCTCCGGCACGGTTTTCGCTTTCCCCGCCAATCACCCACTTTCATTGTATCCACGTGTCTAGTCCCTTTCATGCCACCCGCGAAAGCAAAGCCCCTCCGGCCATGGGTGAGCCCGAACCTTCCGAGGTACCTTTGAGCGGTCCCCGCCGTTGGTCACCGGCGATCTGGGGCGCATGCCTTTCCGTGGTGACGTGCCTGCCTGTCCTGCTGCTGGCTTTGGAGGCTTCATCGAGCGATGGCTGGCGTGAGCGCATCGCCTTGTTCTGCCTCTTTCCCACGGTCCTAACGGTCGCCCTCCATTGTCCCGATGTGTTGGTGCTTGGCTTGGTGGGGGCGCAGTTTCTCCTTTACGGCATCATCCTCTCTTTGCCTACCCGCGCGCGTGAGCGCCGGAGGGCGAGGTTGATCCTGCTCGGTATCCATCTCGCGATGGTCGCCATGCTTTTCTGGGTCGGTGGCGGCATCAGGAGGTAGCAGGCTAGGCTTGGGGCGCGCCTCCGGGGCTTCTTTCGGGCTACTCCGCTATCCCCCGCCCTTAAGCCGGGGTACCCGCTCGCCACCTACTGAATAGGATGGCCAAGGCCAGGACGGTGTCCTTTTTGCCTTTCTCCACGCCCCAGACTAGGCACGATGCCCCCATGGCCGACACGCTCCACACGCTTCGCGAAAGTAAATCCCTTCCGGTCGGTTCCCGTTTCCAGGCCATCTGCGCCATGGGCGAGGTGTCCACCAAGACGGCCAAGACGGGCACGTCCTACCATGAGGTGACGCTCGCCGATGCGACCGACGACTTCAAGGCCCGCGTCTTCGGCGATTCGCCCAACAAGCCGATCCTCCTCGCGCTCAAGCCGGGGTCGATCCTCCGCGTCATCGGCACCGTCGGCGAATACATGGGCCGCCCCGACCTGAAATTGGAAGCCCTCGCCGCCATCACCGACGCCGAGAAGTCCGATCCGACCGTGATGGGTCGGTTGACGCCCGTCTCCCAGCACGACCCGCTCAAGATGCGCGCCGACTTGGCCGGCATCATCAGCCGCATCCCGCACGAGGGCCTCCGCGCCACGGTGGAGTCGGTCCTTGAGGAGCACGGCGAGCGCTTCTACGAAGCCGTCGCCGCGCTGGGCATGCACCATGCCTATCGCCACGGCCTGCTTGAGCACACGCTCCGCATGGCCAAGTGCGCCGAGGCCTTGCTCCCGCTCTACCCGAAGGTCGACCACGCCCTCGCCGTCGCCGGCACCATCCTGCACGACCTCGGCAAGGTCCAGGAGTACTCCCGCCTCGAGCCGGGCATGGCCAAGGCCAGCTTCACGCGCGCCGGCAATCTGCACGGCCACCTCGTCCTCGGCGCCTTCATCGTGCGCACGCATGGCACGAAGGTCGGCCTTGAGGCCTCGCTCCTGGAGCGGCTCGAGCACATCCTCCTTTCGCACCACACCATGCGCGAATACGGCGCCGCGGCCATCCCTTCGACGCCCGAAGCCGTCTTCGTGGCCCGCATCGATGACCTTGATGCGAAGCTCTCCGCCATCGAGGAAGAGCTCCGCAAGGCCCCCCCGGGCGTGGAGTTCACGCAGTTGCGAGCCATCGACGGCCAGCTGTTGATCACGCCGCCGAAGACCGGTCGCTGAGCGATGGATGTCGCGGAGCTGGATTTCGACCTGCCTCCGGAACGGATCGCCGCCGAGCCCGCCGTCCGGCGCGATGGGTCCCGTCTGCTGGTGGTGCGGCGCGCGACGCGCACCATCGAGCACCATCGCTTCGCGGACTTGGCGTCGCTCTTGCCGCCGGGGACGACCTTCTTTCGCAACAACGTCCGCGTGCTGAAGGCCCGCCTCGCCGGGGTCCGCCCGACCGGCGGCAAGGTGGAATGCCTCCTGCTCAATCCCACGGGCGAGCCGCACGAGTGGCGCTGCATGTTGCGTCCGGGGAAGCGCGCGGCCGACCCCGCGGGTTTCTTCGTCGCCGGCCATCATGCCGTCGTCACGCGCACGGAGGAGGGCGGGGCTTATGTCGTGCGCTTCGCCTTGCCGCCCGGCCTGACCGTCCTGGAATTGGCCGATCGCGTCGGCGAACTGCCGTTGCCGCCCTACATCGTGGAAGCCCGCAAGGACCGTGGCTTCGCCCCCACGGACGATGCGGCGCGCTATCAGACGGTCTACGCGGATGCTTCCGCGACGCGCGCCGTGGCCGCCCCGACGGCAGGTCTGCACTTCACGCCCGAACTCCTCGCGCAGCTGCAGGCCGCCGGGCACGAGTCCTTTGACCTGACGCTCGACGTCGGCGCGGGGACGTTCCAGCCCATTCAGGTGCAGGACCTCACGCAGCACGTGATGCACCGCGAGACCTACGCGATCCCGGCCCGGACGCTGGCCGCCCTGGGCGCTCGCCGGCCCCGCTTGGCGGTCGGCACGACGACCATCCGCTCCGCCGAAGACTGTCTCCGGAAATGCGGGGACTTCGCCGCGGCTCCCGCCGGCGACTGGCAGTCCGAGTCGGGCCTCTTCCTGCGCCCGGGGGACACGATCGGTTGCGCCGAGATGCTCCTCACGAATTTCCACCTCCCGCGGTCGACCTTGCTTTGCTTGGTGGCCGCCTTCCTGACCCCGGGAAGTCCGGTGGGGCTCCCTTGGCTGAAGGAAATCTATGCCGAGGCCATCCGTGCCGAGTACCGCTTCTTCAGTTACGGCGACGCGATGCTCATACTCTAGGCGGGCGCGCGGCTCGCCCTTGCCCTTCGCGCGGAGTTCGCCACAGTTGCCGCCATGTCCAAGCTGCACGACGAACTCAAGGTCCGCCTCAATGGCTGGGATTGGGTCGTCTTCGCCGTGGCCCTGGGCGCCTTGCTCTTGGTCCTGCTCGAGACCTTCGTGGTCTTCTCGGCGTCGACCATGGCGGTCTTCCGCTGGATCGACAACGCCGCTTGCGCGATCTTCTTCATCGACGTGCTCGTCCGCTGGCGGCGCGCGGGTTGGTCGGCGGAGTTCTGGCGTTGGGGTTGGGTGGACCTCTTGGCGGCCATTCCCTTCGATGCCGCCTTCCGCACCCTGCAGATCATCCGCGTCTACCGGATCATCCGCGTCCTGCGCGTCCTTTATAAACTCCAGGAGCTCACCACGGGCACCACGCTGAACGAGCGCCTCCTCGCGCTCCCCGGCGTGGCGGTGGTCATGATCGTCTTCAGCACCGCCCTCATGGTCGAGGCCGAGCGGCACGCGCCCGGGGCTACCATCAAGTCGGGCGGGGATGCGCTCTGGTGGGCGCTCACCACCGTGACCACCGTCGGGTATGGGGATACCTATCCCGTCACCACCGAAGGCCGCATCATCGCCGCGGGCCTCATGCTCGTCGGCATCGCACTCTTCGGTTCCATTTCCGCCATCGTCACCTCCAAGCTCATCTTACCCAAGGAGACCAAGGACCACGAAGAACTCCGCCGCGAAGTCCGGGCCCTGCACGAGGACATCCGCGAGCTGCGGGATGAGTTGAAGAAGAAGTAGGTCAATCCCGCGCGATGACGGCGCGGACCTTGGTCTGGCGTTCGAGGGCGCGGAATTCGGCGAGGCGGTCGGGGTCCGTGCGGTCGATGAGGACGAAGACTTCCTTGCCGCGCAGGAACCGGCGCGGGCTGTACGGGGTCTTGGTGCGCTCGGCGCCTTTGACGGTCGGTTCCGGGCCGAGCTTGAAGTCTTCCTTGGCGTCGGCCGGCAGTTTGGGCGGGATGACTTGCCAAGCGTAGGTCAACTCGAGCGCATTGCAGCTCGGGTCATCCTTGGCCTCGCGGTGCGCCGCACTATCCGTCAGGTCCGCCGCGGAATTGGCCGTCCAAGGAGTGGCCAGCACGATGTGCTTCTTGGCGACCGGCGCCGGCAACCAGGTGGCGGCCTCGGGGGCCGTGATCGCCAAGTAAGGCGTGCGGATTTCGCCGAGCTTAGCCTGAGCGGAGAGCGTGAGCTCCGCCGTCTCCCAGCGCTGGGCAAAACGCGCGTGCAGGGCGGCGCCCGCGGGTCCCGTGAGGATGGCCGCACAGGCGAGTCCATTCGCCGGCTCGCGGCCATATTTGTGACCACCCACGACCCATGCGCGTCCATCGGCGAGGAGGTGAGGATGGCCGGCGGCGACGCGGACCTTCACCCCCGCGGCGAGGAGCTTGCGTAATGCTTCCACCTGCGTGGAGCGCGCGGACAGGAGGATGCGGACATCGCACGCGGGGTCCTTGGCCTTCTCGAGCAGTTGCGCGAGCAGGGCAGGGTCGGCGTCGAGCGACGCCAACGTCACCCAGAGCTCGGCTTTCGCGCCCACGATGAACGCGGCGCGGGCGTCCGCGACTTCCAAGCGGGCCACCGGTTTGGCAGGTGGCTTGACGATGGGACGGACGTCGATGGGAACTCCGGCGATCACGCGCTGCGCCGGGAAGGTCGCGGGTTGCTCGGCCTTGCCGGCCCCCGCGCGGGAGAGACGGTTCACGCCATGCCGCCACCAGCCGAGCGCGAAGAGCCGTTGCAGGTTCGGAGCCAGCGTCGGTTCGTCGACGCAGAGGCCCTCGCCGGACTCCAGGAAGGCGCGCGGGTGCGCCGAGGCCGCATCGACGAGCAGCATCGTCGGATGGAACGTCGTCGTGCTCTGCAACGTCGCGCCCGCGGTCGCCAAGGAATCGAGCGCGGCCAGGTGTACTTTCTTCTCGTCCAGCTTCAGCTCGGGGCCTTGGCCTTCGGTCGTGATGATGTAGACGCGGACCTGCCGTTGCTTGGCCGCCTGCGCGAGGGCGGCCACGAGCGCCGCATGCGTGAGCGTCGGCAGCGCCAAGTGCACCGTCGTCTGGGCGCTGCCGATGGCGGCGATCCAGGCGTTCAGCCAAGCGGCGCGTTGCGTGAACACGTGCGGGCCTTCGGGGGCGGCGGGCGCTTCTCCCTCGCGGCGGAGCCAGACATCTCCGACCACGCGCTCGTGGTAGCGGAAGGGTTCCGAAGTGCGGGTGAGCGGAGGGATGCTCATGGGGCGTCCTCCCAGAGCAGGAGGTCGTAGGCTTCCAGCAACGCCGCCCGGCTACCGTCGGTGGGTCCGCTGGAGGGTTGTTGGGCGAGGGCCGCCGCGAGTTCGTGCAAGGAGCGCGGACGATAGCCCGGGATTTTCTGTCGCGCGGCTTCGCCGGCCTTGGCCGCGGCCGCGGGCGTGCGTTCGCCGCCCAACGCGCGCACCTGCAGCCACAAGCCCCACGCCTCGACGTCTTCCGCGCGCGGGACGAGCGCGATCTCGATCGGTTCGACTTCGAAGACCCCAAGGTCGAACTGCCCGGGCACGCGGAGGTGCGCCGTGAAGGCCTTCGCATGGCGGAGCCGGAAGTTCAGCCGCGCTTCGGTCGGCAAAGCCGCGAACGGCACGGAGAGGCCGGCCGACAGTTCGCGCGGGGCGGCGCCAGCGGAGAGCACGAGCGCGAGGAGGTCGGCGTAGCTCTGGTCGGGGCGACGTTGCAGCGGGGAAGTGAGGCGCACGTCCACGGCGGGCGGAGACTTCTCGCCCTTGCCTTCCTTGCGTTCCGAAAAGAGGCGGATCCGGAAGGGGCCCGGGTGGTCGGGCGCGAGTTCCAGTTCGATCGTCAGCTCCTGCTGCATCGGCAGACTGCGGACCAGGTCGGCGGTGCGTTGGATGACGAACGGAGACTTGGGTTGCAACAGCGAGTGGCCGCATTCGCCGGGCGCGGTCGTCAGCGGGACTTCGAGCGGGACCGCTTCGGCGCTGCTGGGTTCGCGACGTTCCTCGAGGTGGAGCACCGGGTGGCCGCCGAGCAGGGGTTCGTCGGTGATCGCGAAGCGGAACAACCCTTGCTTGGCTTCGGTGGATAACCCGAGCGGGGCGACCGCCGCTCCTAGGGCGCTGAGCGCATACGCCGGATGCGCTTCCGTACCGGTGGCGGTCAGCATCCCTTGACGGACGCCGTGCTCGAGCCAGGTCCGCGCGGCCGCGACGGAAAGCGGCAACAGGTGGAGCGAAACATCCTCGGGCGTCAGCGGGCGCGCCTGCCGGGCCCGTTCGCCGGCGAGCCGCAACAACGGGAGCCATTCGGTCTGGGCCGAAGGCACCTGCACGACGGCCATGGTCTCCAGCCACCGGACCGTGATGGTGCGGCGCAGGCGCAAGGTGGGTAGGCGCATGCTCATCGCAGCACCTCCTGACGCGAGTGGAGGCTGCTGCCGCGGGGCAGTCCGGAATGGTAGACCAGATCGGAGCGGCCCGTGCCGGTGTCCGCTTGCACCCCGTGGAGGAGGACGGCGAACACCGAGGGCAGCGTGCGCTCCATGAGCGCAAGCAACGCGCGCGGTTCCCAGAGCGGCTTCTCGAAGGGGAAGATGCAACGCAGGTCAAGCAGGAGGGCGCGGGCGAATTCGCCGCGGGCCGCCTCGTCGGTACGATGGTCGTGGAGGCCGCGGAGGTTCGCCGCGGTCCGCAGCGACCAGCTGAGCAAGATCACGGGGCGCGGTTTCGCCGCGCGCCCGCGGGTCTTCGGCGCCTTCATGCGCGCGGCCAAAGCGGCGAAGAGCGCGCTGGGCGCATCCGTCACGACGAGGCGGAAATCCGTCGACAAGCGCGCGAGCAGGTCGGTCTGTTCGATGCAGCCGCGCGTCGTCACGATGACGTTGAGTTCCGGTGCGGGCGCGGCCCAAGCGTCGGCGGTGGCCTCGGCCGCCGGGCAGACGGCGACCGTCAGTTGCCGTTGGCGAAGGTATTGGACCGCCGCGGCGAGCGCGCGGGTTTCGTCGCCCGGCGTCTCGAGCACGAGCAGCACTTTGCGTCGTCCGTACGCATCGGCCAGTTCCGCATCTTCATCGTCGGCGGAGCCGTCCTTGCCGACGCACGCCTTGTAGGCGAGCTCGGCCTGCAGTTCGGCGAAGCGGCCGGCTTGCTCCGCTTCAGCGGCGACGAGCGCCGCCAACTCGAGACGACCAGGCGAAGCTGGTTGCCCAGCGGCGGTGCCGAGGAGCGTCCATTTCGCGGCGTGCACCGCGAGCGGCAAGAAATCGGCGAACGTGAGCGTCTCCGCGGAGAGCACGATCAGTTGATCGTAACCTGCCGCGTCCTGCGCCAAAGCTGCCGGCCGCAGCGCGGGATGCTGCGCTAGACCGGCGTTCGTGCCGTAGGTCAGGTTCGCCGCGGCGACCGCGACGCGCTCGGCCTCGTCGCGTTTCAACATCACCGGCCCGACCTGCCGCAAGCGGGCCACTTGCGTTTCGAGGAGGTGAGATTGAAATTTCGTTGTCGCCACTTCGCCGGGCGCCAAGAACCGGAGCGGTGCGGTGAGGTGCGCACCATCGGGATGCGTCTGCGTGGCGGCGAGGACCGCTTCCAGTTCGGGGCTGTCCGTGGCCGTCAGGAGCACGCGTTGCCCGCGCCGCAGGCATTGCAGGATGAGTTCGGCGGCGGCTCGGACGCGGGCGGGGCCGGCGGCGGCTTCGAGCAGGGCGAAGTCGGGGGAGCCGATGGCCTTGCGGACGAATTCGCGGGCGCTGGCCTCGGCGGGGGCGAGCAAGAGCCAGGCGGCAGCTTCCTCGCCGACGTTGAGGGCTTGGGCGTCCCCCCAGCTCTTGGCGTCTGGGTTGAAGAGGTTGAGGAGGGGGAGGTGGCTAGCCTCCCAGCGCTGGAGCAGCCGATTGAGGGCGGCGACCCGTCGGAGGGCGGGGTGGCGGGCGGGTCGGGCGGCCAGGGAGACCGTCTCACCGTTGGCTATCTTAGTTAGTAGGGCTTCGCTGTCCGGCCCCGGGATCGGACGGAGGATCAGCAGGAGGGGGTCGCGGAGGCAGTCGACCCGTTCGGCCCGCAAGCCGGGGGCCCCTTGAGAGGCCTCGGCGGCCGTGGCATGGAGTGCGAAGGTCTCCGTTTCCGAGCAAGCCAACCGGAGGGCATGGATGTGGTTGGATTCCGCATCCTCTTGACCTTCAAACCTTAAGGTAATCAATCCCGGGTGCTCGCCATCGGGCGTAGCGGGTAGGGATCCCCTTGCCTCCGCATGGGCGAAAGCGGCCTCAGTCTGGCGAATCGTGGCTGCCGAGCAGGAAGCCACCAGCCAAGTCCCCGTCAGGCGGTTGGCCTCTAGCTCCGCGGCCTGGAGGAGTTCGGCCAGTTCCTGGCTAGCCCGTTCGGAGCCTTGGGGGGAGGGCCGACGGCGCGGATCCTCGAGCTTCCTGAGATCCAAGCTGGCATGCCTCAGCCTGGCGGATTCCGACAACAACGCCGCCAAACGCACCCGGGTCGGGTCGGCTGGGGCGGGGGAGGAAGGCTTGGTAGGGTCTGGGGGCAAACTCCCAGCAAACGATAGAAGGAAAGCGGAGGGAAGCGGGAAAAAGACTAAGTTTTGTTCAAAAATGAGCAAAAGCTAAGCAAGCACAAGATAACCACAAAAAGCGGGAAGGTTCTTAACAGTAAATGTTCAATTACAGTCAATTAAACGCTAACTAATTGAAAATCAACGATTGCCGAAGGGCAGGCCAGGGGGAGGTGTGCCTAGGTGAATAATGTTAGGAAGTTTCCCATAAAAGACCCTATTTTTGTTTGAAGGTATCCCCCTACACCCCCAGAATATCCCCATCCCCAATTCTATTTTTTACCCCAAAAATGGCCGATCCTGTCGGCTGCAGCGCCCGCTGTGAACAGACGAACCGACATGTGAACATGCCGGCTCTCGTCGTCCTACTTTTAACCATCGTCACTACTTTACAGATACACCCCCAAGACGTCCGCCGCTCGCGGCACGTCGAACTACCCCAACTCCTTTCCAAACTTTACTAAGATGAAACGTTCCCGTCACCCGAAGCTGATCTCCCGCGCGTGCCTCTTCGCCGCCGCCGCTCTCCTCTCCGTGGGAGCGCCGCCGAGTGCGCGCGCCGCCAACATCTTCTTCGACCAGAACGGCGCGACCGCCGGCACCGGCGCCACGGGCGCGGCCTCGTTCAACGGCGCGTTCTGGGTCAACGCAGGCGCGGCGACGACGATCCCGGGCACCGCGACCGCCGCGGCCTACACCTTCACCAACGCCGACGTCGCCTACTTCATCGGCGGCACGGTGCAGACGATCACGTTGGCTTCGGCCACGACGCTCAACGGCATCAACGATCAGACGGGGATGACGTTTACGGGCAGCACGTTCACGCTCGCAGGCACGACACCGTCGATCAACGTCTTGACGGCCAAGACCACCACGATCAGCTCCGTCATCGCCGGTGTGGATGGCCTGACGAAGGCCGGCGCGGGCGCGCTGGTGCTCAGCGGTACGAACACTTATTCCGGCACGACCACCCTGAGCGCGGGCACCTTGCGTATCGGTAGCGCCGCCGCCCTGGGTACGAGCACGTTGTCGGTCACGGGTGGTTCGCTCGATGCCGCTTCGGCCCTCACGATCACGAATGCGCTCTCGCTCGGCGCCACCCTGGACTTCACCGGCACGGCCAACCTCACGCAGACCACGGGCGCGATCGCCTTGACCGCCGCGCGCACGATCTCCACCACCGCGAACACGCTTTCCTTGGGTGGCGTCGTCGGCGGCGCGTTCGCCCTCACGAAGGACGGCGCGGGCACCTTGGTGCTGGCAGGCGCGAACACCTATTCCGGCGGCACCACGTTGGCCGCGGGTACGTTGCGCTTGGGTAACGCCGCTGGTTTCGGTACCGGCACGCTGACCGTCAACGGCGGTTCGCTCGACGCGGCGTCGGCGCTGACGTTCACGAACCCCCTCACCTTGGGCGCCAACCTCACCTTCACGGGTACGGCCAACCTCACGCAGACCACGGGTGCGATCACCTTGGGCGCCGCTCGTACGATCACCACTACCGCGAACACGCTTTCCTTAGGTGGCGTCGTCGGCGGCGCGTTCGCCCTTACCACGGCCGGTGCGGGTACCTTGACGCTTGCGGGCACCAATACCTATTCTGGCGGCACGGTCATCACCGCCGGCAAGCTCTCGGTCGGTGCCGATGCCAACCTCGGCGCGACCGCCGGTGGTGTCACCTTCAGCGGCGGCACCTTGCTTTCCTCGGGCACCTTCTCCTCCGCGCGCGCCGTGACCATGACGGGCGCAGGCACCATTGAAGTCGCCTCCGCTCAGACCCTCACGATGACCGGCGCCTTCACGGGTACCGGCGCGCTGACGAAGACGGGTGCGGGAACGTTGCTCTTCAGCACCACGGGCAAGGCCTATACCGGCAACACCACGATCAGCGTGGGTGCGCTCTCACTGGGCGTCGGCGGCAGCACCGGCGCAATCCGCGGTACGGTCACGGTCGCGAGCGGTGCCCAGCTGTTGTCGACTGCGGTCGACGCGTCCGGTTATGGTTCCGGCGCCAAGCTCAACGTCATCAACCTGACCGGTAACGGTACCCTCGCCGCTTTGAGCCACACGGGCGCGGGTAACTTCGGCTGGGGCGTCACCTATAACCTGACGGGTGCGATCATGCAGTCCAATGGTGGCACGAATAACGCGACCACCACCCAGGCGTTTTCATTCGGCGGCATCAGCACGACCGACGTGAACAAGGTGGTCACCTTGGCCAGCGCCAACGAATCGAGGATCCTTGGCCGCGTCATCCTCCGCGAAAACAACCTCAACAACCGCGCCATCTTCGACGTCGCCGATGGCGCCGCCGCCGTCGACCTGCGCGTGGGCGCGTTCGTCACCGAATCGGCCGCCGGCTTCGGCATCGAAAAGACCGGCGTAGGCCTCATGCTCCTGGAGCAGGACAACACCTTCACGGGTGAAACGCACATCCTCGGCGGTCGCCTCCAGATCGGCGGCGACCTCAAGCTCGGCACGGCCCCGACCGCGGCCTCCGCGACCAAGATCACCTTCAATAACGGTGGCCTGTTGAACACGACGGCCACGATGACGCTCAACACCAACCGTGGCGTGACCCTCACGGGCAACGGCGGCTTCGACGTCAACTCCGCCACGACCCTCAGCTACGCCGGCATCATCGCGGGTGCGGGTGTCCTGCAGAAGACCGGTGCGGGCACGCTTGTGCTCACGGGTACGAATACCTTCACGGGTGGCGTCAACGTCGTCGGCGGCACCGTCCAGATCGATAACGCCAACCGTTTCGGCACGAACGGCGCGATGAATTTCAACAACGGCGGTAAGCTCGTCACCACGGCCAACATCACCTTGGCGGGCGCCAATACCTTGACCGGTGCCGGCGACCTCTCCCCGAACTCGGGCACGACCCTGACCGTCTCCGGAGCCTATTCGGGTACGGGCTCCTTGACCATGAGCGGTGCGGGCACCTTGGTCCTTTCCGGTACCAGCTCCTACACCGGCGGCACGCTCTTCAACGCCGGTACCGTCCAGGTCGCCGCCGATGCCAACCTGGGTGGCGCCGCGGGTGCGCTCACCTTCAATGGTGGTACGCTTCGTTCGACGGGATCGTTCACCGCCGCTCGCGCCACCACGATGACTGGCGCCGGCACCTTCAATATCGATGCCGGCCAGACCGTAACCATCTCGGGCGTCGTCGCCGGAGCTGGCGTCATCAACAAGTCCGGTTCGGGCGACCTGGTTCTCACCGGCACCAATACTTTCACCAGCAAGCTCAGCGTCACCGCGGGCGCCATTGGTGCTAGCACGACCGCTGCGCTCGGCGCGGCCCCCGCCACCTTGACCGCCGATTGGGCGACCTTGGCTGGTACCTCTTCCTACCTGCGCGCGACCGGTTCGTTGTCCTTGGGTGCCAACCGTGGTATCACCCTTATTAACGGGGGTGGCTTGTTCGCCGATGCCGGCGTCACGCTTACCGCGGACACTACCTTCACCGCCTCCGGTACGGGCGCCAGCGTCCTCCGCCTTGGCAACCTCGGAACCACCGGCGGCTTGGTCTACTTGCCCCCCACCGCGGTGATTCCGGGTGCTACCTCCATCGAAATTGTCCAGTCGGGCGCCTTGGCCGCCTCCGGCCTCTACACCGGTGTCTCCGCATGGTTGGCCTCCGGGAAAATCGCGACGACCTCGACCGGTACGCTGGCCCTCACCTCGGCCGATGCGGCCACGAACATTGACCTCTCGGCTAGCTATAAGACCCTCGGCATCGGCGCATCTTCGGCCGTCACCTACACGGGTACCATCACCCCGGGTACCGATGGTTACGTCCTCGGCGGCGGTACGGGCACGCTGACGGTTTCCACCATCCTGTCGGGCGCCAACGAGCTCGTCCTGAATAACTTCAACAGCGGCAAGGTCATCCTGACCCAGGCCAATACTTACACCGGCCCGACCGACCTCACCACCGGTTCGCTGAGCATCAACAACGCGGCCGCCATCGGCAGCGGTTTCTTCACCATCCGCACCGGGACGACGATTGATAATGAGTCGGGTGCGGCCCTCGCTCTCTCGGCCAACCCGAATGGCTCGATCGGCGTCGGTGCCATCGATGCGAGCACCATCACCTTCACCAACACCAACAGCCTCGACCTCGGTAGCGGCATGTTTGCGATCGCCGGCTCGACCGCCCAGACGATCAACGTCGTCGCGAATACCCTGCGCATCGGCGCCCTGACCGGCACGACGCAGCTCCGCAAGCAAGGAACGGGCGCTTTGAGCCTCGCTGGCACCGGCCTCTACACGGGCGAAATCGTCCTCGACGGTGGCAATGCCACGTTCGAATCCCACCAAGCCCTCTCGATCTGGGGTAAGACCGCCTTCTCCACCTTCTCCAGCGGCATGGTGCTCGACCTCGGCGCCGACATCCAGTCCCAGCGCCGTATCGGCGCCATCCTGGAAGGCTACGCCAGCCCCATCACCGTCACCAACGGCTCCATCGGCCTCATCGGCGATGCTTCGGCCGGCGTTTCTTACACCGCCCGCGGTACGCTCAACAGCACCTTGGACATGTCCGGCGTCTCGGTGCTCTCTTATAAGAGCTCCTTGATCGGCCGTCCGTCCTTCAACGCAAACGGCGCCTCCTTCGACGCTTCCTCGACAGTCACGAACGTCGGTCTCACGCTCAACTTCGCCGCCATCAACGCGATCACCGCGGGCCGCCTCACCTTTGGCGGCCAGTCGGCCAATACCACCGGCCAGACGAACACCATCAACTTTGGCGCGGTCAACTTGCTCAACACGGACAGGCTTAACTTCGGCTACTACACGGGCGGCGCCACCGGGGCCATCCGTAGCGGCGTCGTCAACCCGGTCTTCGTGCTCCGCGGCCAAGAGGGCGGCGAGCAGCGCGCGGCTGCCATCATCGTCAATTACATGGGTTCGGGTGGCATCGGCAGCACCTCCAGCCTCAACCTGACCGGTGCGCAGCTCGACGTCCGCACCTCGATAGTCCAAATCGGCGGCGACTACGGTGGTACCACGTCGAATTCGACGAGTACGGGTTCGCTCACCTTCAACCGCGGCCTCTTCGACGCCTCAGTGGTCCGTCTCGCCCCGTCGGAAATGACCACTTCGACGACTAACGCCGCGAACGTTGCCACGTTCACGCAGGATGGCGGCACGGCCCGCATCGGCTCCCTCGTGCTCGGTCGCTCCTTCTCAGCTGGCCTTGGTTCGAACCGCAGCGCGACCTATACCCTCAACGCCGGCACGCTCTTCGTCGGTGGTGTCACCGGTACCCCTGGCCTGACGAACGCCAACTCCGTCCGTAATTTCAACCTCGCCGGCGGCATCCTCCGCAACTTCGACGCCGCGACGGACCTCACGCTCACCAGCGTGGATGCCACGGCCACGGGTCGCCTCAACATCAACCTGACCAACGCCCCGACGATCCAGGTCGATGCGGGCCGCACGATCACCGTCGAAGCCTCCGCCCTGCTCAAGGGCACGGGTTCGCTGACCAAGGCGGGCGCAGGCTCCCTCGTCCTCCGCGGTTACCAGTCCCACCTCGGCGGTACCGTGCTCAACGAGGGCACGTTGCTCCTCGACTTCCGCAGCTCCACGAATGCCTCGAACATCTTGGCGGGCACGACCTCCAGCGTGGTCGCCGCCGGCGGCTCCGTCGGTGGTTCCGCCATCGCGGTCGCCTCGACTACGGGCTTGGCCACCGGTCAGATCGTCGGTGGTACGGGCGTCGTCCCCGGCTCGATCATCACCGGCATCACGACCACCGTCCCGACCTTTGTTCCTTCGGCGGACCAGCTCGGCGTCGGCACCTTCTTGGCCTACACCGGCTCCACGGACGCGTATTTCGTCGGCATGCCCGTCAGCGGTACCGGCATCACGGCAGGCTCGGTCATTGCCGCGATCACCCCAGGCGTCGGCATCACCCTGAGCAAGGAAACCACCACGCCGGTCCTGACGACCGCGACCGTGACGGGTTCCGCCAGCGTGACCGTGAGCAAGAACCTCGTCGGCATCCCGGCCGGCAACCTGACCACCTTCGGTGTTCCCGTCGCGACCACGGCGGCCGGCAGCGCCATCGGCGAGACCCGCGTCGCGGTCACCAATTTGGGCACCTTGGCCGTCGGCCAATATGTCAGCGGTAACGGCATCGCCAATGGCGCGACGGTGACGGCATTGACTTCGGTCGCTCCGACCTTCTCGCCGACCGCCGATCAGACCGCGGTGGGCGCCACCTTGGCCTACACGGGCAGCACCGCCGCCTTCTTCGTCGGCATGCCGGTCACGGGTACGGGCATCGACGCGGGCACCGTCATCTCCGCGATCACCAGCGGCGTCAGCATCACGCTGAGCAAGCCGACCCTGACCCCGGTCTTGGCGGCCACCACCCTCACCGGCACCCCGAGCGTCACCCTCAGCAGCGCCCTGACCGCCGTCCCGACCGCCCTCACCACCTACCGCATGGGCACGCTCTCGCTCGGTGGCGGCACCTTGGCGATGAACGCGCGCGATGGTATCGCGCAGGATCAGTCCTTCGCCGCGACCACCGTCACCCCGGGTGCTTCGACCGTCCGGGCCGATGTCGGTGCCGTGGTTAACTTCGTCGAAAGCTCGGCCTTGATCTCTTTGGGTGCCCTCACCCGCCAGACGGGCGGTACGGTCGACTTCATCCTGCCGGCCGGTACGGTTTCCGCCGATAACGGCATCACCACCACGAGCGCGAACAATGCGGCCGGTATCCTCGGCGCTTGGGCGACCGTGGGCGGCAGCTCCTTCGCCTCCGTGAACGCGGGTGGCCAGATCGTTGGCCTCGCCAACGCCGCTTACAACACGAACACCTGGGCGACCAACAAGCTCGTCGATGTGACCACGTCGGGTGCCGTCGCCGATGCCGCCGTCGCGCATGCCTTGCGCTTCGCCGCCGCCGGTGCCACCACCTTGACCCTCGGCGGTACGGCCACCTTGGAAGGGGCCGGTATCCTCGTGACCACCGGCGTGGGCGCGAACGACACCACCATCACGGGTGGTACTTTGGCTGCGAACGGCGAAATCATCGTCCAGCAATACAACAGCGCGGGCAAGCTGGTCTTGGCTTCCGTCCTGGCCAATGGCACCGCCCCGCTGGTGCTCACGAAGACCGGCTCGGGGGAACTCGTCCTCTCCGGCGCGAACACCTTCACGGGTGCGACCAACCTCAACGCCGGCACCTTGACCCTCGGCGCGTCCGGCGTCCTCGCGGATGCGGCGGCCCTCGCGATCAACGGCGGTACGCTCAACGTCGCCAACAACGAAACGGTCGGTGACGTGACGATGCGCGCCGGCACCATCAGCGGTGCCGCCACCCTGACCGCCGCTTCCTTCGCCCTGCAGTCCGGCACGGTTTCCGCCATCCTCGGTGGCTCCGGCAACTTGACCAAGCTCGGCAACGGCACCCTCACGCTTTCCGCCGCCAACACCTTCACGGGTAAGGCGATCCTCAACCAAGGCCGCGTGGTGATCTCCGCGGCGAACAACCTCGGTGACGTTTCCGGTGGCTTCGTGGCCGACGCCCTCACCTTGGGTGGCGCGACCCTGGCGACCTCCGGTTCGCTTGACCTCGGCGTCAACCGCGGCGTCACCCTCGCGGGCGACTCCGCCCTCGATGTCGCTTCGGGCAATTTGACCATCTCCGGCATCCTCGCCGGTGCGGCCAACCTCGAGAAGACCGGCGCGGGTGCGTTGACCCTTTCCGGTGCGAATACCTTCACCGGCGTGCTCACGCAGCGCGGCGGCCAACTGAACCTCGCCAGCGCCGGTGCGCTCGGTGCCGGTAGCTTCTTCTTCGCGGGCAGCGCGCTCGACAACACGAGCGGTGCCTCCCTGACCACGACCGGCGGCGACTTCTACGCCCTCGGCAACCTCAACTTCGTCGGTACGAATGACCTCACCCTCGGCGGCCGCTTCCTCCTGCCGAACGACGTGACCGTCACCATCGGCTCGGGCGACACGCTCACCCTCGCCGGTCAAGTCCTCGGCGGCGGCATCCTCGCCAAGCAAGGCGCCGGCACCCTCGTCATTTCCGGTCAGAACGGCGCGACCGGTGGCACCAACGTCGAAGCGGGCACGTTGCGCACCATCGGCGCGAACCGTCTCTCCGACTTCTCCCTCTCCGTCTCCGCCGGCGCGACCGTCGAGCTCGGTGGCAATGAAAACGTCGGCCTCCTCTTCGGCAGCGGGTCGATCGCCCTGGGCGCCAACGCCCTGACCATCGGTTCCGACCTCGCCTTCGGTACGAATGCCTTCACCGGTACCATTTCCGGCACGGGTTCGCTGGTGAAGTTCGGCACGGGCACGCAGTCCCTCCTCACCGCCAACACCTACTCGGGCGGTACCTTGGTCCGCGGTGGTACCTTGGTCGTCGCGAACAGCTCCGCGCTCGGTACGGGTGCGATCCGCATCGAATCCGACAACAGCACCGGTTTCACCCGCCTCCTCCTGCGCGACGGCATCAACCTCGCCAACAACCTGTCCATCGCCGGCGCTACCTCCGGTGCGGGCAACGGCGCGATCATGGTGCAGGGTCGCAATTCCATCGCGACCCTCTCCGGGACGGTCAGCGTTGGCCCCAACCAGCCCTCCGGCAACATCGGCGGTGGCGTCTTCATCGGCCCAGTCGGTGGCATCGGCTACCTCAACATCACGGGCGCGCTCAACGTCGACGAAACGGGCTTCTTGGCTCGCGGCAGCAACAACGGCCTTTCCTTCCGCAACGGTAACATCCGGGTCTCCGGCGGCGGGTCTTACACCAAACTCACGCTGAACCAAGGTCGACTCATCGTCGGTGCCACCGATGGTTTCGCGACCGCGGCGACGGTCACCATGGCCGGCTCCGGCAACGGCACGTTCGACCTCAACGGCTACAACCAGACTCTCGCCAACATCATCCGCCCGGCGAACGTCGCCTTTGTGCTCAACGATGCGCAGGGCACGACCTCGACGCTCACCCTCAACCCCACCGCCGACACCACCATCGAAGCCCGTTTAACGGCTGGCCTCGGGACATTGGCGTTCACGAAAGCCGGTTCGGCCAACCTCACGCTGAGCAACGGCTCGAACTCCTACTATGGTCAGACCCGCATCACGGGTGGTAAGCTGATCCTCGACAATGCGCTCGCCTTGCAGAACTCCACCGTCGTCGTGGGCAACGGCGACGCCGGCCTCCTCTCGTTCGGTACCCTGACCACCGCCACCTTGGGTGGCCTCGCCGGCGACCGTTCGTTCATCTTGACCAATGGGGCGACCGTCCCGGCGGTGATCAACTCCTTGACGCTGGGCAACAGCCTCCAGGATGCCACCTACTCGGGCGTGCTCAGCCGTCCGACGCGCGTGACCGGCAACGGTACCCTCGCGACGACCACGACCGTGACCATGACCGATGTCACCGGCATCGTCGCCGGCATGACCGTGTTCGGCGCCGGCGTGAACAACGGCACCACCGTCACCGCGATCGACGAAATCGCCAAGACCGTCACCCTTTCCGCCGCGGCGACCAGGTCGGGACTCTCCGAACTGATCTTCGAGCCGACCCGCTTCACCTTGACCAAGCAGGGCACGGGTAACCAGACCCTCTCCGGCGTCAGCACCTTTGCCGGTACCACGGTCGCGAACCAGAACCAGGTCTTCATCAACGGCGGCGCCCTGACCTTGGGCGTCGGCTCCCTCTCCACGTTCAACAAGCTGATCTTGCAGGGCGGCGGCGCCTTGACCATCGCGGGCGATCACACCACCGCGATGGGCTGGCTCAACAGCGGCCGCATCGCTCGCGACGCCACGGGTGCCTTGGCCCTAGCCGCCAACTCTTCCGAAGCCATCAGCTTCGCCAACTTCCCGTACTTGGCGCTCGGTGCCAACGGTAACGTCACCTACACGGGTGCCCTCACGCCTGGTCGCCTCGGTTACCGCCTCGGCGGCGGTACGGGTACCTTGACCCTCTCGGGTGACAGCTTCACGCAGACCAAGCGCCTGACCATCGCCGGTTCCGTCGCGGCGGGCGGCACTTCGGGCAAGGTCGTCCTCACGGGCACGACCCCGGCCTACACGGGTCAAATCGACGTGCGCGGCGGTGCCTTGGCGCTGTCCGCCACGGGCGGCATCAATTGGTCTTCCTCGGCCGGCAGCTTCAATCTCGCGAGCGTCGCCAGCTCTTACGGCACGACCCTGACCCTCGACGGCAACCTCACCATCGGTCGCGTCACGAACATCATCTCCGGTGCGACCCTCATCGATACGGGTGCGTCCGACCTCACCTTCACGAATAACCTGCGTGGTACCGGTCAACCCGCCCAGCTGGTCAAGCTCGGCACGGGCTCGATCGTCGTCAACGGCACGGGTTCCAATAACCTGGGTGCAGGCGCATCCGTCTCCAATCCGAACCTCACGGGCAACCTCCTCTGGGGTGGCGCGACGATCCAGGAAGGCTCGCTCATCCTCGACGGCGGCAACGCCGCTTCCTACAACGTCGGCCGCGCCGGGGAATTCATCATCGGCAACTCCTACAGCCGCCCGAGTGGCGTCGAGGTCGAGTCCGCCGTGGTCAGCCAGCGCAGCGGCATCTTGAACATCGGTGCTTGGCTCACCGTCGGCCGAGGCAGTTTCTCGACGGCGACCACCAACTCGTTGCTCCTCTCGGGCAACGCCGTCACGCACGCCCTCAACTTCAGCACGGGCTTCAACGCCGGCCAAGGCCTGACCGCCTCCCGGTCGGTGGTCGAAGTCTCGAACAACGCGAGCTTGCTGGTCGTCAGCGTCGCCAATCCGGGTAATTTCAACCTCTCCGAATCCCCGGGCAGCACCACGGCTTTGACCATCCGGGATAATGGCTCCGTCCAGTACTTCGGTGGCAGCGTGACGGCCGGTCAGAACCGTATCCGCGTCGGTATCGGTGGCGCGGCGGTCATCAACGTCGCTTCGGCCAATGCCTCCCTCCGCGGCAATGCCATGACCTTCGGTGAGAACGACGACTCCGCCGGCGCCCTTTACCTGAAGGGTTCCCTGCAGTTGGTCGGTGCGGGCAATGTCGCCGCCTTCTCGGTTGGTCAATCCTCCGGCGGCTACGGTTATGTCCTGGTCGACAACGCGGCCGCGGCCTTGAATACGACGTTCCTCGCGGAAGTCGGTATCGGCGGCGACCTCGGCGGCGATGGCGTCCTCGAGCTCCGTTCGGGCAACATCACCGTCGGCTCTTGGCTCACCCCCAACCGCGGCGCCGTCGCCGAGCAGCAATCCTTGATCAATGTGGTGGGCGGTAAGTTCACCTTGGCGAACAACGACCAGAACAAGGCCAACTACCAGTCGGGCATCACGAACGGCCAGTTCCAGTTCAATGTGTCCGGCTCGGGTCAGCTCCTCGGCGGCAATGCCGCCAAGCTCGACTTGATGAACGCTGCTTCCGACGCGTCGCGGACGCTCTCGGTCCTCAACGTCACCAACGGTGGCTTGGTCGAACTCAACCAGATCTACGCCAATACCGCCAACGGCATCTCCCTCGTCAACGTCGACAACGCCACCTTCCGCGCCACCGCGGCCCAGGACAACTTCATCGATAGCCGCATCCGGGCCACGACCATCTACGGCGGTGGCCTCACGGTCGACACCAACGGCTTTGCCGTCGGCATCAAGTCCATCCTGGCGGGTTCCACGGGCACGGGTGTCGGCGCGATCGCCTTGAGTGCCACGGGCACGGGCTACCTCGGCGCTCCCCTGGTCCGCCTCGTCGGCGGCGGCGGCACCGGCGCCACCGCGGTGGCGATCTTCGACGAGACCACGGGTCAGGTCTCGGGCGTGACCATCACCAACCCAGGCACGGGTTACACCTCGGCCCCGACCGTCGTGATCTCCGGCGGCAACGGTTCTCCGCTGGTGGCCACGGCCACCCTCGCGGCCAACGTGACGGATGGCGGCCTGACCAAGACCGGTCTCGGCATCCTCACGCTCGGTGCGGCCAACACTTACGTCGGCGGCACCCGCATCCTCAACGGCGGCTTGACGCTCAACTTCGCGGCCATTGGGAGCGGCACCATTGCGCAGTACGCCGAAAACGGCGGTTACGCCTTCGCGCCCATCGACAATATCCTGGTCCCGACCAGCACGCTCACGCTGAACGGCACGCCGGTCCTCGTCCAAGGCCGCGAAACGACCGTCAACACGCAGACTCTCGCCGGCATCAGCTTCGCTTCGGCCAACAGCGTCCTGACGCTCGCCGCCGGTACGGGTAACGGCTCGGTCTTCCTGAACATGGGTGGCTTGTCCCGCTCCGCGGGCGCGACCCTTCGTCTCGATGCCGGCACGAACACCTCCTTCGCCTCCAGCAACGCCAACGTCAACGGCATCCTCGGTGGCTGGCTGACCTACGGCACCGGTTCCTTCGCCACGAACAACGCTAACCGCGTGGTCGCCTTGGCCGATGCCGCTTACGGCACCGCCTTCACTGCGGGCACGAATGTCGATGTGCTCGCCTCCGCCAACGTGGCCGCCGGCGTCACCGCCAATGCCCTCCGCTTCAACTCGGCCGCGAACGTCACCCTGACCTTGGCCGGTGCGACCACGCTGCAGTCCGGTGCGATCCTCGTGACCCCCACCGTCGCGACGGCGACCTCCGGCCTCACCGGCGGCAGCCTCACCTCGAGCGGCAACGAACTCTTCGTCCACCAGCAGAACGCCGGTGCGGCGTTCACCATCGCCTCGCCGATCACGGACAACGGCGGCACCGTCGTCAGCCTCGTCAAGACCGGCGCCGGCACCTTGGTGCTCTCCGGCATCAGCAGCTACACCGGCAAGACCTACATCAATGGCGGCACCATCCAGGTGTCGTCCGACGCCGTCTTCGGCGCCACCCCGATCGTCGCCACCAACACGCTTTACTTCCAGGGGGGTGGTTTGTCCGCGGCGGCCTCGTTCACCTTGGATGCTAACCGCAGCATTCTGCTCGGGTCGGATTCCGTCATCGACGCGGCGACCGGCGCCACGCTGACCGTCGCGGGCACGATCACCGGCGGTTACGCCTTGAACAAGACGGGCCTCGGCTCCGTCCAGCTCGATGCGGCGACGGCCTATACGGGAAATACCCGAATCTCCGCTGGTTCCTTGGTGCTCGGTAACAGCGCCGCGCTCGCCAACAGCACGTTGGACCTCGCGACGGGCGACCTCGGCACGCTGTCCTTCGGCGCGCTTACCACCGCCACGGCCGCCGGCCTCCAGGGTTCCCGCGCCCTCTCGCTCTCGAACGCCGCGGGTACTCCGGCCGGCGTCCAGTTCACCGTCGGCAGCAACAACGTCTCGACGACCTACTCGGGCGTCCTCTCCGGTCTCGGTGGCCTCACCAAGACGGGCACCGGCACCTTGACCCTGACCGGCGTCAGCACGAACACCGGAAAGACCGTCGTCAACGGCGGCACCTTGGCCATCTCCAACGACCTCGCCCTGGGGGCGGTCCCGACCGCTACGACCGCCGACGCCGTTACCCTCGCCGGTGGCCGTCTCTATGCTTCCGCGGGTCTCACCTTGTCCGCCAACCGCGGTATCACCCTCACCGCGCCTTCCTCGATCGGCGCCGCTGCGGGTACGACCATGGTCCTCCTCGGCACCATCGCGGGCAACAACCTGACCATCGATAGCGCCGACCTCACCGGAACGATCCTGCTCCGCGGCTCTTCCGCCTTCACGGGCACCGGCCTCACGATCCGCCGCGGCACGCTCACCGCCTCCGCGGTCTCCAATAACGCGAACTTCACGCCGGCGCTCGGCAACCGCGTCACCCTCGGTGAAGGCCTGGCCGACGTGACCCTGAACCTCGCCGAAAACGCCGGTGGTTCGACCACGCGTCGCCAACAGGTCGCGGAGAACGCGATCATCACCTTCAACAACGGCCTCTACAACGCCAAGTTCAACCTGATGGGGACGACGCAGATCGTGCGCGGCCTCGTCTCGGGCTTGGACGACCAGCTGTCGATCGTGCAGCAGATGGACTCCGGAACGGCCTTCGACGCTCGCCTCGTGATCAACACGCAGGCCGGTGACGACTTCACCTTCAGCGGCCTCCTCCGCACCCAAGCCGGCAATCAGGTCACCATCGAGAAACTCGGTGCCGGTCTCCAGCGCTTCGCATCCGTCCCGGTCCAAGCCAACAACGTCACCGGCACGACCTACATCCACGAAGGTACCCTCGCCATCGACCTGAGCCGTAACGGCAACTGGCAGACCGGCGGCTTCCGCGTGAACAGCGCGGGTACGTTGCGTATCGAAGGCTTCGAAGACACCGCCTACGCCGCGGGCGTCGTCGGCAACGGCCTCGTCGTCAAGACGGGCATGGGCATCCACACCCTCAACGGCTCCGCCGACGCCGGCCTCGCCACCTGGCGCATCGAGGAGGGCATCCTCAGGCTCGGCGCTGACACCGCCCTGGGCATCAACGGCGGCAGCGTGACCATCCTTCCGGGTGCCTCGCTCGACGTCACCGGCCGCAACACCACCTCGAGCCGCAAGCTCTTCATCGCCTCGGGCTTCGGCGCGGGCGACCTCGGCGCAATCCACAGTTCCGCCGCCACCGGCGACGCGCAGGTCATCAACCTCCGCCTCGCCGGCGACACGAGCGTAGGCGGCGCGAGCCGCATGGGCATCACGAAGACCGGCTCGGCATCGTCTCTCGACATGGCCGGCTATACGCTGACCAAGTCCGGCGCCGGCCAGTTGGTCATCGTCGGCAACAACACGATCATCAACCCGGGTGACATCGAGGTCACCGGTGGTTCGCTCACCTTCGAGTCGGGCGCGGCCCTCGGTGATTTCGGCGGCAAGTCGATCAACATCAACCGCGGGGCTTCCTTCCTGACCTGGAACCTCACCACGCGCAACAACGCCATCATCGGCCTGAACGACGGCTCCTTCTTCGAGAACCAAGCCGGTGTCCTGCGCTGGAACGGCGACTTCGCCGTTGATGGCGACACGACGATGCGCCAGTCGGGCGATGTCCGTAACTTCGGCACGATCTCGGGTTCGGGCATGATCGTGAAGGATGGCGGTTCCAACCTCTACGTCCTCGGCAACAATACCTTCAGCGGTACCTACCGCGTCGATAACGGCATCCTCTACGTCGGCCGTAACTTCATCGAGTCGTACCTCGACAACGGCACCGAATCCATCACCGGTTCGCTCGGTTCCACCGCGTCCGTCTTCATCAACGGCGGTCAAGTGGCCTTCGCGCGTTCCGACGCCATCACCGTCCCGAACACCATCACCGGCCTGGTGGGTACCTTGAACGTCGGCGTCCAGAGCGGTGGCTACACCGGTGGCAACGTCACCTTCAGCGGTAACGTCAACATGGCGGGCACGTCGGTCATCTCGATCAAGCAAGGCCTGGCCCGCTTCACGGGCACCCTCGCCACGCGCACGGGCGCCATCGAAATCCTGCAGGGCGGTACGTTGGTCGCCACGGGCGTGCATGCCGGTCCGACCGCCTGGTTGGACTCGGGCAAGATCGTATCGGGCGCTTCCGTCGGCTCGCTCGCCTTGGCCGGCGACTCCGCGGAGAACATCAACTTCACGGGCCGCACCTTCCTCGGCGTGGCCACGAACTACGACAGCCTGCGCCTCGGTGCCGCCGTCGATTCCGTCTACTCGGGCACCATTACCCCGGGCGCCAACGGTTACCTCTTCGGTGGTGGCGGCGCGAAGTTGACCGTCTCGTCCGTCCTCGCCGACGTCAACGCCGTCGCCACGAACCTCTTCGTCGGTAACTTCACGGCCGGCGCCCGCCCCGTCTCCGACCAGCGTCTCGATGGCCGCGTCGTGCTGACCGGCGCCAACACCTACACCGGCACGACCACCGTCCGCTCGGGCATCCTCGAAATCACCACGGCTGGTGCACCTTCCACGGCCTCCATCGCTTTGGACGCTCCGGGTGCGCTCGTCGCCTCCGGTGCCTACGCGGGCGTCACCGCTTGGTTGGCCTCGAACAAGCTGACCACGGCCTCCGCCGGTTCGTTGGCCCTCTCGGCCGACACCAACGAGACCATCACGATGGCGGTCTACCCGACGCTGATGATCGGCGCGGTGTCGCCGGTTTCGCTGAACACCTTGTCGGCCTCCTTCACGCCGGGCGCCAGCGGTTACCGCTTCGGTGGCGGCGGTTCGACCTTGACGGTCAACACCGTCCTCACCGGTGCCAACGCCCTCAACGTGGGCGCCGCTGGTTCGCTCGGTACGGTCGTCCTGGCCGGTTTCAATGACTACACTGGCGCGACCACGGTCAATGCGGGTAACGTGCTTCGCCTCGCCCACCCGAGCGCGCTCGGTACGGCCGCGGGTGCGACCACGGTCAACGCGGGTGCCACCCTCGACCTGAACGGTCAGACGGTTTCCGAGCCCTTCACCATCGCCGGCCTCGGCGTCGACGGCCAAGGCGCGCTGATCAACAGCAGCGCCACCGCATCCACGGTCACCGGCGTCCTTACCCAGGGCACGAACAGCTTCACCGTGGGCGGCACGGGCGACATCAACCTCGATCGCGTCCTTGGTACCGGTACTTTCTACCTCACCAAGAATGGGGCCGGTACGCTGACCCTCGGTGGCAACCAGAACAACGGTTCCCTCGGGGTGACCGTCAATGCCGGCACCTTGGTCCTGGCGGTGCAGTCGGCCGTGGGCCTCCACGCCTGGGGTAATAATTCCACCGTCAATACCGGTGCGACCATGCGCTTGGCCGGTTCGGGCAATGACCAGATCTACGCCAACGCCTTCCTTTACCTTGACGGCGGCAACCTGGACATGAACGGCCGCAATGAGGCCTTCGGCGGACCCGTCTCGACGTCGGCGCACATCGTCGGCTCGGTCTTCAACAACGCGGCGGGTACCACGTCGATCATCAGCATTGGCGATAACAACTCCACGAACCAATTCCGCGGCACGTTCGTCGACAACACGAACAGCAGCACCGGTAAGCTCGTCCTCCGCAAGATCGGCACGGGTACCTACAGCATCACCGGCGCCAACACCAACACGGGTACGAGCAGCTTCGTCAACGCCCTGTCCCAGACCTTCACGGGTTCGACCCTCATCGAAGGCGGCACCCTCCAGCTCGGCTACGGTGCGACCGTCGGTACGGTCCAAGGCGACATCGCCGTCGCCGCCGGCGCGACCCTCGCGGTCAACAGCATCTACGACGTCACCCTCGCCAACAAGATCGTCGGCGAAGGCAACGTGCAGCAAGCCGGCATGGGCGTCCTCACCCTGACCGGTGCGAACACCTATTCGGGTCAGACCATCGTCAACGGCGGCACCATCCGTCTCTTGGCCGACGCCACCGCCGCGACTTCCGCGCTCGGCGCGAACACCGGTGAACTCGTCGTGACGGGCGGCACCTTCGACCTCAACGGCTACAGCCTGACCCGTGGTCGCATCAGCGGCACCACCACCGCCGGCGTCATCGTCAACTCCGGCAGCGCCGCCTCCGTGATCACGGTCGGCCTGGGCCGCATCGCTACGGACACCGATACCTTCGCCGCGGACATCCAGGAAGGCGTCAGCGGAACCATCCGCCTCGTCAAGACCGGTACCGGCGTCCTCGTCCTCTCGGGCATGAACCGCTTCACGGGCGGCACCAAGATCGAGTCCGGCACGCTCCGTCTGGGTTCGGATGCCGCTGTCGGTCGTGGTTACGCCGTCGAAGTCGTCGCTGGCGCCACTTACGACGTGAACGGCCGCTCCCTGGCGGCCGCCTACCAAGGCGCTAACTACGTCAACCTCACCATCGCCGGCACCGGCGTCGGTGGCTTCGGTGCAATCGTCAATTCCAGCGCGACGGCGCCCAACGCCTATGCGGGCATCGGCAACATCACGCTTTCGGCGGATGCCAGCATCGGCAACAGCCAAGGCCGCTTCGACGTCGGCCGCGTGGAAGGCCTCGGCTACCACGGCACGATCAGCGGTAACGGCTTCACCCTCACCAAGGTCGGCACGGGTGTGGTCAATATCCGCGCCAATGGTTCCAACGTGGCGTACAACGTCGCCGCCGGTGAGCTCACCTTCGAAAACATCGACGGTACCGCCACCAACGGCATCACCGTCCAGAATGCGGCCATCCTCTCGTCCTATGGTGACCTCATCACCCTCGGTGCTCCGCTGACGCTCAAGGCTGGTTCGACGGTCCGCAACAACGGTAACGGCACGCAGACCTGGTCGGGCAATGTGCTCCTCGATGGCGCCGCCGCCACGCAGGTCACCTTCAACACGACGACCCCGTCCGCTACGGGCGCCACGGGCTTCCCGAACGGCATCACCCTCGCCGGCGTCGTCTCCGGCACCGCCGACCTCGTCAAGACGGGCGCCAACCTCAGCCAGAACGGCACGGTCAACGGCGTGAGCGCCCGCGGTATCCCGGCCTTCCTCCGCCTTGCCGGCGTCAATACCTACACGGGTAACACCATCATCACCGCCGGCACGGTGCAGGCCAACAGCGACCGCTCCTTCGGCGCGACCCTCACCAGCGCGGTCGCCAACAACATCCAGCTCAATGGTGGTACGCTCTCGGCCTTCCAGTCGTTCACGACGGACCCGAACCGCGGCATCGCCCTGACGACGGCTTCGAGCATTTCGGCTGAGCCCGGTGTCGTCTTCACGATCACCGCGCCCATCTCCGGTAATGCCACCCTTTCGCGCTTCGCGAGCGAAACGCCGGTTGGCATGGTGGTCTTGGCGGCCAACAACACCTTCTCCGCCTTCTCCGTCAATACGGCGAACACCGCGGGTGGTCCGGCTTACTACGGCGGCATCACCAAGGTCACGCATAGCGGTGGCTTGGGCACTGGCAGCGTTGCCCTCACTGCCGGTTCCGGTACGCTCCAACAGCAGATCCAGCTCGAAGGCGGGGTCACCATCGCCAACAGCTTCACGACCTCCGGTCGTGGTTCGGATGGCGCCGCCATCCCGACCTACGGTTTGGTGGCTTCGCTCACGGGCAACAACGCCCTCAACGGTACCATCACCTTGGGCTCGGGCGGTGGCGGCACGGACATGGGTGCCTTCGCCGGCTCCACGCTGACCTTCGGCGGTACCATCACTTCGAATACCAGCGGTCGTCTCCTCAGCGTGTACGGCGCAGGTAACTTCGTCTTCGCTTCGGGCGGCCTATTCACGGAAGGCGCCGGTCACGCTTCCATGCTCAACGTGGGTCATGGTGATACCCTGTCCACCGGTACGACCACCATCCTCAGCACGGTCAACGACTACACCGGTCGTACGGCCGTCCAGAATGGCGGCCTCTTGAACGTCGCCCAGTTCGCGAACGTTAACACGGTTTCCTCCATCGGTAAGGGTTCGGCCGCGGGTGCGAACACGGACCTCTCGCTCGACGGCGGTACCTTGCAGTACACGGGCTCTTCCGCCCAGTCGACGAACCGTCTCTTCTCCGTCGGTAATCAGGGTGGCGTCATCGACGCCTCAGGTTCGCTCACGGCCGCCAGCCTCCAGTTCACGGGCACCGGCGCCATGGGCTTCCATGGTCACAACGTCGGCAACACCTACGCCGCCGAAACCGGCACCCGTACGTTGACCCTCACGGGTTCGAACGCGGGCGACAACACGGTCAACCTTATCATCGGCGATAATTCGGGCGCGACCTCGATCCTGAAGACCGGCACGGGCCGCTGGATCCTCGGTGGCGTGAACACCTACACGGGCACGACCACGGTGTCCGCGGGTACGCTCGAAACTTCCGCGACCGGCGTCATCGCCGCCGCCGGTACGGTCAATGCCCTGGCGGGTACGACCTTCCGCAACGCCGGCACGGTCAATGCCACCACCATCATCGACGGCGCCACCGTCATCAACGCCGGCAGCTTCGGCGGCGACATCACCCTCAACTCCGGTACCTTCACGAACAACGCCGGCGCCAACATCGCCCAAGTCAGCCTCGGTAAGACCGTCAAGGTCGCCGGTGGTGCGTTCACCAATGCCGGTACGGTTTCGACCAACACCTTGCTCGAGTCCGGCTCCGTCGCCAACTCCGGCACCATGGCTGGCCGCTTGACCATGACGGGCGGTACCGCGACCAGCTCGGGTACCTTGACGGACCTTCGCTTGCTCGGTGGCTCGGTCACGAGCTCCGGCGCCATCACCAAGGCCATCCTCACCGCCGGCACGCTCACCCACACCGGTGCTGCCACCGCGGCCATCGGCACGGTCGACGTCAACGCCGGCGCCGTCTTCGAAAACGCCGGCACGCTCGGCTCGGGCACGATCAACGTGGCCTCCGGCGCCACCTATCGCGGCGCGGGTTCGGCCACGGCCGGCACGGTCAACGTCGCCACGGGCGGTATCCTCAGCCCAGGCGGACGCCTCGGCACCGTTGGCTTCAACACGCTGAACCTGTCGTCGGGCGCCATCATCGAGCTCGAAGCCTCCGACCCCGGCAGCTTGTCCAAGCGCGACGGCCTCGTCGTGAATTCCGTCCTCACGCTCGGCGCCTCGCCGGTCGCCGTGAAGCTCTTCTCCTTCAATGAAGCCTTGGCCGGCCGCGGCGCTGCCTCGGTCTTCAACCCGAACCTCGGCTACAGCTGGTCGTTCCTGAAGGACAACACCACCGCCGGCGCTGGTCTCCTGGCGAACAAGTTCACCCTGGATACCACGGGCTGGCAGGGTGCCATCGGCACCTGGTCGCTCGCGACCGAAGTCGATGCCGTCACGTCCTTCAACAACCTGAAGCTCGTCTACACCCCGACGAACCCGCTGATCGTCGTCGACGTCGCCACCGACGCACTCGCCAGCGCGATTTCCGCCATCTCCTTGGCGAACGTCCCGGTGAATTCGGGTCTCAACAAGTCGGGTGCCGGCATCCTCACGATCGACCTCGCTTACGCCTACACGGGTGGTACGAACGTCACCGGTGGCGGCCTCAAGCTCGTCGACGGCGGCGCGCTCGGCACGGGCTCCCTCACCTTGGACACCGGCACGGTGCTCGTCGTCCAGAAGGTCGATGGCGCGATCGTCAATAACGTCGGTGGTTCGGGCGACCTCCTCAAGGACAACGCCGGCATCTCGACCCTCACGGGCTCCGTGGGCTTCACGAACCTGACCGTCACCGCCGGCACCTTGGCGGCATCGAATGCCCTCTCCGTCGCCACGGCCTCGACCATTGCCGAGGGCGCGACGTTGAATCTGGCCGGTGCGACCGCGCTCACCTTGGGCGCCGCCACGGTCGACGGCAGCGTGTTGAACGCCCCGGCCGCCTCGGCCGCTTCCTTGACCATGGGCGCCAACAGCGTCTTCACGACGCAGGCCGGCAAGGCCCTCACCGTGACCGGCGCCGTTAATTCCAGTGGTTCCCTCACGGTCGGCTCGCTCACCGCGGGTGGTAACCTGACCGCTGCCGGCACGCTCGCCTCTTCGGGTGCGATCAACGCCGGTGTCGTCTCCTTCGGCACGGGTACCTTCGGTGCGACCAACTTGGTTGCCGCCGGTGCCTTCACCAACGCGGGTGCGACCACGCTCACCGGCAGCCTCACCGCGACCAGCTTCACGCAGACCGCGGGCAGCCTCACCGCCGCCTCCCTGTCGTCCTCCGGTGCCTTCGCCCTCCAGGCGGGTACGGCCACCATCGCCGGCACCGGTTCGCTCGCTTCGACCAGCATCACCCTCGGCGACAACACCACGCTCACCGCTCCGGTCGTCAACAACTCCGGCCTCATCACGTTGGGCGCGGGTGCGGTCCTGAACCTGAACCACAACCGCGACATCTCGCTCGCCGCTCCGATCAGCGGCGCTGGTTCGCTCACCGTCTCGAGCGCCAAGGTCATCACCCTCAGCGGTGCCTTCGGCCTCTCGACCGTCAACGTTTCGGGCAACACCCTGGCCCTCACGGGCGTCGTGTCGGCGGCTTCGGACTTCACCAAGAACGGTACGGGCCTCCTGATCCTTTCCGCGGCCAACACCTACACGGGTGCGACCCGCATCAATGGCGGTACGCTCCGCATCAACAGCGACGGTGCCCTCGGTGCGCCGATGCAGGCCGTCACCGTGGCGGCCGGCGCCACCCTCGACCTCTCTGGGTCCGTGGTCGCCAACAGCATCAACCTCTTCGGCCGTACGGTGACCATCGCCGGGACGGGCGTCGGTAACGCCGGTGCCATCGTCAACAACTCCAACTTCACGCAGAACAACGCCATCCAGGCCCTCGCGCTGTCCGCGGATGCTTCCATCGGTGGTTCGCAGGGTTGGAATGTCGGTGGCTTCGGCACCCTCGAATTGGCGGGCTTCACGCTCACCAAGGTCGGCGCCAACACCATCGCCATCGATGGACCGAGCGTCTCCGAAGGTAACCTCACGGTCGCCCAGGGTAAGCTCAGCATCCTCGGCAGCACGCAGGTCTTGGCCGGCACGACCCTGCCGGGCGTGGTCACCGTCCAGTCTGGCGCCACGTTGGAACTCGGTGGCAGCGTCAACTCCTTCGGCTTCACCCGCGCGGTCAACTTGCTGACCGGCGCCACGTTGGCCACCGCTCCGTCCGCGGCCATCGGTACCGGCTCGGCCATCACGGTGGCTGGCGAAGTCACCCTCAACGTCGGCGCGGGTGGTTCCTACACCCCGGCCGTGGCCATCACGGGCACCGCCAACCTGACGAAGGCTGGTTACGGTCGCCTCATCCTGGCCGCCTTGGTCGACCACAATGTGACCGGCAACTTGGTGATCAACGAAGGCAACGTGCAGGTCGTCGACTCCCTCGGCCTCCCGAGCGGTACCATCACGTTGACCGCCCAGCCGGGCGCCGACGGCAACCGCCGCACCCGCCTCGAGCTGGGCAACGGTGTCACGGTAGCCAACAACATCGTGATCAATGGCTTCGCGGCCGGTAACGTCAGCGGTACGGGCGTCGTCATGCTGAGCACGGCCACCGATGTCGCCACGGTCTCGGGCAACATCACCTTTAATGCGGGTGTCTCCGCGGGCGGTAACTTCATCTCGGCCGTCGACGATGCCGGCACGGTGTCTACGGGTTACCTCGCCTTGACCGGAAACCTCATCGCGGGTTCGGCCCAGCCCACGATCCGCAAGGGTACCATCCTCCTCAACCCGGCCGGCACGGGCTCGAGTTACTCCCTGTTCGACATGCGCGAAGGCACCCTTCGCCTCGGCAAGAACAATGCCATCCTGACGACCGCGGAAGTCAGCCTGGCCCTCCATGGCGCCGGCGCCTCGGTCGACCTGAACGGCTTCAGCCAGGACTTCGTCAAGGTCACCAAGATGGCTGCCTTGGCCGCGACCATCACCAACGGCTTGGCCAACACCACGGGTGTGGCCGACTTCAAGAACACCCTGGAAAGCACCTACGCGGGCATCTTGGCCAACGGCGCGACGGGCCTCGGCCTCGTCCGCCTCAACAAGAGCGGCACGGGCGACCTCATCCTGACCGGCATCAACACGCACACCGGTGGCACCTACCTGACCAACGGCACGTTGGAACTGCGCGGCACCACCATCCTGGCCGCCAACACCACGGTCGACGTGGCCGCCGGCACGACGCTGAAGATCACCAACGCGAACGCCGACCTCACGATGGCCGCCAACATCACCGGCACGGGCACGGTCCGCATCGACACGAACATCTCCGGCGCGCCGGGCGCCCGCGGGGCCACCCTTTCCGGTACCAACACCGGCTTCACCGGCACGTACATCCTCGAGCCGACCGCTTCGGGCGTTTCGACCCCGAACACCGAACGCATCATCGTGACGAACGGGAATACCTTCGGCACGGCCAACGTGGTCATCAAGGACCGCGCCCAGGTCTGGATGCAAGGCGGCACGTACGCCAACAACTTCACCATCACCGGTTGGGGCTTCGGCGACACGCAAACCGTCGGTGGTACGCCGGCGCTCGGCCTGAACCTCACCAGCTACGCCGCGGCGACGCAGGGTGGCATCGGCGCCTTCCGCCTCAACGCCAACACCGTCGTCACGGGCACGGTCACGCTCGCTGGCGACGCCAAGGTCATGGCTTACGGTGCCACCGCTTCCCTCAACGGTTCCATCGGCACCACCAACAGCACCGACCGACTCATCATCGGTGGCGGCGGTAGCGACACCACCATCGTCCTCGGCGGCACGAACAACGTCGGTACCAACCCCCTCCGCGATATCTGGATCAATTCCGGTGGCGGCACGAATTCCTCCCAGTTGACCATCGGCGGTGGCACCGCCGCCGGTACGCTCGGCACGGGCAAGGTCACCCTCTACTCGGACGCGACCCAAACCGGCATCTCCGTCCTGAACATCCGCCGCACCGATGGCTACACCATGGCGGCCGGTCAGATCGTCGAAGCCGTCGCCCCGGTCGGGTTGTCGACCAACATGTCGAAGGCTCAATTCCGCGCCAACACGACCGGCACCGGCCTGACGCTCAACGGCGCCCAGATCATCCTGTCGAACCTGACCAACGCGGGCGGTTCCTTCCTCGTCGCCCAAGAAGTCGATGGTGCGATCGTGACCATCGACGCGGGCTCGCTGCTCAAGGTGAACCAGATCCAGGTCGGTGAAGCCGCGAACCTGGGCGGCACGGTGAACCAGACTGGTGGCACGGTTCAGCAATTCGGTTCAACCTCGATGCGCGTCGGCCACTACGCTGGTCGCGTCAGCACGTATAACCTCTCGGGTGGTTCGCTCGAGATGGTCAACCCGGCCCCGGGTTCCGCCCCCGCAGGTGGTGCCGAGCAGGCTGGTGGTATCTACGTCGGCGTCGACGGCGTCGGCGTCTTCAACCAGACCGGCGGTTCGGTGAAGACCCCGTGGATCGTCCTCGATAACCGCGGCTCCAATGCGGCCATCGATGGTGTCATCTCGTCCTACAACCTGTCCGCCGGCACCTTGGAATTCACCGCCGGCACGGGCCTCATCTCCAACAACCTCCTCACGGGTACCGCCACCTGGTCGGGCGGCACGATGCGCAACCTCGCGCCGAGCGCGAACGTGGCGATCAACACGAACCTCGCCGTCACCGGCACCACCGCCGCCCTCGACACCGTCGATGCGACCCGCGGCTTCGTCTTCAGCCGCGACGTCACGGGCGGCGGCACCGTCACCACCTCCGGCGGCGGCACCGTCTTCGTCACCACCGCCGGCACCCAGACCTTCGACCTCGTCCTGGCCGGCACCAGCGGCCTGACCAAGCAGGGCACGGGCACGACGACCCTCGTCGGCAACCAGACCTTCTCCGGCCCGACCCTCGTCAGCACCGGTACGCTCAGCTTGGCGGGCAACATCCCGAACTCCGACCTCACCGTCGCCGCGGGCGCCAATCTGCAGGGCCTCGGTACGGCCAAGTCGATCACCTTCGGCAACTTCACGTCGTTCTCCGCCGACCCGTCGGCCAGCTCGATCCTCACCGCCACGAACGCCTTCGGCGTCGCTCCGGGCGGCCTCGTCACCGTCAACCTCCTCGGTGGCCCGGCCACCAGCGCGCCGTTCGCGATCCTGAACTACGGCTCGACCACCGCCACGGGCGCCAACTTCGCCCTCGCCGGCGCGGGCAGCTACCGTAACGCCCCGACCTTCAACGTCGGCGCCACCAGCACGACCTTGGCCCTCGGCTTCGGTGAACTCATCTGGACCAATGGTGCGGCCAACGCCACCTGGGACGCGGCCTCCAACAACTTCTGGAACACCGGCACCTCGGCGGCCGACAAGTTCATCTTCGGCGACATCGTCACCTTCGATGATTCCCTGGGCGCCTCGCAAGGGGTGAACTTCCTCGGTAACATCCGTCCGACGACCACCATCGTCAACAACTCGACCTACGACTACACCCTGACTTCCTCCGCGGGCAACACCCTCGGTGGCTACGGTCAACTGATCAAGCGCGGCACGGGCGTCCTGAACATGGCCGGCGTCGCCAACACCTTCACCGGTGGCACGCTCCTCAGCGCAGGCCGCATCAACGTCGGCGCCGCAGGTTCCCTCGGCACCGGTCGCATCACCCTCGGCGCCACGGACACCGCCGCCAACAACGTCGCGCTCTACATCTCCGGGTCGCGCGTCGTGGGCAACCTCACCAACGCCATCCTCGTCAGCAGCAACGGCACGGGCACGGTCACGATCGGTTCCGACGCGACGGTCACCGGCAGCGGTTCGATGGGCTTCAGCGGCATCACGCTCCAGCGCGACCTCCGCATCGACTCGAACGCCGCCGACCGCACGGATTACGCGGGCATCTCCGGCACCGGCAACGTGACCTTCGTCGGTACGGGCCGCTCGATCTTGGGCATCGGCTTGGCGAACACCTTCACCGGCACCATGACCCTCGCCGGCACGGGCCGCGTCCAGATCGGCGCCGCGACCGGTGGCACCTTGAACGGTATCCCGGACAACGCCACCCTCGCCATCAACCTGGGCAGCGAACTGGCCATGTCGGCGGGCGCCGAAATCATCGGCGGCCTGACCGGCGCCGGTAACATCACGACCAACTCCCTCGCCGGCACCCTCACGGTCGGTACGGGCAACGCGACCAGCACCTTCACGGGTAACATCGGTGAAATGTCCGGTTACGCCCTCGGCCTGACCAAGGTCGGCAACGGCACGCTGACCCTCTCCGGCGTCAATACCTTCACCGGTGCGGTGCAGGTCGGCACCTTGGTCGCCTCCGGCGGCACCTTGGAACTCAACGGTGCGAACGCCTTCGGCGCCCTCACCGTCTACGGTGGCACGGTCAAGGTCGGCGCGGCGCTGGCCAACACGGGCAGCATCACCTTGAACAATGGCGCCACCCTCGACGTGCTCGCCGCAGGCAAGCTCTTCGACGGCGGCTACAACAACGCCGCCACGGTGACCGTCAATGCGGGCGCCACCTGGTCGATGGTCAACCTCGCCTACGGTCCGTCCGGCCAGCTCGCCGACTACGCGGCCCGCCGCGTGCTCAACGGCGGTACGATGATCGTCACGGGTGATACCCAGGACGTCGGCAATAACTTCACCGTCAACGCCACCACGGGCGGCACCTTCCGCTACGCCCCGACCAACGCCGGCCAGAAGCTGACGTTCACGGGCAACGCCAACAGCGACATCGCGCTCAACGGCCCGCTCGCCCTGCAGGCCGTCGGCGGCGAACTCGCGATCAACGAAAACATCGCCGGCGCAGGCTCCCTCACGAAGACCGGCAACGGCAAGTTCACCCTCGGTGGCGTGAACACCTTCGCGGGCAACCTCGTGATCGCGGAAGGCGACTTCAACATCAACGGCGCCTACGCGCTCGGTAAGGGCACGGTCAGCCTCCCGGCCGGCATCACCCTCGACAACACCAGCGGCGCCAACGTCAACGTCGCCACGGCCACCACCATCAACCTGGCCGGTAACCTCAACTTCACGGGTACAAACTCGCTCGGCCTCGGCTACGGCACCATCGCCCTCCCGGCCAACACGACGGTCAACGTCGCCGCCAAGACCCTGTCGTTCGACGGCCCGGTCACCGGTGCCTTCGGCATCACCAAGACCGGCGCAGGCACCCTCGCGCTCCACGCTCCAAGCAACACCTTCACCGGTGGCGTCCAGGTCAACGAAGGCCTCCTCTCCATCGGCAAGTATGTGACCGGCTCGGCCGGCACCGGCGCCGTGGTCTTCAACGGTGGTGGCATCGCCTTCGACGACTACCAGGCCCTCCGCACCTTCGACCTCGCCGGCGATGCTCGTGGCTCCGCCGTCCCGGCCACGACCGTCATCTCGGCTAACTTCAGCTCCCTCAACAACGCCACCGGTGACGTCGTCCCGAACAACACCACCCGCGGCTTCGTCGGTAAGCTCTTCCTCCCGGCCGGAACCTGGAACTTCCAGGAATCCTTCGACGACGGCGTCGCGCTCACCGTCGGCGGCCAAGTCCTCCTCAACAACACCGCCTACAACGTCAACACCACCGGCAGCTTCGTCGCGACGACCGCGGGCTGGTATGATGTCGACCTCCGCGTCTACCAAGGCACGGGCGGCGTCGGTCCAGTCAGCCTCCCGTACGGCGTCGGTATCGCCAATGGCGCTGGCTCGTTCGTGCCGTTCACGACGGAAGGCCTCGCCAGCTTGGGCGTCATCGCCACCGTCGGCACGACCCCGGGCTTCAGCTACGCGGGCGACATCACCCTGAACCAGAACGGCTCGATCAGCTCGACCAACCTGGGCAACTACGACTTCACGCTCTCGGGCGTCATCTCCGGTCCGGCCAACCTCACCAAGCTCGGTGCGGGCACGATCGTCCTCACGGGCGCCAATACCTACACCGGCAAGACCATCGTCCAGGAAGGCACGCTCGCCCTCACCGGCAGCGCCAACGCCACCACGGGCATCGAAGTCAACGGTGGCTTCCTCCGCCTCGACTCGGCCAACGCCATCCCGGCGGGCGGCGTCATCCTCAACGGTGGCGGCCTGAAGTTCAACCTCGGTGCCACCACGGCGATCACGGTCAACAACCTCACGATCAACGCCGCCTCGGCCATCGACACCACCGGCCTCGACGTTACCTTCGGTGGTCCGCTCACCGGTACGGGCTCCCTCGTCAAGGCGGGCACGGGCACGACCCCGGGCACGCTGACCCTGACGAACGGCTCCACCTTCGCGGGTAGCACCACGATCACCGGCGGCAAGCTGGTCATCTCCAACGACTCCGCCCTCGGCGCCGTCCCGGCCACCGCCACCGCCGGTCAGATTAACTTCGCCGGTGGCTCGCTCCAGACCACGGCCGACGTGACCCTCGCCGCCAACCGCGGCATCGCCCTCGACGTGAACTCCACGGGCGTCCTCCTCCCGGATGCGGCCACGACCCTCACGGTCAACGCCATCATCGCCAGCGGTACGGGCACGGGCACGACGAGCGGCAAGCTCGCCCTCGGCTCGGCCACCTCGGGCGCCATCGTCCTCAACGGCGTGAACACCTACCTCGGCGACACCGAACTCCGCGGCAGCACCGTGACCCTCGGTAGCGACGCGGCCCTCGGTGCCGGCGCCAACCTCGTCCTCCCGACCGGCGTCAACGCCGTCACCGTCCAGTTCGGCGCGGCCGCCACGGGCGCCATCGCCCAGCGCGTCAATGTCGAGTCCCTCCAGTCCACGCTCACCTTCGCGGGCGCGGCCAAGGACGTGACCCTCGCGGGTGGCGTGACCGGCGCGGGCATCGTGGCCCAGACGGGCACCGGTAAGCTCATCCTCGGTGGCTCCAGCCTCTTCGCTGGCGTGGCCGTGGCCGAGAACACGATCGTCCTCAACAGCGCCAACGCGGTGGCGACCGGAAGCTTCGGCGCTTCGCTCCGCTTCGGCACGGCGGCGAACAACTACTCCAACGCCGGCACGCTGGTCTACGGCACGGGGGTGACCTCCGATGTCTCCGCGCTGCTCTCGACCACGAGCCCGGCCCTCACGGTCGACACGGGCGCCAACAACGTCGCTTGGGCGAGCGCGGTCTACGGCTCCTTCACCTTCACGAAGAAGGGCGCGGGCGAACTGACCATCGAAGGCCTCGACCCGATCTCGGGCGGCTCGGTGAACCTCGTCGCTGGTACTTTGACCATGGCCAAGAGCAACTCGCTCTCGGGCGTGGGTGCTTTCGGCAGCGGTACACTCGTGACCTTCACGGGTGACGCTACCCTCAAGTACGGTACCGGCGTCACCGCCGACCTCTCGGCGGTCCTCGTTTCCGACGCGGGCAAGACCGGCACCATCGATATCGGCGCGAACGACGTCACCTTCGCCTCCGCCCTCACCGGCGACGGCAGCTTCGCCAAGACCGGCTCCGGCAAGCTCACGCTCACCGCGACCAATGCCTTCACGGGTGGCTTCAAGCTCGCCCAGGGCACGCTCGAAATCGCGGGTACCGATGTCCTCCTGTCCTCCTCCGGCCTGACCTTCACCGGTAATGCGACGCTGAAGTTCGGCGCTTCCACCGTCGACGACATCTCCAACAACCTCACGGTCCTCGCGGGCAAGACCGGCACGATCGACACCAACGGCAATGACGTGACCTTCGCGAGCGCCGTCGCTGGTACGGGCTCCCTCGTCAAGACGGGCGCCGGTTCGCTGACCTTCGACGCGTCGCCGACCCTCACGGGCGCCTTCGCCATCAACGGTGGCACCGTCGCGCTGACGTCCTTCGCCGCGCTCTCCACCCCTTCGTCGATCACCATCGGCACGGGCGCCGCGCTCGATACGACCGCGCGCAATGGCTTCACGCTCGCCGCGGGTCAGACCTTGGCGGGTGCGGGTACGGTCAACGTCGGTGCCTCCCAGGCGCTCACGGTTGCCGCCAACACCACGCTCAACGCCACGGGCCTCTCGGTCATCGGTAAGCTCACGCTCGCCGGCACCTACGACGTCAGCCTCGGTGCGCCTGGCACCGCGCTTGCCCCGAATGCGTCCGCCCAGACCAACGTCAGCGGCGACGTCACCCTCGGTGGCACGCTTCGCCTGACCTCCAATGGCGCCGGTGCCGGTGCTTACCAGATCATCAACGGCGCGGGCGCCACGACGGGTAGCTTCGGCACCGTCAGCCTCGTCGGCATCAACAACGCCCTCCTGCACCAGGAAATCGTCACCACCGCCGGTGTCACCGGTGTGAACCTCGTCCGCGTCGCCACCACGACCGGCACGCTCCCGACGACCGTCAACTACGGCAAGGTTCGTCCGACCGCCGCGGCCTTCAGCACCAGCCTCGACTTCGCCAATACGGCGACCGCCGACGGCTTCAGCGAAGCCCTCGTCGCCACCGTCTCCGCGAACGGCACGGGCTTCACGTCCGCCGCCGCCGGTACGACCGGTACGGTGACCCTCGGCCTCGACTCCCTCACGGCCGGCGCCAAGTCGGGCAGCTCGATCGTCACGGTTTCCTCCGTCGGCGTCGGTGGCTTCGCCAACACTTCCCTCGTCACCGGTACGGTCGCCCTCTCCGGCTCCGTCTATGATTACGCGACGGCCACGATCGCCGATGCCGTCCTCGACTTCGGCAACGTCCACGCCGGCGCCGCCGGTACGGTCCGCAACCTCAGCGTGACCAACACCAAGGTCACCGATGTGGCCTTCCAGGATAACCTGACGGTCACCGCCACGACCTCCGCGGCCGGCATCAACGTGACCGCGCTCAGCAACCTCGCGGCCGACACGTCCGGCAACTTGGTCTTCACGGCCGCTCCGTCCACCCTCGGTTCGCTGGTCGGCACGGTGACCCTCAACGCGGTCTCGACGAACACCGTCTCGGGCCTCGACGCCAAGAACCTGACGACCACCGCGGTCATCACGACGACCGGCTCGGTCTACTCCGGCCTCTCGACCTGGAATGCTTCGAACGGTTCGTGGGGTACCCTCGCCACCGGCTTCGGCGCCAACTGGGGTGCTGGCCAAGGTTCGCCGGGTCTCGATGCGGCTTACGCCAACGTCGACACCGCGACCTTCGACAACACCGTCCTCGCCACGGGTTCGAACGCCACGGTCAGCCTCGACGGCGCGGCTCCGAGCTTGAAGGCGATCGCCTTCAACACCACCGGCGGCGGTTACACCGTGAACACCGGTTCCGGTGGCGCGCTCACCCTCGCTTCCGGCGCGGGCAACGCGACCATCACGGCCACCGCGGGTACGCACACCATCGCGACGGACCTCACGCTCTCCTCGGCCTCCGCGACGATCGTCGAAGCGGGCGCGGCCTTGACGCTCTCGGGCGCCGTCTCCGGTTCCGTGGGCCTCACGAAGTCCGGCGCGGGTGCGCTGACGGTCGCGGGCAACAACACCGGCTACACCGGTGCCATCACGCTCGCCGCCGGTACGCTGGAGCTCAACTCCTTCAACGCGATCATCAACGCTTCCGCCCTGAACGTCACCGGCAACGCGACGCTCCGCTACGGCACGAACAACACGACGGACGTCTCCGGCAAGCTCGGTGCGATCGCCGCCGGGTCGACCTTCACGGTCGACACCAACGGCAACATCGTGACCTACTCCTCGGCGTTCACCTCCGCGGGCACCTTGGTCAAGGCCGACTCCGGCACGCTCATCCTGGGCGCCGCCAACAACCTCACCGGCGCGCTCAACGTGACCGGCGGTTCCGTCCGTCTGACCAATGCCGGTGCGCTCGGCACGGCCGCCGTCACGGTCGGCACGGGTTCCTTCCTCGACCTGAACAGCCTCAACGCCACGGGTGCTTCCATCGTCCTCGACGGCGGTACGCTCTCCCGCACGACCGGCTACACCGGCACGGTGACCTTCACGGCCGCCTCGCTGGATGGCCCCGCCCTCAGCCTCGCCGGCAACGCCAAGGTCGGCGTCCTCGCCGGTCAGACGGCCGCCATCAACGGCGAAACCCGCGACATCGAACTCAACGGCGGTACGGTCACTGGCCTGTCCAACTTCACCGGCACGCTCATCGTGAAGTCGACCCTCGACGCCGCGGCTGGCTCGATCTCGGGCGGCGCGGTCACCCTCGCCGGTGGCACGATCGACCTCCAGGGCCTCACCTCCACCAAGAACCTCGGCTACCTCGCCGGTCAGCTCGCCAACGCCGCCAACTACACGGGTAACGTCGACGTCCTCGGCACGGTTTCGCTCACCCCGGGCACGCTTGGCAACGGCGTCATCCAGGTCGGCGCGGGCGATACGGTCACCTTGGCCGACAACGGCCTGAACAACGCCCTCGCCATCTCCGGTGGTACGGTCGACTTCAACGGCAAGACCGCGACCTCCAACGTGACGTACACCAACGGTACGCTGGCGAACGCCTCCGGCCTCAGCGGTGACGTGACCCTCGCCTACACCGGCGCCAAGACCATGTCGGCGGGCTCCCTCGGTACCGGTCGCGTGACCGTCCCGACCGGTGCGACCCTCGACTTCGGTACGGGCTTCGGCAACGCCGTCCGCAACACGGGTGGCGCGGTCACCAGCGGTGCCAACTACACCGGCACGATGACCTACGCCGGCGGCCAGTCCGTCGCCGTCACCGCCGACCAGGTGGCCAAGTTGGCCTTCGAGTCCGGCACGACCGCGAAGGGTTCGGGCACGCTCACCAGCCTCAGCTTCGCCGCCGGCTCGGCTTACACGATGACGATCAAGGATTCGGCCGGCGCCGCGGGCGTGGGTTACGACTCCGTGACCGTCACCGGTGCGCTCAACCTCGCGACGCTGTCCTCGGCCAACCGCATGACCCTGAACCTGGTCTCGCTCGACGCCGCGAACACCGCCGGCGGCACGCTCGCCAACCAGAACTTCTCCTGGAGCAGCCCGCAGAACTTCACGCTCTTCACGTACGGCACCCTCAGCTTGGGCAACGGCGTGACGAACGTGGCGGACCTCTTCTCGGTCAACTACGCGAACTTCAAGGATGCGTACGGCGCCTCGGCCCAGGCTGAGTGGTTCTCGATCTCCAACGACAGCGTCAACGGCGCCATCGTCCTGACCGCGATCCCTGAGCCGTCCACCTACGGCATGAGCCTCGCCGGCCTCGCCCTGGCCCTCGCCGCCATCCGCCGCCGCAAGCGTAAGACCGACGCCGAAGCCAAGTAAGCGGCACGCTCAGTGAATGACGAAGCCCCGGGACCTCCCGGGGCTTTTTTGTGGGCGCGGCCATTGGGCCGCGAGTATGTGTCGCCCCATGTGTGGGTAGGATCAGCCCCATGTGCGGGGTAGGGTCAGCACTGCGTGCTGACCTAGTTGCCTTGAAGCGAATAAAGGCAGGCTAGGTTGGCACGCAGTGCCAACCCTACCTCAACCCGACCCGATGCCGTGTATCTCTACTCGATACTAGAGTGGTTTCCCTAAGATAAGTCGGTTTTGGACGGTGTCATCGCTGCAGGAAAGATGCGCTATGGACTATCGCATAAGGAAGCACCTGCCGCACGGTCGCCCCGATTGGGTGGACGAAAGGCAGACGTTATTCGTGACGTTTTGCCATAAGAGGAGGGGGCTTAACCATTTCAATGCGCCCGTTGCTTGGTCTGCCTTGGCGGAGGCAGCGGATCACTTGCGCGTCCGCGGTAAATGGACCCCGGTGCTGCTGTTGGCCATGCCCGACCATGTCCATGCGTTGGTCAGGATACCGCGAAGCCATGCCATCGCCAAGGTCATCGGCGACTTTAAGCGTGCGGTCTCGTATAGGCATCCGACGGAATGGCAGGCCGGTGGTTTTGAGCACCGCTTGCGTGGCCAAGCTCAGCATCTGGAGAAGCGCGCGTACATTCTGCAAAATCCGGTACGCGCACTTTTGGTCGCTCGTCCCGAGGATTGGCCATACGTTAAGTCCTGGGAGTAAGTGCGCCTGCACGAGGTAGGGTCACCCCCATCTGCCTCGGGTAGGGTCAGCACTGCGTGCTGACCTAGTTGCATGGGAAGTGGGTAGGGGCGTGGCTTCGCCGCGCCCTCCATGAAGGGGGGTACGATGAATCGTGCCCCTACCCATGGCAGGATGAAAGGGAGGCGAAAAGGGGGACCGGGAGGTTAGTGCGGCAGAGCCGCACAACCCCTTGTCAACGTGTCACCATGTCCACGTGTCCCCCTATTAAAAAGATGCAGCTAGGTTGGCACGCAGTGCCAACCCTACCCGATACACGGGGCGAACATGCCTCTGCCTTGGGTAGGGTCAGCACTGCGTGCTGACCTAGTTGCATCGAATCGGCAGAAAGGCAGGCTAGGTTGGCACGCAGTGCCAACCCTACCTCAATACAGGCCAACCCTATCGCACCACCAAGGCTGGGCGCT